>Ga0116142_10003763_pt1 | contig 14977 bp, 10 predicted proteins | sample AD_UKC033_MetaG_FD_89785 | JGI IMG/M metagenome (GOLD analysis project Ga0116142, IMG submission 89785) | Active sludge microbial communities of municipal wastewater-treating anaerobic digesters from USA - AD_UKC033_MetaG | ecosystem: Engineered > Bioreactor > Anaerobic > Digestate | place: USA... | reverse complement strand
CGGACAACTCAAAATTAGGGCGGGCGTGTCCGTTGCGCGTCACTTCATTGCAGATTTGCGCCAGCGTGCGGCCCGTCTCGGGGAGCCAGTCCTCGACCCGCCGACCAATGTGGTCTTCCGGGGACAGACCGTCCATTTCGGCCATGCGCCGGTTGACCCGTTGGAAGCGTCCCTCGGGCGACACCAGGCATAACCCCGCCGGCGCCGTATCATAAAGGTTTTCCAGTTCAGCGAGTTGTTGCCAGGCACGGGCCTCGCTCAACGCCAGCGCGTGAGAGTACTGTTCGGCGGACTTTAGCGCCAGTTGCCGTTTCTCGCTCTCCGCCATGAGCCGTGCCCGCGCAAGCAACGCGTCAAGAATCGCCAGATACGCGCTCGCGAACAGGATACCCATTCCCAGGAAGAGCAAGACGTCATCCAGATATGGCATGTAGAGCGCGCCGTCCCGCCCGAAAAACGGCACGCGCCGCACAGGCGATAATTCGTCTATCGCGTTCATGAATTGGGAGAAGATGACAAGTGCCGCGCCAGTGAATACGGCGGGCGTCACTTTCGGAATGTACGGCGTCTCAAGTGCCACCAACATGGCGCTGCCGCCGATCAGCAGCGCCGCCCCGAAGAAGAACGCGCTCGCTACGGACTCCGCAAGCAATTCCTGGCGCCAGACCAGGAAAGTTACAAACACTGTCGCGATGCCGCACGCCATCATCGCGAACACGGCCCACATCCGGCGGCGGATATCGGCTTCGGCCATCGTTCTTACCCCCTTTTCCCAAACCGCGCTTCCTGACGTCGCATCCATGGTAAGGCATTTTCGCCTTTCGCGCAAGGGGGGATACGCCGCTGGATTCAAGGTCCAAGTGCAACACGCTAAGTTCTCAGATTACGGACACTTCCGCAAGAGGCTTTCTTTTGGAGTGCCGTGTCTCCGAATTGGGTGAGAGACACGCCCCTCCAAACGAAAGCCCAGTTGGCGAAAAGAATGTTGCACTTGGAATCTGAATGCAGGGCCGTACATATCCACGCGGCTCGGTTGTCTTTGTGGAGTCCCGAGACTCATGGGAAAAGCCTAACGCCGGGCCGGCGTAAGCGCTTGCGCCGCGTGGGGGGCGCGCGGTAAGCTGTGCGCGCTGGGGGGCAACACCTGGACGGATTGTCGTGAAGTTCGATCCTGATACGATACGGACGCTGGTCGTGAAGATCGGCACGCAGTTGCTCAGCGGACGCCGGGCCTTCGAGGGCATGGTCATGGAGGCGGTGGTGAAGGAGATCGCCGCCCTGAAGCGGCGGCACGACCTGAACGTGCTCATCGTCAGTTCGGGCGCGGTCGGCTGCGGCATGAACGCCCTCGGCCTCACCAAACGCCCCGCGGACCTGCGCAACAAACAGGCCGTCGCCGCCGTGGGCCAGGCGACATTGATGCACTACTATGAGACCCTGCTGAAAACCTACGGCGAGGGGCTCCGCAGCGCGCAGGTGCTGCTCACGTGGTCGGACTTGGACAAGCGCCAGAGTTACTTGAATGTGCGCAATACGCTCAACACCCTCTTCAGCCTCAAGACCGTGGTGCCCATTGTGAACGAAAACGACTCGACCGCGGTCGAGGAGTTGCGCTTCGGCGATAACGACACCTTGGCCGCGAAGATCGCCGCGAAGATCAACGCGGGACTCCTGATTATCCTGAGCGATGTGGACGGCCTGTACGACGGGAATCCCGCGCAACGCGCGGACGCGAAAATCATCCCTTATGTCGAGCGCGTCACGGACGAGATCGCGGCGTGCGCCGGCGGCGCGGGAAGCGTCGCCGCGACGGGCGGCATGCGCACGAAACTCGAGGCGGCGCGTATCGCGGCGGCGGCGGGCGTGCCCGTGATCATCGCAAACGGCAACCGCCAGGGCGTGGTTCGGGGCGTGCTCGAGGGCACGGTCCCGTGTACGGTGTTCGCGCCAGCCCGGGAGAGCCTGTCGCACCGCAAGCGGTGGATCGCGTTCGGGCGCGTCATGCAGGGACAGCTCATCGTCGACGACGGCGCGCGCAAGGCGCTCGTGAACCAGGGCAAGAGCCTGCTTCCGGCGGGTGTTGTCGAGGTCCGGGGCGAGTTTGACGTGGGCGCGGCGGTGCTCGTGCGCGATGCGGCGGGGCATGACCTCGCGCGCGGTCTGGTAAACTATTCAAGCCGCGACGTGGCCCGTATCCGCGGCAAGAAGACCGTCGAAATCGCGGGCATCCTCGGCCACAAGGATTTCGACGAGGTCATCCACCGGGACAACCTGGTGCTCTTGTGAATCGCGGCGGGAGAACGGCATGGCGGAAACGACTCATCCATCGCGCGTGACCATTGGCCTCGTGCAAATGACGATGGGGCCGGACTGCGCGGCGAACCTGCGCGCGGCGCAAGACGCAACGCGGCGGGCAGCGGCGGCGGGCGCGCGGATCATCTGCCTGCCCGAGTTGTACCGGTCGCAGTATTTCTGCCAGAAGGAGGACGCGCGGCTCTTCGACCTGGCGGAACCCGTGCCCGGGCCATCAACGGAAGCGTTCCAGGCGCTGGCCGCGGAACTCCGGGCCGTGATCATCGTGCCGGTCTTCGAGAAGCGCGCCCCCGGCGTGCACCACAACAGCGCGGCGGTCATCGACGCCGACGGCGCGTTGCTCGGCCTCTACCGCAAGATGCACGTCCCGGACGACCCGGCCTATTACGAGAAGTTCTATTTCGCCCCCGGCGACCTCGGCTTCCGCGTCTTCGACACGGCATTCGGGCGCGTCGGCGTGCTCATCTGCTGGGACCAGTGGTACCCGGAGGCCGCGCGCCTGACCGCGCTGCGGGGCGCGACGATGCTCTTCTATCCGACGGCCATCGGCTGGCACCCGCATGAAAAGGCGCAGTACGGCGCGGCCCAGCGCGACGCCTGGACGACCGTACAACGCGGCCACGCCATCGCGAACGGCGTCTATGTCGCGGCGGTGAACCGGGTCGGCTTCGAACGGCCCGTGCCCGAGCAGGCGGGCATCGAATTCTGGGGAATGTCCTTCGTGGCGGACCCGCAGGGCGTGATCATTGCGCAAGCGCCGGAGGACCGGGAAGACGTGCTCACCGCCGAGGTCGATCTCGAACATCTCGAAACCATCCGCCGCAACTGGCCGTTCCTGCGCGACCGCCGCATCGACGCCTACCACGGCATCGAGCGGCGTTTCCTCGAGGACGCCTGATCATGACCGCATCCACGGCGCCGCGGATGCCTGCGGAGTGGGAGCCCCACGCCGCAACCCTCCTCGCGTGGCCCGCGAACACGCGCGACTGGCCGGGCAAGTTCCAGCCGATCCCGTGGGTCTTCGCGGAGATCGTGCGGGGCCTCCTGCCGGACGAGCGCGTGTACCTCGCCGTGCAGTCGCCGGCGCACGAGGCGCGCGCCCGGCGCGTCTTGCGGCGCGCGGGCGTCGACAGCGACTTGATCACCTTCGTGCACGTCCTGCTCGACCGCGGTTGGATGCGCGACATCTCGCCGTGTTTCGTCCACGGCCCCGACGCGCCCCTGACCGCCGTGCGCTTCGGCTTCAACGGTTGGGCCAAATATCGCAACTACGCGCGCGACGCCTCGTGGGCCGTGCGCATCGCGCGCATGCTGGGCACGCCCGTGATCGACGCCGCGCACGAGGGACGCAAAGTCGTGCTTGAGGGCGGGGCCATCGACGGGAACGGCTGCGGCGCGCTCCTGACCACGGAAGAATGCCTGCTCGATCCCGCAGTCCAGGTGCGTAACCCCGGATTCACCCGCGCCGACTACGAAGCCATTTTCCGCCAATACCTGGGAATCGAAACGGTCATCTGGCTCGGGGCCGGCATCGCCGGCGACGACACCCACGGCCACGTGGACGACCTGTGCCGCTTCGTCAAGCCCGACACCGTCGTCCTCTGCCAGGAGACAAACTCCCGAGACGCCAACCACCGCGCCCTCGCCGAAAACCGCGGGCGTCTCGAGGGCGCGCGCCTCGCCCCGCGTCGCGCGGGGCTCCACGTCGCGCACCTACCCATGCCCGCGCCCCTCACCTTCGACGGCCACCGCCTCCCCGCAAGCTACGCGAACTTCTACATCGGCAACGGCGTCGTGCTCGTCCCCACCTTCAACGACGCCAACGACCGCATCGCCCTCGGCATCCTCGCCGAACTCTTCCCCGACCGCCGCGTCCTCGGCATCCACGCCCTCGACCTCGTCTGGGGCCTCGGCACCATCCACTGCCTCACCCACGAAGTCCCCGCCGCCCCTATGGCGTGAGTTGCCGGTCCAGCCGCGCGGACCACTTGATCCGCATCCGGACAGCGACTATCCTCAAATTGCCCAAGAACAGAGAAAGTGATGCTGTCCCAGCTTTCTCGGATGCATGTTGACACAACTCCAGATGGAAAAAGGCAAGAGCCCCGGTGAAGGACAAGGCTGGAAGCGTGACGTTTGACGCTATGAAAGAGTTGCCTGTCAGCCCTATCAAGAGCTCGTCGGGATTAGCATGGATAGAGAACGAATCTTGCCGTAACCACGATGCCGAGCAAGAAGTGATGGAAGGAAGGCCCTTCGCGTCTTGAAGTCGGTTGAGCGCGTCTTGACGATATGCATGAAGGGAAATGATCATGAATTGGGAAGACAGAATCACCATCGATCCGAAGGTGCTGGTCGGCAAACCGGTAATCCGCGGAACCAGGATCGCCGTCGAGTTCGTAGTCGAGCTTCTTGCGGAGGGCTGGACCGAACAGCAGGTGGCCGAGAACTATCCCGGTCTTACTCACGATGACATACTCGCTTGCCTGCGGTACGCAAGCGAAGTGCTGAAGTCGGAAAAAGTATACCTGGTGCACCAGTGAACTTGTTGGCGAACGAGAATTTTCCGTTGGCGGCGGTGAACGCTCTGCGCGCGGCCGGATACGATGTACTGTGGGCACGCACCGAAATGGCTGGAAGCTCCGATGAGGAAGTCCTTGCGCGGGCGCGGCTTGAGTCGCGTGTCATGGTCACGTTTGACAAGGACTTCGGCGAACTCGCGTACAGGTCGGGGAAACCCGCTGCATGTGGTGTGATCTTGTTTCGCCTCGTACCCTCCTCGCCGACATACGTCGCGGAACGCACAGTCGCCGTACTCCAAAGCCGGGATGATTGGCAAGGCCACTTCGCGGTGGCCGATGAGGCGAGGATCAGGCTGCGTCCGATCCCGAAGCTGCCGCATAATTTGCCGGACTTCGGAAAGTGAGGCATCGTATACGATGGGATGCAGGACGAAGCAGTCCGCCATAGCGGTGCGCTTCCCATTCAAGAACCAGAAGTCACGCGGAATTGGGCCATCCCACCTCCCCGCCGCTGCGGCTACGGCGTGAGTTGCCGGTCGAGCCACGTGAAGGTTTCTTCCTGCATTTCGAGGTTGAACACGTGGGGGACCGGCCAGAGTTTCGTCACGAGCCGGTCGCCCGCGCCCTGGCTCTCGTAGACGCGGCGGATGCGGGCGTAGGCGGCCTCGACGCCCGGCACGGGAAATAAGGGGTCCTGCTCGCCGTTGTAGTACAGCGTCGGTTTCGGGCACGCGATGGCGGCCACATCGGGGTAGTCGAGGTAGTTGCGCAGGTTCGGGACCAGCATCGAGAAGGCGGACTGGCCCTTGGTCTGGTTGTTGCCGGGCGCCATGAGGGCCTCCGTCGTGCCCATCCAGCAGATGGCCGCGCCCGCCGCAATGCGGTCCGTGGCAGCGCTCAGCATCCACGTCCGGTGGCAGCCCATCGACAGCCCCACGGCCCCGATGCGCGCGGGTTCGACTTCGGGCAAGGTCGCGACAAATTCGGCGCAGCGGACGTCGTCCCACGTGATGACGCCGGACCACGTCATGCCGACTTGCAGCAGGTTCGCGGCGAGGGTCTGTTGTTCCTCGTAGGCGACGCCTTCACGCCGGCCCCGTTCGCCCCAGAAGAGTGCGTCCGCCGCGAAGACGACGTAGCCGCGCGCGGCAAGCGCGTCGCCGATCCAACGCCCGCCGTAACAGGCGTCCACCCACTCTTGCGCGTCGCGCTTGACCTCGTGCGAGACGCCGAAGGGCCGCACCACTTTCTCCTTGCCGATCGAGAACCGCGCGCCGTGGTCGTGCAGCGCGATCATCGCCGGGAACGGGCCGGTCCCCTTGGGCACAAGCAGGTACGCCGGGATACGGCAGAAACCGGACACGTTGAACACGATCTTGCGCGCCTCGTAGGTCCCCCGGTCTTTTCGGTCCACGACGACGGCGTCGAAGGACGCCTCGGGCGGTGGTTCAAGGAGGCATTCGATCAGTTTCGCGCGAGCCTGTTCCCGCCAGACCGAGAACGGCGTCTCCCCCGAAGGGTCATACGCGAGCGGAAACGTCATCCGCGCGATCTGCGCCTCGGCGAAGGCGGGCAATCGCTCTTCCATACCATATCCAAGGTAGCCATCGCCGGTTGCGGGGTTCCCGGCCGCCGCCAGCGACACCAACCCGCCCACTATGCCGAACAGGACACGTTTCACCGTCGCCGTTTCCTCAATTGCGCGTACTTTGCCGACTATTGATGCCCAGTACGCTTCCTTGTCCCTACCAAAGGATAACTGGAAGCGCAACTCGATGCCAACAAACAGCCCCGCGCCGGAGACATCTCATACGCCGCGTCCAGCCAGACAAAAAACTCCGGCGGGAGGCCCTCTCGGGCGTCCCGCCGGAGCGACAGGTCAGGATGCGCTTACCGCGTGGCGCGGCGCATGCGGCGCGCCACGATCCAGCCGCTGAACAGCAGCGCGAGGGCCGCGCTCAGCATCGGCAGGGCCAGCACGACTCGGCTGACGACCACCACGGGCACGAGGGCCACACGGATGATCGACGCCAGGACCGGGCTGTCCGCCACGAACTGGGCGATGGCCGGGCTGAAGGCGTAGTACGTGTCCACGAAGGCCGAGCCGGCCGCGCTGTTCAGGAAGACCTGATCGCGCAGGTCGCGCAGCACGTCGATCTCAGCCGCCATGGGCGTGCCGTAGGCCGCGGTCGCGATGAAGCACGGGCCGCCGCCGCCGCCGCCGCTGTCGCCGCCGGCCGCGAGGCCAAGGATCGCGATAAGCAGGCCAAGCAGCAGGAGCAACAGGTTCAGGTTGAGCTGCGGCGCAGCCCTGTACTCGAACACGCGAGAGAGACGCGCCGCCTCGACCGTCGGCGCCGACTTCAGGTAGATAACCAGGTCGACAATGCCCGCTTCGCCGCCGGAACTCGGGGGCGACTGCAAGCTCAACTCGAACTCGGTCGTACCGTCAGCCGAACCGGCCGGGAACGTGCTCACGACGCCGCCGATCTTCCCGGCGGTGCCGACGAACGCGACGCGGTCCACCCACGCCAGGCCGCCCAACGCGGACACGATGCGCAACGCATCGCCGCCGTTGGTGTTCGAGGCGGTGAAGGTGCCGCTCGCCGTGGCGAGACGGATGCCCGCGGCCACTTCGGCGTCGAACACGGCGTTCTGGCGCAGGCTGAAGCCGTTCAGGCTGTACAGGCGCGCCTGATCCACGAGGTTGATGGTCGTCGCGTCAGGCGTATCCAAGGCCAGCGCCGGGCTGACTTCGCTCCGCACGAGCGTGCTCTGGTAGGCCACCGCTTGCGGGATGACCGGCACGATTTGCTCGGCCGCGTAGTCATAGTTCAACTCGACGCCCCACATGGTCAGGCCCTTGCGCACGTCGGCGGCGGTCAGGCCGGAACCCGTAACCGGGAACGTGAGCAGCGCGGCGCCGGTCTGGACCGGGTTGCCGTTCACGTCCACAGTGCGGTCGAAGGTCGTCAGAGCGCTCGCGTTGTTGTACACGCCCGATCCGACCGGCGGCGTGGTCTTGCTGACCTGCAGCGGCCCATAGAGGTGCATGCTGAAGTCGTAGGCCGCCGGGATCAGCGCCCCGCTCTGTTGAGCGGTGAGCAGCGCGTCGAACGCACTGGTGCCGAGCGCTTCGGTGGTCGATTTCGCATTCGGAATCTGCACCGTGCGCGCGATACCGTATACTTCATTGCCCGCGGACGCGCCCAGCGCCGGCAATTCGAGCGTGATGTTGTCCGGCGACGCGCCGTCCCACACGCCGATCGTGTTGCCAACAGTCGGATTGATCACGAACGCCGTGGTCGCCACGCCGTCCGCGCCGATGTCATACTGCTTGAACGTCAAGGCATTGTTCGCTGTGTCAGTCCCGCTGTCCGGGCGCGTAGCGGTGAGGTTAGTCATAACCGCCGCCTGACCGCCCGCGAACCAACTCGCCGGCGCAACGGGGATAACGATTTCGGGGGGACCGCCGGCGGTGCGTTCGAAGACCGTGGCCGATGCGGTCTCGGGATTCGTGAGATCGTCCGCATTGCTGAAGGTAAGGACGGTTCCGGGAATCACGCCCGTACCGCTTACCTGCGCCACCACGCCGCCGAAGAGCCAAACCTCGGTGATGGCGCCGGACGGGCCTTGGAGCGGATCGGCATCGAGGTCAATCTGCGACACTTCCGCAAACACCGCCGTCACCTCGATGTCGGCATTGACGATGACGGTGATCGGGTTCGCTTGCGGGTCAGCTTCGCCGATGGCGCCTTCCCACCGCACGAACTCCCACCCGGAGCTCGGAATCGCCGTCAAACTCACACCGGTACCGCACGGGAACGTGCCGCCGTTAGGCTCGACAACGCCGAGACCAATCGTGCTGACCGACAGTGTGCACAGACCAACCAGCGGCTGGACCACAGCCGTAATGGTCGTGTCTTGCGTAACGGTCAGGTTCAGCGTGGCGTTGCTGCCGGCGTTGACGCCATTGACTTCCCAGTTCACCAGCGAGACACCGACCAGGGCCAGGCTCGCGCTGATGGCGTCGCCGTCGAAGAACTTGCCCGCCGGATCCGGGTAGTTGCCGGGCAGGTCCGCGGACTGACCGGGACTGAGCGCCACACCGCCCGGCGTGCTAATGGCGGATACGCTATCGCGCGTCTCCACCGTCACGGAGTACACGTTCTGTACGGACAACTGTTGGCTGGTAACCTGGTTGGCCGGATTGGCCAAGTCGACTACGGTAACATCGACCACACCCGTCGTGGCAACCGCGGGCGAGGAGATGTACATGGTGTTCTGATTGACGCCGTCATACGGGGTCACCGCGAAGTCCTGCTTCGCCGGTCCGAGCCGGAAGTCAGCCGCCGCGCCCGCAATCGTCACGGAGTAGGCGGCCGCCGCCCCGGCCAAGTCAAGGCCGGTCTCGGTCGGGAAGACGCCGGTAAGCGTCACGTCCGCGCCCGCGAAATTGCTCGGAATGCGGGACGGCGCAATGCTCGAAATTGCGAGACCCGAGTCAAACGGCGTAAACACGGACAGCGTCTGGAGCGAGGCATCGAGCGTGCCCGCGCCGACGTCCACCGCCACCGCGTTCGGGTCGATCAAACGCCAACCCTGTGCGTCGGGGTCGTTCGCCAGGTAGACAACACCCTCGAGGTCGTCCACCATCGTCGGGTACGACCACAACTGCACGGCATTCGTGCCGGCAAGATCAAGCCCGCTCAGCGCGAGCCCCACGGAAAGACTCGTACCCGTCAGGTCTTTCAGTTCGTTGTAATTCAGGCCACTATTGTAAGTGTAGAGGAGGCTGATCTGGACATACGAGGCCAGCGCGGCGGCCGGGGCAATGCCGTTTACAGCATCCGCCCATGCCTGGCGGTCTACCGGCGAGTCCACGCCGTCGATGCGGTCCAACAACGCGGCCAAGTCGCCCACAACCTCGACCAGGAGCAAGGTGGACTCGCCGCTGTCCACAAGACCTTCGCCCACCAAGGCGTCCGTGTTCGGAGCAGTAACCTTGATGTCCGAACCGAGTTGCACGGAGTACGTGCCCGCCGCTTTTCCGCCCAGGCCCGTGTCATCGAGATTCGCGACGAGGATCGTCCGCGCCCGGCCGTCCTTGTTCTGCGTGGACACCCAGAGTTCTCCCGGCGCCACATCGTTGAACAAGTCGTCGGGAAGTGCGTTGTCATCCACGTCTACTGAAGCCTCGGTCTGCGCAAGGGTGAGGCCGACTGCTTCAGCCTCGGAGTTGGTGGCCTCGTACTGGAGGCTGACCTGCGCCTTCACCTGCGAAGCGTTCACCAAGGCGTAGACAAGGATGCTCTTCTGGATGTTCGCCAAGCCGGCCTGGTAAAACCCCGGCCCGATGTCCAGCAGGCCCGCATATCCCTCCGCGGCGCCCACGACACCACTCACCTGGGAATCATCGCCGACCCACAGGTCAGGCGGGGTCCACGGGCTCTGGTCCGTGGTCTGCGCGGCGAAGTGGACCGTTTCCGTGCCATCGCCGCCGGCGAGCGCCGCCTGCACCGGAATGATGATCGGCGGAGTCGCCGCATTATCCGAAGGCGTCTTGACCGTCGCGCCCTCCAGTGCGGATAGCAGGGTGATGTCGCCCACTTGCTGAATACCCAGAATCTGATTCAGCAGGTCGACCATGTCGATCCGCCCACTTTGGTCCGCCGCGCCCGCGGTATCCACGGGACGCGAGGGTACCAAGCCAATGCCCAGCGCTAACACCATCATCAGGCTGACGAGTAACGCCAGTACTAACTTTTTGCTGGTCCCCATGACAATAGTCTCCTTTACGCCTTTCCTCTACACAGTACACTCAAAAAACCGCAACGGCCCCTCTGGTCGTCACGTCATTCCATTCATCCTTCCGCTACCCCTCAAAATTGGCCGGCGTTGGGGGTAGGAATGCCCTCCGAGGAGAGCCATACTGCCACTCCAAACTTCCTGGTCCCGTATTATAAAGCGGTTTCTTCACGCTTGTCAACACTTTATTTGGGCAAAGCCCTGCATTTTTGGCGGGCTACCCCTGCCGGAGGAAATGGGGATAGACTGCCGCGACCGTGCACGGCAACGCAGCCCCGCGCCTCGCGGGGCTTGCCGTTCTCGGCAACACTCATGGACTGCCTCATTCGCATTACTGCCTTCCCCTATGTCTGCCTCAACCATCTTAGCACTAAAAACCCTGCGGGTCAAGCCCGCGGCGGGGCCTCCTCCGCCCCTCGCTCCGGCAACCGGGAACGCACCGTAATGTACACAAGCAAACCGGCAATTACAAGTCCAAGACTGATCGCCTGCGAGAGCCGCAAGTGCACCAGAGGAACCTCATGCGTCGGATCCGCCCGGAAAAACTCCACAAGGAAGCGCAAGACCCCGTAAAACACTGGGTACAAGAGCAGCAAGCCGCCTTGGCGGGTGCGCCGCGGGTACACATAACAGAAGAGAAGATAAATGACAAACAGGCCCAGACTTTCATACAGTTGCGTCGGGTGCACCGGGTGCGGGTGCCCGGCATCCCCCGGCGCCGCGCCTTGCCGGATATGCTCATGGAGCAAGTAACCATGCAGGGCGCTTCCCTCCGGATACACTACGCCCCACGGCAGGTCCGTCGGCCTCCCCCAGCAACAGCCGTTAAAGAAACAACCCAGCCGCCCGATGGCGTGACACAGCGGCACGTAACTCACCACGAGGTCGCCGATCGGCAGTATCGGGACCCCCTTGACACGTAAGTAGATGACCGCCGCCGCCGCCCCGCCGATGATGCCCCCGTAGGACACCAGTCCCCCTTCCCAGATGCGCACGAGGCTCAAGAGTTCGCGCGCATCGCGATACTCTAGAATGTAATAGACCTTGGACCCGACCAGAATCCCGAGGAACAGCCAGAGCGCACCGATCGGAGTGACCGGAAAGGGCTCCGCCAACCGTTCGTTGTGGCGGAAAAAAAGATACACCCCCAGCAGGAAGGCGCCGGCCATCAACACGGTATACGTGTGGAACTCGAATACCCAGAACTTGAACAGCACCGGATACATGAGCGCTTCTTACCCTTCCGATCTTTCGCCTGAACCCTTGAAGGCGGGTTAGAGCCCGCACTGCACACCGCTATCGTGAGAAGTGCGGCCTTCAGGCCGCCGGACACGGCCCGACGCCCGCATCACATGCGCGCACAAGAGCAACGCCATCGCGCCGCCGAGGAAGACACCGTCCCCGATCACGCCCGCTTCCTCGCCTGGACGCGACTTGGCCGCGCCGCGATACCCGAGAGCGGGCGCGGCGCTGAACGCGCTTTCGCACCCCGACGCGGTTCGCGCCTTCACCCAATAATAGTACTGGAACACAATCACTTCTCCGGGCGGGCAGCAGGCGAACCCGCCGGAAGTCTGGGCGGGCCGCGCCGTCACGTCGCTGAACCGCGTGGCGCTCTCCCATCCCATGCCCAGCGGTACGGCGTGCGCCGGATCCGCATCGTCGCTCCGATATACGCGGTATTGCGCGCCCGGCGTGGCAACGGGGTCCCATGTCACCTCGACCCGATCCTTCAATCCCTGCGTTGCCTGGACCGCGCTCGGCGCTTCCGCGGGGTCGCAGCCAACCAGAATGCCGCCGTCCACAAAGGCGACGGGGATCTCGGCCGCGCCCGCGGAGGTGGCGCTGCTCTCATCGCCGCCGACCACCGCGACAAATTCGCCCGATCCGCCGCTCACGAGCCTGAAAGCCGCGGTCACCAGGGGCCCATCCCCGATCTCGAGGGTGTTTAGACCCACAATTACCAGCCGTAACTGGCCAGGAAAAGGAATGTTGTGGGAGACCAGCTTTTGCGCGTCCAAGAGCGTCTGATCGGGACGCACCGGCGCCGTCGCAACGGTCGGCTCGCCCTCAAGGTCTTCCTGCACGAACTGGTAATAGGTCTCCTCGGGCGACACCTTCTCGGGGTCGTACTCGAGGATGAGCGTGAGCGCGGCCGGGCGCGTTCCACCGCTCTCAAGCGACACCGGCAATTCGGCAACATCCCCCGGATTGCCCGTGCCCTCGCCAACGATGAACGTGACCGGCGGCTGCGCGGAGGCAACGACCGCTAACGCGATCGCCAGCCCGGCCGGCAGGGACCGCACCACGGACCGGCGACCGGCTGTCGAGAATGCCTTCAGGGAACTCACGGGACGAAAAACTCCTTTGCACAGGATAGCGCACGATACCGAGCCCAACCCTATCGGACCGGTCGGCGGCATGTCAACACGTTTCGAGAACCCGTGCATTACGCCGGACAAAGCGGACCCGCACGACGAAAGCGCGGCCGCCCCCATTCCGCCGCACCGCCCGGTCGTTGATCCGTAGTCCCGCACTCCCTGGTCCCTGGTCCCTGGTCCCTCCCCGTTCCCGTCCCTTGTCCAAACCCCGCGTCGGTGTTACACTATACATAACACTTCTTGGCCCCGGCTTGGCGGAACATGAGGCATGATCGAGGTCGTTTGTTCACAGTGCGGGCTCCGCATTCTCGCGCCGCCCACGGTACAAGGGAAGGAGGGGGTGTGTTTCAATTGCCGCGCGCCGCTCCGCGTACCGAGCGCCGCGTTGCGCGAGACGCACCTCAATCTCGCCTTCGAGCGCGGCGACCGCGTGAGTGACCGCTACATCATCGAGGAACGCATAGGCAAGGGCGGCATGGGCGTGGTGTACCGTGCCCTGGATGCGCTGGTAAAAGAGCCGGTGGCCCTCAAATTCATGCACCCGGAGATGCTCCGCACCGAGAAAGGCCGCCAAATGTTCATCCAGGAGGCGCAGATCGCCCGGCGCCTCCGTCACGAGAACATCGTCGCCGTCCACGACGTGGCCTGGACCAGCGAGGGCATCCTCTACCTCTCCATGGAATTCCTGAGCGGGCAATCGCTGCGCGCCTTCTTGCGCAAGAAGCGCACCGACCGCCGTCTCGTCGAAGTGCGGCTCGGCGTCACACTGCTCAAACAGGTGCTTGCCGCCCTCGAATACGCCCACCGCACGGTGATTCACCGCGACATCAAGCCCGAAAACGTCTTCCTCCTCGCGGGCGAGCGTATCAAGGTCCTCGATTTCGGCCTGGCCAAAGTGGTGCACGAAGAGCTCCTGACCGCGACCGCTGACGCAGCCGCCTCCGGGCACCCGGTAGGCACCCTCGGATACTCCGCCCCCGAGCAACGCCTCCGACGCGCGGTGGACCTCCGCGCGGACCTGTACTCGGTGGGGCTGCTATTCTATGAACTGCTGACCCTTCGCACGCCGTTGGACGACTACGTGCCGACCCCGCAAGTGCGCGAGGACGTGTCGCCCGGACTCTTGGCCGTGCTGGACCGCGCCGTCGCCGAGGAGAAAGAGCGACGTTGGCAGTCCGCCACGGAGTTCCGCGTCGCCCTCGAGGAAGCGTTCGAGACGGCATACGGGGTGACCACGGTCCAGGTACTGACGCCCAACGGTGACAAACAGCCTTCGACGGACGGTATGGTCTATATCGAGGGCGGCAATTTCCTCATGGGAAACAACGAGGTCCGCGACGAAGCTCCGGAAGAGGAAGTATATGTCGCGCCATTCTGGATGGACGTGCATCCGGTGACTGTCGCCGAGTTCGCCCGGTTTCTTGAGGCCACCGGCCGTCCCGAACCGAAATACTGGCGCGACCCGCAATACAACGGGCCCGATCAGCCCGTCGTCGGCGTCACGTGGGCCGAGGCCTTCGCCTACGCGCAGTGGCTGGGTAAGGACCTCCCCACGGAGGCGCAATGGGAGTTCGCCGCGCGCGGCAAGGAAAACCGGCGCTATCCCTGGGGCAGCCTTCCCCCCGACCCGACGCGCTGCAACTTCGGCGAGAACCTCGGGATGCCCTCGATTATCGCGATGCACGAATCCGGCGCCACCCCCGAAGGCATTCAGGACATGGCCGGCAACGTCATGGAATGGACGAAGGACCCGTTTGTGCCCTACCCCGTGGCGCGGCGCCCTGGCGGCAACGGACCGCCGAACGCCCCCAGGAGAGCCGTACGCGGCGGTTGCTGGAGTTCGAAACCGGAGGAACTCGCCTGCACCGCACGGAAAGGCCTGTTTCCCGAGTCGCGCCTGGCCACCGTCGGATTCCGCGGCGTCATCCCCCTGCGGCGAGGCAAGTAAGGCAT
>Ga0116142_10003761_pt1 | contig 14978 bp, 11 predicted proteins | sample AD_UKC033_MetaG_FD_89785 | JGI IMG/M metagenome (GOLD analysis project Ga0116142, IMG submission 89785) | Active sludge microbial communities of municipal wastewater-treating anaerobic digesters from USA - AD_UKC033_MetaG | ecosystem: Engineered > Bioreactor > Anaerobic > Digestate | place: USA... | reverse complement strand
GTTTGCAATGAAGTACACAGGCGATTGGGAGGAATCGCGAAATCTGGTACATGAGGTTTTTATTTCCGTTTGGGAAAAATTCGATACGCTTCCGCCCGGTACGCAACACCGAAGTTATTTATTTACTGCGGTGCGCAACCGAAGCCTAAACTACCTGCGTGATAAGAAGAAACTGGTTTCTCTGGAGGAAGTGCCTGGAGAAGCCTTTTCAGAAACCAATACTACAGCTGAAACGGCCGAGCTGGAGCAATTGATAGAGGCCGCTATTCAATCCTTGCCCGAAAAATGCAGGGAGGTTTTTGAAATGAACCGAATGGAAGGGTTAAAATATTCTGAAATAGCCGATAAACTTGGAATTTCAATAAAAACGGTAGAAGCCCAGATGTCTAAAGCCTTGCATGTTTTGAGGGAGCATCTGCGTGAATTTCTAACCATCTTGTTATTTATTTTTCAGGGATGATAAGGGTATTTGCAGGTTACTGTGTTATGATACAAGAGAAATTGTGAACTACGAAGAAAACGATATTGACAACCTGATTACGCGATCGCTGACGGGCGAAACCACGGCTGAGGAAGAACAACAGCTCAGGACCTGGATTGCCGCCACGGCCGAAAACAACCAACACTATCAGAAACTGCAAAAGTCGTTCTCAATCGCCAGTCAGTATTATCGTACCAAACAAGTTCCGGATCTTAATCTGGACGCGGAGTGGAACCGATTTTTGAAGTCAATTGACAAACCCAAAACGAACAACGTACGCACATTATTCTCTACCACCTGGCTTCGCGTAGCAGCTGCGGTAATGGTGGTGGCTGCTTCAGTTGTTCTATACAACTATTTCAGCAATGCCGGGCTTTCTATTATAGAAAGCGGACTGGTGGCGCAGGAGGTAACTTTACCGGATGGAAGTCTTGTTACACTAAATCAAAACTCCAGACTCACCTATAGTTCCTCTTTCAACAATTCAGATCGCCACATCTCGTTAGAGGGTGAAGCATTTTTTGAAGTTGCTCATAATCCCAATAAGCCTTTTACTATTTCTGTAAAGGATGCCTCCGTAGAAGTGCTGGGCACTTCGTTTAACGTGCGTGGGTACAAAGCAAGCGAGGTATTAGAAGTAGTGGTAGCTACCGGCACTGTAAAGTTAAGTACTCCGGATAAAACAGCGCATGTCACGCTCCAGGCTGGCGATCGGGGAATTTATAACCCGCAGCAACAAACCGTGCAAAACGAAATTAACACCGATGTAAACTTTAATGCCTGGAAAACCCGCAGACTTACCTTTACCGAAGCCAACCTGCAAACTGTGGTTGAAACCCTTAACAAGGTTTACCAATCAAATATTGTAATAGCAGTGCCCGTGGCCGATACCTGCCTGGTTACGGTAAGTTTCGACCAGCAAGATCTTACCGCTGTGTTAAATGTATTGAAGGTAACGCTAAACCTGGAATACACCATTCAAAAAAATAAAATTGAAATTACCCGCGCGGGTTGTTGATGCTGCTTTTCGAATGAAGACCGTTAAGCTGTTTTTACTTGCACTGATTTTATGGACAGGTGATATTTATGCGCAGGAAGGTAAGCTGATCTCCATTCAGGTTCAGCATAAACCCATCACCAAAATACTTTCGGCAATTGAATCGCAAAGCGGGGTTCGTTTTTCATACAACCCCAACAGCATTGCCGCCAACCGAAAAATTACTTTTAGCGTTAGCAATGCTACGTTAACCGCTGTACTAAATGCGCTATCCGAAGCGGCCGGCCTCGAGTTTGTTCCGCTCGAAAATCAGATTGTAATTACCCCGCGCACGCAAGTTGCCCCCGTGCAACCTAAAACCATAACCCTAAGCGGTTATATAAAAGATTTAAAAAGCGGAGAGGCTCTTATTGGAGCCACGGTTTATCTTCCTGAGCTGCAAACCGGGGCTATCGCCAATTCGTATGGCTACTTTTCGTTAACCATTCCAGGCGGGCATTATGCTGTGCGGATTTCCTATACGGGATACAAGGCCACAGAACAATCACTGGATCTGTCTGAATCGCATCAGCAAGATTTTGCTTTACAGGAAGAGTTATCCTTTCTGAAAGAAATTGTTGTTACCGCACTTCCTCTTATATCGTTAACCGAAGCAAGTGTAAGTCAGATTTCGTTACGACCAGAAACAGTTGAAACCCGGCCCGCCTTATTGGGCGAGCAGGATGTAATCAAATCGCTTGAAACCGTGCCGGGCATTAAACTGCAATCGGATGGATCTACATTCTACTATGTGCGGGGTGGCAATCGCGATCAAAACCTGATTCTGATAGATGATTCGCCTATTTATAACCCGAGTCATTTGCTGGGCGTCTTTTCAACGATTATCCCCGATGCAACAACAGACATTACGCTTTACAAAGGCAACATGCCCGCAATGTTTGGCGGCAGGCTCTCTTCTGTACTGGATATTCATACGCGTAAAGGAAACGACCAGGTTGTTCAACTTTGGGGAAATACCGGATTAGTCTCTACCAAGCTGGGCATTGAAGGCCCGATCAAAAAAAATGCAAGTTCTTTCTTACTCTCCGGAAGATTTTCGCGGCTGAAATGGCTCTTTCAGAAAATTGATCCGGCCATCAGTACGTTCAACTTTCAAGACCTGACCGGAAAAGTGAATTTCAGAATTAACGCTAACAACCACGCATACTTTTCCTTCTACACCGGGGGCGACAACTATTTTGCTGCAAACAATGCTATTCAATGGAGCAATACTGCCGGCACATTCAGGTGGACCAACCAACACTCAGAAAAACTATTCATTAACACAACCCTCGCTGCCAGCAACTACGATTACTTTTTGCATTCGGATCTTTCGCGTAACCAAAAGTGGAATTCGCACATCTCAAATCTCAACCTTAAATCAGATTTCAGCTACTTTGCTAAACCTCAAAATGAAATTTCATTTGGGATTGGGCTGAATGGTTATAATTTCAATCCGGGAAATCTTTTCACGAACAACGTTCAGAGTTCAAATGTATCAAAGCGGCAATCCATTGAATGGGTGCTATACGGAAATCATTCGGTACAGTGGAATAAACACTGGGGAATTAACTATGGATTAAGATTTACTTCATGGACAAATGTGGGCGAAGCCTTTGAATTTAAATTTGACAGGCAACATGCCGTAACCGATACCCTCGTATTTCCGGCCCGCCAGGCCTACATACGCTTTTTTAATGCTGAACCTCGTATTGTGCTTCAATACCTGGTTACCGATAACCAAAGTATTAAGTTAGGATACACGCGCAACGTGCAAAATGTGCATCTCATTTCAAATTCTGTTAGCCCCTTCACCTCGCTGGAAGTATGGCTGCCCAGCAGCATCAATATCCAACCACAACTTGCCGATCAGCTTAGCCTGGGCTATTACCATTCGCTGCCTTTAAAAGGAATTGCCTTTGGTGCCGAAACTTTTTACAAGTACATGCAACATCAGATTGATTTTGAAACACATGCTGAAACTTTATTGAATCCTTTTTTTGAAGGTGAGTTGCGCTTTGGCTCGGCACAATCGTATGGCGTTGAGTTGCTGGTTAAAAAAGACCTGGGGCGCCTGCGCGGATTAGCGGGCTATACATTTTCGCGGGCCATGCGCACCTTTTCAGAACTTAACAAGGCCGGAGTTACAACGCTTTATTTGACCGGCCGCACCAGGTAAATTTTTCATTGTCGTACGATATCCATCAGCGCTGGAAATTAAGTTCTTCCTGGAACCTTCAATCGGGCGCACCCTACAGTGCACCCATTAGTTTCTATCAATACAACGGAATTGAAGTGCCTGTGTACGGTGAAAAAAACAATGCACGCCTGCCTACCTATCACCGGCTTGATGTTACGGCAATTTTTAAACTCAATCGCAACAATGAGCGGAAGTATCAACATGAACTTGCGTTGTCCATATTCAACTTATATGGCCGGAAAAATCCTTTGTTTATTAATTTTAATAAAGAAGCACAAGCGGCAAACAACTTTAAAGTACCGTCTGATCTGATAAACCGCGAGTACAGCATCTCGCAGTTTTATCTCTTTCGGGCAACCCCTTCTGTATCTTATAATTTTAGATGGCAATGAAACCCTGGCGCTACTTTCTCATCCTGCTTTTACTCCTTGCCTGCGAAGAGCGGTTTAACGATCCGTTGAATACAAGGCCCACCAACCTGTTGGTGGTAGAAGCTGTGCTTACAAACGAACTGGTGCCACAAAAAATAAACCTCTCCTTCCCTTACCAACAACTGAATGGAGCCCCTACACCAGCCACCGGTGCGGTGGTGCAGGTGGTGGAAAATGACGCGGTCATCTATTCATTCTATGAAAACATCTTACAGCCTGGCGAGTATATAAGTGCTCCGTTTCGGGCTGTGTTTGGCGAAGAGTATAAACTGGAGATACAGATACAGGGAAAAGAATATTACGCAACAGATAGTTCGGTTCCGGTAGAGCCACTCACACCGCTTCAATACAAAATGGTGAACAATCAATTTGAATTGGTATTGTATGAAACCGGCACTATTTCAAACTACATCGATCATACCATTACTTCAGAAGATAACAGCGGCTGCATGCCCTGCCTGGGTCGTGTAATTTTTTACGATTTAAAAAGTATTGATGTGAATGAGATTTACAAACCGGGCAAAAAGTCATTTCTGTTTCCCGCGGGTTCAACCATCATCAGGCGAAAATATTCGGTAAGCGCTTCCTATCGAACTTACTTACGCTCTATGTTATCAGAAACTGAGTGGCGTGGGGGCATTTTTGATGTGGACAGGGCCAATGTGGCCACCAATCTATCCACAGGCGCAACCGGCTTTTTCGCGGTTTCTACTGTAATTTCGGATACCACCGTAGTGGAATAAAATTTTTTTTCTTCCCCATAAGGGTGCCGGCCGGATTTGGGGTTTTAGTGTATGAAGGGGATAAACCCCGTAAAAACAATAACAAAAACACAAACCATGAAAACAAAAGTCATTTTCATTCTGTTGGCACTCGGAACTTTCTCCCTGATTTTCACCTCATGCGAAAACACCGAGATGGTTGAGCCCGAAACCAGTCTGCTGCCCGATAAATTCAGCGTGGCAATACCTTCTTCCCTGAGCAATGCAAACAGTGTTGCAAATGGCAGAGCTTCCGGTAGAATTAAGGAAGATACCCTACGGGGTAATGACATTTACCTGCACCTTAACACCTTTATTGCTGTGGGTGACGGTGCTGCGCAGTTGGTAGAAGATATCATTGAAGGTATCCGGAAGTATAAAATTGATCGCATTCAAACCCTTACCTACACCAGCGAAGAGGATAACCGAACAAAAAATTTAGTGGTACTGGCCGATGCTACCTTTGAAGGCCAGGTATGGGATTACCAATTAACGTTAACCGATGCCGATTCTGAAAATGCGGAAGATGGCGGAAAGGCACTTCAGATTTTCTGGAACAAGCGTGCGCAGGTAAAAGGCATTGCCATTGTAAAACCTTACAACTGCAACCGGTTAGAAAACAACCATGCTAAAGACGCTACCTTCCGTATTGATTATACCGAAGGTGGTTCATCGGGTTATGATGCGCAAATGGAGGTAAGTATTTCAGGGTTGCCTTTAGAGAGCCCGCTTGTAAATCTGTTCTCGGTTAATACCCTTAAAATGTTTGTCGGTAAGAAAGGTGATGTGGTAGATGTGATGGGCAATACAAACCACCCTAATGCGTTTCTCTTTTCAGGTAATGTTGGGTATAACTGGGCTTTTGTAGCCGCTGGTAATGATGTAAAAAATATTGGTGTTGCCGAAGTTGGACTTCCACCAAGCAATTTGAACGAAACGGATCGTGATGTACTGTTAAAACAAAATTCTATCAAGAATGTGCTTACAACTGCCATTACCAACATATGGCCACAAATAGATCAAAATTTACTAAATGCATACCTGGTTAATACCGCTGCCCCCGGTTACTTCGATAACAAGACTGGATTTTTAGCCGGAGGCACCTCACCCGGTGCCGATTGGGATGTTCTGGCTAGCCGGTTGGGTGCGCTAAGCCCTTATAATCCAAGTGTTGTCTCCAACCTGGTTGTAACTTTCAAATAATTTTCAGGATAAAAGTTAATTGGTTAAACCTCTGGCTTTCGCCAGAGGTTTTTGTTTTCTTTGCGGCCATTAAACGATTATCACGAATGAAATTTTTTCTGCCTGTTTTAATACTAAGTAGCGTAACGGTAGTTGCTCAATCCAAAAAAGAATTGATAGCAAAAACACAGCAACTTAATGCAGAAGTTGAAACCCTGAAAAAACAGGTTGAAGAGTTGAAAAAACCACAAACTGCCGACTTAAGCAACCCACACAAAAAAGCCAGTTATTCGCTGGGCATCCTCATTTCCAAAAATCTAATGATGCAAGGTGCCGATTCGCTCGATTACGAGTCATTGGTGTATGGTGTTCGCGATGTGTTTAAAGGAGACTCCCTGCAACTTAAGCCAGAGGACGCGGCCATGTTTGTACAGGTATATATGCAACAAGCCATGGAGGCAAAGATTGAAAAAGCTAAAGCTACCGGGTTGGCTTTCCTGGCCGAGAACAAGACTAAACCCGGTGTAACCGAAACCGCTAGTGGGTTGCAATATAAAATCATCACATCGGGCACAGGTAAAAAGCCAACGGCTAACGATCAGGTAACCGTACATTACGCAGGCAAGCTATTAGACGGAACTTCTTTTGATAGTTCAATTGAACGGGGCGAGCCTGCAACCTTTGGTGTAACCGAAGTAATTGCCGGCTGGACAGAGGCCTTACAACTAATGCGCGAGGGTGATAAGTGGGTATTGTATTTACCTTCAGAATTAGCCTATGGCGATCAGGGTGCCGGAGGCCAGATTCCACCATACTCTGTTCTGATTTTTGAAGTGGAGTTGATTAAAGTGAATTGAATTAACTACAGAGACGCGAAGGCGCTAAGAATTCTTTGACCTTAGATCGGATTTTTTTAACCGCAGAGGCGCGAAGGCGCTAAGAATTCTTTGAAACTTCGCGGCTCAGCGACTTTGTGGTAAAATTTTTCTGCTCAATGATTAGACCGGATTTTTTTAACCGCAGAGACGCGAAGGCGCTAAGAATTCTCTGACTACAAACTTTGCGGCTCAGCGACTTTGCGGTAAATTTTTTTCCACTCATTGATTAGATCGGATATTTTTTAGCCGCAGAGGCGCGAAGGCGCTAAGAATTCTCTGACAACAAACTTTGCGACTCAGCGACTTTGCGGTAAATTTTTTTCCACTCATTGATTAGATCGGATATTTTTTAGCCGCAGAGGCGCGAAGGCGCTAAGAATTCTCTGACTACAAACTTTGCGACTCAGCGACTTTGTGGTAAAATTTTTCTACTCATTGATTAGATCGGATATTTTTAACCGCGGAGACGCGAAGGCGCTAAGAATTCGTTGACTACAAACTTTGCGGCTCAGCGACTTTGCGGTAAAATTTTTTCTAACTCAATGACTATGTCTATTTTTTAACCGCAGAGGCGCGGAGGCGCTAAGAATTCGTTGACTATAAACTTTGCGGCTCAGCGACTTTGCAGTAAATTTTTTTCTACTCAATGATTAGATCGGAAATTTTTAACCGCAGAGACGCGAAGGCGCTAAGAATTCTCTGACTACAAACTTTGCGGCTCAGCGACTTTGCGGTAAAATTTTTTCTAACTCAATAGATACTTTGCGACTTAGCGGTTAACGAATCTGCACAACTGCTTTCCCCATAATTTTTCTATCCATCATATCCTGTAAAGCTTGTGGTGCATTTGCCAATGAATAGGTTTTATAAATCTGCTGACTGATTTTTCCTTCCTGGTGCCATTGCATCAACTGATTCATATTGGATGCATTTTTGGCTGGTTCTTTTTCTGCAAAGCCACTCCAGAAAACTCCTGCTATGGATGCCCCTTTCAGCAAAGGAATATTGGCTGCAAAAGTTGGAACGTTTCCCGAAGCAAAACCAACCACTAAATAACGGCCTCGCCAGGCAATCGCGCGGATGGCGCTTTCAGCCACCGCTCCACCTACCACATCAAAAATAACATCAATGCCTGCTCCTTGCGAAATGTCTTTTACAGCATCTTTTACATTGTGAATCGAATAGTTAATCAAATAATCCGCTCCTTTACGCTGGCACAACTTCAGCTTATCATCCGTGGAAGCGGCCGCAATAACCGTAGCTCCCATCAACTTCCCCAACTCAATGGCAGCCATACCTGCGCCTCCGGCAGCACCCAGCACCAGAAGTTTTTCACCCGGCATTAACCCCGCCCGGTCTGATAAAGCATGATAAGCCGTTGCATAATTATAGAACGTGGCAGCAGCAGCCTGCAGGTTGATATCCGGGGGTAACACAAAGGTTCGTATGGATTTTACAACGGCATATTCTGCAAAACCACCCCAGCCACACATGCCCACTACCCGATCGCCAGTGTTTATATGCTTCACATCGCTTCCCACAGCTTCAACAATTCCGGCTACCTCGCCTCCGGGCGAAAAAGGTAGTGGCGGTTTAAACTGATATTTGTTTTGAATGAGGAGTGTATCCGGAAAGTTTACACCACAAAAGGCCACTTTTACCAACACCTCATCGGGTTGTAGAGGAGGCAGCGGCTGTTCTGCCAGCACCAGCGTATGTGGCAGCCCGTGTGTGCGGCAAAGTATGGCTTTCACGTACTGTACGAATTACCGTAATGATTATACACTATTTCTTAAAAAGCTTACTCAAAATTCCTTTAGCAGGCTGATTAAGTTTGTCCATAGCCGTGCGCAAGTGTATCAGAAATGCGTCATTCTTTAAAATATGATCAGCTACTTTCAGTTTTTTAGTCTTGGCTTTCAACGCTTCATCGTTTAACCCGGTGATATAAATAACCGGAACACCGGATTGCTTTTTGCGGATCTCCTTCAGGTAATCCAACCCGGTTTTGTCTGGTGCATTTGTAAACAAATGATCGAGTATAATCAGGTAAGGTTTGGTGGTTTCCAGCGCAGCAATGCCATCGGGCCCCGATTGAAATACACGCGTTTCAAAATCCGGCATCTGTTTAAAGTGTCCTTGCATAAAATTCAGGTACACCGGGTCGTCATCGATAATAAAAACCAACTTTTTCATTTGTTAAACTTACTTTTTTCAAGACGTATTTCACAAGTAAAATTATTATCAAATAAATCATACGAAAAAAATCATCTGCCTAAAAAAGCAACTGTGTACCATTTAGCTTAAATTTCAATCTAAAATTCACTTTATGATACCGCGCAGACGATTTATTCAATTGGCAGGCACCACATTGGCCGCATTACCCGTTTCCGGGATTTTAGCCCAAACACTCACAGAGCAGAAAAAGAACTGGGGTATTCAATTATTCACCATTCCGCAAATGGCCTCCAAAGACATTAAGGGTACGCTTAAAACATTGGGCGAAATCGGGTATAAAGAAGTTGAATTTTTTGGCCCCTACGAATTCAGCGCCAACGAAACCAAAGAAGGCTGGAAAGCTGTTGCCGGCCAGTTAGGCATACAAGGAAATGCATTTTATGGATACTCTGTTGCCGACATCAAATCGATGCTGAAAGACTTTGGTCTAACCACCCCTTCGGTACACTTGGATCTTGGTACCATGCGCACGAATTTAAAATCAGCGATGGAAGCCCTGAGTCAATTGGGCACACGCTACGTAGCTGTGCCGGCTCTCAATAATGCAGAAGAACGCAAAACATTAGATCAGTTTAAAAAATTTGCCGATGAGTTTAACCAGATTGGCAAGAAGATGGCCGATTATGGGTTAACATTTGTGTATCACAACCATGGCTACGAACACTGGTCTGAAAATGGTCAAACACCCCTGGAGGTTTTATTGAAGAACACCGACCCAAAGTATGTGGTATTTGAGTTGGACATTTTCTGGATGACAGCCGGAGGCGCAAGCCCAATTGAGTTTTTGAAAGCCTACCCCGGTCGCTTTAAGTTGCTACATATTAAAGATGCAAAAGAGACGGTGCGTTTTGCGGGCGATGGCAACACATCCGATCAATGGATAGCCTTGTTCCCCAAAATGGCCGACCCGGGTACCGGGGTGTTTGATATTAAAGGCATTGTAACACAAGCTGTAAAATCAGGCGCTGAACATTTTTACCTGGAACGCGATCTTACGCCCACTCCAATTGAAACGTTGAAGAATTCGTTTGAGTATTTTAAGGGGGTGTAGTGCAGGCAGGGTAGTTACAACCAACTCCGCAAAAAGAAAAGGCCAAGCAGAATAGCGACAATCAAGAGGATGGCCACCCATCGTATTACCGGGTTGCGATCGGGAAATTCGTAATTGCAAATCGGGCAGCTTTTACTTTTAGCGTCCACATCCATCGCACAAGAAGGGCACTCTTTCGTTTTCATCAGGTATTAAGCCATCTTAAAAATTTGCCCAGCCAGGTGCGCGGAGGCTTGGCAGTTGGTTGCGAAGTTATCTCCTTCTCAACAGGTTCGTCATAAATACGAACTGCTTTGACAGGCGTATTGTTTTTTATCTTGTTTAAATAGTTAAGTCGCTTGCGTTCCTTCTGCTCTTCGAGCAATTGTTTTTTTCGCTCTTCTTTTTCGCGTTCTTCTTTTTCGCGTTGCAGGGCAATGGGGTTGCGCCACGGTTTTTCTGTCCGCTCAATGGGCTTTCTGCGTTTGTTCTTGTGTTCGCGTTTCGGCTTTTGTTCTGCTTCGGTAGTTTCTCCCTCGCCTTTTGGTTCTTCCTTTTTTCGGGGGCCAGGCAACTCAATTTTACCCAACACCTTTAAACCGGCCAGTTCCACTTTAGGTGCGCGTATTGTCTCCGTCTCTTCACCTTCAGATTTTATTTCAGAAACAATTTCGGGTTGCTGTTCCTCCACTTCGTTAATAACCGTTTCTGGTTGTTGTGGCAATTCTGGTTCTGCCTCCTGGGTTTGTACTAACATAATTTCAGTTAGCCGATCGGGCGCAAAGTGCAATACAATCTGTATTACCAGATCATCGCTTAATTTAGCGTTTGATCCATCTTCCAAAAATTGCTGGTCTTTTGCAAGCAGATCTACAATCTGCGAAGGTCTTACCGAAAGTTTTCGGGCTAATTGTCCGAGGCGCATAACAGTTCTAAATGAGTTTCAAGGCGCAAATATAGTTATATCTCGTTGCTGGCGGCTGGTTACGGGTTGCTTGTTTGGTTGAGGTAATTTACGGAGTCCTGCTGTTTTACCAGGAACAAGCCAGCAACTTCTTACTCTGGCTTTTGGCGCCATTTCTTCTTTTCGGAGTGTTGTTTTTTGGATTTTAACCGGGCTTGTTTGGCGGCTGCGCCCGGTTTGGTGGCTTTGCGAACTTTGCGCTGTGCAAAGGCTTTGGTTAGCAACTCCTGCAGCTTTTGCAGGGTAGCTTCTTTGTTTTGCAATTGCGATCGGCTCTCCTGCACGGTAATCTGCAACTCGCCATCGGCTGTAATACGCGAATGCAATTTTCTTAAAATGGTTTCTTTCAGCGCTGGCTCAAGAGCCGATTCCGACACCTTCCACGAAAGTGTAATGCGCGAGTTTACCTTATTCACGTTTTGACCCCCCGGCCCGCTGCTGCGCGAAGCGCTGAACGTTAGCTCCGGCTTTATCTGGTCAATGATTCGCAAAACATTTGTAGGTACCACAAATCAAAAATAATTCATGCCCTGTGCTACACCAAAGCATTTAAACTCCTTTTAAAAATAATCGGGTTGCGATTGAACAAAAAAAACCTGACATTCAGAAGTATGAAGGGGCGCCTGGTTTTTGGATTGATCTTAATCGTGCGGTTAGGTTTTGCCAACTCCATCTTTATCCCCATGGACGAAAGCCAGCGTAATCATTTAAAAGCTTATGGCCTGGCATATTTCGCATTAAAAGAAGGCCAGCCTGTTGATTGGCTTTTGAATTACCGGGGCGGAAGTTTTCTCATCCCTTTTCACAACAATATATTATCCGAATGCAAAGTGCGTGGCATTTCATACGAGTTGATTTCGGCAGCAAAAACAAACAGCATCTTAACTGAAATAGCAAGGCCGGATGCAAACATGAATGTAGTGCGGTTGGAAACTGCCCCGCGCGTAGCAGTGTATTCGCCCAAGAACGAGTTGATCAATGATGAAAGTGACGCTGTGATCCTGGTGTTAGACTATGCCGAAATTCCATACACGATTATTTATGACGAGGAAATTTTGAAAGACGAACTGGCCAGGTTTGATTGGTTGCATCTGCACCATGAAGATTTTACCGGGCAACACGGAAGGTTTATGCGCAGGGAATCGGCAATAATACAAGCTAAAATTCAGGAAGAAACCGCTGCCCGGTTAGGGTTTGCCTCTGTAACCGATATGAAACTTTCTGTGGCCAAAAAAATAAAAGGATTTACTGCCGGTGGTGGTTATTTGTTTGCGATGTGTTCGGGCGCTGAAACATTTGACATTGCACTGGCCGCTGAAGGTTCTGGTATTTCTTTTAAAGATTTAAGCAGCGAGGAAGATGCTGCACTTGATTATTCCAAAACACTGGCGTTCGAAAATTTTTCGTTGGAGCCTGCGGCCAGCCGAAAATTTTCTGACATCAACGCAATGGGCCCCGATTTTTTTCAATCAACCGCATCGTACTTTCAGTTGTTTCAGTTTTCTGCCAAGTGGGATATTGTGCCTTCGTTGCTTACGCAGAATCATGAACAGGTGATTAAAGAATTCAGCGGACAAACATCGTCCTTCAACTCCGCCCTTGTTAAGCCCAATGCATGGGTACTGGGCGAAAATCGAAGTGCGGGTCGTTCGCGATATCTGTATGGCGAATTAGGTCGCGGCCATTGGACGTATTACAGCGGCCACGATCCGGAAGGAATGCCCGGTTGGCGCAGGGCCAGTACGGATCTATCCATGCATCCGCATTCGCCAGGCTACCGGCTTATTCTTAACAATGTGTTGTTTCCTTCTGCCAAAAAGAAAAAACAGAAAACCTGAAATGCAGAATTGGTAATTCCTCATCTCCCGGGCGAGAATCGTAAATTACTTGATTCCCATTCCTAACCGTTCCCAACGTATTTTATCCCACCACTTCCCGTCTTTGTTTATCGAAAACCAGATAAACAATGGTTTGCCCAGAATATGATCTTCCGGAACAAGCCCCCAATAACGCGAGTCGATCGAGTTATCGCGGCTATCGCCCATCATAAAATAGTAGTCTTGTTGAAAGGTGTAGGTGGTGATTGATTTGCCTTCAATTTCTAATTCACCATTTGCAATTTTTACAGTCTTATGGCCTTCGTATTTTTCAATAAACTCGCCATAGAAATTTAACGTAGAATCATTCACCTCTATCGTCATTCCTTTTTTTGGAATAGTTAGCGGCCCGTAATTGTTCAGCGTCCATGTATCATTCATCATCTTTGGATAAAGCAGAAAACCACCTTTCTCATCGGAAGCTGGCTGGATTGAAATTTTATAAGGTGCACTGTTAATGGCTTGCAACTGGGCTTCGGTAAGCAGCATGCTGTAAACTGCCTTGCCCTCATTGGTGTTGCCTAAAAACCAAAAATCTTCGCTATCAAGTTCAAGGTTATGGAGTGTGCGTGGATGCAACTCTTCTTTAGTAATCACCTGGTAGCGGAACTTCATCCCGGGCGGATTTATCATTGGTTCGCCATTGATATACACCTGCTGATCTATAATCTGAACAACATCACCACCAATAGCCACGCACCGCTTAACAAGATATGTTTTAAGATCAAGCGGCCGTTCCGTGGGATCAAGCAAATCCTTGGGTGTATTAAATACCACCGGCTCCCCGCGTTTTACTTTTCGTAATCCCGGCAAACGGAAAGAGGGCAACTCAATCCAATCTAAATACGATGGTATTTCTGTTCCCCATATTTTTTGATGCGTAAGAGGAATTTGTAATGGCGTGCGGGGTGTACGCGGGCCATAGTGAATTTTACTTACCCACAAGTAGTCATCTACCAACAATGAGTTTTCCATTGAACCGGTGGGGATTACAAACGCTTCGGCCAGCGACCAGCGAAACAACGTTGCTACTACTACTGCAAAGACAATAGACTCGCGCCATTCCTGGAATCTTGTTTTTTTACCTGTGGATTTTGTTTTCATCTTCCCATCGTTTGGATGAATAAGTATCCGGACAGATAAAATTATTACACCGATGTGAATAATAAATTTGGTTTGTAAGGTACGCGGAGGATCCCAGACCGGTAGGTCGCTGTCCCGGGTTAGAATTAGCCCATAGATACTTCTCCTCATTTCAATTTCTAAGTTTTTTTCGTACGTTAAGATTCAGAATGACTTTCGATTACATTATAGTAGGAGCCGGCTCTGCCGGTTGTGTGCTGGCCAACCGGCTTACAGAAAATCCGGCCATTACGGTATTGCTTTTAGAAGCCGGGCCAAAAAACACAAAACTGGAAACCACCATTCCGGGTGGTTACATGAAACTGCATCGCAGTTCGGTTGATTGGAATTGTTACTGGACAACACCACAACCTTTTCTGCAAAACCGAAAACTCTACCATCCGCGGGGCAAAGTGTTAGGCGGATGCAGCACCACCAACGCGATGGCTTACGTGCGCGGCCATGCCGCTGATTATAACCACTGGGCCAGTTTAGGTAATACCGGCTGGAGTTATGATGACGTGCTCCCCTACTTTATTAAATCAGAGCACAACGAACAGTTTCAAAACAGGTATCATGGCCAAACCGGACTATTGAATGTAACCCATGGGTTACGTCATAAAACACCATTGGCACAAGCTTTTATTGATGCCTGCGCGCAGACCGGCATTGTTCGCAACGATGATTTTAACGGAGCCCAACAGGAAGGGGCCGGACTCATGCAGTTTACCATTAAAGGTGCCAGGCGCTGCAGCACAGCCGATGCATTTTTAAAACC
>Ga0116142_10003748_pt1 | contig 15020 bp, 10 predicted proteins | sample AD_UKC033_MetaG_FD_89785 | JGI IMG/M metagenome (GOLD analysis project Ga0116142, IMG submission 89785) | Active sludge microbial communities of municipal wastewater-treating anaerobic digesters from USA - AD_UKC033_MetaG | ecosystem: Engineered > Bioreactor > Anaerobic > Digestate | place: USA... | reverse complement strand
CGGATCGTGATACGGAACGGGCGTGTCACGGAAGTCGGCCAGCCCGCGATCAGGGACTGCCCCCTCGCGAAGCGGTTTGCCTGCCCCATCCCCTCGATCGACCAGGAGGCGGTGAAGGCGAACATCGAGCACCGGATCGCCTCCTTCGGCATGTGCACCCCGGATCGGGTCGTGCTGGAGACAAGGGAGTTCGTCGGTTTCGGCGCATCCGAGATCCTCGCGTTCGGACTCGATTCAGGCCTCATCGACGCGGTCGTCCTTGCCTGCGACGGGGCGGGGACCGTGGTCGTGACCACCCCCGCTCTCGTCCAGGGGATTGGCGGGAGGATGTCGGGGCTCGTCTCGACCACCCCATATCCCGAGGTCATACAAAGGATTGAGGAGTGCGGGGGTATCGTCGTGGACAGGCACCATGCCAGGATTGACCAGGCAGCCGGCACCGGGCGTGCGTATAAGGAGGGTCATCGCAGAGTTGCAGCGACGGTGGCCTTGCCGGAAGAGGCAGAGAGGATACGCACGTCCTACCCGGATGCGTTCATATTTGCGGTCCACACCACCGGCCTTTCGAGAGAGGCGGCGGAAGTGATCGTCGGCTCATCGGACCTTGTCACGGCATGTGCATCCGGGCCGATCCGGGAGATTGCCGGGAAAAAAGCACTCCTGCAGGCCGGGATTGCCATCCCGGTATTTGCCATCACCGCGAGAGGAAAGGAGCTCGTCATCGAGAAGATCCGGCAGGGACGCGAACAGGTCCTCGTCAAGACCACGCGGCTCCCTGCGCTCGGTGACCAGCAACCCGACCCGCTAGTCTGATAACGGGTACAGGGGCGGGGGTTCTCATTTTCCCTCACACATTCCCATCTATCCGGCGAAACCTGGCGAACCGCCGCGGGTCCGATGCCCTTCTCGCGGAACTCTTCCCTTCCGCTCACACGACGATGTAGCTGTCCGGAAACGCCTGGCTCCTCTCCAGGGATGTTGCCCTGGCCTTAAGGATCAGAGTATGGCCGATGCACTTGCTCGCAAGAAAGCCGCAGTCTGCATTGATCGTGATCGTCTCGCTCCTCGACTCTCCTCCCCCGATATCTCCCAGGCATCGCTCGATAGACGGGGCGGAGTTGATGAAAATCTGCTCCCCGTTCTCGTTGAATACCTCGAGAACCACGCACACCGAATGCGCAACCTCGTCCCCCGTGTTTGTGATCGTCGCCGTCGTCTCGCGGCATGTGAGCCCGCAGTTGACGGGGGTCCCCGAGTCGAGGGTGAATTCAACAGGCCTCTTCTGGGGGATCGGTGATGGGCTCGGGGTGGTGGAGGTGGTGAAGCGGGTTGTTGGGGAGAGGGTAGGGATTGTTGTTCCCATGATCGTGGCGCCTTCTGCCGGGGTCTGCAGGGGTGTTGGCGTCGGCTGGAGGGGCTCCTGCCCGCCGGTGGAAGAGTGGGTATCTCCTCCTGAAATGAGGGTCTCCCCGGACAGGACATATACCCCGATGACGATGAGAACTACCACCGCGAAGATCGCAAGCGCGGTATTGCGAGAGAGGTTCATTGACGCCATATGGGTGAAAGACAGGCATGAAGTTTCGCATCTTCCACCCTTGTATTCACGTACCCACCCTTACCAGTGACCATCGGGGGGAAAACCCGGGTTTTATTGCGATGGAGGGAGAACCACTCTCACGTTTGCGTCCACTGCAGTTGAGCCTTGCAGGATGCCATGGAGGTGGAGAATGGCCGCAGTGCTGGAAGTCTCGGATCTCTCGAAGGTGTATCGCGATGTCATCGCGCTCGATCGCGTCTCCCTCTCGGTCGAAGAGGGTTCGCTCTTCGGCCTCCTCGGCCCGAACGGGTCCGGGAAAACTACCATGATAAAGGTGCTGACGGGGCAGATCCGGCCGACCGGCGGGTCTGCACGAGTCCTCGGGCTTGATGCGGAACATGAAGGGCTCCGCATCCGGGAAAGAGTCGGGATCATCCCCGAGCAGGAGTCACCCCCGAGCTTTCTCACCGCGATGGAGTACCTGGAATTTGTCGGGGCAGTCAGGAAGATCCCGGACATCAGGGAACGGGCAGACGAATGGTTCGACTACCTGGAGTTTGGCGACAAGAAAAACGTGCTCTGCAAGGACCTCTCCCGCGGCACCAGGCAGAAGCTGATGTTCGCCCAGGCCTTCATCCATGAACCGGCCCTGGCCCTGATTGACGAGCCCCTCATCAACTTCGACCCGATCATGCAGGACGTGGTGAAGGCGTACCTGGCAGAGTATGTGAAGTCGGGAAAGACAGTCTTTCTCTCCACTCACATCCTCGAAGTGGCCGAGGAGATATGCTCATCATTTGGGATCCTGCACAGGGGACGACTCCTCCATTCAGGCCCCGTCACAGACCTGACCGAGAAGGGAATGCACCTTCCCGGGTTCTTCCTCTCGCTCGTCCGGAAGGGTGGCCATGCCTGAACTCTTCATGCGGATGATGAAGGAGGAGTGGCGGATGCATTCCACGATCTTCGGGCAGGTCTCTTTCGCGCTGTTTCCTGTCATGATCTTTGGGATCTCCTTCATGGGATCCTTCCTCCTGCCCTACCTACGGCCGGCCCTGCTTATCGGTGACCTGGCACTCGCCACCCACGCGATGTTCCTCGTGCTCGGCGCCATGGTCGGGGGGTTCGGCCTGATGGGAAACGAGATGATGAACCGGCGGTTCGGCCAGGCAAGCCTGCTCGCCTATTCAGCCCGGAGCCTGCCTCTCTCCGGGAAATTTATCTTTGCAAATTTCGTTGTCAAGGACACGGTCTACTACTTCTTCCTCTGGGTCCTCCCGTTTTGCGCGGGATATATCGCGGCCGCGCCATTCACCGGGACATCGCTCCCATCGGCGTTCCTCCTCCTGCTCACCCTGGCACTTGCATTCATGGCAGGGCTCTGCACCGTCTTTCTCCTCTCGTCCCTCTACGTCCGATCGAGAGCAGCCTGCGGGATTCTGGTCATTGTTGGCGGATTGGCCCTCCTTGCATCCTTTCTCTCGACGGGGCCGACCCTCGCACTCCTCTTCCCCCCCTACATGCTCTATTCCGGGTTCTCGTGGGGCCTGCTCTTCGCCTTGTGTGCGATACTCGCAGCAATGTGTGCGCTCTCTATCCTGCTCTTCAGCGCGGAAGAGACAGGGACCACGAAAGTGCACGGGGACCTTTTTACTCCCCTCGTGAGAAGGTTCGCGAATCTGCAGCAATCCCCGCTGGTTGCAAAGGACCTCGTCGACCTGTACCGGAGTGGAATCGGCATCGGGCAGGCCCTCTTCTCGTTTACCATACCCCTCGTCGTGATCTGGTTTTTCCTCTCGCTTGCGGGATCGTTCCTCCCTTCATACGGCCTGATTGTTCTGTTCGCCATGATCACGGGGGTGATTGGCTCGACCATGTACACATGGGTGACGGAATTTGACTCGTTCGGACCCTATGCCTGCCTCCCCGTATCGGTCAGCACGCTGATACAGAGCAAGATGACGACGTGTGCGCTCCTCCAGGTCCTGCCTGCGGCATTTATCGCCATTGCGGCAGTCCTGTCCGGAGAGTCGGGAAATCTCCTTCCGGCAGTTGTGCTCTGCGTCGCTTTCTCCCTGTATGCCGCAGGCGTGATGGCATACCTCTGTGGCCTCTCGCCGAGCGTGCTCGTCTATGATGTGAAGGTTCTCTTCACCTACCTTGTCCTCGACGGCGTGGTGTTTGCAATATTCTCCGCGGTGTCATTTGCCAATCCCATGTATGCCATCTCGTCTGTTCTGCTCCTCATCCCTGGGTGGTTGCTCGTGAAGGCTGCGATGAGGCGGTGGGACGCGGTGGACCCTGCCGGATTCGGGTAGAGGGATCCGTCCCGTCATTTTTATGGCGATTATATTAAAATCCCTATATTGATAGACTCCCGAGAACTCTTCCATGGACATTAATCCCGGAACAAAACTCGGAGTACTGCTCCTCGTGCTTGCCGCAATCCTCCTCTTCGCTGGATGTACCCAGCCTTCTCCCGTTACCCAGACCACTCCTGCGCCTACTGCCACGACTGCTGCACCCACGCTCACCCCGACTGCTTCCGCAGCCAACGAGACCCTGAAGACCGAACTTGCTTCACTTGCGGCAGGTTTTGCAAAAGAAATCGACGGGCAGGCACTCGCTGCAGTTCTTAAGGAAGGGCCGAACTCGACGGCGTTTGCCGGGGTGCTCGGGCAGCTGAAAGCCTTCAAGGAACGCGATCCCCGGATCGCGTATGTCTACACCCTCGAGCAGCAGAATGGGACTGTCATGTTTATCGTCGATGCACATTATGGACACCCCGACGCTTCCCAGTACCTCGAGGTATATGATGATGCCCCCATCGAACTGAAGACCCCTGTCACCTCTCCGATTGGGGTAGGGCCCTATACGGACAAGTGGGGAACATTCTATTCGGGCTATGCACCCGTTGATGCCGGTTCGAACGCGACCGTGATTCTCATCGGGGTCGATGTGGTAGCCTGATCCAGCACTCCCTCCTTTTTTCATTCATTTCGCCCTGGGCCCTGCACGGGGTCGCCATCCTTCAGTGGGCTGTGCAGTCGATAAAGAGATAAACAGGATTGAATGATACAATCCCATAGCAAAGGAGATATCGCGATGCCAAAGGTCCTGATCATTGACGACTCGGGCTTTCAGCGAAAAATCATCACCTCGATCCTGGAAGCAGAAGGCAATACGGTCCTCACCGCTGAGAATGGAAGAACTGGTTTTGACATTGCGGTTAAGGAGTCTCCGGATCTCATCATCTGCGACCTCCTGATGCCCGAACTTGACGGGTACGGACTGCTGAGGCTGGTAAGAGATCACAAGCTGGCCATTCCGGTGCTAATCCTGACCTCGGATATCCAGAATACGACAAGAACTGAGTGCCTTGCCCTTGGTGCCCTCGATGTCCTGAACAAGCCGGTAAAGAAGGAGACCCTTGTTCCCATAATAAAGGACGCGCTCAGGAGCGCGAAACGGCCATGAACATCGACGAGGATTCGGTTGATGCCATCCGTGAACTGATCAACATTGGGGTCGGCAGGGCTGCAGGGCTCCTCAATGAGATGACCGGGACCCACATCCGGCTGATGGTCCCGGAGGTGAGAATACTCCGGTATGCAGATCTCGTCAGTGAGAACCGGATCCTGGAGCAGGACCGACTTTCTGCAGTCACCCTTAAATTCGAGGGGTCGTTCTCGGGGATCAGCATGCTGGTGTTTCCGCCGGACAGTGCTGCAATCCTGATTACCGCGCTCACAGGGGAGGAGATCAGGGCGCCGGACCTCGACGCGCTCAGGATCGAGACACTGAACGAAGTCGGAAACATCGTGAACAATGCGGTCATGGGGTCTATCACAAACGTCCTGAACGAACGGCTCACCTACAGCATGCCCACATACCTCGAGGGCAGCATTGCCCAGATCCTTGGGAACCGCAGAGCCATCGACTACGACTGGGTTATCCTTGCGATATCGCAGTTTTCTCTCGCGGACCTGCAGGTCGTGGGAACGATTCTGATGATATTCGAGATCGGGTCACTTGATTCCCTGGTAAAGAGGCTCCAGGACGCGGCAGGCCAGGAGAGATGAGTCCCCCTCCCCCACTCCCCTCTGGAAATTTTTTTGATATCATCCCCCTGGGAGTGGTGATCCTGGCACCGGACTACACTGTCGTTTCATGGAACAGGACCATTGCGGAATGGACGGGAATTCCCAGGAATGAGATACTCGGAAACGACATACGGGAACGGTTTTCCCACCTAAAAGACCGGCGCTACAATATCCGCATCCAGCAGGTATTCGACGGGGGGCCTGCGGCATTCTTCTCGACGCAGTTCCACCCCCATTTTATCCCCGCACCCCTCCCCGGTGGAGGGCTCCGCTTCCAGCGGACGTCGGTCCACTCCCTGCAGGAAGGAGGAGAGACCTACGCGATCCTCTTCATCGACGACGTGACCGAGCTTGTCGCACAGGTCCGTGCATTCCGGGAGATGAAAGACCGTGCCCTCGCGGAGGTTGATGAGCGCACGAGGAAAGAGGCGGCACTCGCACTTGCCAACAAGAAGATCGGCCTGCTCTCGAGTATTACTCGCCACGACATCCTGAATCAGGTCATGGCCCTGAAGTTTTATATCGAGACTATGCGTGAAGAGACCAATCCCCAGCAGGTTGCGGCTCTCCTCGCAAAGGAGATGGTGGTTGCAAATGCCATCGAGCGCCAGATCCACTTCGCACGCGACTACCAGGAGATGGGCATCCATGCCCCGGGCTGGCAGCGCGTAGCCTCGATTGTCGAGCGGTCAAAAGAGGCCCTCCCCACAGGCAACATCAGCGTCGTTGCCAATGTCGGCTCCATCGAGGTATACGCCGACCCGCTCTTGGAGAAAGTGTTCTACAACCTCATCGATAACGCTCTCCAGTACGGCGGCCCCACCATGAGCACCATCAGGATCTCGACAAACGAGAACGGGGACGGCCTCGTCCTCACAATCGAGGATGACGGCTCAGGAATCTCCGAAATGGACAAGCCGCATCTCTTCACACGCGGCTATGGGAAGCACACGGGTTTTGGGCTTTTTCTCAGCCGCGAGATCCTCTCTATCACCGATATCACTATCCAGGAGACAGGGGAGCCAGGGGGAGGGGCAAGGTTCGAGATCCGTGTCCCGATGGGGAAGTTCCGGCATTCCGGGACTGTTCCATGACGCCTCCCCCCCTGGAGAGGTGGGCGTGTGGCCCCGCCTTTGAAGAGTGATGTGATTCGTTTGGATGGATTGTTTGAAAATCTCCACCGCGTCATGGAGAACACCCTGCCAGGTGATATGCCCTATCCGGGTCGCCCTCGCCTTTTTTAGGAATTCGCCAGGTTTTCTTCCAACGGCCACGTGTTTAAATAAATTGATCCCCAATTTTGGTTTTCTTTTTGTATACCGCAAAGGATTTGAATATTTCTTCCGCCCGGGCAACAGCTTTATCCAGTCTGTGGATGAGTTAAGGACATCAAAAAGATGCTCTGGTGAGAGGTAACCGGGGGGTATCGCTCTCACCCCACATCCCATCCATGGGCCGTGGAATTTATTCCATGACTGGAACGACATGTTCGGTTCATCGTAAATGTCCACACCCTTACCCTCGGTTGCGGAAATGAAAAAGAGCTGGTTGATCGGAGCGTAACATGAGCACAACAGGGCGGGAACGCGGAAAGAAACCTGGTATGGACTTTTCATTCTCCCATTATCTCCTCTTCTCCATGATCCTTCTCATCCTCGTAATGGCCATGGGAATCACTTACTTTGACTACAGGCATGCAGAGGAGACCTACCAGAAAAGTGCCCGCGCCATGCAGGAACAGACAGAGAATGACATTGCCAAGACGATCAGGATCGTCGACTCTGCGTACGCCATGTATGACCAGACCCTCAACCTCCAGATGATGAACGGGTTTTCTCTCTTTCTTGGGGAATACGAGCGCGCGGGAAGAGATCCGTCCCGGATGGACCTGCTTTCCCTGAAGGATGAAATGGGGAACATCATGGACCTCTACATCATCAACGAGTCGATGATGGTGGAGGCGACTACGTATGAACCTGATCTCGGCCTTGATTTCAGCCGATGGCCGCATTCTTACAATTTTTTAAAGGATCTCATCCAGAAGGACGGATTTTTCCCTGACCGTGTCGTGTACGAGGTCTCATCGGGAAAACTTCGGAAATACGCCTATATGCCGACACCCGACCATCGCTATATCCTCGAGCTTGGCATGACGGAGAAGGGCATCGGGGAACGCCCGGCCATTCACTACCAGGAGCCGTTGCGCGAGATGGCATTCAATAATCCACACATTCTCAGTTACAGGGCATTTGATACTGTCGGGCGGTTGCTTGGGAAAGGGAGCGATTCCCAGTTGAAAAGCCCGGGAATATTGAAGCAGGTCGTCGAGGAGAGGAGAACAATCGAAGTGGAGGACTCCTACAACAACACGGTTATCAGGTATCTCCTGGTCGATCTCTCTGAACAGAGTTATGCATCTGATACCAGCTGGATCATCGAGCTTGTCTATGACCAGTCAGGGATAAAGACCCAGTTAGCCGACCTTGTCTTCTACCACCTCCTCGTAGCGCTCATCGCGGTGATCCTGAGCGCAGGGATTGCCATTGTCCTTTCCCGGCAGCTCATGAAACCCGTGAAGAGAATGGTCGATGATATCGATACAATCTCGAAAGGGGACCTGGACCATACGATCGCCCATGCGAATATCCGCGAGTTTTCACGCATCGAAGAGAGTATCACCGCCCTTGTCACTACCCTGAAGGGCATGATCGGGAGACTCCGGCAAAGTGAGGCCGAGTTGAAGATGAGCGAAGAGAATTACAGGACCGTCGTCGAGAACCAGACCGAACTGATCGCACGATTCCTGCCAGACGGGACGCACCTGTTCGTCAATGACGCCTATTGCAGGTACTTCGACATCCCGTGCAGCGAATTGCTGGGGAAGAAGATGTGGCCCCGAATCCCGGAAGAGGACACCCTCCTTCTCGCACGCCACTTTGCATCGCTCACACCAGAGAACCCGAACTCTACCATCGAACACCGCATTCTCACCCCCGGCGGCGAAGTGCGCTGGCTCCAGTGGAATGACCGGGCAATATTCGGGCCCGACGGAACGGTTACCGAATACCAGTCGGTGGGAAGGGACGTGACAGAGAAGAAGCGGATCGAGCAGGACCTTGTGGAGAGCGAGAAGAAGTTCCGCGATCTTGCCAGTCTTCTTCCCCAGGTCATCTTCGAGATTGATACCACAGGAAGGATAACCTATGTAAACCAGCCCGCATTCCATCGCTTTGGGTATAGTCCCGAAGAACTTGAAAGCGGGATCAATTTCACCCAGGTAATCAAACCGGAAGAACGCATGGAGGCAATTCAGAACTTCATCGGAATAATGGAAGGCCGCAAAGAGGCGGGCGCTGAGTATCACATGGTCCGCAGGGACGGATCTGAACTCACTGGCATGGTCTACTCCTCACCGATACTCAAGGATGGCAAAGCGGCTGGCATCCGGGGAATCCTCGTCGATATCACGCAGCTCAAGCAGGTTGAGGAGGATCTCCGCCGGCTGAACGAAGAACTGGAGTCCCGCGTGGCAGATCGTACCAGAGATCTCGAGGATGCAAACCGGGAACTGGAGGCATTCTCATACTCGGTGTCCCATGACCTCCGTGCGCCTCTGCGCGCAATCGACGGGTTCTCTTCCATTCTCCTGACCGAGCACGCAGCCTCCCTTGATCCCGCGGTGAAAGGGCTTCTCTTGAGGATCCGGTCCAATGCACAGAAGATGGGGCAGCTGATCGACTCCATCCTGAACTTCTCGCGGATGTCCCGGCAGCCTCTCTCGAAGCAGACGGTGTATCCCTGCCAGATCGTGCAGGATGTGCTGGAGGAATTAAAAACAATGCAAGAAGGGCGGAATATTGAGGTCCGTGTCAATTCGCTCCCCTCATGCGACGGGGACCCGGCGCTCATAAAACAGGTCTTTTTCAACCTCGTATCCAACGCGTTCAAGTTCACCAGGACACGGGAGCGTGCAGTTATTGAGATAGGATCTTTTGAGAAGGATGGAAAAGCGGTGTACATGGTCAGGGACAACGGTATAGGCTTTGACATGAAATATGCCGACAAGCTCTTCTCTGTCTTCCAGCGGCTCCACGATGAGAAGATGTACGAAGGCACCGGGATCGGGCTTGCAATCGTGTACCGTATTATCCAGCGTCACGGGGGGAGGATATGGGTCGAGAGCGAGGTTGACAGGGGGACCACGTTCTATTTCTCTTTCTGAAGAGAGAATATTCACTCTGGCATCTCCAGTGTAACACATCCGGATTTCGGAGAGAGAGAATTGCAGCTTGAGACCGTGTCCCTTGCGCCCTCATGCCTCCTCCCGCGTTCCGATCCCTTGCGTGAGTGGATGAGTGCCAGGATATGGGGAGACGACTCCTCCCTTGGACTCTCGGGACCTGATGTATATATAGCCACACAGTGCCACCTCTTTTTATGCGACGGGATGTCCTCTTTCTCATCATCGCTGTGATCTGTGTTGCGGCCCTTGGAATGAGCCTCTCTTTGCTCCTCCCCGGTCAGGCGCGTGCAGGCATCACATCGGTTGCCACAGACAAGGATCTCTACCACTCAAAAGAGACCATGATGATCACAGTGTCCGTTGATTCGCAGGGGAATATTGGAAACGCCACCCTGCGTCTCCTTGGCATCCAGGACCGGTACGGCGACTACCAGCTTCGCAAGGATATTCCGGTCAATCTCTCCCACGGTGCAAATACCCTGGTCTATGACCACAAGCTGCCCAGTTGTTCCTCCTGCTCGGGGCTTGCTGCGGGGACGTACCGGATCGACGTAAGCCTGCTCCATGATGGGGTTCTCCTCTCAAACACTACCCACTCGTTCCAGCTGGCGTGACCCATGCCTGTAAAGGGACCGTTCACTCAATCACCCTGGAGCGTGAAACCCCTCTTTCACCGGGTTTGCAATATTTCCGGCTCAACTGGACTAAAATTCGCCGGTGAAGTGGTGCAGAAATTATTCATTTTAAACAAATGGCTCTTTGCTCTCTGGTATGGGCAGGATTGACGACCCGCATGCATTTTGTGGGGTCTGTCCGCCCCCGACGGGGCGCCCCCGCGGCGGCTGGAGTGCCTGAATTTGTATGCATACAATAACCTCAATTCAGTCCCCCACACAAAACCGCGAGGAGGCGAAAAAATCAGGTGTGGTTCGGGCCGAACACCCAGTCAAAGAGCACTCATTCCCACTTATAAAAAAAGAACCGGATTGGACCGGGCTCATCCCTGCCCGGCAACGACTATCATCTGCGTCCGGCTGGTGGTATTCCTCAGTATCTTCCCCATATCCTTATCGACTTTCATGATGGTCAGGGTGACTGTGTACGTGCCGGGCTTGCGGTAGGTGTGCACCGGGTTTGCGCCCATCGCTTTGAACCCGTCCCCGAACTCGTAGAGGAAGTATCCCGGGCTTCCGGTGGACTGGTCGGTGAACCGGACAGTGAGCGGGGCGGTGCCGGTCGTTGGGGTAGCGGAGAAGTCGGAAACGAATGGAACACTGCTGCCTTTCGTGACAACGATGCACCCGGTCTTCGTGACGGAATCTTTCTCAACTCTCTTCGTCTCCGGGTTGACTTTCACGACCGTCAGGGTCACGTTGTAGGTACCTGCTTTGCGGTAGGTATGAACCGGATTCTGGTTCATTCCCCTGAACCCGTCTCCGAACTCGTAGATGTACCATGTGGGATCTCCCCTCGACCGATCGGTGAACCGGACCGCCAGGGGGGCCGTGCCGGTCACGGGTTCAGCCTTGAAGTCTGCCGAAAGTCCTTCCGTTCCTCCTACCTTCACAATCCAGTAGTCCGACCCGCCGTGGTTGCCGGTGACGTCCTTGTCAGTGGATGCGGAGTCACCGATCAGGAAGAAGAGGCCTCCTGCAGAAGGATCGGGCCTGATGGTCTGGCCCCGGTCAAGTCCTGACCCTCCGAAGCACCGCTCCCAGAGGATCGCCCCGGTCGTATCGAACTCGACTGCCCAGAAGTCACCGTTCCCGGCATTTCCACTGACATCTCCATCGGTCGAATAAGAGACGCCGAGTGCCACAAAGTTTCCATTATCGGTCATTTCGAGGTCATAGGCGTGATCATAGTCCGACCCTCCGAAACATTTCTGTGAAAGGATCGCTCCGTCAGAGGCAACCAGCGCCCACCAGTAATCGAATGAACCGTGGTTCCCGGAAACATCCCCGTCGTTCGAGTTGGTATATCCCATCACCGCAAAATTTCCGTCAGGAGTGATAAAGATCTCCCGGCCTTCATCGTGGAGGCTCCCCCCGAGGCACTTCTGCCAGAGCAGGTTTCCGGCATCATCAAGCCTGAACAACCAGGCGTCGTAGAAGCCGTGGTTCCCGGAGACATCGCCGTCGTCCGAGTTCGTGTACCCGATGGCGATATACCCTCCGCCCGGGAGCGGGAGGATGTTGTCCCCGAAGTCATCCCCCGACCCGCCGAGTAACCTCTCCCAGGTGGTGTTTGCAGATTGGTCCGTCTTCACTACCAGGACATCGTAGCCGCCATGGTACATCGGGTCTCCGGGGATAGAGAATGACTGGCCGATCATGATCATCCCTCCGTCAGGGGTTTCTTTGCCATCCATGGCAAAACTGCCGCTTCGACCAGGGTAACACCCTTTCCAGAGAATGGATCCCTCCTCGTTGATCTGCATGTTCCATATCGCGATTCCGGCGTGGTTGTCAGAGAAATCACCGTCATGCGACCAGGTATAGCCCGAGAGCAACAGGGTGCCGTCACTCATCAGCTCGATACAGGTCACGTGATCGTCATTCGATCCCCCGATGGTCTTTTCCCATTCCTTCTCCCCGGACGCATCGAGTTTTGCAATCCAGACATCGATCATCCCGTATGAGACCGTGATGTCCCCGTCTGTCGAGGCGGTGTCCCCCACGGCAATGTAGCCCCCGTCGTTCGTGGGCTGAAGAGATTTTGCATACTCTTCCCCGGATCCGCCGAGAGATCTCTCCCATGCTATCCCGGTACTGGCTGCAAGCGCTGGGACTGCAGCCAGGCAGAGCACGATGAGAAGTGCGGCAATCCCTGCACACATGGAATTCTTCTTCATCCCGTCACCCCCGTGGTGAGAGTCACGGTATTTTTCGCTTGTCCGCCGGCATAATTCGCCTGCCCGTAGGCGGTCGTGGTTAAAGGATCCCTGGCACTGGATGTGACCGTATAGGTCGTCGTGATCGTGATGTTGGTCCCGATTGACAGTTTGCCGGTGCCCGGGAGATGTGGCGGGTCCCATATGGCAGTATCCGGGGCAGTGTACTGGGGTGCGTAATTCGCGGAGATGAAAGAGAGACCACCGACCGGCTGGAAATTCAGTTTCGCATACGCTCCCTCAAGGTCCTGTGTTCCATCGTTCCTGAGGACGAAGGTGAACGTGATATTCTCCCCACGCCTGACCGCAGCCTTATCTGCAGAGATGGAGACGTTCATCGAGGGACCGCCCTGGACTGAGATAGGGAGGATCCGGTTGCCTTTCACCGCGATATTTCCGGCAGCCTTCCCGGATGCTTCGGCGACCGCGGTATATTGCCCGTTGGCGGTGTCCGGGAACTTACCGGTCACGAGGTATGACCTGGTCTCCCCGGGAGAGAGCGTGCCTGCATCCCATCTGACGGAATTGCCGGAGACCGTCCCGGCAGGAGTGCTCGAGACATATGTCATAGAGTACGGGAGATAGCTGGAGACCGCGACACCGGAAACCTGCCTTGGGCCGGTCGCCCTGACGGTCACGTTGAAGGTGACCGTGCTCCCGGGGCGGGTACTTACAGGAGCATCGATAGTCACAACGAGCGATGCGTTCGCGGGAGGGGTGGTGCCTGCCGTCACATACCATCCCGGTGGCACAATGAGATCCTGAGCAAGAACACCAGCAGCGGAACCAGCCTTCTCCCCTACCTTCCACCAGTTCACGTGCACGGGTTCGCCATGCGGGTTCCACGCGACAAAAGTTGTCTGGTCCTGACTTGAAGTAAAGGCGGCACAGAGCGGCTGTGAGAGTTTCTTCGAGGCGGCGTCGGAAGAGTATCCGAAATACGAGTAATCAGGGGTACCGTACGTGTCGAGAGCCCAGAACCAGTTCAGGACTTCAGATGGGCTCGTGGAATCATCGATCAGGTCTTTTACGTTATTCCACCATGTCCCGAGGTCGTAGGGGTAGTGGCCCGGGGTGGTGTTCCGCGAGGACTGGATGGTGTTCCAGTACCACTGGTATGGAGAGATGGTGATTCCCGTCGCCGAACTGTCCGTGATTCCTACAAGGGCACGCTGCTGGTTGACCACCGCGAGGTATGGCACACCTGATGGATCGGTCTTGTTGCAGAACCCGCCGTTCGGGGCATGGTCAAGCGCACGTTCCATGAGCTCCACGTAATGCGGATCCCTCCCGAACGAGAGCGTGTATCCTGCCATCGGGAGCCACATGTTGTACATGGACGAGGTGGGGGAGATCCCAAACTGCGAGGCGGTCTGGACCACTGACTGGGGCATCTTCGGGGCAAACGAGGTGGTCTTCGGGTACCCGTCCGGCATCACCGGCCAGGAGGACGTGACTTTCGGGTTCCCCCAGTTGTACCAGCGGTCCCACATCGTTTCGTTCGGGTTGTATTTCCTGGGATCGTCGGGGATGCTCACGGACGCGATGTAATCGCCGTGCTTCGACCATTTCGCAGCGGTCGGCTGGGCGATCCCTGTCGTATCAGGGAGGTACGCAAGTGTCTTGTCAAACCAGTAGGCGTCCGCGTTATAGAGGTTCGTCGTGTACAGGTAGATCCCGGTGTCGGCGATCTCCTGCCTGTTCGTCACCGTCCCCCACATGATGATCCCTGCCCAGGCCTGCATCGACTCGCCGAGCGAGTTGTCGTCTTTCCCGTCCTCGAGGAGGGAACCCACGCCAACTCCGCCACCCGGCCCGGTCTGCGGGAGCCCCTGCGTCCAGGCCTGCCCGGCCCACTGGTCAAAGAAGTTCATCTTGGAATACTTCAATTCGGGGTGTGAATAATATGCGGAAGCACGGTCCGGATCGTAAGCGATGGACATCACGAGCTGGTCGATGAAGTCGCCGTACTGGTCCCTGCCCGCCCAAGCCGGGTCGAACCACGCCGCCTGCGCTGCCGCGGTGATCAGGTACCCGTTCTGGTAGTGGATATCGTTCCACTCCGTCACCGTGCCGAACCCGTCCTCACCCCACTCTCGCGGGTATGAGACGTTCTCTGGCATCGGCCAGTAGCCGTAGGCGGGATGGGTGTTGTCGGTATCCGGGCCCTGTGCGGGATACATGTGGATGGTCCCGATCCTTGGGTCCGAGAGGAAGTAGTAAGGAGAGTACTGGTTCCTG
>Ga0116142_10003741_pt1 | contig 15048 bp, 14 predicted proteins | sample AD_UKC033_MetaG_FD_89785 | JGI IMG/M metagenome (GOLD analysis project Ga0116142, IMG submission 89785) | Active sludge microbial communities of municipal wastewater-treating anaerobic digesters from USA - AD_UKC033_MetaG | ecosystem: Engineered > Bioreactor > Anaerobic > Digestate | place: USA... | reverse complement strand
GCCCAAATAGTTGCAGGGAAAGAGGAAATTTTTTGCGTAGGTACAAAAACTGTTCGTAGTTGAACAGGGTGGTGAGAAAACCGGACAACTACCGGTCGGGCATGGCTATAGCCAGAATCAGGTAAAGCAACAGACCCGTGCCGAAAAACAGAAAGGCCACAACAAAAATGATCCGCATTACAGTGGGGTCCAGATCGAAATAGTTAGCCAATCCGCTGCAAACCCCGAATAATTTTTTGTCGCCTTTAACCAGTCGTTTTGCCATAACATGAATAGTTTGTCGAATATACAAAATCAAGTAGAAAAATCATGCCGATGGCACACTATAGGTATCGAAGCCATCCGCCCGGGTGGTTTTGTTTATATAATCCATACCATTTGCAGATGGGATATAGCACGAGCACTACACCCAGCCAGGCCACGTAGGTCCAGCCAATTGAATGGCCCACCCCAGGAGTAATGCCTCCAAAGGACTTGGAAAAATGAAAATCAATATCCCGGAGGGAAGTTCCGGTTTTTATAATAAAGGCAAACAGTGCGGTCGTGTGTATCAATAAGAAGTGCAACAGAAAATAAAATAAGGGTACTCGTCCAAAAACAATAAAGAATGAAAGCCTTTTGGGGGCACGCTCCCATGCAGCCAGTAACAATAAAACGGGGCCAAGGGTCATAAGTGTAAATAGCAGCGAGACCGGGTACTTGGTTGTATTGAGGAAACTTAAAAAGGTAAAACCCATGCTGGAATATTTTTGCCACGGGGCCGGATCGCCATAGAGATTAAGGAAACGCAACCCAATAAATAGAATGATGGCACCACCACCACTTTGCACTAACCAGCGCATGCGGGTTGAGGCATTGTAGTGAGTGTATAGTTTTCCGGTACAATACCCAACCAGCATAATGCCTAACCAGGGAATAATGGGATAGGAAATTACAAATGCAACCGAGGGCGATGCAGCAATAAACCCGGTCTTCATCAGGATTGACCACGGTACAAAAAGCAATTGGGTGGGGTTAACAGGAATTAGTGCAAGTGCATCATGAAAAAAGATGATCAACAAGCCGATGATTAGATTCCATTTTAATGGAAGGTAAACAAGACCAGCGAGTAAAATCATACACCACCCAATTACCCACAGCACCGTCAATAAAGTGACATCATAATAGAAGTTGAAAAAAAGGAAAGCGCGGAGTACTACCAGTTCAAGAAAAACAAGCCACAGGCCCCGGGTTAACAAGTATCGGGAAAGTGCTTGGGTGGTTTTTTTGCTACCACTAATAAAAGCAGAGGTACCAGCCAGAAATACAAATGCAGGAGCACAAAAGTGTGTGATCCACCGGGTAAAAAATACGAGAGGGGTAGTCTTATCTAAATCAGTAGGGCTATAGAGTAAAGCATCGGCATGAAAGAAATCGCGCGTATGGTCAAGCGCCATAATGACCATTACGAGGCCGCGCACCAGATCTATTGTGTTTATTCGTTCCTGGCTGAGGGGTGTTTGCATAAGCGATTATAGACAAAAGTGATTTTGGATTTAAGTTGTGGCATAACTACCTGACTAAGACCCTTTGTGAGTACATACTGATTGGATCTATGCGTTCCGGTTTTTCTGCTGTATTTTTGTGCCTATGAAAAAAAATCTGATCCTGATTGGTTTAGCCGGGTTGCTTGTTTTTTATTCTTGCTCGTCAAACAAAGAACAACAGCAAACCAGTAAAACGGATTCCCTCCGCATCAACTACAACATCCGCAGTTTGTGGCCGCACGACCCCGAAGCCTTTACACAAGGTCTGCTTATTTACAACGGAGAGTTGTTTGAAAGCACCGGCCAGTTTGGTACTTCATGGATTGGCATTGTGGACATCAACACCGGCAAGGCTGATAAGAAAGTGGTGCTGGACAAACAATACTTTGGCGAAGGCATTGCCATTCTCAACAACAAAATATTTCAGCTTACCTGGCAAAACAAAGTGGGCTTTGTCTATGATCTGAAAACATTTAAGCAACTTCGCGAATTCCGGTTCGATTCGTTTGCCAAAGAAGGCTGGGGCCTTACCCACGACAATGTAAACCTGATTATGAGCGATGGCACCAACAAATTGCATTACCTGGATACCGTTACGCTGCAGGTTGTAAAGTCAGTAAGTGTTTCCGATGAGAATGGTCCCGTTAAAAACCTGAATGAACTGGAATACATTGAAGGATTTGTATTCGCTAACGTGTGGCAAACCAACCTGATTTTAAAAATTGATCCGGCAACGGGCAAAGTTGTGGGCCGGATTGATCTTTCTAAGTTAGCCAGCGATGCGCGCAAAGCCAGCCCGCAGGTGGATGTGCTGAATGGAATTGCCTGGCATCCGGACACGCGGTCTTTTTTGGTTACCGGAAAAAACTGGCCCAACATTTACATCTTAAAAATTGATTGATGTTACCGATGCAATCGGCACGATTACTTTTTGTTTTCCTGATTGCTTCGCTACCGTGTTATACCCAGCCCTTCATCCAGATTTTAGGAGTGGCCCAGGATGGTGGCTACCCACACATCGGTTGTGAAAAATCCTGTTGCGAACCTGCCTGGAAGGACACTTCCAAAAAACAATGGGTGGTTTCACTGGCGTTGGTTGATCCAGCCTCGCAGCAGTGGTGGTTGTTCGAAGCTACGCCCGATATCAAAGAGCAACTGCACGCTTTTCAGCAAAGTACAAGGGGAGTTTACCCGTATTTGCCGACCGGCATTTTTGTAACACATGCACACATGGGGCATTACACAGGTTTAATGCAGCTTGGCCGCGAAGCGTTGGGAAGCAAAGAAGTGCCTGTTTATGCATTGCCCCGTTTTGAAAAATACCTGCGCACGAATGGTCCGTGGTCGCAGTTGGTAGCTCTTAATAATATTGAACTCAAACAACTTCAGCAGGAACAACCGGTACTACTTACCAACACCATTCAGGTTACGGCTTTCACCGTTCCGCACCGCGATGAATTTTCGGAGACTGCCGGGTTTAGAATTTCGTTTGGAGGCAAGAAAGTTTTATTTATTCCGGATATTGATAAGTGGGAAAAGTGGTCGGTAAAAATTGAAGATGCAGTGCAGGCGGCAGATGTAGCGTTGCTGGATGCTACATTCCTAACGGCAACCGAGTTGCCTAATCGTGATATCCAGGAAATCCCACATCCGTTGGTAGTTGAAACAATGGCTCGTTTTAACGCAAAACCAGAATTGAAAAAACGCATTTGGTTTATACACTTCAACCACACCAACCCTCTTATGTGGAACAAAACCGAGCAGGAAAAAATCCGCACGCAGGGATTTCAGGTAGCTGAAACGGGAATGATCATACGGTAGAATATAAATTACTGTGTCACAAATTTTACAACGACTTGCTATTCAGCAAAATTTAGAACTCAATCATTTCCCGTATAGCGATACCCAAAAATTTTGTCCCACGCATTAAGTGCAGGCTTGACATTAAAATTTATATCAACCATTCCCAGCGAAATAAAATAGCCGATGTTATCAGGCACCTCATCCGGAATGGCTGTGATATCAATATCGGTAAAGACCAATTGAAATACGGCTTCCGCTTTTGCTTCGTTCAGCAGGTGCGCATGATGTTCAATATAGGCTTTCTGTAATTCGGGTGAACTGGTGAATGAACCAGGTACCGAGGCCGAAGCCCACCCGCCTTCGGTAACAAATACCGGCAGGTTTTTTCCTTCTGTCAACCGGGTGTAATAGTTAATTGGAATATCAACAGGATTATCAAATCCAAAGTAGGGATATGAGGATAAGCCCAGCTCTTCGATAAATGGAAAATCGACAAAGTCTTGTGCGATGCCAATGAAGCCACCACCTGCCAATTTTCCCCAGGCATGATCCACTTGTACACTTACACTTAGTGGCACAGTAGCATTACGTGCGCGTACCGCCTGCGCAGTTGCATTAACAGCAGTCTTTACACCATTATATATAGAGGCCGGTGCTGCATCGCGAATCAAATTGGTTTCCAATGCCAGGCCTAAATGCTCGGGATTTAAAATACTATCCATTGCAATTGTAAATTTCTGATAAAGTAATTGCATATCAGCATCAGCAATGCTTTTATCAACCTGTTGTAAATACACAGCATCCGAAGTGCGATCCAAACCGTTTTGCGGATCAATGTAAACCCAGAGTTTAAAATTTTTGCTTCGATAATAAGCAGCCAGCTCTTTGTAATTGGAAACAACAAAATCATTAACAGGTGTGCCTGTAAGTAATTGTTCCCACGGCACTTCGGTGGTAATCATGGCTACATCGGCTCGCTGTGTCCACAAGGCAAGTGATTGAACAAATAAATCCAGGTTATCGAAACGCGGTGCTGAATTCTGAAATCCCATGCGAAAGGTACGGGTAGGCTCAGCTTCCTCTTTTTTACATCCGCTTAGTAAAATGAAAATAACAACAAGAATGTATGCCGGTTTCATGGTGTAACTTTCTATGGTAGGATAAAGATAGTAGTTCAACCGATTTGATGTTAATATGTATGTTCCTTCAGTTTTGTTCTCCAGGTGGTATATTGGTAATTTGAGGCCGCATGCAAACCCCCGACTTTAAAAAATTTGCCAGCCGATTCCTGAACACAACCTCAAGCCATGTGTTTTTAACAGGCAAGGCCGGAACGGGCAAGACCACCTTTTTGAAAAGCCTGGCTGAACACACGCACAAGAATTTTATTGTGGTGGCACCAACCGGTATTGCTGCACTTAATGCGGGTGGAGTTACCATTCACTCACAGTTTCTAATTCCACCGGCTACCTATATACCTGATCGCTACCTGCCCGAAAATCTGACTGCCGGGGGTCGCTACATCAATTCACAAACCCTGGCACGCAAACATCCGCTCAACAGCGAACGAAAAAAAGTATTGCGTGCTATTGATCTTCTGGTGATAGACGAAGTAAGTATGCTGCGGGCCGATCTGCTTGATGCCATCGACTATCGCATGAAGGCGGTACGCGGAAATTTTTCGCAAAGCTTTGGCGGCATACAAGTGTTGTTTATTGGTGATTTGTTTCAGTTACCACCGGTAACCCGAAATGACGAACAGGAGTTGATGAGCCGGTATTATGCATCGCCCTGGTTTTATGAAGCGCTTGCGCTAAAAAATAATCAGCCGGTGTACATTGAGTTGGACAAAATCTATCGCCAGCAAGACGATTCATTTATTTCCATTTTGAATAACCTGCGCAACAGCACCGTCACAAAGGCTGATGTCGAAACGCTTAATAACTGCTATCATACTCCTGAACAGATTGAACAGTTGAAGGAAGTAATCACACTTACCACCCATAATTATAAGGCGGATCAATTGAACCGGCAGGCCCTGGATAACCTGAAAACGGAAGCGCATTATTTTGATGCTTTTGTGGAGGGCGAATTTCCAGAGAGTATGTATCCGGTGCTACCACAACTGGAACTGAAAGAAGGTGCACAAATTATGTTTGTACGAAACGATACCAGTACTGAAAAAAAATATTTTAACGGAAAGCTGGCTACCGTTACCCGCATTGATGAAGATGAAGTATGGGTGCTTATGGCAGGCACACACGAATCGTATCAATTAACACGCGAGCGATGGGAAAACAAGAAATACTCGATTGATAAAACAAACCACATTTTAAATGAAGATGTAGTAGGTTCATTCGAACAGTTTCCTGTAAAATTAGCATGGGCAATTACGGTTCATAAAAGCCAGGGACTTACTTTCGATAAAGCGATAATCGATGTGGCTTCCGCTTTTGCAGAAGGGCAGGTGTATGTGGCGCTATCGCGCTTACGCTCACTGGACGGGTTGGTATTGCGTTCCAAAATTAATTCCGAAGTAGTTCGCACGGATAGCAACATAAAATCATACACCAGCCAGGCACATCAACCTGAAAAACTTACCACGGTAATTGAGCAACAACAACGTATTTACATTGCTGAATTACTGGCAACCGCGTTTTCGTTTGATGGCGTGTTGAAAGAGATCAATTACATTGAGAAAAACAAAGAGCCCGAGCAACTGGAAGACCCCACCATGAAACCGGTGCTGGTGCAGGTGGTGGAAGCCCTGGTAAACGAAGCCGGAAATACCGAAAAATTTCGCAATCAGCTTCAGAGATTGATTGCCCAATCGGCACACGAACAATTATTGGCCCGAATTGAAAAGGGAAGTGCTTATTATAGTAAGCTGGTGTTCGATCAATTGCGATTGTTGCTCAAGCACATGGAAGTAGTAAAACACCGGAAGCGGGTAAAAACATACCTGGCACAACTGCGGGAGATTGATCAACTGCTTTCGCAGAAGCGCATGGAGTTGCACCAGGTGCATTTGATTGTTTCTCAGATTTTAAGCGGAACGGAGTTGTTTGATTTACGGGCAGTAAGACTTTCGCTGGAAGCAGACCGAATGCAATTGCTGAAAGAAATCAATCCGATGCCGGTAGAGAAGAAAACAAAATCCAAAGGAAAGGCTGGTAAGAAAAAGAATGCCGATGAAAAGAGTACCTACGATGTTACATTGGAAATGTTTAAAAGCGGCATGAAACCGGAAGACATTGCTAAAGAGCGTGGCTTTGCGCTGGGCACTATTGAGGGTCATTTAGCCAAAGCGGTAGAAACCGCCCGGTTGGAGATTGAAGCATTTATGCAACAAGAGGAGGTTGCTGAGATAATGAGCGCCATGCAGGAACTTCCTGAGTCTTTTGTTTCGAGAGACCTGTACAATAAACTGAATGGCAAGTATGGGTATGGCAAGCTGAAAGCAGTAATGGCACATGCAAAAATTCAAAGCAAGGAAGCGCAATAATCTCATACCAGCACTTAATGTAATTTGTACTTTCAAAAGTAATACTTCAAAAATCTGACTATGAAAAAGTTGATGGTTCTGTTTCTTTTGGGCGCTACCGCTGCGCAAGCTCAAACCAACGATTACACCCGCGATGTTAAATCAGTAGATGCAATTATCCACGCGTTATACGATGTGATTTCGGGTGAGCCGGGAACTCCGCGCGATTGGGATCGCTTTCGCTATTTGTTTAAGCCCGAAGCCAAGCTCATTCCCTCGCGCAAGGACGACAAAGGAAATTTTGATCTGCGCACGCTCACTCCGGAAGAATATGTGCAGTTGTTTTCCACGCGCATCAACACAGGTTTTTTTGAACGCGAGCTAAGTAGAAAGGAAGAGGCATTTGGAACGGTGGTGCATGTATTCAGCACGTACGAAACCAAAGAGAAAAAAGATGGCCCCGTAACGAACCGCGGCATTAACAGCATTCAGTTGTTTAAAGATAAAGACCGTTATTATATTGTAAATATCTTCTGGTGTGCCGAAAGTTTAGGCTTTCCGTTGCCGGATAATTATTTGAAGTAAGTCGGTTTATTTACTTTTCAAAGCGTTTTTGATAAGTTTTTCCAGTTGCTTCTGGTCAATGTCTGACAATTAGTTTATGTAAAGACACACCGGTTTTGTACTTGCCTAATTTTTGGAGAGTTTCCTTGTGTTGGCTAATGTCGAAAGGAAGGTTGGCTTTACGGGGTGAGAACCCGATCAGCAACCAATCTATCTCCCTGCCTGTTTTAGAGCTTTTGTAGCGCTTGTTGCCAAAGCCAATAAGAGACGGGGATCAAGGCTTTAGTTTTATCTTTTTTGTATTGACGAAAGTCAGGCATCCGTAATACCGGAATCACCTGAAAAACCAAAGTTGAATATAGTACAAAAGTTTCATAGAAGTTCGTCACGCTTGCTTCCCGATAAATCGGTACAAGTATTAACCATCCTTGTTAGCAAATGTTTATTGTTTTGCTTGTACCTGTATCCACTCCAGCATTACTTTCAGCGCTGCGGGCGAAAAAGTTTGCTCAATGGTTGCGTATTCATTGGGCGAACCGGTTTTACATTCTTGAAAGAGGTGATTCAGGTTTGGTAATTCCAGGGTGGTAACTTTTTTATTTCCACCTTTTGTTAATGCGCTTTTGATGGCTTCTAAATTTTCTTTGGGAGGCACCTGCAAGTCTTTTTCTCCATTGAGCGCCAATACGGGGCATTTAACTTTTTCCAGGGAAGCACGTGGGTCATATTTTATAAAGTTTATCATCCACGGACTTGTTAACTGATTTACGGATGAGCTGATTTCGCTTTCAGAAGCATGGTTTTGTAAATATTTCTTTAAATCGGTTTTTAATTGATCGGGGTTGTTTGATTTTTTAATGATTTCAAACGCTCCTCTGTTCAGTTCTTCATTCTTTGCTAATGTGCTATTGTCTATTCCCGAGGCGCTTCCAATTAATTTCTGTTGCGCCAATAAAATTTTGTCACCGGAAACTCCGGTGCCCGCCAATAATATAATAAACGCTACTTTGTTTGATTTGCTGGCAACCATTGGCGCAATAAGGCCTCCTTCGCTATGGCCCACTAAGCCAATTTTCTTTTTGTTGATTTCTTTTCGTGTATTCAAATAGGCAATCGCACTTTCTACATCCGTTGCAAAGTCGGCAGAGGTGGCAGTTTTAAAATCTCCTTTTGACTGAGCCGTCCCCCGGTCGTCATAACGCAATACGGCAATTCCGTTTTTTGTCAGGTAATCCGATATTACTAAAAAGGGCTTATGCCCCATTAACTCTTCATTTCTGTTTTGTGGCCCACTTCCACTTATTAGAATTACTACTGGAAAAACGCCCTCTTTTTCGGGTAAGGTTAGCGTTCCGGCTAACCGTATGCCGGCCATTTTATTTTCAAAAATTACATCCTCCGCGTAATAGGGAAAGGGCTCTTTGGGTTCTTGCGGTCTAACCAGTTCTGTTTTTTCGATGACTGCTTTAGATAAGTTCAACGGAATGACCATTCCATTTTGTTTAAATGTGCCAACTATTATATCGTCTTTCCCCAACGTTCCTTCATATTCGATATGAGCGTTTGCGATCGTAATTTTTAAGGTTGTGTTCTCAAAACTTATTGTTGTTGTTGGAATTCCTTTTGCTCCCTGGTCCGGGCTGTCCATGGTTGCGCTTAAACCGGTTTCTGTCTCGCGTATGTTAAATACAAGTCTTAATTGTATCCCCTGAACTTTTAGTACGCCATTCCATTGCCCTGTTATGTCTTGTGCGTAATTGATTGTTAGGGAAGTTAAGGCTACGACTAATGATAAAATTACTTTCTTCATTTTGTTTTCTGTTTTGTGAGTCCGCCAGGCGCGGGTTGTTAAATTTTTTACATTGAATTTTGCGTTTCGGTTAACACGAAACCGTTCAGCCGCCTTATCTCCAATCTATTGTCAATTTAGCATTGTCTTTTGTAAAATAGTTTGATGTGTTTTTGAATGTTATTTCCGCCATTGATTTCGGATTAAAATTATTGAACGTTGCGTACTTCTCTGTCGGATTTCCATTCGTGTCGAAATCAAGCTTATAATTCTTGTTTCCGTCTATCAGGGCAATCATGGCGTATGTGCCGTTTTTCAAGCCGTAAATGTGTCTGGTAGCCGTACCTGTTACTGTTGTCCCTTCAAGATAACCACCTGTTACCGCTCTTTTTTTATTAAAATTATTTTCACTGTCCATTACTGCAAAAACTAAAATTTTTCCAGCTTCCGTCATAGGAATACTAATATCGAAGTGGAAATAATTCTGTGAGAAATAGGATTGCGTAACCGTCTTTTGATTGAATTAGTGTTCGCTTATTTCTTTGCTTAAATCCGTGTCAAATCCTAAATGTGTCAAAGAAGCCGAAACCATTTTAAAATTTGTCTGTTCGGCATACGAATTTAGTTTGGTGTCCAACACTATTTCTTTATCCTGATTGATATTTAAGTAGCTTAAACCTTGCTCAAAGTCAATATTATTAAGACTGATTTGCTTTGTTTTCTTATGTGAATGAGAAAAAAATGAGATTGTTTTGTTTTCCAAATTGTACACAATAGACCAAACTGTTTTAAAATTTCCCTTCGGAATACTTACACTTTTCAGCATTTGAAAAGCTGTTTTTTCAGAAAAATCATTTGGGCTTTGTAGTTTCCTGATTTGGTTTTCAAGTTGATGATAACGATAAGTTTCTGATGTGTTTTTCTTAGGAATATCCTGAATGGTGTCAATATATTTTTCGGAAAACACCACCGATTTATTGGTTATTGCCTGACAAGTGTTGGCTTCTTTTTCATAAACATTGGGTTTGCCGTCCAAATATTCTATGATTACAGATTTGCCGTATGTGTCTGCCAATATGTAATGGATTTTTCCTTTAATCGGATAAATTTTTAGCGTTTCAATATTGGCTACGACTTCATCAATCGTTTGGAAATTGTCCAGCTGATACTGTATCCATTCCAATTCGTTTAAGTAGGTTTTGTCGTCAGAAATATTAAAACGGGTATCTTCTAACCAAAGCATTTCTACGACAAGCCCTTTCTCATTCATTCCACCATAGGGCATTTCTTTTCCGTTTTGGTTGAACGTTACGCTTCCGTATTTACTTGTCCAACTTGCAGGCGTTCCGTTATGTGTGCAGTACCCAATTTTTGATGTGTTTCTTAAATTCTTGATGATGTAACCTTGGTCAAAGGTCCAATCAAAATTTTTGCCTAACAATACCGTTTTTCCATTCTTCAATACAAATGATGAACAAGCATGTACCGATTGGACCAATATTGTCAGGAATAGAAGTATCCAGAAATGTTTTTTCATTTTACTATGGTTATGGAGTGTTGTTTATGTGTGTTGTGCCTGCAGATTGTGTATTGCCAATACGATGGTGTGTTCGTTTTGTCAAAGTAAGTACGGGATTAAAGCTTTCGTTCTATTCTTGTATTCTACATATTCTGTTCCAAAAGTTTCGATCAGCAAGTTCTCTTCTTTTTTGAGTTTAAATCAGAGTGATACAAAAACCAATAACACGGCTATTATCGCTCTGTAGTCACCAACAATTATGGCATTTCCAATAAACAGCAGCAAGAGACCTGTATTGGGCAGGTTACGGGTGCTCATCCTCTCTTTTTATATTTCTGACTAGTTTTAATGCTACGTCCTTCATTTGTTCTTCCAACGTATCAATTGTTACTTTAGCTTCCGAAATACTCAGTTGAGGTTTCATGTCTTCCACAAAAGCTAAACTAATCCAAAGCAAGCAAACCCCCGCTTCTTCGGCTGAGTAACAGAGGGGGCAATTTTGAATGGCATCAATCCTAAAACTAATATCCTCTAAGTCTCTGTTTTCAGATAGAACTTTTAAAATCTCATCGTAGTGTAAACATTGTCTGTATTTCATACCTGATTGTTTTGGTTGTAACTGCTTAGCGCAGGTGGACATTTGAAACCGGAACGGTCTGCCAGCACCAACGTTTAAATAGCTCAAATGTTTCTATTCGCACTGTCCGCCCACTAGCGCAAAACCCGTGTGTGCGCCCAGTATGGCGTATCTATAGTCCAGACGGGAATATAGAATGATTATCCATAGGGTGCAAGGCCCTGATGAGCAGACATCGATGGTCCTAGCAAGCTGCAAGGTGGTTTGTCGCGAGGCAAGCACTGAAGAAAGCAGGACTGCAAAAGTCTGTACTGACGAACAGAAACTACATATGGAGGCATGTTTTCATGGGTGAGTTAGCACATCATAACGAAGCCCGGTGAGCGTAATGAAACTATGTAGATGTAGCAGCGATAGACCGAAGGACCTGAGTGGAGAGAGATTGAAAATCTTGCTTTATCTATCGTTCGACATCACAGATGTCGAACAGCCGAGTTCCAAAAGTTACATGACAGGGCGGCAGCTGCTCTATTGTTACGCCATTTGCCTACTCGGCTTTTATATTCAATCCATTTTCAATATTTCTTGCCAAATCGCTGATAAACCGTACCATTGGTGCACCATCAATTACATCGTGGTCTAAGAGAATCGACATATTGAGTATTTCTCTGATCTCTATCCTGTTTTCAATTACCGTTGGTTTCTTTACTATTGAACTTACTCCAAAACAGATAGGATGAACTGATATTGGAATAAACCAACCATTTACTTTTTCTATCATTCCAATTGAAGTAAATGCAACATTTCCCATTTTCCTAAAGGCCTTTTTTGGGTGTTTCAATAAAAATTTCCAAAAATATCTCCTAAGAAATCCTGGAAGTAAATAGTATATCCTCTCCAGTTGTCGGGTTTTTTTTGAAGTACAATATCTTTATCCGTAAATTCTTTATTTTTTGCTTCAGCAATTTGCATGGCTATAGAATCAATGCTTGCTTCATTTGCTTTTTCAATTATCAACGGAACAGGCACCTTTATACCATTTAAATTTTTCTCCACAACAATAGAGACATTTATATCATTGAAAATGATCAGTTTGTTTTTTCCAATCAAATAGGAGCTTGATGTTTCATGTTTTTTTATTGTATGGCTAATTACACTTATTAACCAGGCAGTAAATGAAATCTTATTACTATTAGCCTTATTGCATTCCTTAATTTTATTTCTGCTTTCTGTTACGTCAAATTCGATCAACCCGGTTACATGATGTTTCCGATTACCTATTTCGCAAATGTCAATACTGGCAATTCTTGAGTTTGGAAATTTTTGGATTTTATACATTCTAAGTTCAAGTAATAAGTGCCAACACAAGCGGTTGAAAAAGGGAAGATCTCTCCTCCCTTCGATTGACCAAGTTAATTAAACTTGTGTTGCGATGACAAATTATAAACAACTGGGTCAGGAGCAAAGGTCATGTCGCTGAGTAGTTCTCTGATTGCACTTGCTTTGGAGTCGGGTAGGGCTTTGTAAGCCAAAGAATAGTCAAAGCAATTTCTGTTCTGTCCGTTGAAATAGGTCAGAAGCTCGTTTGATTGCGTTGAAATGTATTTATTCTTCATAGTAACAATGTCAGGATAAACCTGACAACAATGATACGAAAGATAATTGAGTTCATGTTAAAATAATTATTGTGTATAGTGAAACAGTCAGGATAAACCTGACAATATTGATATGAAACGTCATTATTTAACAGTGTGTTGACAGAAACGGCTCTTTGGCTTTTGCCTGAAGAGTTGGCTTTTGTCCCGATTGTTATCGGGAGGGCAAAAACCTATGTGCCGTTGCGGGTGGCAATAAAATTACTCGCTTATTTAATTTGTTTTTTAGCGGTACTCGTGAATCGCTTCGCTTATTTGAATTAAAAAAATGTGCGGTGGGGAAATGCCAAAGCATTCACGAACACAATTAAAAAATAAAACAACTTGTGAGTAAAATAAAAAATACAGAGGGGTTGGCAATGAGTGTCGACTTACTCGTTGTCCTTTTGAAATATGGTCTGTATGTTGTTCACCTGTCAAAATGGTTTGTCTGTGTTAATTTGATTAAGTTTTAGTTGCCTGTTTACGGTTGCTCTGTCGTCTTTTAGGCTTACTGGTAACGGTTCGCGGCTTGGCGATGTGGCGGATTTTTAGCACAAAAGTTCAATAGAATTACTGCTGTTGAACCTTGCACAAATGTTTCATAGAAGCACTTCACCCGCCATATTGCCAAACCGATGTTAGCAGTAGTAGTTTTTTTGTGTCCCACCGAAGATTCGAACTTCGATTTTCCCCTTCATCGTGAAACTTTTGTCGTACCACGATGGAGGGGGTCGCTTTACCGTTAAGCTAATGGGACGGCTAACAAATTTATAATAATATTTGCTTGGTCGTTCTCAATTCCAAAATAAGAAAGCATATGTCCTTTCAGAGCATTTACTTTTCTCAATGGATTCTCATTTAGTTCTTTAAAAAACTCTTTGCGTATATAGTAATCTCTTAATTGCTCATTTGTTGGTGTAACTAAATCATTTAATCTATATGCAATATCCTTAATTGTTCGGCTAAACAAGATGAAATCATCAAATGAGATATTGTCAAAGTCATTTGGTGCTGCTAAGCCTGGATAATCTGTCTGAATTCTTGTTCTAAACTGGTTTATGTTTTGGAATTCTTGGTCAACTTTTGTTTCACTAATCCTGTCGTGAGAATATTTGTTTCTTACAACACGGTAATAATTAAAAATTGAAAGTCGATGCTCTCCAATACGTGCAGTTGCAAGATTTACTGCCGATATTTTTCTAATCGTTTTTATGAGAAGGTTGTCCTTTGTGTCGTCAAGTGTCCAAGTGTTATTATATAAATCAATATGTTCATCACGAAATTGATGTATAAAAAGTTCGGCTGTCTGATATACAGATAAAATATAGCTGTGCGATATTCTTGCTCTATAAACTGATTGGTCAATAGTATTTACTCGAATGTTATGTTGATTTGATTTTGTTTCCAAAAAACTATCAAAGTCACCTGTTTGATTAGCTTGATGAATGAAGTCTCTTATAGATATTTCCGTAAACTCCACGATTGCGTCAAACCGTCCAAGGTTTTTATAAAGTTCAGATACAGAATTTAGTCTAAATGCCATTGTTTTCGTGTCGTTTTACTATTACCGCTAACTCCCCTATACCCGAATAAAACCTTCGCCTATTTACCCAATTTAGTAGGTATAGGCGAAGGTATGATCGTAAATCTATTTCTTCCGCGTTAGTATCGGCTGAATCAACTTTGCAACTAAACCTGTCCAGCCGGTTTGGTGGCTGGCACCCAGGCCGCGGCCGGTGTCGCCATCAAAGTATTCGTAAAAGAGCAGGTGATTTTTAAATTCCGGATCGGATTGAAACAAATCTGTATCGCCATAGATGGGTCGCTTACCTTCGGCATTGGTTTTAAACATACCGATTAATCGCTGCGAAAGTTCGCTCGCAATTTCCCGCAGGGTTAACATATTGCCCGAGCCGGTAGGATGTTCCACCTTAAAATCATCGCCATAATAATGATGAAACCGCTGCAACGATTCGATAATTAAATAGTTAACCGGAAACCAAACCGGCCCGCGCCAGTTGCTGTTACCACCAAATAAATACGAATCACTTTCACCCGGTTGATAGCAAACAGAAAACTGGCTGCCGTTGGCATGTAACACATACGGATTATCTAAATGATGCCGCGAAAGCGCGCGTACCCCGTAGGG
>Ga0116142_10003737_pt1 | contig 15051 bp, 10 predicted proteins | sample AD_UKC033_MetaG_FD_89785 | JGI IMG/M metagenome (GOLD analysis project Ga0116142, IMG submission 89785) | Active sludge microbial communities of municipal wastewater-treating anaerobic digesters from USA - AD_UKC033_MetaG | ecosystem: Engineered > Bioreactor > Anaerobic > Digestate | place: USA... | reverse complement strand
CCTTCGACCAGTAAAGGTGAATCAAAAGTTGATAATGTGTCAATTTGATAAATATAGCCTGTATTTCCTGTGATACTACTCCAGTCTAATTCCACCATAACAGGTTGATTTATAGCTCCGTTAGAAGGTGATACATTATTTATCGTACTTGCTGTTGTGAAATTCCAAGTTGCTGACCATTCCGAAACTTCAACTCCCGATTTAGTTGCTGCACGCCAGTAATATGTTTGACTAAAAAACAAATTCGTAACTCCGATTTGAGATGAATTTGTTGCGGTTTCTCCCTCAAGTAATAATGGAGAATCAAAACTTGGAACAGTATCCAGTTGGTACAAATATCCTTCATTCCCGGTAACGCTTGACCAGTCAAGAGTTATTGTAACCGGTTGATTCGTTGAGCCATTTGATGGTGAAGTAATACCTGGTGCATCAATTGCAAATAATCCATAATTAAATGCTATTCCGATAATAAGTAATAAATGTTTTTTCATGTTTTAAATTTTAAAGTTTTGGCTTTAGCAAATATTGTGCAAAAGCAATTAACTATTCATAAAGTTTGTAAAAGGACATTCTCATTTCTCTCTATTGTAGAGCAAAAATAATTGTTTTTAGTGATATTTAAAATTTTTATCAAACTTGTAATAAATATTTGACTATGTTTTTAAATTCATCTAGCAGAGTTCTGTTAAAATATTCTTTTAAAATTCTAAGAGATGTGATAACATTAGTACATTTTTTATTATCTTTGAGATTCAAATATTCACTGCATGCAAGATGATAACAAGATAGTCAATGCTTTGTGGATAGGGACAAAGCTATCTCCTACAGAAATCCTTACGATAAAATCTTTCTTGAAAAATGGGCATGAATTTATCCTTTGGGCATATGATACAATAGAAACTTCTTTACCTGATGGTGCAATTTTAAAAGATGCCAATGAAATATTTCCGCGAAAAAATGTATTTTGTTATAAGCATTCTAATCAATTTGGGCATGGTAAAGGCAGTTATGCAGGGTTTAGTGATATCTTCCGATACAAGCTTCTTTATCTTTATGGGGGCTGGTGGACTGATATGGATGTTACCTGCCTTAAGCCCTTAGATTTTGAAGAAGAATATGTATTCAGGACACACCATTCCTTATCCCTTGTCGGTAATATAATGAAATGCCCGAAAGATAGTCCGTTGATGAAGAAGTGTTTTGAAGAGGCTGTTAGAAAAGTAGATGAAAATAACAGGGATTGGCATTTGCCTATACAAATTTTGGTTGATAATGTGAAAATTCTTGGTCTTAATAAATACATTAAAACATTTTCTAATCCGGATAGTTGGGATTTGATAAGGAAAATACTGAAAAAAAATATTTCAATTCCTGATGAATGGTATGTTATTCATTGGGTAAATGAGGAGTGGAGAAGAAATAAAATTAGTAAGTCCCTATTTCTTAAGAAATCTTTGTTTTATAAGATGTGTCAAAAGTATGATGTTAAAATTTCTCGAGCTAGTTTTGTTGAATCAATAAAAATTCACTTGAAGTTGACAAAGTTTAGTTTTGGTATAAAGTGGGCATCATCAAAATTAAAGGATTGATAAAACTACTGAAGGAATAAGTAATATTAATTTATCAGCTCGAAATGATTAAAAAACATGTAAAATATTTAGCTGTATTTTTCCTCGCAATTGTTTTAAATAAGGCCTTTGCGTTTGAAAATAGTTTTATTCATAATGTTTCAAAATGTAGTTCTGATTATATACTTCCAGAGGGTTCTGAAGATAAAGGTAAAATAGGAGATTTGGGTATCTGTAAAGTTGAAAGTCCGGTATCAGAGTATTGTGGCCATGATACACTAACACCATCAGTTTGGATAAAAAACTATTCAGATTTTGACGTAGATTCATTTTCAGTTTTATATCGTTTGGATCACTATCCTATTAATTCTAAAACTATTTCAGAAGTACTGCCTGCAGGAGATAGCGTTTTGATAAATTTTGGTCCTTTGATGATTAACAGTGGAAATCATGCTATTTTTTTTCACTGTTCAATATTAGGAGAAACACCTGATCAAAATACGATAAATAATTCAATTGGATTTAGTTTTAATTATTCATTCGGCAAACAAGTTCAAATATCAGTATTTACTGATAGTTTTGGCTATGAAACTTCCTGGGTTCTTAAGAATTCAAATGATCTGATAATAGCTCAAGGAGATAATTTTGAATCAAACTCACTTTACCAGGAGATCTTGTGTCTTGTACAGGGTTGTTATACTTTTACTATCTATGATGAATATGGCGATGGTATTTGCTGTACTTATGGAGAAGGGTATTATCTTATCGAAAATTTGTCAGATAATGTGGAAATTGATAATGGTGGCGAATTTGCAACTTCAGAATCAGTTGAGTTTTGCATTGACAATGATATAGGAGCTCCTGTTGCAGGTTTTATTAAATCTGATGTTAATAATTGCACAGGGGAAGTGAGGTTTTTTGATTATAGTATTTGTAATCCACCTGCAACAGAATGGTTGTGGGATTTTGGGGATGGCCATACTTCAACAGAACAGAATCCTGTGAATACATATCTTATGAATGGCTATTATGATGTGAGTTTGCAAATTACCAATGAACATGGAACTTCTTTTTTGCAAGTTCCATCTTTTATTGAGATATCAAGGCCTGACCCACCTTTTATTGCTGACAAATATTTTTGTAATCCTGGCGAAACAATTGTTTTTCACGCCCCTCAGGGATATGGTGATGTAAATTGGTATATTGATCCTGCAAGCGATGTACCTGAGTTGATTTATAATAGCTTTACTTTAGAAAATCTGCTTGCTGATTCTACAATCTATTATCAGTATGTTGCAAATAATGAGTCTCAACATGTTGGAATTACAGATAATTCAGGTGTTGGAGGGTACTTTAATTTTAGCATTGACAGAGCTGTGTATTTTGATGCTTATTGCGATTTGACAATAAAAACTGCTAAAGTATTTGCTTCTGGAACTGCGGAGAGAACAATAACATTAAAGAATTCTGGAGGAGAAATACTTGATACCAGAACATTAAATATTAGTGATGGTGAAAGTATTATTGAGATTAATTTTCAGATAGATGAAGGTGAGGATTATGCCATACATGTTAATTTGTCGAATAATTTATCTTATTCAGGAGATTACGGAGGTCCAAACATAGGGTATCCATTTACTGTACCTGATTTAATTTCTTTCACAGGCAATAATTACAGCGAAAGTTTTTGGTATTTCTTTTATGACATTGAAGTAATGGAAGGGTTTGATTCGATTTGTGCTTCTGCAATAACTCCATTGCACGCATTTTTATCTCAACCTTCGTTTGAACTTGGAAATGATACAACTATTTGCTACGGTACTGATATTGTCTTAAGTCCTGATAATGAATTTGCAGAATATCATTGGAGTAATGATTGTAATACTTATGCAATTTCTGTTCAAGAGCCGGGAACATACATTTTAACGGTTACTGACGCACATTCATGTACTGCTTCAAATTCTGTTTCAATTGAAAACTTTGAACAGTTGATTTATTCTGTTATAATAGAAAATTTTACTGGTTTCCAGCTTGGTTCAATTAGCGTTGACATTGTTTCAGGGGCACAACCTGTTTGTATTATATGGGATGACCAAACTACAGATTTCACGATGTCCGAATTATCTTACGGAGTATATTATTTTACATTAACAGATGCTAATGGCTGTGAATATAATGATTCAGCAACAGTTGCAGATGTAGGTTATATTTCACCATTGAGTTTGTTTAACAATGTATTGGTATATCCAAATCCTGTTGATAGTCAACTAATAATAGAATCATTAGAAAATAAGTGTTTAATAATACAAATGTTCGATATATCAGGTCGCGTAGTTAAGACAATAAATACTGCTGAAACAAAAACTAAAATTGATATGTCTGATCTTAATACAGGTACATATTTCATTAATATTATTGATTCAAAACAAAAATACAGATATAAGGTAGTAAAGCAATAAAAAAGGCAGTCTAAACTGCCCCACATTTATCCTAAATAACTTTTAAGCAATTTACTTCTTGATGAATGTCTTAAACGTCTAATTGCCTTTTCTTTAATTTGACGAACTCTTTCTCTGGTGAGACCGAATTTGTCGCCGATTTCTTCTAATGTCATATCCTGACAAGCAATTCCGAAGAAAAGTTTTACAATGTCTCTTTCTCTTTCGGTAAGAGTTGCTAATGCTCTGTCAATTTCTTTTGCCAGTGATTCACTTATAAGTTTAGAGTCCGTATTTGGAAGATCAGAATTTTCGAGAACGTCCAATAAACTGTTTTCTTCGCCATTAACAAATGGAGCATCGACCGATACATGACGACCTGAAACTCTTAATGTGTCAATAACTTTTTCTTCCGGTAAGTCTAAAGCTTTTGCAAGTTCTTCTGAAGTAGGTCTTCTTTCGTTTTCTTGTTCAAATTTAGAAAAAGCTTTATTTATTTTATTTAAGGAACCAACCTGATTTAATGGCAAACGAACAATTCTAGACTGTTCGGCCAAAGCTTGTAAAATAGATTGTCTAATCCACCAAACAGCATAAGATATGAATTTAAATCCACGAGTTTCATCAAATTTCTCAGCAGCCTTAATCAAGCCCAAATTGCCTTCATTAATAAGGTCAGGTAAACTTAGTCCTTGATTTTGGTATTGTTTTGCAACTGAAACTACGAAACGAAGATTTGCTCTGGTTAGCTTTTCCAATGCAATTCTGTCGCCTTGTTTTATGCGTTGCGCCAGTTCAACTTCTTCGTCAACTGTAATTAATTCTTCTTTTCCGATTTCTTGTAAATACTTATCGAGAGATGCACTTTCACGATTAGTAATTGATTTTGTGATTTTTAATTGTCTCATTTGTCTATTATCCGATCTTTTTTAATAACATTAATTTTTTCAATTACGCAATCATTACGAATTTAATTTAAAAAGGTTATGTTTTTTATAAAATATTTTAAAAAAACATATTTTATTTAAAACGGAACTACCTGAAAATTATTTTACTAATTAACAGGTAGTTAATATATAGGGTATTTATTTAGAACTTAAATCCTAAAGTTGTCACTATTCGGCTTCTTGCCATTGTAATATCTGTAGCAGGGCTGTTAACACCATAGCCTTCGTACATAAAGTATGTATTATTGCCTGAAATATACGAATAAGAAACATCAAAGTACATATAGTCAGATCTTAATCCCATTCCTCCGCTATATACCAAATAATTTGAACCGCTGTTAATATGACCAGATGTGTATGGCGTGTCGTAATATGCTCCACCTGCTCTAAAAGCTAAAGGTCCAAATCTGTATTCCAGACCAAGTTTTACATTGTGTGAAGCTTTGTATTCGTTTCTTATATTATTATTTTCGTCAAAAAATCCATAATCAAAGCTTCTCAAACGAGCCAAAGAGTAGTCAACATATTCATAATCCACATTTATTAAAGCTTGTTTTGCGATAATAAATCCCAAACTTGCATTTGCTTTGAATGGAGAAGTTAGTTCATAATCGAAATTACCATAGTAGGAATCAATTTTGTGAGATTTATTCGGGTCTTCAAAAGATGAACTTATACTTGTATAATAGTTGTCATTCAAATCGAAGAATGTTGGAGTATGAACTGATCCTCCGAACCTAACCCAAGGTGTAGGAGCAAACAAGACACCAACTTTGAAATTTATTCCCGAACCTCTGGTCTCTAAATACTCTTTAAAACTGAATGAATTAAAATCAGCAATCAGGTCATCAACATCATTTTCCTGTAAGGTTTTAACTTCTTCGTAGCGAATTGATTGAAGTCCCATGGAAGCTCCAACAAATACTTTTTGCATAATATTGGCTGATAAAGCAAAATTGTATTCACCCTGATTTCCTTCTCTGTAGATAAATTGCTTCTGATTTTGTCCATATTGTCCATAATATGCACTGACATAACTCATTGTATCAGGAAGGTTTTGATCTATAAGATAAGATTCCCATGCCAGATTTGAATAGAAATTATCATCTCCGTATAGGTTAGAATAGTGCATTCCGTTAGCACGTGCAGCAAACCAATCAGTCATTGAATTGTAATCATTGGTTCCATCAATTAGAATATTTTCATTAAAGTTATTTAATCTGTTATATGAAAAACCAATATTTATTGACGTTAGACCATTGTTGTTGTTGACCGGAATAGTTCCGATGTATGAAATATTATTTATATTGAAGTTAAAATCATAATCAGAAGTTTCTTTACCTCCAAAATTTGCATAGTTATTTGTGATAACGAAGCCTGTCGAAAATGAAAAATCAGAAGATTTATAAACTCCCATTCCGGCGGGGTTAAAGTAAAGAACTGAGGGATCAGCACCTAATGCTCCGAAAGAACCTCCCATTGCTGTATATCTTGCTGTACCTCCCGGATTTAGCATTGAATATCTTAATGCATCAACTTCGTTTTGTGCATAACCTATTGAGGCTAACGATGTTAAGATGCCAAGTACTATAATAATTCTTTTCATAACTGTATTTTTAATTATCTTCTACCACCTGATGAACTACCGCTTGAAGAACTGCTTCCTGATGAGCTGCTGCTACCAGAACTTCTTGAGCCTCCTGAAGAACTGCTTCCGGAAGAACTACTTCCCGAATATGAACTTCCTGAACTTCTATTTGAAGATGAACTGCTACCTGAATACGAACCTCCTGTACTTCCTGAGCTTCTGTTTGAAGATGAGCTGCTACCTGAATACGAACTTCCTGTACTTCCTGAACTTCTATTACTTGAAGAAGAACTGTTTACAGACCCAGAATTACTTGTATTCCTGTTACTCGATGAAGAACTATTAACAGAACCAGAACTGCTATTGTTTCTGTTAGTTGACGGAGTAGGATTAGAAGGTCTTGTATAACTGTTGTTATTGTAATTTGACGATCCGCTGTTAGGACGAGTGTAATTTTGATTATTGTTTGTATTCACATCTGTATTACCTCTGCTTACAGGTGTCTTATTTGTAGATGTGTTAACATTTCCTGAATTTCCAGTTCTATTGCTACCTGAATTATCGGTTTTATTTACATTATAATTGCTTCCGGAATTATATTCAGGTTTGTTGTATGTTCTTGACCCCGAATTGTCAACAGGAGTCTTGTTGCTTGAAGTATTGGTATTAACGGTGTTATTTTCTGTTCTACCTGTATTCTTAGAAGGATCTACTTGTACTGATGGATTGTTATTTTTAGATACTTCCGGTGTACGAATAACATTACTATTATCTTTAATATTTTCGTTTGTATTAAAATTATCTCGACCTGAAGTATTATTATCTTTATTTCCTGTACCGGAATCCCTGCCAGAATTTGAAACAGATTCAGCATCTATTGGTCTTTTATCAGTTACTACAGGATTTGTATTGTCATTATTTGTACGATTGTTTTTGCTTTCGTTGTCGATAAGTGAGTTTCCTCCGGTATGAGTTATCCCATTATCAGTATTTACTTCCGGTACTCTAGGTGTTTCAGTAGATGATGAACCATTACCACCTGTTGAACCGCGATGTCCATAATAATTGCTGCCCCAGGTATTATCTGCATAACCATCATTTCCGTACCAGTTATTGCCCCAGTAACCATCGTTATAGCCGTCATGGTAGCCATTCCAATATGCGTTATTCCAACCGTAACCATAATAACTGTTGTAGTATGGGTAACCCCAGTAATAATATGGCGAGCCCCAATAGTAGTAAGGAGAATACCAACTATAGTAACCTACATACCAACCTGAATTCCATGACCAACCCCAGTCCCAGTATGAGTAATATGGGTCATAGTAATAATATGGTGCGTAGTGATGTCCGAAATTGTGAAAATACGATGAATAACCGTAGTAATCATCATTTTCATAATAATCACCATAATAATAGTTATTTTCAACATACGTTCCGTTTTCGTCGTAATATGATTCTGAATTATACCCGTCCTCATAATAGTAATCGTTCGATTCATTCGGATTATAATAATCAGACGAAACGGTTTCTTCATTGAATTCGGAATTAAAAGTCTCTTCATAAGTGGCTTTATCCTTATCAACTGAAGACGTGTTGGTTGTTACTTTACCTGAGATTTCATCAGGCGAATAATAAACATCATCGTAGCCTCCTGTGGTGTATAAATTTATTGTGCAGGAACTTGCTGCGATTAAAATAATTAGCGATAAGTAAAATAATTTTTTCATGATATTATGAATTTTTATAGTTTTGACAAAAATTTAAAGAACTTGACATTTTTTATAGCAAAATTCATACCAAAAATATATGGCAAAAGTACTTACAGACAGAGAAGAAAACTATTCACAGTGGTATAATGATTTGGTCTTAAAAGCTGATTTAGCAGAGAATTCTGCAGTTAGAGGATGCATGGTTATAAAACCTTATGGTTACAGCATTTGGGAAAAGATGCAGGCTGTTTTGGATGGGATGTTTAAAGAGACGGGACATGTAAATGCATATTTTCCTTTGTTTATTCCCAAATCTTTTTTTAGCAAAGAAGCAAGTCATGTCGAAGGCTTTGCAAAGGAATGTGCAGTTGTTACTCATTACAGATTAAGAAATAGTGAAAAAGGGGGTATAGAGGTTGATCCGGATGCAAAGCTTGAAGAGGAATTGATTGTTAGACCTACATCTGAAACTATTATATGGAACACTTATCGAAATTGGATTAAATCATACCGAGATTTGCCATTATTGGTTAACCAGTGGGCGAATGTAGTGAGGTGGGAGATGCGTACACGTCTTTTTTTAAGAACAGCGGAGTTTCTTTGGCAGGAAGGGCATACGGCTCATTCGAGTAAACAGGAGGCTTTAGAAGAAGCTGAGAAAATGATAAATGTTTATGCGAGTTTTGCTCAAGAATATTTGGGCATTCCGGTTTTAATTGGTACTAAATCAGAAAATGAAAGATTTGCTGGAGCGGAAGAAACTTATTGCATAGAAGCCTTAATGCAAGATGGTAAAGCATTGCAATGTGGGACATCACATTTTTTAGCTCAAAATTTTGCTAAAGCTTTTGATGTGAAGTTTTTAAATAAAGAGAATAAAGAAGAATATGTTTGGGCGACTTCGTGGGGTGTCTCAACAAGACTAATGGGAGCCTTAATTATGGCTCATTCTGATAACAATGGCCTTGTTTTGCCTCCAAAATTAGCTCCATTTCAGGTTGTTATTGTACCAATTTATAAAACTGAAGAAGAATTTGATAAGATTTCGGTAAGAGTAAATGAATTATGTAACAGATTAAAGGAAAATAGTATTAGTTATAAATTTGATAATCGTGACTCTCAGCGTCCGGGATTTAAGTTTGCAGAATGGGAACTAAAAGGAGTACCTGTAAGGATTGCAATAGGACCTAAAGATTATGATAACAATACTTGGGAAGTGGCTCGAAGAGATACTTTAGAAAAGGAAATTGTTTCAGATGAAAACTTAATATCAAAATTAGTTTTTTTAATGGATGATATTCAGAAGAATATTTTTAGAAAAGCTGCCGATTTTAGAGAAAGTAGAACTTACACTGCTGACACTTATGAAGATTTTAAGGATATTCTTAATACTAAACCTGGCTTCATTTTAGCACACTGGGATGGTACAAAGGAAACAGAAGAAAAAATTAAAGAAGAAACGAAAGCGACCATACGTTTAATTCCTCAAAATCCTGTTTTAGAAGCAGGAAAATGTATTTATACCGGCAAACCTTCAAAATATCGTGTTATATTTGCCAAATCTTATTAAATTAAAATAATATGGAAGCACAGGATTCGTCAATGAAAAATCATATTGTAAAAACACTGAAAGAGAAATCTGTGTTGAAACAAGTTGTTTATGATCATACTAAGAATACTTTTAAATTGTTAAAAAAAGTACTTAAAGATTTAGTGGTGGAGTATAATCAGGAAATGAAGAATGAAGATGAAAGAGTTTTGTTAGAATTTAGGGATAGGGGAATATTTGAGGCAGAGGTCAAAGTTGCTGGTGATTTGATAATTTTTAATATGCATTCTAATATTTTTGAATTTCCGAGAAATCATGAAATATGGAAAGATAATTATTATATTGATGAACCATTAATGACCTATTCTGGAATAATAAATATTTATAATTTTCTTTCAGATTCATTTAAATACAACAGGCTTGAAGATTTGGGATATTTGATAGGAAGAATTTTTGTAAATAAGGATGCTACATTTTTTGTTGAAGGTAGAAGAGAGATAGGCTTTAATTATCCTTCATTTGGCAAGAACGAAGTAAATATTGAAAATATGAGAGTCTTAATAGAAGCATCAATTGCTTACGCTTTAAAATTTGATTTATTGGTTCCTCCATATAATGATGTCAAGATAATTTCAGTAGATTATATGAAAGAAAAAATTAATAAGCATAAAGTCCAGACAGGAAAACGTTTAGGTTTTCAGTATAATGCAATAGATGAGTCTTCTGCTAATAAAGGTGTGTCCTAAATACTTAAGAACACGAATATTTTAAATATTTTCTAAAATAATCTATGTTATATAACAATTAAAAAATTGATAAAACTTACAATTTATTAAATAATAAGTACTTAATTTTGTCAGTTATAAATAATTATTAAACGATGGGAAAAAACAGTAAAATTATTGAAAAAGATGAGATCGTCATTAAGTTTGCCGGTGATTCCGGTGATGGAATGCAATTGACCGGAACACAGTTTTCGGATGCATCAGCTTCATTTGGAAACGACTTGCTTACTTTTCCGGATTATCCGTCAGAAATTAGGGCTCCTCAAGGTACAGTAGCTGGGGTGTCCGGTTTTCAGGTACATATTGGTCAGAAGGAGATTCAAACACCCGGTGATCAGGCAGATGTTTTAATAGCATTAAATCCTGCTGCACTTAAAACTAATATGAAATGGGTTAAGCCTGGAGCAACTATTATTATTGATATAGATAATTTTGACAATAAACATTATAAAAAAGCTGAATATGTTGAAGATCCTTTAAGTGATGGGTCACTTGACGAATTTACCGTAATTAAAGCTCCTATTACTTCTCTATCAAGATCTACAGTTAATTCTTTGGAATTAGGAATAGACCAAAAAACAGCAGATAAAACAAGAAATCAATTTGTAATGGGTTTATTGTTTTGGCTATTTAACAGAGACGTAACAATAGGAGAGAGTTTCATTAATAAGAAATTTGCTAAAAAGCCTGATTTGGTTAAAGTAAATATCGCTGTATTGCATGCAGGATATAATTATGCTGAAACAATTGAGGCTATCGCAACACAATTTCATGTAAATCCAACAAAAACAAAAAAAGGTAAGTTTAGACAAATTACAGGAAATATTGCAACTGCATGGGGGTTAATAGCCGGAGCTGAAAAAGCAGGGTTAAAACTGTTTTTAGGATCATATCCAATTACTCCGGCATCAGAGATTTTACATGAATTGAGTGGACGCAAACATTTAGGTGTTAAAACCTTTCAGGCAGAAGACGAAATAGCCGGTATTTGTACTGCTATTGGAGCTAGTTTTGCAGGTTGTCTTGGTGCAACTTCTACATCCGGTCCAGGTCTTGCTTTAAAAACTGAAGCAGCTGGTTTAGCAGTTATAACAGAATTGCCATTGGTTATTGTTGATGTTCAAAGAGGTGGACCTTCAACAGGATTGCCAACAAAAACTGAACAAAGTGATTTGATGCAGGCAATTCACGGTCGTCATGGTGAATCTCCATTACCGGTTATTGCAGCAAGTTCTCCGGGTAATTGTTTTGACTTTGCATTTACTGCTTGCAAAATAGCAGTTGAACATATGACCCCAATAATTTTACTTACTGATGGTTATCTTGCTAATGGCACTGAATTATGGAAAATTCCTGATTTTGAAAAGATGCCTTCAATTAAAGCTCCACTTGTTAAAGATAACGACCCGAATTATCAACCTTATAAAAGGGATCCTGAAAAGTTAAATCGTTTTTGGGCAATTCCAGGTCAAGAGGGGTTACAACATCGCGTTGGCGGATTGGAGAAATTAGACGGCAAAGGCTCGGTTTCTCATGATCCTTATAATCATCAAGTAATGTCTAATTACAGAGCTGAAAAGGTTAAACGAATAGAAAATTATATTCCAAAACAAGAAATATATGGGAATTGTGATGGCGGAGACTTACTTGTGATCGGATGGGGGGGGACTTACGGTGCACTTAAATCAGCAGTAAATGAGATGCGCGAAGAGGGTTACGATATTAGCCTTGCTCAATTTAATTATATATGTCCATTACCTAGAAATACAAGGGATGTCTTTTCAAAATTTAAAAAACGCCTTGTTTGTGAAATTAATTTAGGACAGTTTGTTGATTATTTGCGTTCACAATATCCTGAATTCAAATATGAACAGTATAATAAAATTCAAGGGCTTCCTTTCTTTATCAGTGAATTGAAAACCAAATTTAAACAAATATTGGAGGAGAAATAATCATGACACAAGTTAATATAAAATTATCAAAAGCGGATTTTCAAATTGATGGCCCTGTTAAGTGGTGTGCCGGATGTGGTGGTTATCCTATCTTAGCTGCTGTTCAGAAAGCTTTGCCTGAAATTAATGGTGTAACTAAAGAAAATGTTGTGTTTGTTTCGGGTATTGGTTGTTCTTCAAGGTTTCCATATTATATGGAGACTTATGGCTTTCATTCTTTGCATGGAAGAGGAGCAGTTATTGCTTCTGGTATAAAAGCCGCTCGTCCCGATTTGCAAGTATGGCTAACAACAGGCGATGGCGATTCGATGGCAATAGGAGGGAATCATTTTATACACATGATTAGACGTAATATTGATATTAATGTGATTATCTTCAACAACAGAATTTATGGATTAACAAAAGGTCAGTATTCTCCAACAACACGATTAGGTTCTGTGACAAAATCTTCCCCAGATGGAACAATAGAACAACCTTTCGAACCCGGCGAATTAGTTATGGGTGCTCAGGGAACTTTCTTTGCAAGAGTAATTGACAAAGAACCTAAAGGGATGGAAGAAGTATTTATTGATGCAGCTAATCACAAAGGTACATCTATTATTGAAGTTTTGCAGAACTGTGTAATTTTCAATGATGCGACTCATGAAATTATTGTTGGTAAGGATGTTAGGGACGACCGTGTGATTTTGTTAAAACATGGCGAAAAAATGATTTTTGGTAGAGAAAATAACAAAGGATTGGTTTTTGACGGTAATGATCTTAAAGTTGTGACCATAGGTGAGAATGGTGTAACAGAGAAAGATATTTTGGTTCATAATAAAACAACTAGGAATCCATTTATGCATTATATGCTGGCAAGAATGAATTATCCCGAGTTCCCTGTTGCAATTGGGGTTATACGTTCAGTTGAGCAATCTACATATGATGAGTTACTTACTGCTCAGGTTAACAATGCTGTAGAAAATGCTACAATAAGAAATACAACAGAATTGTTAAATAGTGGTAAAGTGTTCGAAATAAAATAATTTCATTCTATTCTAAAAGTTAATAAAAAAAGCGGGTTTTCCGCTTTTTTTATTATTGAATTCCTTCTGTTGTTACATTTCGATCAATCTTTCCGATCAAACCTTGTAATACTGCTCCGGGTCCAACTTCGATAAAATGCTTTGCTCCGAATTTAATCATTTGCTCAACTGATTCAGTCCACCTGACCGGATTTGTAAGTTGTTTTATTAAATTTTCCCTTATTAATTCCGGATTTGAATTTGGTTGTCCATTAACATTTTGAAAAATCGGACAAATTGGAGTGTTAAAATGTGTTTCATTTATTGCAATACTTAATTCCTCGCGGGCAGGTTCCATAAGAGGTGAGTGAAATGCTCCACCTACAGGTAATTTAATAGCTCTTTTTGCACCTGCTTCTTTCATTTTTTCCATAGCTAAATCAATGCCTGCATTACTACCTGATATTACTACTTGTCCCGGAGAATTGTAATTTGCTGCAACTACAATGTCATCAATTTCATTACATATACGATCAATAATTTCTGCATCTAAATTAAGAATAGCTGCCATAGAAGATGGATTCTTTTCACAGGCTTTCTGCATTGCTAAAGCACGTTTGTAAACTAATTTAAGTCCATCTTCAAAATTTAAAGCCTCAGCAGCAACAAGAGCGGAAAATTCGCCTAACGAGTGACCTGCAACCATTCCAGGTATAGGTTTTTCATTTTGGCACATAAATGTTATTACAGAATGCAGGAAAATTGAAGGTTGAGTGACTTTTGTCTGTTTTAAATCTTCATCAGTTCCATTAAAAATAATATCGGTAATTTTGTATCTTAAAATACTATTTGCTTTCTCAAAAAGTTCTTTTGCTTTTGGGTTTGAGTCGTAAAGTTGTTTGCCCATTCCTACGAATTGGGAACCTTGTCCCGGAAATACATAAGCTTTCATAATTTGAATTTTGGTTATACTTTATTTCTGTCTATTAACGATAAAAACTCTTTTCTTGTAGCATCTTTAAGAAAAGCACCGGTAAAATCTGATGTGGTTGTAATTGAATTTTGTTTTTGTACTCCACGCATCTGCATACACATATGATGAGCTTCAATTACTACTGCTACACCAAGTGGATCAAGTGTGTTTTGGATACATTCTTTTATTTGTGTCGTCAATCTCTCTTGTATTTGTAATCTGCGAGCAAATACATCTACAATTCTTGCAATTTTACTTAATCCAGTTATGTAATGATTTGGAATATAAGCCACATGAACTTTACCGTAAAAAGGTAGCATATGGTGTTCGCATAAACTATATAATTCTATGTCTTTTACTATTACCATTTGTTGGTAATCTTCACGAAACATGGCTGATTTAAGAATCTTTTCAGGGTCCATATTATAACCTTGAGTCAAGAATTGCATTGCTTTAGCAACGCGTTTAGGTGTGAGTTTTAATCCTTCGCGAGTATTGTCTTCGCCAAGTAAAGTAATAATTTCCGAATATAAGG
>Ga0116142_10003736_pt1 | contig 15052 bp, 13 predicted proteins | sample AD_UKC033_MetaG_FD_89785 | JGI IMG/M metagenome (GOLD analysis project Ga0116142, IMG submission 89785) | Active sludge microbial communities of municipal wastewater-treating anaerobic digesters from USA - AD_UKC033_MetaG | ecosystem: Engineered > Bioreactor > Anaerobic > Digestate | place: USA... | reverse complement strand
CTTGATGGTCTTTTTGTTTGCACAAGACAAGATCAAAAAATTGTTAATAAAATAATTAATTCTTATTCTAAGATAAAAGATCTCTCCATCCCTCTGTCTTTAATAATTTTAACACATTTTCTTTTATTAAAAAAGGACACTTTTGATGAATTTGTAATATATCCCCTACCCCAGGATAAAAAAGATATAAGGAGAACTGGATTTAATAAAACAGAAATGATAGCAGAGACAATCTCCCAAAAATTAAAAATTCCTTTAATAAAAAATCCAGAAGAAATAAAGAATAAAAAAGTATTACTTTTTGATATTATCTATAGCGACAAAATGGAAAGCATAGCCAAACAATTAAAACCATCTCAGGTTTTCGGATTAGTTATTAAAAAACATTGACCAGAAGCGTTTTTTCAGATAGAATAATTTCACTTACGGAGAGGTGCCAGAGTGGTCGAATGGGGCACCCTGCTAAGGTGTTAGCTGTGAAAACGGCTCGAGGGTTCGAATCCCTCCCTCTCCGCACCTAAAATGGAAGATAAAATAGAAAAAATAAAAGACATTGTTCAACAAGAACTTTCTTGTTCTGCTCATGATTTAGAGCACTCAAAAAGAGTATACAACAATTGTATTAAATTAGCTGAAAACGAATCGGTTAATTTAACTATTTTAAAGGCTGCTGCCCTCCTCCATGATATTGCTAGAACCGAAGAAGATAAAGATCAAACAGGCAATACTGATCATGCTTTACTTGGAGCAGAAAAAGCAGAAAAGATATTAAAAGAATTAGATTTTTCTTCAGAAGAGATAGAAGCAATAAAACACTGCATTATTTCTCATAGATTTAGGAACAATCAAGAACCCAAAACAAAAGAAGCTCAGATTCTTTTTGATGCTGATAAGATTGATTCTGTTGGAGCAATAGGCATTGCTAGGTCTTTTATCTGGGTAGGTAAAAACAATGCAAAAATGTATACTGATATTGATATAGAAAAATATATTAATGATAATCTTGGAGGAGATCCTAATAGTAGAATAAGAAATAAAACAAAACATTCTCCTCAAATAGAATTTGAAACTAAGTTTAAAAACTTAGCCAACAGTCTTTATACTGAAAAAGGAAGAAAATTGTGCCAAGAAAGAATTGATTTTTACAAAAACTTCTTAAATCAATTAGAAAAGGAAATACTTGAATAATTTCTATTCTTACCATATACTCTTAAATATTCGGAGGGATGTCAGAGCGGACGAATGAGGTAGTCTTGAAAACTACTGTAGGGCAACCTACCGGGGGTTCGAATCCCTCTCCCTCCGCCACAAAACAATTTTTATCTTACGGATTCAATTGTTAGCGATTAAGCTTTAACCTAACTGCTTAACAAATTGTAAAAACCATGGATGAAAAAATAAAACAATACATAGACAAGCAAAAGTCTACCCAAAAAGAAATTATTTTAGCTCTTCGAAAAATATTTTGTGAAACTTTAAAAAACTACGAGGAAAAATTCGGCTGGGGCGTAATAGTTTTATCTAATGGCAAATTTTATATCGCTGCTATGAAAAATAAAGTGCATGTTGGTTTTTCCATTGTTGGCTTAGATAAAAAAGATATTAATGTTTTAGAGGGAAGCGGAAAAACAATGAGACATATTAAAATTTCTGATTTAAAAAACATAGACGAACCAAAACTAAAAAAACTAATTAAGTTAGTCAACAAAAAAGCCAAGTGTGTTGAGTGCTAAAATTATTATAATATAATTAAAAACATGAAATTAAGTATTGCAAGAATATTATCAATATTAATCGTTGTTTTTTTCGCTTTATTCATTTTAGAAGGATTCAGTCCAGAATTTAGCTGGATGGATTCTTTAATGCATTTGCTTTTTGCTCTATTTGTTCTAGGAATAACAATAATAGGCTGGAAGTGGCCTAAAATTGGGGGCTGGATTTTTATAATCTTCAGTCTTGTATTTTTAATTCCAGTTATTATGCATTCTAATTGGCAAAGCTTAATGATTGGTATTATTCCTTTAATAATAGGTATATTGTTTTTAATCGAGAAAAGAAAATAGACTTTTTACTTGTTTTATTATATATTTAAACTAATGAATAAGCATATAAAGGCTGTAATTTTAGCAATATCCTTGCTTATTATTTCTTCGCCTGTTTTAGCTGAAGAAATACAAAGCTATGAAACAAAAATCACAATCAATACTGATGCTACAATTAATGTTCAAGAAAAAATAATCTATGATTTCGGAAACACACAAAGACATGGGATATATAGAGATATCCCTTTTAAATATGACGACCGAGGAGGAGTATATAGTGTTAAGATAAGTTCTATTTCTGTTTTAGATGAAAATAATAAAAAATACGTATTTTCAACTGAAACACAAAAATATTCTTTCAGAATAAAAATTGGCGATCCAAATATTTATGTTACTGGTCAAAGAACATATATTATTAATTATACTGCTCAAAAAGCAATAAATTATTTTGAAGACCATGACGAATTATACTGGAACGCAATAGGAGGAGGATGGGATGTTAACATTAAAAAGTCTTCTATTGAAGTCAATTTCCCGGAAAACAATAATACAACCTATAACTGCTATTATGGAAAACTAAACAGCAAAGAACAATGTTCAATAGAAAAACAAGGAAATAAATTAATAATAAATCATGATCAAATAATATCTCCTGGGCAATACTTAACAGTAGTTATAGGTTTGCCTAAAGGAACAATCTACGAGCCAACAATAATAGAAAATGCAATCAATAAAATAATGGATAATCTAATTATCCTTTTGCCTATTATTATTTTTATCTTTCTTTTAACAAAGTGGCTGAAGCAAGGAAGAGATCCTAAAGGAAAGGGCATAATTATTGCTCAATATGGACCATTAAAAGACCTCTCCCCTATTGAGTCTAGTACTTTAGTCAACGAAATGTTTGAAATAAAAAATATTCCTGCAGAAATAATAAACTTAGCTATTAAAGGATATTTGAAAATAAGGAAAAAAGAAAAAAGCTCTTTCTTTGGAAAAACAGATTATGTTTTAACAAAGATAAAAGAACCTGATGATAATATTAGCGAACACGAAAAAGAATTATTAAAAAATATCTTCAAAAAAGAAACAGAAATAAACTTGTCAAAAATCAATGCTCAAGAAATAAACTTAGGAGAATACGAAAATAATATATATAAAAATTTAACTAAAAAAGATTATTTCGCTCAAAACCCCAAGAACATAAGAATGCAATATGGGATTATTGGGTCTTTAATGGTAATTGCTTGCTTTTTCCTTCATCTAGGCTCTATATGGTTTTTAAGCATTGCGATTTCTGGAATAATAATTATTTTTTTCGGATTGATTATGCCTAAAAAGACCATTAAAGGCGTGGAAGCTAAAGAATATTTATTAGGATTAAAAGAATATATTGCTATTTCTGAAGCAAGAAGAATCCAGTTTCATAATGCTCCAGCAAAAACTCCCGAACACTTTGAAGAACTACTCCCTTATGCAATGATTTTTGGGTTAGAAAAAGAGTGGGCAGAACAATTTAAATCAATTACTTATTCTCCAACATGGTATGATGATCAAAAAATAGGAGCTTTTAATTCCGTTCTTTTCGTAGATAATTTAAAAAGCTTTTCTAATAAGAGTATTGATTCTATTGCACCAGAATCATCTGCTTCTTCTCATGGAAGTGGTTTTAGCGGAGGTGCGGGAGGAGGATTTGGGGGTGGAGGTGGAGGAAGCTGGTAATTTGGAATAATAATTTTCGATTGCTTTTTTCAAAGCTTGATTAGCCAAAACAGAACAATGAATCTTTTCTTTAGGAAGACCTTTTAATTCTTTAACAATATCGTCTTTCTTGATCTTTAGTGCTTCTTTCAAGGTTTTCCCTTTAGCCATTTCTGTTGTAATAGAAGAAGAAGCAACAGCAGCAACACATCCTAGCGTCTCAAAACCAATATCTTTAATCTTTTCATCTTTAGAAACTTTAATATATATTTTCATCAAATCTCCACAAACAGGATTTCCTACCATACCAACGCCATCAGGATTTTTAAGCTTGCCTCTATTCTTTGGTTTTAAAAAATAATTTAATACTTTTTTATTGTAATTGTTCATATTCTTTTAAAACATCTCCTGATAATTTTCTTAATTTCTCAACTGAATTTTTAATCTTACTTATTGCAACATCTATTTCTTTTTTAGTTGTTTCTTTCCCTATTGTAATCCTTAAAGATCCGTGTGCTTCTTTGTGGCTTAAACCAATAGCTGTCAAAACATGAGACGGCTTTAATGACCCAGAGGAACAAGCAGATCCAGTTGAAACAGCAATCCCCTCTTCATCTAATAGAAATAACAAACTTTCTCCTTCAACATTATCAAAAGTAAAATTAGCATTATTAGGAGAACGATATTCTAATGAACCATTTATTTTTGAGCCTTTAATTTCTTTTAATATTTTTGAAATTAAATAATTTCTAAGATTTAAAATATTCTTATTGTTCTTTTTTATTAACTCTATTGCCTTGCCTAAACCAACTATACCAGGAACATTATGTGTTCCTGCTCTTAAATCTCCTTCTTGAGATCCTCCCTGCTGGATACTAGTAATTCTTGAATTGTTTTTAATATAGAGTAGACCAACTCCTTTGGGCCCGTATATTTTATGGCCAGACATTGACAATAAGTCTACGCCAAGATTTTTAACATCACAATCAAAATAATTTACTGCCTGAGTAGCATCGGTATGAAATAATGCTTTTCCTTTTATCTTTGATATTTCTTTAATAGGCTGAACAGTTCCAATTTCATTATTAACATACATTATAGAAATCAACACTGTGTTTTTCTTTATTGCTTTTTTAACGTCTTTGAAAGAAACAATCCCGTTTTTATCTGGTTTAATATAAGTAATTTCCGCAGAAACATCTTTGCAAGCCTCAAGAATGCAATGATGTTCAATTGAAGAAGTAATAATATGAGGATTTTTTTCCTGAGAAGCTTTGACTACCCCTTTAATGGCCCAGTTATTTGATTCTGTTGCTCCAGATGTAAAATAGATTTCTTGTTTTTCACAATTAAAAAATTTAGCTATCTTTTCTCTAGATACTTCTATTCCTCTTAAAGCTTCTCTACCAAAAGAGTGAAGAGACATTGGGTTTCCGTATTTATCAGAAAAATATGGCATCATTGCCCTTAAAACCCTCTTGTCTATTGGCGTTGTTGCTGCGTGATCTAAATATATTCTTTTCATATTTCAAACATTAACACGGTGATATATCCGTGTCAATCAAGTTTTTTTCTTATCCAGGGCTCAAATGTTTTTGAGGAAATATATGCTACTATAATAAGAATCAAAAGATAAATATAAAATCTTCCTTCTTCTTTAAGAAAATCGTAAAAATGAAAAAAATGATAGAGACGATAAACAAAATAATAAACCGGGAACTGCAAAATATATATTCCATAACTGATATCTCCCATTTTAACGAACAACGGCATGGATAATATTCTTTTCATTATCCCAGAAGAAGAAGCTCCTCCAATAATTAAGAGAGCAAAAACAGGAGCAAGGAGACCATTGTGATGAAGCGTAGGAAGTAATCCCCTTGAAATAATTGGCAAATAAATTAAAATAAACAATAAAGACAAAACAAACGAAGCGTTCCCCTTCTTGATCCCTCCTTTTAAAAAAAATAATCCTGCTATTATTCCAATTAAGAATTGGTTTAAATGAAGTAAAGGAAAATATCTTGTAAGATTCCTGATAAATTCATTATTCTGATCTAAATTAAAACATAAAAATGCTGTTATCAAATTACTTATTATCCAAAAAATGGTTATTTGTTTTAATGCTCCTTTCTTAGAAAATATTTTAGGAAAAACAAAAGGGAACAATAAATAAAAGAACACCTCTACGGATATAAACCAACTTACATAATTAAGACCCATTACGTCTCTCGGATTCCACGCCTGAACAAAAAATAAGCTTTCTATAAACTGAGTAACAAGAATATTTTGATCAAAATAATAATTAAAAAAGAAAATTAAAAAAACAACAATTAATGCAATTAAATACAATGGCATTATTCGAACAATTCTTTTCCTATAAAATTCCTTGGTTTTTTCCCATGAAAACTCTTTGAAATGTTCATAATTAATTGCCATTATAAATCCAGACAAAACAAAGAAGAAGTTTATTCCCAGCTTCATCATTGAAGCATAATCGCTAATTAATTGCTGATTAAATGGCCAACTCCATCTTCCATAATGAAAAACAACAATTGCCATGGCAACGAAAAACCTTAAAGAGCTAATTTGGGGTATAAACGTTTTATTCATTAATTAAAAATACCATAAAATAAAAAATATTCATAGTTGAAAATCTAGCTTTTAATATTATAATATGATATATTAATAAAAAATATGGTTAATCAAGATCTCATAAATTATATCCAAAAAAAACTAGAAACAAATTCTTCAAAAGAAGAAATAAAGTATTTGCTTGTCAGTAATGGCTGGAAAGAAGAAATTATTGAGGAAGCTTTTTCTCTTATAAAAATAGAAGAAATAAAAAAGCCAGAAGAACCGCAAATCACTATAACCAGAAAAATGAATTCTTCGAAACCAAGTGCTTTAGATTTTCCTAAGTTTCCTGAAATAAAAGAAGTTCCAAGAAAAAAAACACCAATTGCTGTTATGGCATTAGGCCTATTTTCTATTATAATAATTGTCATATTTTCAATAATACAAAACTCAAGACAACCAATGATTAATTTGTTTAAAGCTTTGGAAAAAGGACTAGAAATTCAAAGCTTGGAGACTAAAAGTGAATTGAAAATAACAATTGATGATGCTTTGCTAAGCCAAATCAAAGAAAATTATGAAATAGAGATTGAAAAAGAACACACTTTGAACTCTCAATTTTCTTTTGACCTCATTGATCGCAAAGATATTAAAGGAAAAAATAACATTATACTTGATGATAAAATAGTAAACGCTGATTTTGTTTTTCTCAACAACACTCTATATGGAATATTGAATAGCTTTACTATAGATTTAACTCGCTATGGTTTTACTAAAAAAATAGTTGATTTGTTTTTTGAAAAATGGTTTAAGATTATTAATGTTGAGGAAAAAGGGCTTTCTTCTCAAATCGAAGAGAGTATTCAAAAAAATGAGAATAAGTATAAAGAGTATATAGATATATTTAAAAAACATCCTAAAATAATCTCAAAAATCAAGAAATTACAATCAGGAAAAAACATTAATCGCTACAAAATAGAAATAAACAAACAAGAACTATTGAATATACTCAAAAAAGACTATGCTTTATCTAATTTAGGAAGAGAATTGTCTGAAGAAGAAACAGCTAAAATGCAAGAAATTATTCAATATGTTAATATAAATAATCTAGAAGTTTGGATTGATGCAAACAATGATTATGTCTCTAAAATAGTAATTGATATTAATGTCGATAATATAAGTTGGTTTCAAGTGGAGGCAAAAGAAGGAGGAGTCAGAATTCAATACACTCTAGATCTTTACAACCACAACAAACAATTAAAAGTCTCTGAACCAAAAAACTTTGATAATCTTGAAGAACTTTTAAATAAAGTTAATGATTATTATACAAAAGACGCTAGCATTAAAGTCAGGCTAGAACAATTAAAAACAAACGCAGAGATATATAAGTCTATTAATAATCAATATTCAATTAGAATTATTAATGCCACTGGGTGCAATAATCCTTTGGCTTTTTCAGCAACCTTTCTCGCAAATAAAAATGATGCATACAAAACATGCCAAGAAATGCAAAAAGAATCAACTGGTAATTTAAAAATAATCATAAATAACTTAAAGGGTGAAAATGCTAAATACTGTATTCAAAAAACCTTAAATGATGGACGAGCATGGTGTGTTGATTATACTGGATTTTCAGGCTATGAAGAGAATTGCGACAAAATAAATTTTGATTGCAAAAACCCATAAATTTGCTAATATTTACTCGTAGCCCTTGTAGTTCAATGGATAGAATGCAAGCTTGCGGAGCTTGTGATAGAGGTTCGACTCCTCTCGAGGGCACAATATATGAAATTAGGAGATCCTATTGAAACAATTCCTCGCATAGGGCCAGTATTTGCAAAAAAGCTTAAAAAACTAAATATTAGAACTTTAGCTGATTTATTATTTAATTTTCCAAGAGATTATAAGGATTTTTCTAAAATAATAAAAATCAAAGACATTAAAATAAACGAAGAAAACTGTATTAAAGGAAAAATAATAGATATTTCTATAGAAAAAACTTGGGTAAAAAAAATGATTGTTATCACTGCTTTAATTCAGGACGAAACTGCTTCTGTCCAGGCAATATGGTTCAATCAATCATATTTAATTAATAATTTTAAAAAAGGAGACGAAATTCTTTTAGCAGGAAAAACAGTAATAAAAAATAATAGGATTTATCTCTACTCTCCTGTTTATGAAAAAATAAAAGAAGAAACTCAACACATCGGAAGGATTATTCCTGTTTATGCTGAAACAAAAGGATTAACTTCTAGATATCTAAGATATATTATAAGTCCTATTTTAAAACAAATAAAAGATAAATTGCCGGAAACCCTGCCAGAAGAAATAATAAAAAAGCACGATTTACTAGAACTGAAAGACGCTCTCTATCAAATACATTTTCCTGATTCTATTGAACTAGCAAAAAAGGCCAAACAAAGATTTTCTTTTGAAAATGTATTCTTTATTTCTCTTTTCAGCTCAAAAAAGAAATTAGACAACAAAAAAGAAAAAGCTCCACCTGTACCGATCAACAAACAAATTGTTGATAGACTCATATCCTCTCTTCCTTTTGAACTAACCAAAGATCAAAAAAAAGCAGGCATGACAATATTAAAAGACATGGAAAAAACTTATCCCATGAATAGACTACTTCAAGGAGATGTTGGCTCTGGAAAAACAGTGGTTGCTGTTTTAGCTTCGATTAATGCAGTTAAAAACAAAAAACAAGTAGTTTTAATGGCTCCAACAGAAATTCTAACTAAACAACACTTTAAAACCTTTTTTAATCTTTTAAAAGATTTCAACATTAATATTGGCTTATTAACTGGAAAAGAAGACAAGTATTATTCTAAAAAATTAAAATCTGACACAATTGAAATATCCAGAGAAAAAATACTAGAAAAGACTAAAAATGGAGAAATTGATATTCTTATTGGAACTCAAGCATTGATTGCTCCAAAAAAGAAAAGTAAAGAGAAAAAGATTATTTTTAAAGACCTGGGATTGGTAATTGTTGATGAACAGCATAGATTTGGTGTAAAACAACGCGCTGCTTTGCTTAAAAAAGAAAATGACAAAATCCCTCATTTGCTTTCAATGACCGCCACCCCTATTCCTAGAAGCTTAGCTTTAACTTTATGGGGAGATTTAGATATTTCTTTAATAACCGAACTTCCTAAAGGAAGAAAGAAGATTATAACAAAAATAATTACAGAAAAAGAAAGAACCAAGCTTTATGATTTTATTAAAAAAGAAGTGAAAAACAAGGGTCAAGTTTTTGTAGTCTGTCCCAGAATAGAAATAGATGAAAAAAACGAATTAAAAACTGTTGAAGAAGAATATGAAAAATTATCTAAAGAAATCTTTCCTTCTTTAAAAGTAGAAATGCTTCATGGTAAAATGAGTTCCAAAGAAAAAGAAAGGATAATGAAAAATTTTAAATTGAAAAAGTTTGATATCTTAGTTTCAACTTCTGTAATTGAAGTAGGCATAGACATCCCAAGCGCTACAATAATTATGATTGAGGGAGCTGATAGATTTGGCTTAGCCCAGCTTCATCAATTCAGGGGTAGGGTTGGCAGAAGCGACATTCAATCATACTGCTTTCTTCTAACTAATTCTCCTAGCCAAAATACTCGCAATAGACTAAAAGCAATGATAAAATATGATAATGGGTTTAAGTTGTCAGAAATGGATTTAAAACTTAGGGGCCCTGGTGATTTCTTCGGTATAAAACAATGGGGCGTTCCTGATTTTGCTATGTCTTCTTTGAAAAATGAAGATACTGTTGAAAAAATAAAGGAAACTGCTGAAGAAATTCTTAAAAAAGATCCCGAACTAGAAAATTATCCAATTCTTAAAAAAAGACTGGATGCTTTTGAAGAAAAAATTCATTTAGAATAAATCTTAATTAAACTAATCTGGCTTCTGTTCAGAAATCTGATTGGAAGAAAAGTATTGCCTAATCCGCTATCAATATATAATTTTGTATTAGAATTAATGTCAAAGAGTCCTTTATCGTACTTAGCAAGAAAACCCTGTCCAGGAATGAAAATAGGACCCATAAAAGGCAATCTTACTTGACCGCCGTGAGTGTGGCCAGATAAAATCAAATCTGTATTAATATTGTTTTCGATTGCTTCCATTGGATTATGAATTAAAACCAAAGAAAATAAATCTTTGCTTATTTCCACGTCTTTCAATTCTGAATAATAGCCAAAACCATAAATATTAATATTTTTAAAATTGATACTTTCCTCATTTAAATTTATTGCTCCCCTCTTAATTATCTCTTTCTCAAAAACATTAACGTCTTTATGACTTAATTCATGGTTTCCTAAAATATAATAAACAGGAACATTAATTTTTACCAGCTCTTCTATAAAATAATAAGCATAAGAATAATCATTGGTTCTTCTGTCAATTAAATCTCCTGTCAAAACAATAAAGTCCGGATTTTGTTCTTTAATTTTATTAAAAAAATTACTTTCTATTTTTTTATTATGCAAATCAGAAATCTGAATAATCCTAACCTCTTCTTTAATTTTACTATTTTCAATTAAAACTTCGTTAATTTTAAAAAAATTAACTTCGAAGTATACATATAAAATCAATACTATTATTAAAACAAATATGTGCATTCTTTTCATTTTCTTACTTTCGGGGTAACCCAAAACCCCATATACTTACCTCTTAACCAATGCATTTGCGCGTCTAAGGCTGGGAGAGAACTAAAAAATATCATTATAAAAGGAATTAAAAGCCATTCTAAAATCATAAATATACTCTTTTTCTTGCCTTGCCTTTGAGGCAAAAGAAGGGCACTCATATAAATAGAAACAATTAATCCCAACATGGTAATGGTTAAAATCTTGCTCGTTACCTTGGGCAGATTATAAGATAAAAGTGTTTGAGAAAAATCACTTCCTCCTACATACAAAGGAAGCCAGCCCAAAAGGAATATAAGGATTGACGAGGTTGCCCAAGAGATATGGCCCTCTATTAATTCAAATCCCATTGATATTTTTTTCTTTAAATCAATTTGTTTGTTTTTAATTGAAGCAAAAAGAAAATAAGGAATCTCCCCTACTCCATAAGCCCATCTTTTTTGCTGTTTGTAAATATTTTTTAAAGTAGTTGTAAGTTTTTTATCACAATTAGCATCCATTGAAATAGGATAATACAAGGGTTCTACTCTATAGTCTCCGTTATAATAAAAAAAGCATTGCCAAAAAATCCTTGAATCATCTGAAACAACATTAGTCTGTTTAAAACCAACTTCATTCAAAGCGCTAAAGCTCATTGAATGAGAAGAAAAAGTAACTAGACTTTTAGGTCTTTCTTGATTCATGGTGTGCCAAAAAGTAGAAGAAAAAGAAAAAACTCTTGAGATTGAAGGAACATCCCAAATATTATTCAAATAAAGAGGAATAGGTTGATAACTTGTTCTTAAGGGTTTTGGAGCAGTTAAGTAATAATATGTTAAACAACTGAAATATTTAGGATAAACCCATGAATCTACATCAAAAGAAGAAACAATAATGTTTTCATAAGGAATATTTAATTCATCAATTAATTCTTTTCCTCTTTTTCCTGCCCAAGCATCATTTGATCCATGCCCTCTAATTTCTCCCTCTAAATTCTCTGGATGAAAAGTGATTAAAAATTTAAAGAATTTATTTCCATATTCTTCTTTTATTGTATTAGCAATCTTTTGCGCATTTTCCTTGTCTGCTTCTTCGCAAGCAAGAACAACAATCATTTTGTCTTTTGGATAATCTGTTTTTATTAGATAATTAAAAGTTTCTCGGATAATCTCTACTGGCTCTTTATAAGTAGGGAATATTATTAAATGATAAACTTCCTTCCATGATTTAATATTCAATCCATTTTTCACTTTTAATAATTCTAATTTTTCAAGCCAATTTTCTTTTTCATTTTTTCTCATCTGATCATATCCATATTTAAGATGAAAGTAAAAATATACTGTTCTAAAAAGCCAATAAACATCATAGATAATAATAAAAAAAGCAACCCAAACAGGAAGCTTAATAGACATAAAAAAAGCTAAAAACAAAACAAATAAACTCATTAATCCAGGCAACATTTCAAAAAAACGATATATTCGCCTTTCTTTCTTGTCTTTTAAGTCTGATGCTTTTCCTATTTTAAGATAATAATTATCTTTCATTGTGACCCTACAGGGAATCGAACCCTGATTACCAGATTGAAAATCTGATGTCCTGACCGTTAGACGATAGGGCCTTAATACATATGATATATAACAAAATTATTAAAAAAAAGCAACTCTAAAAATTTATTTTTGATTTAAATTATCTAGCGCAACGAAAACCAACAGAAACGCCGATATCCGCTAGCCCACTACTCGTATGCATTAGGAACACTCCGGAATTAGACGTATTGGCCCAACCACCACCACGCATCAAGGCACGCAAAGTTGAAAAAACATCAGTATTCGCACTGTAAATTCTTCCAGCTCCAGTTGAACCATTGAGAAAAGTGTTTTTCGGTCCAACGTTTTCATAGCCAAGCATAGTTCCCCAAGCGTCAATTGCAGAAAATTCATTCCAAGCCCAGGTTGAGTCATCATTATCTTTTGGCTGAGAACCTACTCCAGAGATTGTATAGTCAATCCATTCAAATACATTTCCTGATAAGTGGTGAATCTGCTGTCCGTTTGATAGAGTAAGAGTAGCCAAAGAATTGGTCACTCCTGCTTCTGGATTAGCTCCATCATAATCTCCAGTGGCAGTGTCTCCTACGTTTCCACGCTTTAAGACTCCGGAAACATAATTACTTGACACTGATTCAATGTCTCTAGCTAATGCCATCCATTCTGCATTACTGATAAGATGAGCTCCTATAGATTTGCATTCTGCAATTGCATTAATTTGAGAAATACCAACCCAAGGAGTTCCAGTTGATCTGCTTTCAGGAACAAAAGCTGAACTGTATACTTGGTTACCGTCATCATTTCCTGTTATCTTTGCTTCATATTGCATAACGCAAAATCCTAATCCAGTGTTAATCCAGCCTGTACCGCAATCATCAGTAGGTTTGACGGTAGTGGTTTTGGTTTCGGAAAGAGAAACAGCCCCTCCTAATTCAAGTTTAGCATACAGATCAAAAGTAATACCATCTGATTTGTAATTATAGCACCATTCTTTATTGGTTCCTGTGTATAAAGGGTCTTTGGGTATTACTCCTCCTATGACTGCTTCTACTGCAGAACAATTGGTAGAATCCCCTGTTCCCAAACAACAGGTTGCTCTTGAACCAGAACCTTGGTCTGGAGTTATTGGATAGCCATTGATTCCCATGTTAGAGCCTGACCAGATTGCATTCCTAATTCTTGATATTTCTGTTATTCTTTTAGCATCTCTTGTATTTTTGGGGATAGAATTCATTCCTGAAATAATAAGAGTAGAAAGAATGGAGATTATAGCAATAACAATTAAAATTTCTATTAAAGTAAAGGATTTTTCAATATTTTTCATATTAATATATAATTATAACTAGCCTAATTCTTAGTGTCAACAAAATTTGCTAAAAACATGGTTTTCCTTTAGAATAAAAATATGAAAATATTAGGCATAGAAACAAGTTGTGACGATACTTGCATTAGCATTATTGAAAACAATAAGATATTGTCTAATTTAGTTTCTTCTCAAGAAAAAATACATGCTCAATATGGGGGAGTTTTTCCCAGCCTAGCAAAAAGAGAACATCAATCAAACATTGTTCCTTTGCTCATAAAAGCTTTAAGACAATCAAAATGCTTAATAAAAAACAAGGGAGACAATAAAAAGATTAAAAAAGTTGAAAAAATACTTGAAAGAAACCCCGAATTATTTAAAAATATGAAACCTTTTCTTGAAGATTACGCAATTAAAGGAATTGATAGAATTGCTGTAACAACAGGACCTGGATTAGAGCCATGCCTTTGGGTTGGGGTTAATCTAGCTAAAAGCTTATCTTTTTACTTTGATATCCCAGCAGTTCCAATAAATCACCTTGAAGGACACATTCTTTCGAGTTTGATAGATAATAAAAAAAATATACAATACCCTGCCCTTGCTTTAATTATCTCTGGAGGAAACACCCAATTAATACTGATTAAGAAAAAAAATGAATATAAAATAATTGGAGAAACAAGAGATGATGCTTGCGGAGAATGTTTGGATAAAACAGCAAGAATAATGGGTTTAGGATATCCAGGAGGAAAAGAAATAGCTAAATATGCTCAAAAGTTTAAAAAAGCAAAATACAATATAAAACTGCCGAGACCAATGATTAATGATAATAATCTTGACTTTAGTTTTTCCGGTCTCAAAACAGCTGTCTTGTATGCTAATAAAGAAAAAGCAGAAGACTTTAAAATAGAAATGGCTCATGAAATACAAAATGCTGTGATAGATGTTTTAATTAAAAAAACAATAAAAGCTTCTGAAAAATACGAGATAAAAACATTAATTTTGGGAGGTGGCGTTTCAGCGAATAAAGAATTAAGAAAAAGACTTAAAAAAAAATTTAAAGATAAGTGCCTATTTCCAGAAATAAAATTCTCTATGGATAATGCGGCAATGATTGCTTTTGCTGGTATAAATAAGAAAAAAGAAGTAAAATGGAACCAAATAAAAGTTAATTCTAATTTAAAAATTAATGGATAACATTATTACAAATTTGATTTTAGCAATTATTCCTGGAATAATTTGGCTTTTTTACTT
>Ga0116142_10003735_pt1 | contig 15052 bp, 15 predicted proteins | sample AD_UKC033_MetaG_FD_89785 | JGI IMG/M metagenome (GOLD analysis project Ga0116142, IMG submission 89785) | Active sludge microbial communities of municipal wastewater-treating anaerobic digesters from USA - AD_UKC033_MetaG | ecosystem: Engineered > Bioreactor > Anaerobic > Digestate | place: USA... | reverse complement strand
TTGCGCCGGCTCGACAGACGGCCAGTCTGCCTTCGCCGTCGCGCCTTGATCTGCGCCCGCACAGGACGGCGACGCGGTTGTGGGATTGATCAGGACATCCTTGACCATGAACCGGATCGCCGCGCGCGTCCCTGCCGCACTTCGGGGTCATTCCTGTGCGGGCGGCTCGAAGCCGTCGCGGAAGATCGTGTCGTTTGGGGCGAGCACATCGAGGAACACCGCGTCAGGTACGCCGGGCGTGCCGCCGTTTGCCGCATTCACGCCTTGCACGTAGACGAGATGACGGCCGGGGGCGAGACCGCTGGTGTCGAGGTTGCCGATGACGTTCTCGGTCTTGGAGTTGAAATTTCCGTCCGCCGCGGCAAGCGGGATATGCAGCGCGTCGGCATGCCAGGGCGGGAGATCGATCGTCGCGCGCGCTGCGGTGATGGCGAAAGTCGGCTGCGCCGGCGATGCCGTGCGGTAGCGCAGGTCGTCGATGGTTGCCATGATCGACACCGGCTGGCCGGCCTCGACCTGCATCGGCGCCAGCGACAGGGAATGGGTTTCGGGGCCGAGCGGCAGTTGGTACGGTGCCTTCGCCGTGCGTGCGGCGTATTTCAGCGCGGCCAGGTTGTGCGGAAACACGGTCGATTCGAACGTGCTGCACGACTGGAAGAACGAGCTGCCGACTTCCATGACGAAGGACGGCGCGCCGAGCTGGCCGTAGAACGTGTCGATGGTGCCGCCATCGGTCGCGTAAAGCTGCACCGCGCGCAGCGGCGTGTACTGGTTGAACCAGGCGAGGCGTCGGCCGAGTACCTGGAACGCGGAGGCGTTCGGTGTCGACGTGTTCACGTCGCCCCAAGGGTACAGCACGAGGCCGCCGTAACTGTGGATGTCGAAGAAGATGCCGGCGTAGTCATCGGGCGCGGCGATGGTGGTGGCATCGGCCTTGCGGTCGGGCAGGGCGCCGCCACTGAACGCGCCGTCCTCACCCTGGATGCCGGCGACGTAGCGCACGAGGTTCTGGGTCTCCGGCTCGGACATCGGCGCCGGACCACGGTAGACCGCCTCGCAGGGCGCGCCACTCGAGCCACCCGGCGCGCTGTTCCAGTGGAACGGGAAATTGCGATTGAGGTCGATGCCCGCGTGGTAGCTGCTGTCTGGCGAGCCCGAGCAGACGTTGTTCGAGGTGTTGGTGTTCTTGCGCCAGAGCAGGCCGGCTTCGGCCTTCTTGCGGCCGTCCGGGTTGGCATGCAGGACGAAGCGGAAATCGACGTGGTCGACCAGCCAGGTTGCCTGCGGGTCGGTGCCGTAACCGGTGACCAGCCATTCCGCCATGCGTGTCAGCAGCTCGGCTGGCGCGTACTCGCGCGCGTGGATCGAGCCGAACAGGACCATGGGTGGACGCCCGGGATCGCTGGCGGCGGTGGCGAGATGGGTCACACGCAGCGCGCGCATCCTGTAGCCGTTGGCCGGCAACTGCACGTGTTCCCAGGTCGGGCCGATGTCGTCCGCGACCGCGATGTCGGGATGGGCGAGGACGAGGGCGTCGATGCGGGCAGCGGTTTCCTCGACCGTGCGGTAGCAGGTGTAGGAAGGGATGCTCGCGAGCGCCGCACCCGGCGGTTGCAGCTCGCGCAGCAGGGCCGAGGCGACCATGTCCACATGCACTTCGAAGCCGGCCCCGGTGAGGAAGGCGATGCCTGCCTCGTCGGCCTCGACGGTCAGCAGGCGCTGGTCGCGGTCGAGGATGACGTGCTGGAAATGGGCGCCGAGGTGCCGCAACTGGGCTTCGTCGGTGTAGCGTGCGTCGACGATCCACTCCCCGGCGCGGACAGTGGCAGGCAGCACCACGGCAAGCATGGCGATGAACACGATGATCGTGCGCAAGCTGGCATCCTCCCCGGAAAGGCGTGCACGGTAGCGCCGGATCGGCAGTTCTGGAAGTCGCCCGCGGCGGGCGATCGGGTCTGGCCTGTGCTCGCGGGGGGGCGTGGTTAAGGATGCTCTGATCAATCCCGCACAGGACGGCCCCAACCTTGAGGATGTCATGACGCCGCTGAGGGATTGATCGGAACATCCTTAACGGAATATTCGCATTTGCCGTCGGGCTCGCGTACACTCCGCCGCACTGTGTATGCCGGATCACAATGAATCGTGACACGGGCATAGCCGATCCTTGATCTGCCACTTGCCGCGTCCCGCTACAGCTCCTCGCACACCCAGTACCACGACGCTTCACGAGGGGCGCGTGTTTCCTTCAAGCAAGTTCCAATCAAGGGTTCATTGTCATGTCCAATCGCGAAACTGGCACGGTCAAGTGGTTCAACGACGCCAAGGGTTTCGGCTTCATCACGCGTGAGTCGGGTCCCGACGTGTTCGTGCACTTCCGTTCGATCGAAGGCACCGGCTTCAAATCGCTCGCCGAAGGCCAGAAGGTCACCTTCACCGTGACCCAGGGCCCGAAGGGTCCGCAGGCGGAAGCCGTCCGTCCGGAGTAAGCCGACAGGTTTGCTGTTCGACCCCGGGTGCTCGCGCCCGGGGTTTTTTTATGGAGTGTCGAAATGCAGATCACCGAACGGATGGTCGCCTCGTTCCACTACACCCTGACCAATGACGCGGGCGAAGTGCTCGACAGCTCGCGCGGACGCGAGCCGCTGGTCTACCTGCACGGCGGACACAACATCGTGCCGGGACTCGAGGCGCAGATGGCCGGTCATGTCGCCGGCGACCGCTTCACGGCCGATGTCGCCGCCGCCGAGGGCTATGGCGACTACATCGACGAACTCGTCCAGGTCGTTCCGCGCAAGGCTTTCGCCGGCGTCGACGAACTCGAAGTGGGCATGCAGTTCCAGGCGCAGACCGCACACGGCACGATCCCGGTCGTCATCACCGAGATCGACGGCGACGAAGTCACCGTCGACGGCAACCACCCCCTCGCCGGTGAGGCCCTGCATTTCGACATCGAAATCGTCGACGTGCGTGAGGCCAGCGTCGAGGAAGTCCTGCACGGACACGTGCACGGGGCAGGTGGGCATCATCATTGATGCGGCTCGCGGCTCACGCCGCGTCGCCGGCGGACGCGCCAACCGCAGGGGTGCCCTGATCAATCTCGCAATGGCGTCATGACATCCGCACGGTTGGCAGCGGGCCTTGCGGGGGTCACCCCGTCATTGGGAATCAAAAGCTTGGGGCTGTCCCGTACGGGCGCAGTTCGGCCTTGCGCCGGCTCGATCTGCGCCCGCACAGAACGGTGACGCCGTAGTTGGATTGAGGAACATCCCTAGGTCTCCCTTGCCGGCAGCGGCACGCTGCACAGGTCGATGCTGCCGGCCGGGACGTGGTACCAGTCGTCGCGGCGGTTGCGGCGCGATTCGATCAGGGCCTGGAAGGTTGCCGTGTCGGTGCGCAGTAGTTCGAGCGCACTGCGTTCGGCGACGGGGACGTCGGCCGCGACGCGCATGGACAGGATCGGCAGGCGCTGCCCAGGATCTTCGTAGAAGCCGAGTGGCCCGCTGCCACGTGGCAGTGACGACAGTAGTTCCATGCCCTTGACCACGCGGCCGACCGTGGCGATGTTGCGGTCGAGCTGACGTGGCGCATGGCCGATCACGACGTAGAGCTCGGCGCCGTTGCCCGATTCGGCGTCGTTGTCACGGCCGGCACCGACCATGCCGTAACAGTGCGCGAGCCAGGCTTGGCCCGATTTCGGATCGCGTGCGGCCGGGAAGCCGCCGGAGAAGCCGACTTCGGGTGCGAACACATCGCCGTCGGCGAGGCGGGTGAACGGCAGGCCTTTCAGCGGTCGCGTGAACTCGGCGGCAAGCGTGCGCTTCGCCTTGCCGAGCGGACGCGCGGCGTGCTCGTCACTGCCGGCGGGATCACCCCATTGGGTCACGAAATTGTCCTGCACGCGCAGGATGGCGAGGCCGTCGAAGTACTTCTCTCGCACCAAGGTGCGGATGTTGTCGGCATGCAGCGGCGCGAAGGCCGTGGCCAGCTCGATGACGACGCGGCCGCGCGGCAATTCGAGATAGAGCGTGTTCTCGGGCGCGAGTGTTCGCCAGTCATCCGGCTTCGCAGCCTCGAGAACCTGCTGCATCGTCAACGCCGGCGTTGCTGGTTCTGCATCGCGGGGGCGTGCCTGCGTGGTGGCACAGGTGAGGGCGGCGAGCGCGCCGGCGGTGGCTGGAAGCAGGAAAGACAAACGAGTGGGCTTTGGCACGGCGGACTCCGGCAGTGGCGTGTGGTCATGATGGGCCGTCGGGGACCCCTTCGCCGCACCGCGCAGGAACGCGGGATGGGAGGAGCGTCGAACCCCCTGGCGGTCACGAACCAGGAGGAGGATCGCGCGGGCTCATGGTCCTGCCAACCCCGCGGCCTCGGCATGACTTCTGGCCGATTTGCTATTAATAAGTACATAGTATTGTCCAATCAACGCTATTACGGATCGGACAAGACCCGCCGTGGACGAGCTCGAGGGCCATCTCAAGAAATTCCAGAAGGAAATGTCGGCCGGCACGGTTTCGCTCGTGCTGCTTGGCGTCCTTGCCCGGGCCGAGGCGCCGCTGTACGGCTATCTGATCGCCAAGCGTCTCGGCGCGGCCGGCGAGGGCGTGCTCGCCGGCAAACAGAGCGCGCTCTACCCGGTGCTGCGCAATCTCTGCGCAGCCGGCCTGCTCGACAGCGAGATCGAGCCGTCGGTGGCCGGACCGCCGCGCCGCTACTACCGCATCACCGCGACCGGGCGCGCCGTGCTCGGCCAATGGACCGAAGCCTGGACGGCGACGCGCGATTTCGTCGATGGCGTCCTCGACGGAAGCATCAACAAGGGGGCCAGCGCATGAACCAGCCGATTCCGAAAACGATTCGCCAGTATCTCGACCAGCTGCGCGACCAACTGCGTGGCGCCGACCCGGCGATGGTGCAGGACGCGCTGTACGACGCCGAGGAGCACCTGCGCGCCGAACTGGCCGACAACCCGCAGCTCGACGAAGCCAGCATGCTCGCCCGCGTGGCGACGAGCTATGGCGCGCCGGCCGAGGTTGCCGAGATCTACCGCGTGAAGGAAGACGAGGTCGAGCGCGCGTTGCGTCCGCCGCGGCGGCGCCCACCGCTCGAGAAGTCGGCGCTCGCGCGCTTCTTCGGCGTCGCCGTCGATCCTCGTGCCTACGCGGCACTCTTCTACATGCTGCTTGCCTTCGCCACCGGCACGTTCTACTTCACCTGGGTGATGACCGGCCTGTCGCTGTCGGCGGGCCTGGCGATCCTCGTCATCGGCGTGCCGTTCGTGATCCTGTTCTTCGCCACGGTACGCGCGTTGTCGTTCGTCGAGGGAAAGATCGTCGAGGCCATGCTTGGTGTGCGCATGCCACGACGTCCCCAATACGTCGACCATGATGTGTCGATCTGGCGGCGCATCGGCGCGATGTTCACCGATGCGCGTACCTGGAGCACGCTGTTCTACATGCTGCTGATGCTGCCGCTCGGCGTGGCCTATTTCACTTTCACGCTGACCGTGCTGGCCACCTCGTTGTGCCTGATCGTGGCGCCGTTTGCGCGCTTCTACGCCGAGGATGGCGTGGTCATCATCGACGGCTCGATCCTGCACTGGGACGCGCCCGACTGGTCGTTGCCGTTGCTGTTCATCGCCGGCGTGCTGCTGCTGTTCGGCCTGCTGCACGTCGCGCGCGGCATCGGCCGCCTGCACGGGCAGCTTGCCAAGCACCTGCTCGTGCGGGTCACCGACACACCGGCGACTCAATAGCCGCTGGCGGAATCCAGTTCGGCGATGTCGATGCCGGACAGGGTCAGGTCGGCGGCGGCGAGCAGTTCGTCGAGTTGGGTGAGGCTGGTCGCGCTGACGATGGGGGCGCTGATGCCGGGGCGGGCGATGAGCCAGGCGAGAGCGACCTGGGCCGGTGTCGCCGAGCGTCGTGCAGCGACTTCGTCGAGCCTGGCAAGGATGCGCAGGCCGCGCGCATCGAGGTACTTGGCCACGCCCTGGCCACGCGCCTTGCTCTTGGCGAGGTCGGCCGTGCTGCGGTACTTGCCGCTGAGGAAGCCGCTGGCCAGCGCGTAGTAGCCGATCACGCCGATGCCTTCGGCACGTGCCAACGGTTCGAGTTCGGCCTCGTAGCCTGCGCGCGCATGCAGGTTGTATTCGGGTTGCAGGGTTTCGTAGCGCGGCAGCCCGTGCTGACGGCTGGCGGCAAGCGCGGCGGCGAGGCTCGCAGCGCTGTAGTTCGAGGCGCCGATCGCGCGCACCTTGCCTTCCTCGATGAGTCGCGAGAATGCGCCGAGCGTTTCCTCGATTGGCACGTTCGGATCTTCCTCGTGTGCCTGGTAGAGGTCGATGCGTTCGATGCCGAGGCGTTTGAGCGAGTCGTCGCAGGCAGCGCGGATGTTGGCCGGTGACAGGCCTGGATGTTTCGCCCACTTGGCGACCTTGGTGGCGATGACGACACGGTCGCGCTTGCCGCTGCGTTGCAGCCAGTCGCCGATGATCGTCTCCGATTCACCGCCCCTGTTGCCGGGCACCCAGGCCGAATACGCGTCGGCAGTGTCCACCAGGTTGAAGCCGGCGTCGACGAAGCGGTCGAGCAGGGCATGCGAAGTCGCCGTGTCGGCACTCCAGCCGAACACGTTGCCACCCAAGGCAATAGGCGCGATGTCGATGCCGGACTGGCCGAGCGGGCGTGGGGTCATGGTCGAATCTCCGTGCAACAGGAATCGGTCAGCGCGCATCGGCGCGCCACAGGTCCAGGGTTTCGAAAAGGCGGGCCGCGCGCAGGTGCGCGCGTGGCTCAGGCCTTGTTCCGGCGTAGCGCCGTCACCTTTGCCGACGCGGGCGCCGTGTCGTACTTCGCGATGAAATCGCGCACGACCGGATAGATCTTTTCGCGCCAGCGACGACCGCTGAAGATGCCGTAGTGGCCGGCACCCTTTGCGGTGAGATGCTGGCGGCGCTCGGTGGCGATGCCGGTGCACAACCGGTGCGCGGCCTCGGTCTGGCCGAGGCCCGAGATGTCGTCGAGTTCACCCTCGATGGTGAGCAGGGCCGTGCTGCGGATGTCGCCGGGTTTGACGCGCTGGCCGCCGACGTCCCACAAGCCGCGTGGCAGCAGGTGCTGCTGGAACACCGTGCGGATCGTGTCGAGGTAGTACTCGGCGGGCATGTCGAGCACGGCGTTGTACTCGTCGTAGAACTTGCGGTGCGCTTCGGCATCTTCGAGATCGCCGCGGCGCAGGTCTTCGTAGAAGTCCCAATGCGACTGGAAATGGCGGCTCGGGTTCATGGCCACGAAACCGGCGTGCTGGAGGAAGCCTGGATAGACCTTGCGCCCGGCGCCCGGATAGCTGGAGGGCACCTGGTGGATGACGTTGTTCTCGAACCAGGACAACGGTTGCGTGGTGGCGAGGTTGTTGACCTTGGTCGGGCTGCAGCGTGGGTCGATCGGTCCGCCCATCATCGTCATCGTCAGCGGTGTGGTCTCGCCGTTCGAAGCCAGCAGCGAGATCGCCGCGAGTACCGGTACGGTTGGCTGGCACACCGAGATCACATGCAGCCTCGCCGCACCGATGTGGCGGATGAACTCCTGCACGTAGGCGACGTAGTCGTCGAGGGTGAATGCGCCGTCGGCGAGCGGCACCATGCGCGCGTCGGTCCAGTCGGTGACGAAGACCTTGTGGTCCTGCAACAGGGTGCGCACGGTGTCGCGCAGCAGGGTGGAGTGGTGACCCGAGAGCGGGGCGATGACCAGCACGGCCGGATCGTTCTTCAGCTCGTACAGGGTCTCTATGTCGTCGACGAAGCGCTTGAAGCGGATCAGGTTGCAGAACGGCTTGGCCAGCGCGACCTGTTCGGAGATCGGCGTGTGGCGACCATGTGCCTGCACGGCTTCGATCGCGAAGGCCGGCTTCTCGTATTCCTTGCCGAGCCGATGAAACAGTTCGTAGCCGGCGGCGAGTCGTTGCACGCCGGGAAATCCCGATACCCAGTTGTCCTTCGACGAGAGCAGTTGCGCGGCGGCCCCGGACCAGGCGACCAGTGGATTGAGCATCGCGCGATTGAGTTCGTTGAGGCGATAGAGCATCGGTGTTGGGCCCCCTGGAACGGAAAACCGGGCTAGCTTAGCCCCTTGCGGTGCACTGCACCATTGGACGGTGGTCTATCGCCGGCGTGATGCGGCGTGGACAATCTCCCCGGATTGACACGGGAAGGGGCAAATGCGGCAAGCAGTACGAGTATCCATCATTCTGTTTTTACTGGTGTTTTCCACGGTCGGCCTGACCGCTGCGGCGACGCCCGCGGCGGCGATCCGGCTCGATGTGGATGCTTCCGATACCGACCGCCGCATTTTCCGTGTGCGTGAGGAACTGGCTGTCGAGCCGGGCCCGCTGACCCTGCACTATCCGAAATGGCTGCCCGGAAACCATGCTCCAACCGGGCCCATCGAGCAGTTTGCCGGCCTCGTCATCGGCGCCGGCGATCAGCGCCTGGCCTGGCGTCGCGACCCTCTCGACATGCATGCCTTCCATGTCGTGGTGCCGCCCGGCGTGTCGCGTCTTGCCCTGGAGTTCCAGTTCGTCTCGCCGCTCGACCGTTCTGCCGGGCGGGTCGTTGTCACGCCATCGATCATCGGCGTGCAGTGGAACGCCGTCATCCTCTATCCGGGCGGCGTTGCAGCGAAGGACATCGGTGTCGAGGCGACCCTGCGCCTGCCGGAAGGGTGGGCATATGCGACTGCGCTCGAAGGTGTGCGCCGTCCGGATGGCGTCATCGCCTTCGCGCCGACGTCGCTGGAAACCCTGGTCGATTCGCCGCTGTTCGCCGGCCGGCATTTCCGGCGCTTCGAACTCGATGCCTCGAAGGCCTCGCCAATTGGCCTCAATGCCTTCGCCGATGCCGCACATCTGCTCGAAGCGGATGCGGGCATCGTCGATGCGCATCGCGCACTCGTCGTGCAGGCTGATCGCCTGTTCGGCACGCGGCCATTCGAACGCTACGACTTCCTGCTCGCAGTGTCAGACGTGTTCTCGGGTATTGGCCTCGAACACCACCGTTCCAGCGAGAACGGCACCTATCCGGACTATCTGACCGCACCGCGCCACTTCTCCGGCCGCGATTTGCTCGCCCACGAGTACGTACATGCCTGGAATGGCAAATTCCGCCGGCCGGCCGGGTTGGCGACGCCGGACTTCCACACCCCCATGCGTGGCGACCTGTTGTGGCTGTACGAGGGGCAGACCGAGTACTGGGGCATCGTGCTTGCTGCACGTTCAGGTTTGTGGACGAGCGAACAGGCGCGCGACGCGATCGCGGAGATCGCCGCGGCCTGCGCGCATCGTGAGGGTCGCGCTTGGCGCAGCCTTGCCGATACGACGAGTCAGCCGACCATCGCCTATCGTCAGGCACCGGCTTGGCCGAATTGGCAGCGCGGACGTGACTACTATTCGGAGGGCGTGCTGGTCTGGCTGGATGTCGACACCCGTCTGCGCGAACTGAGTCGCGGCCGCAGGTCGCTGGATGACTTCGCGCGTCACTTCTTTGCCGGCGGCGACAACCGCGCGCAAGTATCGAGCTACGCGCTCGACGACATCGTGCAGGCGCTCGAACGCGTGCAGCCCGGAGACTGGGCGGCATTCCTGAAAGCACGCATCGATGCCACTGGCGACCCGGCACCACTCGACGGTCTCGCTCGTTCCGGCTGGGCGCTTGTCTACCGGGGTGAGCCGGGCACCTATGCGCGCGACGCGGCACAGACCTCGCGGCAGGCCGACTTCAGCTATTCGCTTGGTTTCAGCGTGGCATCCGGCGGCCAGATCGCCGAAGTGCTGTGGGACAGCCCGGCATTCGCCGCGGGGTTGTCGCCGGCCATGACCGTCGTCGCTGTCGATGGCGAAGCCTGGGACAACGCGCGACTCGAACGCGCAATCCGGGATGCAGCCAAACGCAAGCGTCCGGTCGAACTGCTCGTGCGCGACTTTGATCGCTACCGCAGCGTGCGCATCGACTACCACGGCGGCCTGCGGCATCCGTATCTGGAGCGCGCCAGCGGCCGCGACCGTCTCGGCGACATCCTCGCTCCGCGCCGCTGAGCGCGCCCGCCTATCGAGAGCACATGCGCAAGAACAAGGCCAAACACTACGATCGCGCCTATTTCGACCGTTGGTACCGCGATCCCGCGCATCGCGTGCGTGCACGCGCCGAAAGCCGGCGTCGCGTTGCCATGGTGGTTGCGTTGGCCGAGTTCTATCTCGGTCGCCCGATCGTCAATGTGCTCGACGTCGGTTGCGGCGAGGGTGTCTGGCGCGCGCAGCTGCGCGCGCTGCGCCCCGGCATCGACTACCTGGGCCTGGACGCCAGCGAGTATGCGATCGCGCGCTTCGGTCGCTCGCGCAATCTGCGTCTCGCACGCTTCGGCGACCTTGCCGAACTGCGATTTGAACGCCGTTTCGACCTGATCGTCTGTTCGGACGTGCTGCACTACCTCAAGGCCAACGAGATCGTGCGCGGGCTGTCCGGTTTCGACGAACTGCTGGAAGGTCTGGCCTTCCTCGAGGTGTTCACCAGCCGTGACCCGATCGAGGGCGACACGCACGGGTTCATCCGCCGCAGTCCTGCCTGGTATCGCGCACGCTTCGCCGACGCCGGCTTGCTTGCGGTCGGTTCGCAGGCGTACCTGTCGCCGCGCCTGATGCGCTCGGTGGCCGCGCTGGAGCGCGCCTGACACATGGGGGCGGCAGGAGCCCGTTCACGGGCGCTCCGGTGGCACCATTCGCAAAACAGCATCGCTCGTGAACGGGCTCCTGCCGGGGATTCCATTTGCGCCTCTCGGTTGCGGCGTCGCGGTTGTCGGCGCAGCATGCGTCCACCAATCCGGGGAGGAGCGATCCATGCGCATTTTCGTTGCGGCACTGCTCGGCGCCATCGTGCTGTTCTTTTGGCAGTTCGTTTCGCACACGATGCTGCCGATCGGCGACATGGGTTTCCGCGCACCACAGAACGAGGACGTGGTGATCCGGGCGATTGCCGACGGTGCGCCAACCACGGGCATCTATGCGTTGCCTTACATAGACATGGAGCAGTACGGCAACGAGACGGCGCAGAAGGCCTGGGTCGAGAAGGCCAAGGCCAACCGTTTTTCGTTCATCGTGGTCAGTGAACCGCAGGCCGATCCGGCCAGCATGGGGCCGCAACTCGGCAAGCAGTTCAGCTCGAATTTCCTCGGTGCGCTGATCGTCTCCCTTCTGCTCGGCGCAACCGCCTGGGGCTTCGGCGCACGCGTGCTCGGCAGCCTCGGCTTCGGCATATTCGGCTGGTTGCTCAACATCGTTCCGCAATGGAACTGGTATCGCTTTCCAGGCGACTACCTGCTCGGCGGCCTGCTTGACCAGGGCATCGGCTGGCTGCTGGCCGGCATGCCGATGGCATGGTGGTTGGGGAGGCGCTGACGCGCCCCTGTTTGCGGGCATGGCAGGGGCGCGGCGATAATCCGCGCCCCGTTTGCGTTTCCGGACCGCCCCATGCTCGATCCCGCCCTGCTGCGCACGCAGCTCGATGTCGTCGCCGAACGGCTCGCTCTGCGGGGCTATGCGCTCGACATCGTTGCCTTCGAGGCGCTCGAAGCGCAGCGCAAGACCGTGCAGGTCGAAACCCAGGATCTGCAGAACGCGCGCAATACACGTTCGAAGGCGATCGGCGCGGCCAAGGCGAAAGGCGAGGACACCGCCGCGTTGATGGCCGAGATTGCCGGTCTCGGTGACCAGCTCAAGGCCAACGAGCAGCGGCTTGCCGACATCCAGCAGCAACTCGCCACGCTGACCCTGGTCGTGCCGAACCTCGCCGACGAATCGGTGCCGACCGGCAGCGACGAGACGCACAACGTCGAGCAGCACCGTTGGGGCACGCCGCGCCGCTTCGACTTCGCGGTCAAGGACCATGTCGAACTCGGTGCGCGCAACGGCTGGCTCGACGGCGAAACAGCGGCCAAGCTTTCCGGGGCGCGATTCACCGTGCTGCGCGGAGCGCTCGCGCGCCTGCACCGAGCGCTCGCCCAGTTCATGCTCGACCTGCACACGGGCGAGCACGGTTATGTCGAAACGAACGTGCCGCTGATCGTCAACCAGGAGTCGATGCAGGGCACCGGCCAGTTGCCGAAGTTCGAGGAAGACCTGTTCGCCACCGAGGTCAATGGCGCACGCCGGTATCTCATTCCGACCTCCGAGGTGCCGCTGACCAACATCGTGCGCGACTCGATCGTGGAGGCCGGGAAGTTGCCGATGCGCATGACCGCGCACTCGATGTGCTTCCGCGCCGAAGCCGGTTCAGGGGGGCGCGATGTGCGCGGCATGATCCGCCAGCATCAGTTCGAGAAGGTCGAATTGGTCAGCATCACGCGCCCCGAGCAGAGCGGTGAAGAACATGAACGCATGACGCGCAGCGCCGAGGTCGTGCTCGAACGCCTCGGCCTGCCGTATCGGCGCATGCTCCTGTGTACCGGCGACATGGGTTTCTCTGCTGCCAAGACCTACGATCTCGAAGTCTGGTTGCCGAGCCAGGATACGTATCGCGAGATTTCCTCGTGCTCGAATTGCACCGACTTCCAGGCCCGGCGCATGCTTGCACGCTGGCGCAACCCGGATACCGGCAAGCCCGAGCTCGTGCACACCCTCAACGGCTCCGGCGTCGCCGTCGGCCGGGCACTGATCGCGGTCATGGAGAATTATCAGAACGCCGACGGCACGATCGACGTGCCGGAGGTGTTGCGGCCGTACATGGGTGGACTCGAGCGGTTGGGCTAGACTGACCAACCGAATGCGGAGCGCAACGAGGGGGCAGGATCCGCGTCCAGCCCGTGTGCCCGCAAGCAGTGCGAAACATGATTCTGGAGAGGTGGCCGAGCGGTTTAAGGCACCGGTCTTGAAAACCGGCGAAGGGTCAAACCTTCCGTGGGTTCGAATCCCACCCTCTCCGCCACTTCAGGATGCTCTGCGACTATTCGTTCTCGGGGCATCCGGCGGCGTCGGGTCCAGTCTGCTCGAGCAAGCGACGGCGCGTGGTCATCGCGTGACGGCGCAAACCCGCGATGCGAGCAAGTTGTCGTCGACGAAATCGATCCGCGTCGTTGTCGGATCACCCACGGACGAAACGTTCCTGCGACAGCATCTCGGCGGACACGATGCCGCCGTTTTTTGCATCGGTATCGGCACCATCGGTCAGACGACGCTTTTTTCAGACTCGACAAAAGCGCTCATCGCCGCAATGGAAGCGACCGGAACGAATCGCCTGGTGGTCATTACCGGAATCGGAGCCGGCGACACCAAGGGTCACGGAGGATGGTTCTACAACCACGTCACCTATCCGCTGTTCACTCGCAATCGCTATGTCGACAAGGATCGTCAGGAAACGATTCTCGCGCGGACGAACCTCGACTGGACGATCGTCCGGCCAGCCCCGTTTTCGGTGCGATCGACCACAGGACCGATGCAGGTCTTCACGGAGATTCCATTGGGGTTGCAACTTCGATCCGTCACCCGCGCAGAAGTGGCCACGTTCATTCTGGATATCCTGGAAGACGGCAAGTTCATCCGTCAGAGGCCGTTTATCGGCCACGCCTTATCTGATCCGCCAAGTGGAGACGTATCGCCGGCAATGATGGGGTTTGCCCCACGACCGATGCATGCCGCCGAAGGCGTCGGAGGATGAGTCGGACAACATGTGCCCGAGCATGCCTGAATCGCCATGCGTGCCGCAGGTGCGGCGGGTTCCGGCGTGGATGGGCGTCCCCCTTGCATCCAGGCCGCATGCGGCGACACACTGCGGCCTCGATGGGGGCGCAGGAAGCGGATGATGCTCAGCGTTGCAATCATCGACGACCATGAACTGGTCCGTACGGGGTTCCGCCTGATCCTCGGCCAGCATGCCGACATCCAGGTGGTCGGGGAGGCCGGGGATGGCGAGAGCGGGCTCGCGCTGCTGCGCAGTCTGGCGCCGCAGGTTGCCTTGGTCGATGTCCACATGCCGGGTGTCAGCGGCATCGAGGTCACCGAGCGCGCACGCCGACTCAAACTGCCGACGCGCATCATCATCGTGTCGATGGTCGGCGAGGCGCCGTTCCCGAAGCGCTTGCTCGAAGCCGGTGCGAGCGGATATGTCACCAAGGGCTGCGCGGCAAACGAACTGATACGCGCGGTGCGTCAGGTGGCAGATGGCCGGCGCTATCTTGCGCCGGAGATCGCCGAGGCGATGGCATTGTCGGCGCTCGGGGCTGCGCAGAAGTCGCCGTTCGAGGCGCTGTCATCGCGCGAGCTCGAGGTTTCGCTGGCACTTGCACGCGGCGAGGCGATGCAGCGCATCGCCGAACGCCTGAACCTCAGCGCAAAAACGGTGGCGACGTACAAGTACCGCGTATTCGAGAAACTTGGCATCGACAATGCGGTGACACTGGCCCATCTCGCCCATCTGTATGGGTTGATCGACGCGCCGACTTCCGCTTGAGACGCAGCCCGCCTGCATTGGCACGCGGGTTGCGCGGTCGCTTGAGGGGACTCCATGGGATTGATCGGAGCATCCCTTGCGAATCGATCAGCCGTTCTTCGGCGTCTCGTCGCTTGCAGCACCATCCTCTTCCGGCGTTGCCGCGGGCTTGTGGACCGGGTGCGGTTGGGCCGGCGTGCCGGCAATTGGTGATGGTGTTGCCGCTTGCGCGGGCCTTGCCGCCGGACTTGCCGGTGTGGTGGTCGGTGCGAACGGCGATGTCGGACCCGGTGTCGGCGTCGAATTCGGCGTCACGGTCGAAGCCGGCGTCGCGGTCTGAGTGGGACGCACAACCGGCGTTACCGGCGTGGCAGCCGGAGCGGCCGGTGTAGCCATCGGTTTGGACGTCGATGACGGCGCCGGTGTCGGCGTCGAAGTTGGCGTTGCGGTCGAAGCCGGCGTCACGGTCTGTGCGGGACGTACAACCGGCGTTACCGGCGTGGCAGCCGGAGCGGCCGGTGTGGCCATCGGTGCGGACGTCGATGACGGCGCCGGTGTCGGCGTCGAAGTCGGCGTTGCGGTCGA
>Ga0116142_10003723_pt1 | contig 15081 bp, 13 predicted proteins | sample AD_UKC033_MetaG_FD_89785 | JGI IMG/M metagenome (GOLD analysis project Ga0116142, IMG submission 89785) | Active sludge microbial communities of municipal wastewater-treating anaerobic digesters from USA - AD_UKC033_MetaG | ecosystem: Engineered > Bioreactor > Anaerobic > Digestate | place: USA... | reverse complement strand
CGGGATAACATATGATCCAAATCACCCGACAGGTACAACTCCACTGCACAGCATGGGTGTTCATGAACACTGGAACAATGCAGCCAGTAAACAATATACCAGGAATCTCGGAACAGGTGATGGAATTGAATTGATAATTGCCAGAACATGGCAGGGTAAAAACACTGACTGGAGTCTTTCCACAAACTGGTCCGGTGGTGGTGTTCCGGGTGAAAATGATTATGCTTATATCTATGCACCAATCGCTGACGCAAACCCCAAGCCAGCTTATCCCTTCCAACCGGTCATTTCTGCCTCAACAACAGCCACCTGCAGAAACTTGTCCGTCATGCCCGGGGCCTCTCTTGTTATCAACCCGGGGCAAGCTCTGACTGTAAACGGGGATCTGTTCAACACCGGTACATTGACAATCGAATCAGATGCAGTCAATAATAGCGGTTCTCTTATTGTTAAAGGATCCAGTACAGGTATCATCACCTACAACCGTGTAATGCCTGACTCTCTTTATCATTATCTTTCATCACCGGTGAGCTGCACCGGCAATACCCTTCCGGGCGATTATGGCTCGTTCTATCTATGGGATGAAGTACAAGGCGACTGGGCAATAACAACCGACTATGTTCCCGGCAAGGGCTATACAACCGGCACACCATCGACAGGCAACACACTGTCTTTTACCGGCACTGTCATAACAGATGATATTATTACCATCGAGGCATCATCTCCCTATTCTGACGTCATGGAAGAAGGTGATTCATATGCATCCCGTCAATTCGTAACAGGCAGATCGGGATCAGGATGGGGAGGAGGAGGCTGGAACCTGCTGGGAAACCCATATACATCTGCACTTAACGTATCAGCTTTTATTGATGAGAATTATAGCGAGACCGCGGCTGATAACCAGTTTGATCCCAACTATGTTGCCCTTTATCTTTATAACGGCAGCACTTATTCTTATATAGGTTATTCAACAGGGTGGGATGTTGATAATCCCACCGAATTATCACAAACACATATCCAGGCAGGACAGGGGTTTTTTGTTCTTGCAAACAATAATAATTCGTCGTTCACCTTTAGGCGAAGCACCATGCAGGGCCATGCGAATGTTACCTTGCATAAATCTGCCAAAGCAAAAGACCCATGGCCCGGATTAGAGTTGAAAGTCAATTGTAACGGAAAGAAATCTTCTGCAATGATAGTCTACAATGACCAGATGACTGTGGGTCTTGACCCCGGATATGATGTCGGCCTTTATGACTCCGGGGCAGACATTGATGTCTTCACAACCCTTGCAGCAGGTAACAACACTGTGAATTACGCCCGACAGGCTCTGCCGGCATGGGGTGCAGACACGATAACCGTCCCTTTAGGTATTAATTCAAAAAAGGGAGGAACAGTGACATTCTCTGCCAGGACTGTGCCTCTCGATAATTACAGGTTCTGGCTCGAAGATCGCCTGACCGGATCAGTCATTGAACTGGGCGTCAACTCTTACAGCGCTGTCATCCCCGCAGAGACTTACGGCACGGGAAGATTCTTCCTGAAAGCAGGTACAACGATAACAAGCATCGTACCCGTGATTGCTATACCCGACGAACTGGATGTCAGAATATGGGTTTCTTCGTGGAATACGCTAAGCATTGAAGGTGAGATAAGCGACAGGGCTACCTGTACTATATATGATATATCCGGCCATATAATACTTGAAGCTCAACTTACTGATACAAATCTTAACACTGTTTCACTTCCGGTAGTGGCAAATGGCATTTATGTGATTAAAATCACCGATGGGAATAAAGTCGCTACAAAGAAGGTATTCCTGTAACAGGTCATAAACCGGTTAGCTCTGCCGTATAATCAGCCCCAGGCTGATCATCTGCTCCAGGTGCTCTTCCACATCACTCCTGCACTGATAAGTATCAACCTCATATTCTTCCATGAGGGCTAAACATAATTCATCCAATGCCAGTGGACTCTCCAGTAAATCCCAGATCCGTGTGGCCACAGGGTTCAGTGAAAAATACTTCCCCTGCTCAATATCCATCATCACCATCTCGTCATGGAGACGACCGGAGATGGTTTTGCTGTTTCTGACATATTTTGTCTTGCAGTCCTGCGAGCCCGGGGTTTTGCGGGCTTTGAAAATATCATTCATATAGTGACACTTTAATCTTTTTACCTTCGCCTTTGAGTTTTTGTTTTTCCCCTTCTTTTACCTTTACACTTTTATCTTTCATCTTATTTCATTACATACTTCTCAAACTCCTCCGCCGGCATGAAAGCCTTGATCAACAGCGCCTCCAGGATATTGCACCTGATCAGAAGCATCTCAAAGTCACCGGCCGGAACACCATTCAACGGAACCTCGGCAGCGGGACCACCAGTCACCGAAGTCTCAGATGCAGTAACACCAGCCGCCGGACCACCCGCCAATGAAACACCATCTGTCGCAGCCCCGGCTGCAGAATCATCACCCACCGCACCGGACCCCTTCAACTCCTTCATCACCGCCCCCAGGTCAACCAGCATCATCCTGAACCCGGCAACGGCATCCCTCCCAGTCACCCGACGATACTCAGCAATAACCTCATCCCGCATTGCCACCGCCTCCCTGACGGTCCGCAGAGCATCCTCCTGGCTGATCCCACCCCCGGCAAAAAGCTTCAGCAAACTGCATCGGTACGTAGAACATACATCGGCACGCGGCAGCTCATAAATAGTACAGGAACCTGAAAAATAACCACAGGGCAGCAGGAAATAATCACCTTCCTCCCCGGTGCGGCCAGCCTCCTCTATCTTATCCGGCAGATGCCCTCTCTCGCCCGGCAGCAGCGTGGCATGCATGAAGAGGGTGCCGTCACAGCATAAACCGCATGTCACACATATCTGCTGCTCCCCTTCCGGAGCCTCTACGTTACCGTATATCTTCGTCATACGTCAACCCCTTACCTGATCTGCTCACTCCTGTAAGCCTTCGTGAAACTGTCCATCGCCTTTATCCATACAACACCCCTGAAAAGCCGTTCATCATCCTCCGTCCTGACCCCGCCCTGGTACATCTCAATATCTGTCAGCAGCCTGTCAAAATCAATAAAGCCCAGATCAGGATTACCCCTCCACCCCTCAGCCTCTGCCATAAAAGCCACTGCGGCATCCCTGAAAAATCCTGTCATCTGATCCTGGTAAACCGGATCGACCTTCGACATGTTAAGCCGCACCTCATCGGGAAGCAGCCCCTCACCAGCCTCCCTCAGCAACGGCCGGAAATAATCAGTGGCGCACAGCAGCTCCGAGGGAATCTTCATCATGAACTCAATGATACGCCTGTCAAGCAGCGGATAACGATACTCAACCCCGTGCCGGTAACCCATCGTGAACCAATTCTCGCAACGGTCCTGCAGATGGTAAAATTCAAGCATCCCGAGATGATGCCCCCTGCGCGATGTGTGAAAATAAAACTGTCTTACCGCTCTCCTGTCGCTCTTTTGCCACTCCGTGCGAAGATATCGCGCATCATCGCGAAACGATTTTGCGGTGCCTCTCTCGTGTATGCACAACGCCGGCATCACGATATATCTCACCACATTCTTCAGGAACCTGGCTGGCCGCCGAAGCTCATTCCTCCGGAAAAAGAGCCGCAGCCTGCATTCGCAAAGCAGATCCGCTTCTATCGATGGTGCGGCAGTGCTTACGAACTCATCCCCGCCCCATCCGCTGAAGAGCAGGTTTACGCCCTCTGCGGCAGCCTGTCTGAGAACAGCCTCCTCCCAGAAAAAGCCATGGTTTATGTAAAACCGCGAGACAGCCTCCCTGAAACCCTCCGTATCCAGCTTCAGAAAGCGCGGGAGAATACCGTGCTGAGCACACAACCGCTCAACCAGCTGCCTCTCATCATAGGCAAGTCTCCCGTACGAATTACTCTCAGTCCCCCCTGCCAGGAGACTCCCAGACCCATCGGCCGGATAACTCTCAGGCGACCATGAGAAACCGCAGAAATCATCCTGCCCGGCACACTCCTGCCGCGCAAGCACTGCCACAACAGATGAGTCGAGCCCGCTGCTCACATGCGCGCCGCCAGTGAATCTCCCGTCACACCTTATCCTTACCGCATCGCGCAATAACGTTTTAAGCTCTGAGAGCATCCTGTCATGAGTCAGCGATTTATCCTGTCTTATCTTCCTGGGCTCCCAGAACCTGATGACACGGTGTATTCCATCCCTGAAATGTAGGTAATGACCGGGAAGCAGTTTCTTCACCTTCCGGCACGGGGTGGTCCTGTAATCTATATACCTGAACTGGCCGGTAAGATATGCCGTATCGGCGCCCTCCCCCTCGCAGAGCGATGAGCTGAGTAAAACGAAGTCTGTTGAGAAGAGAAGCGTTTCGCCCGCCAGGGCGAAGGCAAAAGGTCGTATCCCGACATGATCGCGGAAGAGCCATGCCTCACGATTCTTCTGATCAATTATGGCGAAGGCAAAGTCACCGTTCAGCCGGGATACAAACACCGGCCCCTCTTCAAGGAAGAGCCGACCGATAAGCTCAGGATCACTAACCCGTTCGGCAGCCCCCGCGATCTTACTGAACTCATGTCTGCTATAAATAAATCCCGAGAGAAGAACCGTCACCCCGGAAGCCTCATGAGTCCAGTAAAAATCCTCCTCAGTTAGCGGTAATCGGCGATGGAGGTGAAAGCCGCCGGAAAAACACGGGGAAGAGACAGGGTGAAAGAGAGTATCCCCGTATCCGGAGGCCGGACGGGAAAGAGAATCAGGCAGGCAGGGTATATGACTGGCAGAAAATGAACCCGTTATCATTCAAAAGAGTGTGGGCGTATAAATTCAGGCAGACCGCAATTCAGCAGCAACTGCCATTACAGGGTACGACAATGACCAAACCAACAACAGTTTATTGATAATAATTTATTAAAGGAGAGGAAAATTAAAAACGAAACCGGGAGGTCTATTTCTTCTTCGGAGGACCAGCCTTACCCGCCTTTTCAGCGCCACCCCCCGAGCCGCTGAAGGTATCCCTGGTAATACTTAAAATATGGACTGATGGCCTCATCCAGGCCTTTTTTCCGGTATTGGTTGCTTTCATTTCTCTAAGTGCCGCTACAAACTGCCAGATTTGCGGCGATTACAAATTTATCAAGATCGTAAATATAGTATTTTTAGAAGTAACTATTGCAAGCTACTAATTATTTTATTCAAAACACAAACAACTCCTGGTAATCACCATGTTTGCCTGTTACCTCCGCGTTACCCGAGCTTAACCAGGCATGCGCAACAGTCTTGCCACCTGTATCTTTAGCCACGCCTAAAGAAAGTTGAGAAGGAACATCTCTCCTGTTTAGCATTTTCCGTGCAACCAGTGAACTCACCAGGCACCTGTTTCTCCATGGCAACACTTTGCCTGCCCTCTCAATGGCCTGCTTTATACATAAGACAATATCTGCCTGCTGACTGTCTACTCCTGACTCCCGACTCCTAAAAAGCTTGGGTATCCGTCTGAACGGAATTACCTTCAACAAAAGCCCCACACACAGCTGTAGTGTCAACGCTTCAAGAAAAAACCTTCTCTCCCGCCCTGAAACCCTGAAAAACCTCCCCAACATTCCCTTTAACTTTTCCCTTTTGATCTTTTACTTTTTACTTTCATCTTTTATCTTATCCAGATATTGTTTTACCGCCTCATGCAGACCTGCTATCCCTATTCTTTCCGGCCTTATCACTCTCACAAACCATACCTGTTCCACAGTTTTTACCAGCTGCTGCAGATAGTCAGCCTCCGTCTCCGGCATCCCTGCCAGTATCTCCCATGAGCAGACCTCGCTGCGCAGCAGTGAAAATTTCTCCGCCGGGGAAGACTCGCTGAACACCGGCCTCTCCACCGGGCCAGTCTCTATCTTCACTATTACCTTCAGCGGGAAAGGGTTCGCCTGAACGGGTGCCAGGCTGACATATTTTTTGCCAGTGCCACTTTCCGCCTCGAAAAGTGCATCAGGACCAATACCTAATTCCTCCGCAGTTTCCTTTCGGATCTTTACCCCGCGTTTAAGGGGCATGATGCAGGGTTGTTCTCCTTCGAAGACAACCGGGGTAAGATCATCTGTCAGAAATCCGCCGCCATGCAAGGCAAAAGATAAAGTAACTGATGATTTTCCAGCACCGGTTTCACCAGGCACCATAACTCCTATACCATTGTAAACAAAGCTGCTCGCATGGAAGTTGATAATCTTCCGCTGGTGGAGCAAAGCCACAAGAACCTGACCGTTGAGATATAACCGAACCCACTCAGGGTCGGCGCCGGGTAATGAGGAGTACTCCACAAGCTTCCCTTCCCTGGCGTAAAAACTTCCGACACCTTCAACTTCAAGAGCAAACTCATTCTGGCTTGCCTGCCAGGCTCCTGAAGTAAAAGCAGGGTCTTTGACATAGCAGACCTCGGCGGTTTCCCTGACCATGACATCTGTCAGGGCATATTCGGAACCAATCATTTTTGTCTCTTTATTAAGCATCCGGCAGCTCTCTCTTTTCACTACCCCGGATCATTTTTCCGGCAAGTGCCTTCAGGGTGGCAAGTGTAATTTTCAGCTTTAGCCTGAGGCCATCTCTTGTCCTCATCCTGAACATAAAGTTCCTTAAGGGAAAGCCGCGACCAAAATAACCGTCAGCAGACCTTAAAAGCAATCTGATCCTCTCACTTACCAGCCGTCTGGTCTTACGTTTTGAAGCTCCCTCAATTAACGGAGCCGGAACATCTGCTCCTGTCAGTTCGGAAGCCAGCGCCACCCCGGTATAAACAAGCTCACCGGCACCAAATTTCTCCGCTATCCTCAATACCCATTGCCAATCAATATCCGGGTGGGTTTTCAGCATTACCGAAATATCATAGACCTGCTTAAGCCTTATGAATCTGTCATCACCGCCATGATGAAACAAAAGAAGAAGCATATGTGCAGTAGGAGTAAAGACACGGATCTCCTTGCCCTCAAACCTTCCCTGAGTCACTTGTGACCTCAGATCCTCAAGACTTATTCCCAGGCCGTAACCCGGAGGAGATATGCCCCAGTGAAACTCTATGCGAAAGCGTGACACTCCATTGTTGATCCGCTCAAAGACATATTCCTGTGATATTTGCCTGACCTCATCTGTTGACATGTTTCTGAAAGCAGGCTCCACTGTATACCCGGCAGACATCATAATCTCCTTAACTCGCCCGAGTTTACCGGCTGATACAAAAACATCCACATCAAATCCCTCGCGGTCTGCCATGTTGCCATAGGCGTCATACCCTAGCCAAAAGCCTTTGAAAGGTACTATCTCAATCCTTTCTGAGACCAGCATACCCCTGATTTTGAGAAATTCTGCCGCAAAATTAAGCTGGCTGTGAAGAGTATCCTTGTATGCCTCACCAATTTTGATTAAAAAACCTTCGGGTACTCCGGCCGTATCAATTGTCGAAATCAGTTTTGCCAGTTGCGGCCTGACTGTATGCAGTTCAGCCAGACGATAAAGCTCATCCCAGTCAACTCCACCACTACTGACCAGCAAACCAGCTTCAGAAACATACTTACTGTCAGCATGATCTGACTTTATTGCCAGTAACAGAATACTAATTTCCGGGGAAGGCATTCAATGAGGGTTTGAAATATAGATGAAGAAGCAAGGCCCCCATAAACTGGAGCCTTTCTGCTATATTACTTTATCTCCGGTACTTCGGCCACTTCTTTTGCCCCTGCTTCCCTGCGTTTAATGCATGAGAAGAGGAAAGCTGTTGCAAGCCCGCAAAGCAAAAGAAGCACCAACCCCAGCCACAGTATCCCGATACCATCAAGCAGCAATGCCACCGCAATTATAAAGATATTAAACAGTGAAATGTAAAGTGTAGCCCTGCGGTGAGTCAGTCCGGCACGAAGCATCATGTGGTGAATATGCCGGTTGTCGGCGACAAAAAAGTTCTGGTGACTGCGGAACCTTAAAATTATAATCCGGAGGGTATCAAAAAGTGGCACAATAAGTACCGCTATTGCAACCGAAGGGGTAGACTTGAGGTCAATAAATGAACGGCCTGCGGCATCTAACTCGTTGAATCTGACGGCAAAAACAGCAAGGGTAAAGCCGATTACCAGTGAACCGGTGTCACCCATGAATATTTTCTTCAGTCCGTCAGTGAGGTTATAACCCAGGAAGACCAGCAGTGCCCCAAGGAGTGCAGCTGCCATAATGGTGTACCCGTAGTCGCCCGACAGGTAAAACCACACACCGAAAAAGAGAGAGGCGATAATGCCAATTGATGCCGCCAACCCGTCAATGCCGTCAATAAGGTTAAGGGAATTGATGATAAGGACCAGAATAAATACCGTAATGAGATAGAATGCCCACCCGGGCAATGAATGTATACCGAGGAAGCCGTGGAGGCTGGTAAAATGGATGTCTGTGAAGAGGGCTATTATCAGAGCAGTACCCACCTCGGCAGCGAACTTCTTCCATGGATTGATATAGACCAGGTCGTCTTTCACGCCTATAAAGAATAGCAGCATTGCAGCGGCGGTGAAGTATGATACATAGTGCATGTATCCGTTAACCCCCATCAGGAAGCCAAAGATGAAACCTGCAAAAATACCAATGCCGCCAAGAGTGGGTATCTCCTTTTTGTGGATCTTGTGCCTGCCCGGTTTGTCAAGGAGATGCTTTTCGTTGACAACCTTTATTATCTTGGGAAGATAATACCAGGTAATGGCAACCGAAGATGCAAATGCCAGCATGATTGCCAGCCAACCTTTGATCACAATTTCAGGCATAATGTGGCGAAGTTAGATTGTTTAGGAACAATGGGAAAATTTAATTATTAACAACTTCTTTCCCTGCAATATTTATCATTTTATTATACAGTAGTTCCCGATTTTGTTGTAATTCTTCCCAGCTTCTCTCCAAGCAGGAAGAAAAGGAAAAGTGGTGTTGAGATGAAATTACGTCTCCAGAGTCTCCCCGGCTCGCGAAGCAGTCTCGGCAGCCATTCAAGACCCATCCTGATCCAGAATTGCCCCGACCGTTTTACGGTACCGGCATAAAAATCGAACACGGCTCCCACGGGACAGACAAGAGGCACTTTAAGGGCTCCACGATGTTCATGAACCCATTTCTCCTGTTTCGGGGCAGTCATCCCCACGAAAAGAACATCGGGAGAGAATTCATTAACCGCCCTGATCAATGCCTCATTCTCCTCATCTGAAAACTTCTCCCTGTATGGCGGACTGAACAACCCGACTCTCACCCCGGGATGTTCTCTGGCCAGTCTCTCTCTGATCTTCAGCAATGTGGCATCTGATGAGCCGAGGTAAAAGCATGAACCGCCCCGTTTGTCCAGTGTAGTTATTATCACCTCGTGAAGGTCTGACCCTGCTATCTTTTCAATCCTGCGTCCCTCCAGCACCTTTGCAGCCAGTTGTATCCCTGTTCCGTCAGGAATCAAAATGTCGGCTGCCTTCAGCGCCTTTTGAAACCGCATATCCCGCCTGGCAATGACGTACGAATGCGGGTTAAGGGTTGCCACAACTCCTGTCACTCCGTCGGCTAAGTAATCCCTGCTGCCTGCATAGACAGTGTATCCAAGAACTGAAACGGTTTGCTCCCGGTTCATAATCTCATTGTTCATTTTTCTCTCTTCAGCCTGCTACCCTCAACGGTGATAAAGCTTCCCATCTTGATAACCTCAGTAAGCACGTGCTGGATATCCTCCTTTGAGCGCCACCACCTGTCAGTATTAAAACCGGTATAGTTGCCGCTGCCGCTGGTTCCGGTAAAGACCGGCAATCCGGCAACCCTGAATGCCTTCTCAAATAACATAGAAGCCCTTCTCAGGTGATAGGGTGAGGAGACCAGCACAATGGTATCAATCTCACGATTGCCACTGAGGTAATTCCTTACAATTACTGCCTCGTCGAAGGTACTCCTTGCATCACCAGGTATAACTATGATGCTGTCTGCCGGCACACCCAGTGCCACTAGACTGCTGACAGCCTGAGAAGTATGGCTTATGATTTTCACCCCGCGATCAATGAGACCCTGATAACCGCCCATACTCTCCTCGACTATTATGACTCTGTCGGCAATGCCTGATTCATAGAGGTCTGCCGTCTTCAGGACCCTGTCGGTGAAGTTGCCCATCAGCAGTACCAGGGCATCGGCATGCGGAGGAATATTATCATCTGACAGCCACGTGCCTATTTGTCTGCATCCTCCTATATATGTGACGGCTAATAAAAACAGTACTCCAAGAAAGATAATTTTTGACCTGGACATTCAGCAGTTGTTTTTCAGACCGACCCGGAGGGTAGTTTCCGGAAATCAATACTTAATCCGATCACCTCAGAGATGTAAGCGATCCATTTCAGTGTTTTCATAGTTCGAAGGTTTATTCGAAGTTAATCTCGTACTTATCTGATACCAGAGATCTTATTCTCAGCCACCTGAGTCAGGATTTCCACCATTCTTCTTTCAAACCTCTCCAAGGTGAATTGCGCCTCGTACTTAGCGCGGCCCGCTGATCCCATTTTTTTTCTCAGATCAGGATCTTTTATAAGTACTTCTAATTTATCTGCCATTGCAATTGCATCTTTTTGTGGTACAAGGAATCCGGTAATACCATCTTCAACTATATCAGGTATAGCTCCTTCAGGTGTTGAAACTATTGGCAAAGAATGCTGCATGGCTTCAATCAGAACCAATGGAAGGCAATCATTAAATGTTGGATGCACGAAAATATCGGCCTTTTCAAAGGCTGTTCGTTTTTCCTCACCGTATTTCTTCCCAACCACATCAACATGACCTTTAAGCCCGGACTCCTCAATTGTCTCCCTCATTTGATCTTCAGTAACATCCCCTGCACCACCAATCATAATACAATGAAAAGTGCAGCCCTTTTCTTTAATTATCTTTAAAGCCTTAACCAGCACAAATACTCCCTTTGATTCAATAAGATGTGACAGAAACAATAGATGTGCAGCACACAGGGGGGAGAGGGAGTGCTTGCCGTTGTGATTTTCGACTTGTGGATTTCGACTTACGCCTGCCTCATCAGGTATTCCATTTGGGCAATAGTGAACTCTGCTTTCCGGAACATACTTTTGCACATCAGGATACAGGTATTTTGAAAGAAGGATTACTTCAGCATTTTCAAATACCAGTCTATACAGGAGATTATCGATTACCTTTTCCTGATTTATTCTGACACCCTTATTATGAAAGTGATAGACTCGTTTGATTCCGAATAGTCTAACAATCAATACTATGAGAGCGTCCTTGTAGAATCCAATACCCGCCGATGAAAGAGTCAGGTAGCATAAATCTGGTTTGAAGAAGAGCAAGGTCTTTTTAACCTGCCAGATGAGTCGAAGGTACCTGAATGATTTATTCGCCGGATTTCTGCCTATCTCTTCAACCGTGGCTGAGGTTCCCAGATTTATGTAGTGGCAATCAAAGCTCTCATTAATCAATCTACTTTCCTTGATAAAGCCACCGACAATTGAAGAGCCGTGAACGGGAGGTGGATAATGAAGTATAAAAAGAATCCTATTCAAATCAATAGACTTACACAGGTCTATAACGACCTTTCCAGATTTTAAGAATTAACCTGGTGACCATTCCCGGGTTCTTGGCAGTACTTCCAGAAACAAATTGAATAGCATCATATGCTCCCTGGCAGAATCGATCCAGACCCCATTCATTGATAATCTCTTTCGACTTCTCTCCCATTTCTCTCCGTTTTATAGCCCCGAGCGTATCCATTTTAACTAGAAGATCTGCCAATTCATTAACATTATTGGGTGAGAATGTGTAACCATTAACCCCTTCCTTAACAAGCGTTGAAGCGCAGCCAACCTGGTTACTGACGACAACCGGCAGCCCAGTCGCCATCGCTTCATTTACCACAAGTCCCCATGTCTCACCATGCCTGCTGGGAAGAACAAAATAATATGCCTTCTGAAATAGATTTTTTAATTCATCCTGAGATTTAAAGGGCAGGAACTTAACGGTGTTCAACCTGTTTTTCTCTACAAAATCAACAAGTAATTCATGCTCGGGTCCATTTCCAACTAAAACCAGCTCTTTCGGTGTGACTGATTTAGAAGTATAATTCTGATAAGCGTTAAGTAGTAATAAAAAGTTCTTTTTGGGAATTTGCCTGCCCACTGTCAAGATATATCCAGAGGCGCTGTTATTGGGTCCAATAAAGTTTTGCTCATTCCAGAATGAATTATCCACCACATTCAGGCCATAAAAGATCTGAGAACGTTTAAATCCAAAATATTTGAATGTGGGATACCAAGCTTCTGAAGGACATAGAATCGCATTTACACAAGAGTATATTTTTTTCTTTATAAAGTCAACTAACCATGACCTCGGAACATCTTCTAGGCGTGCATCATCAAATATAATCACTTTCTTTTTATGCTCAATTGCATAGCGAATTGCCGTCGCACCTGAAGGGAAAGCAATTGCACCTGCAAATATAATATCTGGTTGTAATTCATTTAGTTTTCTTCTTAGGGCAATATTAGCATCGAATGGCGAAATATCTTCCATTCGCTTGTTTGGAAACAGACAGTGCCAGTTTGCCGGGTATGAGGCTAAGCTGCCAGAAAAAGCATACGGACTCCCTGCCCCGGCAATTTCAACTATTTCAAATTCTATTCTTTTATTATTTAGATATGCAGTCAGAGCATTCAGTCTTGCCGGCCAATAAATACGGAAATCAGTATGTGTGATTACAACTCTCATCGACTAGCTAATTTGCGGAATATTTTACTTGTTAAACTCGTAGGTAAGCCTAATAAGAAAAAATACGATATTACTTTGAAATTCAGAAGATAATATGACAATGATATGATCGACTCACGAAAAGACTCACGTTTCATTCCAAGCCTCAAATAAATCGAAGAACGCATTTTATGCCAGTGGCTAATATATTTTCTTATGCCCGGCAATCTTTTATTTGTTCTTGCAATCGCTACTAAGCTCCTACCTACAATATCGGGTTTCTGAGGTATCCTGTTGGGCTTTCTGGCATAAAAATGAGCAGGATCCTGGATAAATACAGATTGTGGTATTACTGAATATGCAATAGGATAGGCAGCGGCTATTCGTGCCCATGTAAGCAGATCCTCACCTGAAGTGACGCCTGCAGGAAATCCGCCAATAGATTCGATAACCTCTTTTTGAACTGCAACAGCCGAAGAATTTATTGGTGGATGAGAACAAGATGCCACCTGAAAGTAATTTTTGATAATACCATGATCTCCCTTGAACTTTATTTTACTCAAGTGATTTCTTTCACGTCGGCCTTCAGTATCTTGCATATAATAAGATGTAGCCACCAAACTACATTCCGGGTACTTTTCAAAAAGTTCTGTAATCGTTTGCAAGAATTCAGGTAGCCATTCATCGTCAGCATCCAGGAAGGCAATCCAATCATTTCTTGCTTCAGCAATACCCAAGTTTCTTGCTGCAGACACTCCCTGATTTGACTGGCTGACAAGTCGAATTAAAGGAAGATCTAATTGAGCCACTATCTGTTCCGAACCATCAGTCGAGCCATCATTAACAACTATTATCTCATAAGGAAGAACAGTCTGGCTTAAGACTGAGTTCAGGACTCTTAAAATTGTCTCCTTCTTATTGTAAAGAGGTATCACAACCGATATCTTCATTTTTTCTCAGGCTATATACAATACCGATCATGGCAAAAAAATAATTTGGAAAAAAGATTGTATACTTTAAAATATTATCCGTATACATAAACATCAAAAAGGCAATATATAGAGATAGTGCAGATGTTGATATCAGCCAAATATACCAGCTATCAATATACTTTCTCGATATTTTATATAGTGACACGAACGATCCTGCAAAGCCAATTAGTAACAGCGAAAGTCCAACATACCCATAATTGAATCTTACAGATAGGTAATCATTGTGAGCTTCGCCTCCTCTCATTCTTGTTATTTTTGTAAGATAAGCATTATCCGCTCTCGGACCATTTCCCCAGAGTGGGGCAGCCTTAAGTCCTGGATCCAATGCTTTTTTCCATGAGGTCCGCCCACTGCTTCGTAAATCAGGATTTTCATAATAATTAATGGTTAGATCGCTGATAGAACCTTGTTTATTATAAAAGGTTTTTTCCTGGAACTTTTGTGAGCTGAATACAAGTAAAAATACAAGAAATCCAATACTTCCATATATGATTTTGGTTTTGAAGGCTTTATTGGCAAAATGAAAAATAAATACTGCTGCAATAGCAACTATGCCCATTCGAGTCAGTTCAACAATCGGTGCAAGAAAAAGTAATCCAACAAAAAATAAATATTTCTTCTCACTTGTAATAAAATATAGTCCTGCTAACAAGCTTACTGCCAAGCTAAAAACCATTGGCATAGCAGCCAAATTGGGAGTAAATCCGCTACCAAAAATATTCGCAAAAACAAAAGTAATGTAAATCAAAGCAATTAACCTGATAAACCATTTGAACATCCAATAAAGATCCTCTGGAGTATAAGTAAAACCGGAAGCAACAACGCCTATTAGCAGAGGAAGCATGTATTGAAATGTTAACTGTAAGCCCAGAAATGAGAAATCAAGAATAAGAGAAACCCAAAGATAGATTACCCAAAGGAGCCAGAATTGCCAAGGAAATGTAATAGAGCGGGTGCGAAACAGGTTGACTATGGTTACCAACAGCATAATCATCCATGCCCAACCAGTCATATTGAACCCGATTATTTGATAAGGGATGAACGGGAGAATTGCCGGAATATAGGGTAGTAACGTAGTTAAAAAAATTGAAGTATAAAAGATTTTTAGTCGACTTTTCAAGGTGTTGAATTGAAAGTTTAGTTGCTCCCGGTTCTATTTTTGGCAAAAAATGCTAGGATTGACCAAGCTGTATGATACATCTCTACTCCTGTTTTCCGCAATGCAGCACCTCAATAATATTTCAGAATAATTTGATATAAGTCACTCTGCTCCCGGCTCATTCGGAAAAGGAATGACTCTTGGTGCTTTGACTGTGGTAATCTGACAT
>Ga0116142_10003720_pt1 | contig 15094 bp, 7 predicted proteins | sample AD_UKC033_MetaG_FD_89785 | JGI IMG/M metagenome (GOLD analysis project Ga0116142, IMG submission 89785) | Active sludge microbial communities of municipal wastewater-treating anaerobic digesters from USA - AD_UKC033_MetaG | ecosystem: Engineered > Bioreactor > Anaerobic > Digestate | place: USA... | reverse complement strand
GCGAGCGGTCTGCCAGTTAGGCGGCCGGGTGAAAGTGTGGGCACTTACGGAGCGGGGTAAACGTGCCGCACATCTCCCGGCACCCTGAGGTCATTTGGCAAGCGCCGGTGAATGCAGTAGACTAGATGCAGGGTGCACATACTGGTGGAGCAAGGACAACGGTGCTCCATAGCGCGCCGGGCCTCAGCGCTGGCGGCGGGCTGTGCCTTGGCACCGAGCGGCCAAGCGCCTGCGTTCATCAGTGTTCGCGGGCACAGTGGCGGTCGAGCCACTGAGTTCAGGTGAATGGTCCGAAGCTGAGAAAGCATATCTATGGGGAGGCAGGGCAAGTTGGTAACGGAAATCATGGTGCGCAAGGCTCTACAGGGGGTGATGGACCCCGAATTGCACAAGAGCCTCATTGATCTCGGTATGATTCGCAAGGTGGATATCGATGGAAACCGAGTGAGAATCACCGTCGCGTTGACGATGATGGGGTGCCCGCTGAAACATCAGATCTCGGACGACATCAAGAAAGCGGTTGGAGCCCTGGAGGGTGTATCTGAGGTCGAGATCGAGATGACGGAGATGACCGATGAGGAAAAGCGGCGCATCGGACTCACCCCGCAGAAGGACGAAGAGGGTACCGCTGCTCGCTTCAACAAGGTGGGCAAGGTCATTGCCGTCATGAGCGGCAAAGGCGGCGTGGGCAAGTCGCTGGTAAGTGGGCTGTTGGCGGTGGCTCTGCATCGAGCAGGCAAGTCGGTGGGCGTGCTGGATGCGGACATCACGGGACCGAGCATACCCAAGATGTTCTTTGGCGAACGGCAGCATGCCCTAACGAGCCCGTTTGGTCTGGTGCCGCCGGAGAGCAAGACCGGGATCAAGGTAATCTCGATCAATGTCCTGCTGCCGGACGAAAACCAGGCCGTAATCTGGCGCGGCCCGCTCATCAGCAGCGCCATCCGGCAATTCTGGGGCGACATCTACTGGGGCGAGCTGGACTATCTCATTGTCGACCTTCCACCCGGCACCTCGGATGCATCGTTGACGGTGATGCAGTCGCTGCCTATCACCGGCATTGTGCTGGTAAGTTCCCCGCAGGACCTGGCCGGGATGGTAGTACGCAAAGCAGCAGATATGGCACAGCAGACAAACACGCCGATGCTGGGTTTGCTGGAGAATATGAGCTACTTTGAATGTCCAGACACGCACCGGCGCTATGAGGTGTTTGGTCCCAGCCACGCCGAAGAGACAGCCCGCTTGATCGGCGTACCGTTCCTGGGACGACTGCCCATCGATCCCCAGATCGCGATCCATTGCGATTCGGGACGGGTGGAGGACTTGGCAGCCAAAGAGTTCGCGCCTATTGCGGCGCGTCTGCTTCAGTTGGCTGAGGAGCTGTAGTCAATATCACTAGAAGGAGGTCATATGGCGAAAGAAGTTGACGGATGTGTCAAGCCTGCTGGTGGCCCTATTGCGCCGCCGCAAGCGGCACCAGAAGCAGGACCATCTGCACCGAAGGAGGGAATCCGAATGACCGTCGCGCGAACAGGCAAGCCAGCCCCTGACTTTGAGGCGAACGCCTATGTCCAGGGCAAGGGGTTCAAGAACATCAAGTTGTCGGACTATAAGGGCAAATGGGTAGTGATCTGCTTCTACCCGGGTGACTTTACCTTTGTCTGACCGACCGAGCTGGCGGCGGTCGCCGCCAAGTACGATCAGTTCAAGAAGCTTGGTGTCGAGTTCCTGGCGATTAGCGTGGACAGCCGGTTCGTGCACAAGATCTGGCAGGAAGAGGAGCTCTCCAAGATGGTAGAAGGGGGAGTGCCCTTCCCGATGCTGTCAGACGGAGGGGGTCGGATCGGAACGGTGTACGGCGTCTACGATGAGGCAGCCGGAGTGGACATTCGAGGGCGCTTTATCGTGGATCCCGATGGGGTCATCCGCGCGATGGAGGTTCTGACTCCGGAAGTGGGACGGAACCCGGACGAGCTGATTCGGCAGATCAAGGCCTTCCAGCACGTCGTTGCGACGGGAGAGGTGACACCGTCAGGCTGGCATCCGGGCGACAAGACGCTCAAGCCGGGTCCGGACCTGGTGGGCAAGGTGTGGAAGGTCTGGAAGCCGTAGCCGCGCCGCCTGTTTCTCGGTAGTGGGCTCGGCATTGGATAGTCGATGAGCGGACAGCCGGGGCGCTCGGTACGGAGCCGTCGTCCGCAGCGCCCTGGCTCGGTCCCGTCCGCTCATGACCTGTTGTCCGCTGGTCGTTTGACAGAACGCAGGGAGGAAGACATAGTGAAGATTGCCATTTCCGCACAGGGGAGCACGCTGGACGCACAGACCAGCGATGTGTTTGGCAGGGCACCGGTGCTGCTGTTTGTCGATACGGACACGCTGGCTTGTGAGGCCGTCAACAACACCGCAATTGCCCTTGGCGGCGGGGCGGGAACTGCGGCAGCGCAGCTGGTCATCCGCAAGGGCGCCGAGGCAATCCTTTCGGGTAGGCTGGGCCCCAACGCCATGGAGGTGTTTGACGCAGCAGGCGTGCTAGCTTATGAGGCGCCGCTCTGTACGGTGCGTGAGGCCATCGACCTGTTCAAGTCGGGCCGCCTCCCACGACAGGAAAAGCCTGGAGGGCGGCGCTCGTTTTTCCATTAACGCCGGGGCAGGACTCGGATTGCAGTGTGGTTGGCCGGGCGTTTGTGCGAGGCCTTGGGTGTGCGGTCCGATTAAGGGTGTGAGAAGGACGACAACGTGAAGCTAACATGTCTGGTTGACAACTCGGTCAAGCAGAGTTCGCCTCTATGGGGCGAACATGGCCTGTCCATGCTGCTGGAGACGCCGCAGGGGCGTCTGCTCTTTGACACGGGCGCATCGGGCACTGTCCTGGTGCATAACCTGCTGACTGCCGGGATAGAAACGCGCACCTTCACCGCCTGTGCGTTGAGCCATGGGCACGCTGACCACACCGGGGGGATGGCGGATCTACTGGAGCGTCGGCCTGGCCTGCCCATCTATGGCAACGCCACGCTGCTGAGAGAGCGGTTCGCCATGGTCGAGGGCAGCGCCAATAGCATTGGCCCTCGCATGAGAGCGGAGGATCTCCAGCGCCAGGCGGACCTAAAGCTCAGCGCCTCGCCGCAGCAGATTCTGCCCGGTGTATGGACCACTGGTGTGATTTCTGTTCGGACGGAGGCCGAGGGCCGAGGAACGAATCACGTGATCCGGGCACCAGACGGCAACGGCTACGTTCCCGATCCGTACGAGGATGATCTGTCACTGGTCATCGAACGGCCGCAGGGCTGGGCTCTGGTGTGCGGCTGCTGTCACGCCGGGCTGCTGAACACTCTGGAGCACGTACGGCGGGTCTTTGGCGCCGTGCCCAGCATGGTGGTCGGAGGTACGCACCTGGTGACAGCCGATCCAGCGCAGCTCAGCCACGTGGTAGAGGTGCTGGGCCGCCTGGGTCCGCCCATGCTCTACCTGAACCATTGCACCGGGCCGACCGGTCTGTTGGCCCTGTCCACTTGCTTCAGCCGACGCGTGGCGCCGTTCCCGGCCGGGTCGACGCTCGAGCTCTAGTCTACGAAGGCGCGTTATCGCCAGAGCAGCGGCAGAAAGGCACGCCGGTACGCCGTCGGCAACGACGGCGTCGGAGAGGGCGGTGTGTCGGTCACGGTGGGAGTAGGCGTGCTGCTGGGCGTGGCGGACGCAGTCACGGTCGGAGTGGGAGTCGCGCTCGGCGTTGTAGTAACGGTCAATGTGCTGGTGGGTGTCGCGGTCGTCGTCGACGTCGGCGTTGCCGTAATTGTCGCGGTGGCTGTCCTGGTAGGCGTCGCACTCGAGGTCAGCGTTGGCGTTGCCGGTTCGACCACGGTGAACGACAGTGGTTGGTTTGGCCAGAGTACGACCGGCCAGCCGGTACCCTCTATCTGCAACTGGAAGCGGATGACCTCGCCAGCGTAGAAGGGCCCCAGCTCGACCGAGAAGTTGCCGCCGCAGAATCCACTGCAAGTCCCGGCAGTAGCAGGGCCGAACGGCAGGTTCGGCTGCGGCGCGCCGTTGCGCGTCCAGACGAGCTGCACCGCCTTTGCCCCGTAAACACGGGTGCACAGTCTCACGACTTGACCAGGAAGCACCTCGTTCGCTCCCGGTAGTTCCCGGTACAGGCAGCATACGTAGGGCGGCAGGCGTGTGCTTTCTGTCTGCCCCGGGATCCCGAGCCAGACATCGTCCCCGACCTGTCGCGAAGCCCAGACGACCCCCACGCTTCCATCTGTTAATGCGGCCGCTCTGGGTGCTGCTGCTCCGGCCAGAGGCGACAATAGCTTGCCTGGATCCGACCAGGTGAGCCCACCATTGGTCGAGGTTTGGTACAGCAACTCTGGTCCGCAGGCTTCATAGAACTGGTCCCGCAACCAGAAGAGGTAGAGCTGGCCGTCACCTCCCTGGGCCAGTGTGGGCAAGTCGTCGTAGGTTTTCCAGCTCGCCGGTGTCAGCTCGCGGGCAACGGACCAGGTAGAGCCCGCATCCTGGCTGGTGATGCCCCAGATGACATCGCTCGGATCGTGCCCCGCGGTGGGGGCCGCGTAGACCACCCACAGAATGCTGCTCTTGGCCTGATAGATGGCTGGATGGCCAGGGCCAACAGCCAGGTGACCCTCCGCGGACCAGGTCAAACCGCCGTCGGAGCTGGTTCGATAGCGGTCGCCGAGCCAGATGACCCAGATCTTGCCGTCGGCGGCCTGAGTCATCGCGGGTCGAGCGGCTGGGTCTACCGCTCCCAGCAAGGCCTCCGGGGACCAGGTGTGTCCATCATCGGCGCTGCTCCTGAACCAGAATGCCGGCTGTCCTGAACGGTCCGACCTCCAGACCAGCAGCAGCTTGCCGCCACTGGTCGCGATGGCGCAGGGCGCATCGTCCCGGCCGCCGTCGGTGGTCAGTGGAGACTCGGTTGACCAAGCCTTACCGCCGTCGGCGCTGCTCCTTAACCACAGGTCGTAATTGCCCGAGCGATCCGAGCTCCAGATCACCACAAGGGTGCCGTCGGGAGCCTGCACCACACTCGGATCATGGTCGATAGCTGGGTGATTCGTTACCTGGATGTGGGGCCTCATATAGCTAACAACCAGGCGTGGTCTCTGACTGGCCTCGTTGTTCTCGGCCGAGGCGAACTGGAACGGACCAAGATGGGCATAGGCAAGAGCCCGCAGCAGTACTCCATTGTTGGCCAGACTGCCGTCCACCCAGCCCTGCACGAGACTGGTCAGATCCAGGCGGTACCACTGATAGTTCCCGGTTGTGGTAAACGAGTCCTCGGCTGCGGCGCGCCGGTCCGTCGCGGTGTTGTTGCAGCCCGGACTGCCCCAGGAGACGCTTGAGCTGGCCTTGTTCCAGGTGGCCTGACAGAGCTCAACCGTCCGCGTGATGTAGTAGGCCTCAACGCCGACCTGAGTGCCGTCCCAGGCTCTGGCATAGAGCTCTAGCCGGGCCTGCACGATTCTGGCATCGGCCGGGATGGAGGTGACGTCAAAGCGCACCAGACTGGCATATTGCTGGTGGTAACCCACGTTGATGAACTCGGAGTGACAGCTGTTCGTATCTGGCGACCACTGGTCGAGGAATGTGTCCTGAGCGCCAGCGTAGCCATCGCGGCCCTGCTGCAGAATGACCTGCCTGCCGGCCACCGGAGGCGCTGTTGGGCTGGGGGTAGCGGTGACCGTCGGGGAGGGTGCAGTGGTCGGTGTGGGGGTGGCCGCGATAGCTCCGCCCGAGACAATGAACGCGGGGCTCATCTCGTAGACCAGCTCGTTGCCGGACTCGTCCCTGGCCAGGATGCGCAGCGAAACCACAGTGTCCGCCGGTGAGCCAGGGAAAACGCCAGAGTATTCATCACCGCTCTGGGTCAGGGGCAGATCCTGCCACGGCCCGGCTGTGGAATAGCCCAGCCGCACCAGGTCAAGCCCGCCGCCGTCGGCGACGCGGAAGCGCACCACGCAGGGTGAGTAGCGCTGTACCGTGTCCGTGGTTTCACCGTCGTGCAGCACGTTGAGCGTAAGCAGACTGGGCGGGTCCTTGTCGGCACGCCGCGTGTCGAACGTGGCCGCGACGCGCGCCGACCCGGGCTGATCGCTCACCCAGTAAGGGACCGACGCCAGGGTGAACGTGTACGCCCCGGCGGCTGGCAGGGCGACGGACTGCGGCGGCGTCGGCTGCCAGGGCCCGACGATCTCGATGAGCGCTCCTGCAGCGACTAGAGTTCCGGCACCATTGCGAACCTCATAGGGCAGAGCAGAGGTCAACCGCCTGTCGCTGGCCTGGTTCAAGAACCAGGAGGCCTCCCGAGCTACTGGCCGGAGATTGATCGACGTGCTCTCATTGCCAAAACTGGTGAACCAGTGCGGCGGAGATTGACCCAGGTGCACCTCGTCGCCGCTGCTGCGATACCAGGCCTCCTGGTTGAGAGGAACGAATCCCTCGATGGCACCGGTGGACAGGACTTGCAGCTCGGGGGAGATATGCACCCACTGATCCGTGTCCACCTGGTGAGTGGATACGGAGAAGCGGGACAGCTGCGAATCCGCACCAAAGGGCATGTAGTAGGCGTGCTTGACCAATGGTGCTGGCACCAGGTCGATGATCGACGGGTTGGGTGTGTAGACCTTGGCACGCAGGCCCGCAGTGCCGGGCGGTGCATGAAAATGGTACACCACATGCCGGAGATCAGATGGGTCGTTCTGGAAGAGCGAGTCGGAACGGACGCCGACCAAGCGGCGGTTGAATTCGTACCAGCTGCCCTCCCACGCTGTGTCCAGACGACACTCCCACGCATAGTTCTCGCTCATATCGGAGAGCTTGACCGGGTATAGGGTCTGATTCCAGGGTGCTACCTCCAGGCCGATTCCTGAGGCCAGGTGCGTTACTCGCTGCGTTACCCCCCAACTGGTCGAAGCCGCGGGGTGACCGGCTATGTCCAGCGGATTCATCGTCAGGCAGTGCTTGGCCTCGCTCTTGGAGAGGGTAAGCCGTGTCGACCCAGTGACTACCACGCCCTCACGCACCACCCAGGACTTGGCAAGGCTCGACACCGCAATGACATCATAGGTACCGACCGGAACAAGAATGGTGAGCGGGTTTGATGGATTCTGCCGGTCCTGCAGCCACTGGTGCGAACCATCATGCACGAGCAGGCGCAAGACCCCCCAGTGCGAGATCTCCAGGTACGAGGTCTTGCAGAAGGAGAACGGGACACCGAGGGACGGACCGGTCGTGCCGCCTTGAGGATGCGCCACGATGCGCCCGTCCAGAAAGTAGGGATCCGACGTCGCCAGAGGCAGGAGCGAGTTGTCGATGGTGATCATCACGGTGACGGTCAGCGTCTGACCGGGCCCGAGGTTGACCAGAGCGGGCGAGAAACCCACGGCGACACCGGCCGGCAGGGTCCCATTCACCGTCAGTGAGTAGCCGATGGTACCGGTGGTCACGTTGGTCAGCCTCAGAGGAAGCGCTGACGTCCACAACGGCACCTGACTGTCCACGAGACCGAAGCCAATGGAGGCGGGCATAATCAGCAGCGGTGTCCTGGCAGCCTGATCCACCTGCACGCGCCCCGCGCCCTGTACGTAGGCACCCAGGTCTAGATCTCGCGCGGTGTTCATCAGGTTCGACTTGATCTGGTCGGGAGTCCAGTTGGGGTGTAGCTGCTTGATCAGGGCCGCACAGCCGGCGACGTGGGGCACTGCCATGCTGTCACCGCTGAGGCGGGCATAGCGGCTCGGATTGCCCAGGGGGCCGGCTGCGGGGACGGTGGATGAGATGGCCACTCCCGGCGCCAGGAGGTCCGGCTTGATGAGGGTCCACCAGTCGTAGAGCGGGCCGAGCGAAGACAGGGAGAAGAGCTGATCGCTCTTGGTCGATGCCCCGACGGAGATGGCGCGGCGCGCTGTGCCTGGCGTGGAGATGCTCCAGTAGCCGGAGCCGCCCTCGTTGCCTACTGCCACGGCCGCGATTGCGCCCTGCTCAACCGCGGCATCGACGGCCAGCGACAGGGCATCGCTGGGGCTGCCACCGACCTGACCCACGCTCAGGCTGACTATGTCAGCGCCGTCGTCGGTAGCGGGATCGCCGTCGGGATTGGTCGCTTTTTCCAGCGCGGCGATGAGCCAGGAACCACTGCCCCAGCCGTTCTGATCCATGGCCTTGTAAGCGTACAGCGTAGCGCCAGGCGCCACGCCCTTGAGCGTGCCGTTGGCCGCGGCGATGCCGGCGCAGTGCGTTCCGTGGCCGTGGTCGTCCATTGGGTCCGCATCGTCGTTGACGATGTCATAGCCGCCCGCCACTTTGCATCCTGCACCAAAGCAGCCCCCCAGGTCGGGATGAGTGTAGTCGATGCCCGTGTCGATAATGGCGATCTTGACTCCGGTTCCGGTCACCGCCGCGCCACTCGAGTCAAGCATCGCCCAGACCTGCGGCGCGCCGATCAGTGGCACGCTCTCGGACAGAGTCACGTGCAGCAGAGGGTCCGCTTCGACGACCGCTACCAGCGGATTGGCCGAGACAGCCTCGAGGTCCCCGCGAGCGACAGTGGCCGCCAGGCCATTAAGGAGGTAGGTATAGCGCCTGTGGACCTGGACCGCGATGCCGCTTCCGTGCAGCTCGGCCAGGAGTCGGTCTTGCTGGGCGAGAATGGTCTGCTCATAGCTGCGAACCTGCTCATCAGTGGCGAGGCACGAACGGGCGGTGCCTTGCCCCGGGCGAATCTTGAACTCGGCCACCGACGATCCCTTGAGTCGAAGGATAACGTCGATCTTCTCCGATGGATCGCCCGTGGCGGTCGTGCCAGTTGTGGGCGAAGGAGAATCAGCGCGAAGGCGGGGGCCAACGAGGTCGGAGAGCACGAACAGCAGCACAATCAGCGCAAAGAGCCGAAAATGTCGCAGGGTCAAGGCACCCTCCTCTTTTCGCATTGAAGGGGCTCTCGCTCGTGATGCGGCGATTGGGCGCTGCTGCGCGAGGGCCTGTTCTGACTGGCTTGCGGTGACGAGGGTTCAGGGCATGAGTGAGCCCACGCCGTCGGGCACGCAGGCGGTCCTTAAGAAGCGACCCGATCCGATTCTAGTGTACACGCAATTGGTGAAAATGGTGTGACAGCGCACACCGCGCTGGTGACTGTTCTTTCATCTGGTCACAATGGCCTGGTTTGGCACGCCTGACGCTTCCGGCTATACTCTGGCCGGCTGAAACAACGCGCCATATATCCTGGCCGGAAAGGACGCGTATGCTGCTCGAAGAACTCCGCTCCCTGGTTCTCAAGGTTGCGCTCGATACGGACCGGTTGGGCTTGTGTCGCTGCACCAGCGGCAATGTCTCGGCGCGCGATCCGCAAACCGGGCTGGTATGCGTGACCCCGAGCGGCATTCCCTACGAACGGCTGGATCCAGGTGGCATCACTGTGGTCGACGTCAACAGCAACCTGGTAGATGGTCAGTTCAAACCGTCCTCTGAGACGCCGATGCACACAGCGATCTATCGCGCCAGGCGGGACATTCACGGCATCGTGCACACCCATTCGGTCTACGCGACCACGCTGTGCGTCATCAACCGCGACCTGCCGCCAATCACGGTGCCACTCGCCGGCATTGCGCCAGTACCCGTTGTGCCCTGGCAATTGCCCGGGTCCGCCGACCTGGCCCACGCGGTGGTAAGAGCTCTGGGCACCGACCGGCGCGCGCTGCTCCTGCAGAACCACGGCCCCATCATCGCGGCAGAGACCCTCCCTGAGGCGCTGAACCTGGCCGTGTACCTGGAGGAAGGTGCTCAAGTGGCCGTGCTGGCCATGTCCTGCGGTACGCTCAACCCGATCCCCGATGCTTCTGTAGCGACGCTGCGGCGGATCTTGCGCGGCGGCAAAGCCGTCTAGCCGGCGCGTGCACCCGCGAAACCAAAAAACCTCCCGCAAGCCAAGCGCTTGCGGGAGGTTTTGCTGTTCACTGCTACTGGTATCGCACGACCAGCTTGGGCCAGAGCGCCGGGTTGCTGTACTCGCTGGAGGCAAAGAAGAAGGTGTAGGGACAGAGGTTGCCCGGCAAGGTCATCTGCCCGCCAGTACATAGCTCGCAGCGCAACATGGCGCCGTTGTTGGCAATTGTGCCGTCGAGCCACTGTTGCGTGAGCTGCTTGAGATTGAACCGATACCACAGCAGCGGTCCCGAGGTGGTTACGGTTGACTCGGGCAATGGCCGACGATCAAAGAGCACGTCGTTGCCGCCAGGCACAAACCATGTGCTGCCCAGTTCGGGCGACACCCAGGTCGTCTGGCTGATCTGGACCGTGCCGCTGATGGCGTAAGCGCCGATGCTGATATCCGAGCCCGGTCCGCTCCAGCCAGCCGCAAAGACCTCCAGCCAGGCCTCCTCCACCGTCGCCCCCGGCGGGATGGGCGACAGGTCGAACTGGATGAGGGCAGCGTGCGTTTGCTTGTAGCCCACCTTCAACAGCGGGTCGAGCCAGTAGTTACTGTAGGGCTGGTTGCGGTAGATGTAGGTATCCAGGCTGGTGCCCGGGCCACCCTTCTTGAGGGTGATGGTGGTTCCAGGTGGCACAGGAGGCGGCGTCGGTGTGGGTGTGGGAGTAGGCTGGGCAAGGGCACCCTTGACAACGCAGAACACGTCGGTGGCCGAAGCCAAAGGCGTGGCCAGGTCACTGTCGGCCACGACCAGGTTCGTAAGGCAGTTCCCGGCCTGTGTGCTAAAGGTGCGTGCCTTGATGTAGAGGCGCATGGTTGAATTGGGGCCAATGGAGGGGATGGTCCAGACGACGGTACTTACCCCGTCGAACACCCCGCCCGGGCTCGGCTGTACCGCGTAGGGGGCAACGCCGGTCGGAAGGGTATCCGTGACGACAACGTTGGTCGCCGGGGCCGCTGCCGTGTTGGTGATATCGATGTAGAAGGTAAAGTTCCAGCCCGCCGTGACCGGTTCCGGGCTGTGCCACTTGTCGATTTCCAGCCCCTGCATCAGGCGCACGACCTGCGGGTCGTGATCGCTGGCCTGAGTGGCGAACTCGGAGTTGACGTGCACGACGTCGTAGGCGTACCAGCCCCTGGAGTACAGAGCGTCGCTGAGCAAGATGTGATCCAGCGCCTGCGAGTTGCCTTCGTAGACATAACTGTAGCGCTCGTTCTCCGGCAGATCCTCCATCAGGTTGTGGAGCACCAGGGTGCCGGGATAGCCGGTCAGCGCGTGAAGCGGGTTGGACCACGGAAAGTCGTTCAGGTCACCCAGAACGACAATGTTGGCGGCCGGGTTTGCGGCCAGCAAGTTGTCGACAAAGCCGTTGACTGCGCTGGCCTGCAACAAGCGCTGTACTTCTGAGTAGAGAACGGGCGGCTGGTAGCGGCCGTACAGCGGGTCGTCGCCGCCCTTGGAGTTAAAGTGGTTGGCGATGACAAACAGGGTGCGCCCGTTATGCGTGAATTCACCGGCCAGCGGCTTGCGAGACGTGGTGAAGGCAGCGTTGGTCGGATCAATGCGCCCTGGACTGTACAGCAGTTGAGTTCCAGCTCCCGAGCCCACGACCTGGTTGGCTGTGGTCGAGCCGCCTCCAGGCCGGTCAACAAAGGCCACTCCTCGGTCCGTTCGGAACAAGAACCCCTGGCGGATGTTGCCGCCTGGGGCACCGCCGTCCTGGTCGTCAACGGGGTCGATCTGACGGTAGCTGTAGCTTGGCCCGCCGGCAGTGGTAATCGCGTTGATGAGGGTGTTCCAGGTGTTCGATGCGTCCACCACGCTGTCGTTGACGGTGCCGTTGTTGTCCTGGATCTCCTCGATGGCAATGATATCTGGCGCTTGCAGGTTGTTGACGATGAGATTGGCCAGGGTGTTGAACTTGGTGATCGGATCCGTGGCCGCCAGGTTCTCCACGTTGAATGTGGCGACAGCGACCTCACCGGGCCCGGCCGGGCCGGTGGTCTCCTGGGTGATACCCCCCGGCACGAAGGTCAGAGGCGCAGGGCTGGCCACCTGCAGCTTGTAGTTGTTGAAACTGTAGTCGATTACCCCCGTCAGGGTGCCAGAGACTGTATCCCCAACATCGACTGCCGGCATCGTCGGCCCGTCCTTGACCCAGTCGTTGAGGATGATGCGCTCCGGGTTAAAGTCGCCGGGGCGGACGACAATACCGCCACGCGGAGTGCGCTCGGTAGCCGAGGAATGGACGACCGGTATCTCACGGTTGCTGCCAAAGTCGTGTGTTGGACCGACAGCAGCCGGGGAGTCGCACTGTACCAGCATGCCCTCGAGACTCTCCCAAAAGTCGATGCCATCGGTGGTCGGGTCAAAGACGCCGCTCGTTTCCACGTCGCCCACGGCATCGTCCTCAATGACCGTCGCCGGAGGAACACGGCCGCTCGGATCCCCGATAATGGGAATGGACGGGAGTGCGTTGCCGCTAGAGTTGATCTGGATCAGCAGCGGATAGGTGAGCTCGGTGAGGGTCAGGCTCTCCGGGGCCGAGGCCGGGCGGTACTCGCTGATGGTACCATAGACGGTCACGTCATCGCCCACCGCGACCGTCGGGGCGGTCGAACCCAGGAAGATGTAGAGCCCTTCCGAGGTGGCGATGTCGGCGTCCCAGTTGGCCGTCTTTTCTTCTACCCAGAAGGCGTTCGATCCGCCGCCGGAGGCGGGGCGCCGTATGGCGGTGACGATCACATTGCACAGTGTCACCTTCTGGCCGTTGTAGGGCGAAAGGTGCCCGGCTCCTTGCACGTCGTGTATTGGCGTGCAAGGTGGCATCACATCGATAGTGATCGTGGTGCTAACGGTGCGGGCCTGGGCGTCGGTGATGGTGCAGGGCAAGGACCTGCTGCCCGCAGTCAGCGTTACTGGCAGCGTGGCCTGATAGGAGAAAGTGTTGTCGCCCGCTGCGGTGTCGCCATGCGTGCCGTCATCATAGAAGGTCTGGGGATTGGCCCCGCCGATCGCGGCAAGGTCGCACGATACTGCCAGCCCGGTACTGGGCGGGTTCGCCCCGGGGGTGACCGCGACGGTTAGCAATGACGTCCCGCCGGGCAGAACCGCGCCAGGGTTGGCTGCGCCTATTCCACTGGGATTGGTGGGTCCACCGCAGTAGTGCGGGGCGCTGGAACTGTTGCGCGGGCTGGGAGACGCGGTGGCAAAGTCAAAGTTGTTATTATCGGTCTCGGTGCAGCCGTTGTTGCCGCGGAAGATGGCAGTGCTGTTACTTGGGGCGGGTGTCTGTCCGCTGCCCTCGTAGCAGTTGGCGGTCGTTCCAAAGCCCACAAAGTCAACGACCTCAGCCGGGTTGCTGGTGATGGGGCAACTGGTTCCGCTGGTAATGGTCACCTGATGTCGGACCAGGGCCAGTTTGCCAGTCGTGGCGCTGAGGTTGATGGTGCCGGTGATGTCGCCCGTGACTGGCAACGGTGAGCCGTTGCTGCCTCCCGACGCTTCGACGATCAGGAAATAGCCGCCGGACGGAATCGTTCCGCTGAGATTGGTCTTGTTGGTCCAGTTCGTCCCAGCCGCCGAGGCGTATTGCAGCGACCAGCCATTGATGCTCACCGCGTTCGGGCCCCGATTGAACAGCTCGATAAAGTCCCGCTGGTACGGTGCACCGGCGTTGCCACCACCTCCGTACACCTGGCTGATGACGATGTCAGCGGAAAGCTGAGCGGCGGCATCACCGGCCAACTCGGGCCGGGGCTGTTCCTGCTCAGGGTACGGTCTGCGCCGGGGCCGCCAGTCCTCATCTGCCAGGGCGGAGAGTATCGGGGTGAGGAGTAGAAGGATGATGAGTGCCAACTGAAGGAGGAAGCGAAGGAATGCAGTACGGGATCGGGGTCGACTGACTATGCCTGTCTGTTGATCCACGGCGACATACCTCCTGCCCTGCAGGGCGAGGGGAATGGTAACGCCTCCAGACGCAGCCACAGCGGGTCTGCCGGGGTCGATACTCTATTATCGCAAATGCCTGCCAGAAGTCAAACCGAACGGAGGTTTTGGCGTGCCACCATCTGTGGCCTAGAATGAGATGCGGCGAATCCCACTTGACCTTGCCCGGCTGGCGTGGCGGGCAAAGGTTACGCCATTGAGCACAGCGTTGTCCCGGTGGCGATGAACTGCGGCCGTTCGCCGTGCCTGTTGGGAGAATTCTGGTCCCATGCCCGGCATTCCCGAAGAGCTGCTCATCTCAATCACAGCCACAACGGTTGGCAGGGGATCGCGGCGTTGGAGAGCGCATGAGGAGGGGGTGAATCATGGATCAGGACGGGTTCAGGGTCTACGGGTATCGCTGGGTCGTTCTCCTTGTCTTTATGCTGGTGGTTGCCGTCAATCAGCTTCTGTGGATCACCTTTGCGTCAATCACCGGCGATGCGGCTCGCTACTACGGCGTTTCTGACCTCCAGATTGGGCTCCTCTCTCTCGTTTTCATGGCCGTCTACATTGTGGTCTCGATCCCGGCTTCCTGGGCCATTGACACCTACGGGCTGCGCATCGGGGTTGGCATCGGTGCGGTGCTGACCGGGGCGTTTGGCCTGCTGCGCGGTGCGCTCGCCTCGAGCTATGCCGGCGTGCTGGCGGCGCAGGTGGGGATTGCGGTGGGGCAGCCGTTCATCCAGAACGCGGTTACCACGGTGGCTGCCCGGTGGTTCCCTGCCCGCGAGCGAGCTACAGCCGCTGGCCTGGGGTCACTGGCCATGTACGTGGGCATTCTGATGGGCCTGGCCCTGACGCCTGTGCTCGCCCTCGGCCTGGGTATGGCGCGTATGCTGGGGGTCTACGGCGTGATCTCTGCTGCTGCCGCGCTGCTCTTCCTGGCATTGGCGCGCGAGCGGCCTCCCAGCCCTCCTTGCCCGCCGGGTCAGGACGCTCGCTCGCTCGTGACCGAAGGGCTGCGCCAGGTGCTGCGCAATCCTTCGTTTCAGTTGCTGATGGTGGTCTTTTTCATCGGCCTGGGGGCGTTCAACGCGGTGACCACCTGGATCGAAGCTATGCTGCGGCCACGCGGCTTCACAGCCTCGCAAGCGGGTGTGGCCGGAGCGGTGATGATTCTCGCCGGCATTGTCGGCGCCCTGGTTCTGCCGATGCTG
>Ga0116142_10003705_pt1 | contig 15157 bp, 10 predicted proteins | sample AD_UKC033_MetaG_FD_89785 | JGI IMG/M metagenome (GOLD analysis project Ga0116142, IMG submission 89785) | Active sludge microbial communities of municipal wastewater-treating anaerobic digesters from USA - AD_UKC033_MetaG | ecosystem: Engineered > Bioreactor > Anaerobic > Digestate | place: USA... | reverse complement strand
GCCCCCGCGCCTGCGCCCGTGGCCACGCCGGCACCGAAAGCCGCCGCCACGAGCGGTCGCACGCCGGACCTCGAATGCCAGGTGCTCGTGCTCGGTGCCGGACCAGGGGGTTACACCGCGGCGTTCCGCGCCGCCGACCTCGGCCAGGACACCGTGCTGGTCGAACGCTATCCCTCGCTCGGTGGCGTCTGCCTCAATGTCGGCTGCATCCCGTCGAAGGCGCTGCTGCACGCCGCCCGCGTGCTCGACGAAGCCGCGCATGTGAAGGACATCGGCATCACGTTCGGCGCGCCGAAGATCGACGTCGACGCGCTGCGCGCCTACAAGGACAAGGTCGTCGGCACCATGGTCAAGGGCCTCGCCGGCATGGCCAAGCAGCGCAAGGTGCGCGTGGTCGAAGGCATCGGCACGTTCGTTTCGCCGCATGAAGTCGAAGTCGCCACCGCCGAAGGCGCGAAGCTCGTGCGTTTCGAGAAGGCCATCATCGCCGCCGGCTCGCAGGCGGTGAAGCTGCCGGGCTTCCCGTGGGACGACCCGCGCATGATGGACTCGACCGACGCGCTGCTGCTCACCGACATTCCGCGGAAACTGCTCGTGGTCGGCGGCGGCATCATCGGCCTGGAGATGGCCTCGGTGTACGCCGCGCTCGGCAGCGAAGTCACCGTCGTCGAACTGATGGACCAACTCATGCCCGGCGCCGATCCGGACCTCGTGCGGCCGCTGCAGCAGCGTCTGGCCAAGCGCTACGCCGGCATCCACCTCAAGGTGAAGGTGGCCAGGATCGAAGCCGAGAAGAAAGGCCTCAAGGCGACGTTCGAAGGCGAGGGTGCGCCCGAACCGCAACTCTACGACCGCGTGCTCGTCGCCATCGGCCGCGCCCCGAACGGCGCGAAGATCGGTGCCGACAAGGCCGGTGTCAGCGTCAACGAGCGCGGCTTCATCGCGGTCGACCGGCAGATGCGCACCAACGTGCCGCACATCTTTGCCATCGGCGACCTCGTCGGCCAGCCGATGCTCGCGCACAAGGCCACCCACGAAGGCAAGGTCGCCGCCGAAGTCGCCGCCGGTGAGAAGAGCGAGTTCGTCGCCCGCGTGATTCCGTCGGTCGCCTACACCGATCCCGAGATCGCCTGGGTCGGCCTCACCGAAACCGAAGCGAAGAAGGCCGGCATCGCCTACGGCGTCGGCAAGTTCCCGCATGCCGCCTCCGGCCGCGCGGTCGGCATCGGCCGCACCGAAGGCTTCACCAAGCTGCTGTTCGATGAAGCCACCCACCGTGTCATCGGTGCCGGCATCGTCGCACCCAATGCCGGCGACTTGATCGCCGAGGTCGCGCTGGCCATCGAGATGGGTGCCGAAGCCGGCGACATCGGCCTCACCATCCACCCGCACCCGACCTTGAGCGAATCGGTCGGCATGGCCGCCGAAGTCTACGAAGGCACGGCGACGGATTTGTACATTCCGAAAAAGAAGTGAGCCTTCGCAGGCTGGGGGCCGCGCGGTGCGCATGCACGGAACGATCCGCAAGTGGAACGATGAGCGCGGATTCGGCTTCATCGAGCCGGCCGGCGGAGGCAATGACGTATTCCTGCACGTGTCGGCGTTTCCGCGTGGCATCCGGCCCGTGGTTGGCGACGCCGTCTCCTTCGACCTCGTGGTCGATGCTGACGGACGGCGGCGAGCCGCCGCCGTCCAGGTTCCCGATGCACGACGTGGTCGGTCGACGCGACGCCATGTGCGCAAGCCGCGGAAGGAAGGGGGATGGGTCCCGCTGGTCGCAGCCGTCGTGCTTGTTGCCATTGGCGTGGCGGCCTACCCGCATGTCCGCCCCTGGTTCGACGGCATCGTTTCTGGCCGCGAAATGACTTCAGGACGTGCATATTTCTCCAACGAGCCCGACCCGACCCATTCGCCGCGATTCCAATGCGACGGTCGTATCCACTGCTCGCAAATGCATTCCTGTGCCGAAGCGAAATTCTTTCTCGCCAACTGTCCGGGAACGAAGATGGACGGGGACCACGATGGCGTGCCCTGCGAGCAGCAGCATTGCAGCTGGTGACCTGAGCACCAACTCGGCGGTGGATGTTGCCGGCGCATCGGCGCGACGCCGCAATCATGGCTACGGGAGGTGCACATGAGCGCCGCGATGTCCCCGGTTCACCTCATCGATTGCACCCACGCCGACCATGCCGCGGCGATCCTCGACATCCTCAACGAAGCGATCGTCCATTCGACCGCGCTGTACGACTATCGGCCGCGCGAGCTGGAATCGATGGATGGCTGGTTCGCGGCCAAACGCACGGCCGGGCATCCGGTGATCGGTGTGGTCGACGACGACGGCAGCCTGCTCGGATTCGCCAGCTACGGCCGCTTCCGCGAGCGCGAGGCCTACAAGTACTCGGTCGAGCATTCCCTGTACGTGCAGCGCGACCACCGCGGGCGCGGTGTCGGCGCGCTGTTGATGCAGGCGCTCATCGAGGCTGCTCGGGCGCGCGGCGTGCACGTCCTGGTCGGCGGCATCGATGTCGCCAATGCCGCCAGCATCGCCCTGCACGAGCGCTTCGGCTTCGTCCACGCCGGAACGATTCGCGAAGCAGCCTTCAAGTTCGGCCGCTGGCTCGACCTCGGTTTCTGGCAGCTCGTGCTCGACACGCCGACCGTGCCGACGGACGGCTGAGGGGCGCGTGCACTCCGGCAGGTTGGCGCTGTTGTTCACGCGGATCGCGGGACGGAACTCGGGTTCGCCGTCGGCCACGTCCCGCATTGCTACGGCCCTGACAGGTTCGAGGATGCTCAACGCCCGATCGATGCACCGATCTCGTTCTGCACGTGGATGTCTTCGACGCGGTCGGCTTGCGTCACCGCGAGAACACGGTTGCCGCGGATGAAATCGCGGATCTCGACCGGCCCGTCATCGGGATTCAAAAGGTTGGGGCCGTCCCGTGCGGGGGCAGCCCGGCGTTGCGCCGGCTCGAGCGACGGCCAGGCTGCCTTCGTCGTCGCGCCTTGATCTGCGCCCGCACAGGACGGTGACGCCGTTGTGGGATGGATCAGAACATCCCTAGTTCAGTTTCCGTTCTGCGATGAACGCACGGATCTGCTGTTCGAGCACCGGCAGTGGCACCGAACCCTGGGCCAGCACGGCGTCGTGGAAGGCGCGGATGTCGAACTTCGCGCCGAGTTCGCGTTCGGCCTCGGCACGCAGTTCGACGATCTTGATTTCGCCGAGCTTGTACGAAAGCGCCTGGCCTGGCCAGGAGATGTAACGGTCGACTTCGGTGGTGACCTCGTGTTCGCTGAGCGCGGTGCGCTCACGCAGGTAGGCGAGCGCCATCTCGCGCGACCAGCCCTTGTGATGCACGCCGGTGTCGATGACGAGGCGACAGGCTCGCCACATCTCGTAGGTAAGACGACCGAACTCCTCGTAGGGCGTCTGGTAGATGCCCATTTCCAGGCCGAGCTTCTCGGTATAGAGGCCCCAGCCCTCGCCGTAGGCAGAGATGTAGCCGTGGCGACGGAACGCCGGCTGGGCACTTTGCTCCTCGGCCAGTGAGAGCTGGAACGAATGCCCGGGCGCCGATTCGTGCAAGGTCAGCGCGGGCAGGTTGTAGAGCGGGCGCGAGGGCAGGTCGTAGGTGTTCAGCCAGTATGTGCTTGCGCCGCCGCGACCGGCGGTCCAGAACGGCGCGATGTCGGCGGGTACGGGTTCGATCGAGAAGCGTCCGCGCGGCAGCAGGCCGAAGTAGCGCGCCAGCTTGCCGTCGACGCGCTTGGCGATCCACGCCGCGCGCATCAACAGTTCCTCCGGGGTCTTGGCGTAGAACTGCGGATCGCTGCGCAGGAAGGCGAGGAACTCGGCGAAGCTGCCTTCGAACCCGGCTTTCTTCATCGTTTCGAGCATTTCCGCGCGGATGCGCGCGACCTGCTCCAGACCGATTGCGTGGATCTGCTCGGCGCTCAGGTCGAGCGTGGTGAACTCGCGGATCTGCTGCCGATAGTAGGCCTTGCCGTTCGGCATCGCCTCGGCAGCGAGGGTCTTGCGCGCCTTCTTCATGTATTCGTCGCGGAAGAACGTGAGCAGGGTCCGATAGGCCGGAATCACCTGCTCGCCGATCGCGGCAGCAGCGTCGGCCTGCAAACGTTCACGATCCTCGGCATCCACGGTTGTCGGCAGGGTCGTCAGTGGCTTGAAGAACTCGCTCGCGCGCGGGTCCTCAAGGTCGGCCACCATGGCGATCGACACGTCACGACCCGCGAGCACGGCGCGCGGCACGCTGAAGCCACGCTTGAGGCCGGCGCGCATGTTGGCGATCTGTTCGTCGAAGTAGCGCGGCACGTCCTTCAGGCGCGCGATGTAGGCGTCCGCATCCTCGACCGTCCTGAGCGGTCGGCGCGTCATGAAGCCGAGCCCCGACCAGAATGAGGAGTCCGCGTTGAATGGCATCTCGTAGCCGCCGAAGCGAACGTCGGCAGCAAGGTTGTGGATCTGCTCGCGGTAGATCGCGAAATTGATCTGTTCGGGCGCCGACAGCTCGGCGCGTGGCAGCGCATCGAGCTCGCGCAACACCTCATCCCATTTCTTCAGGCGCGCACGCTGGGTCGCCGCGTCGACGCTCGGCAAGCGGTCGCCGCGCGTGGCCACGCCATCCTCGTCGTCCAGGCCAGGGAACTGGGTGCGCCGCCAAGCCCATTCGCTTTCATGGATCGCACTGAATCGTTCATCGGCGGTCGGCGCGTCTGCGGCACGCACCGGCGCGGCGGAGAGCAGGGCGACGGCGAGAGGCAGTACGGCGAAAGAGGCTTTCATCGGCTTTCCCCGGGACAGGTCAGGCGCCCATCATCGCACCGACCCTGCCTTGCGCGCAGTGTCGGGAGTGGCGCATCGCCCGGCTGCCCGGCTTCCGCTGCTCAACTGGCGCCCCTTCGCACAACCCGGGACAATGCGTGTCCACCCTCCTCCCGGATGTCCCGCCGATGCCGCGCACCCGACCGATTTCGCTGACCCGTTTCCTGCTCGAACAGCAGCGCGACAAGGGGCGCATCGACGCCGACCTGCGTCTGCTCATCGAAGTCGTCGCACGCGCCTGCAAGCAGATCTCGATCGCCACCGCCAAGGGCGCGCTCGGTGGAGTGCTCGGCGAGGCCGGCACCGGCAACGTGCAGGGCGAGGCACAGAAGAAGCTCGACGTGTTGTCCAACGAGATCCTGTTGGAAGCGAACGAATGGGGTGGTCATCTCGCCGCACTCGCCTCCGAGGAGATGGATCATCCGCATCCGATTCCACACCGTTATCCCAAGGGCGAATACCTGCTCGTGTTCGACCCGCTCGACGGCTCCTCGAACATCGACGTCAACATCTCGGTCGGCACGATCTTCTCGGTGCTGCGCTGCCCGACCGATGCGGTCGATCCAGACGAGCAGGCATTCCTGCAGGCCGGCACGCGCCAGGTCGCCGCCGGCTACGCGATTTACGGATCGAGCACGGTGTTCGTGCTGACGGTAGGTGACGGCGTGCATGCGTTCACGCTCGATCGCGAGCAGGGCAGCTTCCTGCTCACCCGGTCGGACATGCGCATCCCCGAGGACACCGGCGAGTTCGCCATCAACATGTCCAACCACCGCCACTGGGAAGCGCCGATGCGTCGTTACATCGACGAGCTGCTGGCCGGCAAGGACGGTCCGCGCGGTCGCGACTTCAACATGCGCTGGGTCGCCTCGATGGTCGCCGATGTGCACCGCATCCTCACCCGCGGCGGCATCTTCATCTATCCGCGCGACAGGAAGGATCCGTCCAAGCCCGGCAAGCTGCGCCTGCTCTACGAGGCCAATCCGATGGCGATGATCGTCGAACAGGCCGGTGGCATGGCCACCGACGGGCGCCTGCGCATCCTCGACATCCAGCCGGAGAAGCTGCACGAGCGCGTCGCCGTGTTCCTCGGCTCGCGCAACGAGGTCGAGCGCGCCACCCGCTATCACCGCGAGGCAGCCGAGTGAGCACGACCAGCGACGACTTCATCGAGGTCTGCGAGGGCGCTCTCGACGCGCACACCTGCCGCGCCCTGATCGAGCGTTTCGAGCGGAGCGGCAAGGCCGTGCGCGGACGCACCGGTGGAGGCGTCGATACGCGCCTCAAGGACAGCTGGGACATCTGCATCGATGATTACCCGGAATGGCGCGATGCGGTGAATCGCCTCAACACCGTGATGATGGCTGCGCTCATGCGCTACGTGCGGCGCTACCCGTACACCGCACTGGCGCCGTTGTCGCTGCGCATGCCGGATGCGCAGACCGGCGAGCTGGTCATGCTCGACCACGACGGCATCCGCGCCCTGCCCGACCCGCTGTTGCAGGCGCTGATGGTGAAGGTGTTCCGTCCCGGCACGATCAACCTGCAGAAGTACATCGCCAACCAGGGTGGCTATCCCTACTGGCATTGCGAGCTGTATCCGAAGATCGGCGATACCTACGGCGAGACCCTGCACCGGGTGGTGCTGTGGTCGCTTTATCTCAACGATGGCTTCGCCGAGGGCGAGACCGAGTTCTTCCACCAGCAGCGCAAGATCGTGCCGCGGACCGGATCGCTGCTGATCGCCCCGGCCGGCTATACGCACACGCATCGCGGCAACATGCCGAAGGGCGGCGACAAGTACATCGCCACCTCGTGGGTGCTGTTCCAGCGTCCGGAAGTGCTGTTCGGCCAGCCGACGCAGGGCTGAGCAGGGCTTCTCCCGGGGCCTGCGCGGGTTCTCCCACGAAAGTCGGGATTGAAGATTCGCCCGAACTGGCGCGATGCTTCCCACCATTTTCGTTTCCCCTCCCGCAGGGAGTATCCCGATGGCCAGATCCCGACGTGTCCTCGTCACCGGCGCCGGCAGCGGGCTCGGGCGCGCGCTGGCCTTCCGGTACGCCGAAGCAGGCTGGCGCGTGGCCTGTGCCGACATCCGCCTGGAGCGCGCGCGCGAGACGGTGGAACTCATCACCGGCTTCGGCATCGGCGCGATGGCGATGCGGGTCGATGTCGGCGACGATGCCTCGTTCGAGGCACTGCGCGATGAGGTGCTCGCGGCCTGGGACGGTGTCGACCTCGTCATCAACAATGCCGGCGTTGCCTCGGGCGGCCCCTTGCTCACGGCGTCGATGGACGAATGGCGCTGGATGCTGAACATCAACCTGCTCGGCGTGGTGCGCGGCTGCCGCCTGTTCGGGCCGATCCTCGCCGAACAGGCCGAGGGCCACATCCTCAACATCGCCTCGTTCGCCGGCCTTGCCGGGCCACCGGGAATGGCCGCCTACGCGACCGCCAAGGCCGGGGTGATCGCCTTGTCCGAGGGTCTGCGTGCCGACCTCGACGGCAGCGGCGTCGGCGTGTCGGTGGCCTGCCCTTCGTTCTTCCAGACCAACCTGCTGGAGAGTTTCCGCTCGGCTGATCCGACTTCGCTGAAAGCTGCCACCCAGCTGATGCGCGACGCAAAGGAAAGCGCGGCGATGATCGCCGAGGCGATCTACCGCGGTGTCGAGCGCGGAGAGTTCCTGATCCTGCCGACTGCGAGCGTGCGCAACGCCTGGCGGCTCAAGCGCTGGTTTCCGCAACGCTACTTCCGTGAATTGATGCGCAAGGTGCGCGCGCGCGGGAAATCGACGTGAGCCGCCTGATGATCTACGGCGCCAACGGCTATACCGGGCGCCTGATCACCGCGGCCGCGGCCGCGCGCGGTCTCAGGCCGATTCTCGCCGGCCGCGACCGCGATGCCCTCGACGCGCTGGCCGGCCCGCTTGGTCTGACCCGGCGCGTGTTCGCGCTCGATGACGCGGCGACGATCGCGCGCCAGTTCGATGGCGTCGAGGTATTGCTCAATTGCGCCGGTCCGTTCTCGCGCACTTGCGCACCACTGCTCGACGCCTGTCTCGAACACAAGGTGCACTACCTCGACATCACCGGCGAGATCGACGTATTCGCGCACTGTCATCGCGCGCACAACCGCGGCGTGCACGAAGGCGTACTGATATTCCCCGGCACCGGCTTCGACGTCGTGCCGACCGATTGCGTGGCGGCCCTGCTCAAGCAGCGCTTGCCCGATGCCGACCACCTCGTGCTCGGCTTCGAGGCCGCCGGTGGTCCGAGTCCCGGTACCGCCAGAACCAGCGTCGAAGGTCTCGCTCGTGGTGGCCGCGCGCGCATCGGCGGCGAACTGGTCGAAGTGCCGCTGGCGTGGAAGTCGCGCACCTTCACGCGCGAGGACGGCAGCGTGCGCACGGCGATGACGATACCGTGGGGTGATGTCTACACCGCGCATGTCTCGACCGGCATCGGCGACATCGAAACCTACATGGCCTTGCCGGCAAAGACGATCGCGCGCATGCGCTGGTTGCGCCCCCTCAAGCCGCTGTTCGGCCTCGGCCCCGTGCAGCGCTGGCTGAAGGCACGGGCTGGCGCAACGCCGGGCCCGGATGCGGCGCGGCGTGCGCGCAGCGGCTGCACGGTATGGGGTGAGGTGCGCAATGCGCGCGGCGCCGAGGAGAAACTGGCCATCGTCACGCCGAACGGTTACGACCTCACGGTCAGCGCGAGCCTCGGCATCGTCGAGCGCGTGCTCAGGGCCAAGCCGGCCGGCGGTTTCGCCACGCCATCGCTGTTCATGGGGGCCGAATACGTGCTCGGTCTTCCCGGCGTGCGCCGGATCAACTGATGTTGGCGTGGCTTGCACATCCGGGCGCCGGTCCCCATCTGTTGCCACCACTCCGCGCGCGCCCGACAGGATGGAACGAGTGATGTCGAAGAAACCCGAATACATCCCGGCACGGCGCGGCGAACCGAGCAGCACCGAGGAACTGTCGGCGCGCATCGCGCGCAACATCATCGACCTGATCGGCCGCGTGCCGACCACCGACGAAGGTCCGGCCGGCGACGCTGGCGCGCGCGCGCGCGCGATCGCCAAGGCGGCCGGCAACAAGGCTGCGCTGACCGCCGGTACCCTCGCCTTGCCACCGGGGCCGCTCGGCTGGCTGACCATCGTTCCGGAACTGGTGGCGATCTGGCGCATCCAGGCGCAAATGGTCGCCGACATTTCCGGCGTGTATGGAGTCAACGCGAAACTTTCGCGTGAACAGATGATGTATTGCCTGTTCCGCCACGCTGCCGCGCAGGCCGTGCGTGATCTGGTCGTGCGCGTCGGCGGTCGCCTGATCGCCCAGGACGTGCCGCTGCGCGCATTCGAGCGCATCGCGCATGCGGTCGGCCTGCGTGTGACCCGGCGCCTGATCGGTGGTGGCGTGGCGCGCTGGCTGCCGGTGGTCGGTGCGGTCGGAGTCGGTGCCTATGCCTGGTATGACACGCGCCAGGTCGCGCGTACCGCGATCCGCCTGTTCGCCGGCAGCCGCTCGACCTCGGTCGATGCGGTGCTTGCGGCGATGGAGGCGGAGGGACAGGAATAGGGAGTGGCGAAGCTCGAAACCCCCTGCTTCTGACCATTCTCCATTTCCAATTCGCCAATTCCGGCCGTTTCAAGCCTTCCGTCACGTCTTCCGGGCGTGGCGCGTGATCGAATGGGCCCTGTTCCTGCCGGAGCACGGAGGGCGACATGCGGCACGCAATGCTGGGTTTGCTGTTGTTCGCCGGTGCCAGCGCACAGGCGGCCTCGTTCTACATCGACCCGATTGCCGGCAGCGACGTCACCGGCGACGGCAGCGCGGCGAATCCATGGCGTTCGCTTGCCCACGTCTTCGACGCCGGCCTGATCCAGACACGCAACTGGCCGAGCTATCCATACACGCCCGGCATGACCCCGGTCACGATCAATCCGGGTGCGCCGGTGCGAGCCGGCGACACGATCTGGTTGCGCAACGGCTTCCATGGCGATCTCAGCATCCAACACGCCTACAACACGGCGCCGGTCACGATTGCCGCGCAGCCCGGCCATGCGCCGCAGGTGCGCACCCTGCTGGTGCGCTCGGCGCAGCACTGGATCATCCGCGACCTCACGATCAGCCCGTCGTTCGGCGGCAACAACGAACAGACGACGATCGTCGAGGCGCTCAACCACAATTGGTTCGGCCCGACCTGGGATGTCGAGCTGGCCAATCTCGACATCCATTCGATCGCCGACGCCTCGGCCTGGGGCCCTGCGCAATGGGTCGACCTGGCCTCGAGCGGTGTCGAGATCGGCGGTGATCGCGTCAGCCTCACGGACAGCCGCATCCGCAACGTGCGCTTCGGCATCGCCGTCACCGGCCGGCATGCGGTCGTGCGGCGCAACCTCATCGATGGTTTCTCCGCCGACGGCATCCGCGGCATCGGCGACCATGGCCTCTATGAATACAACCGCGTGCAGAACAACCTGATCGACGACGACTTCGACGACAACCACGACGACGGCTTCCAGAGCTGGTCGATCGGCCCAGGAGGCCCCGGGCACGGCGAGGTGGTCGGCGTGGTCCTGCGCGGCAATGTGTTCATCAACGCGACCAACCCGGCCAACCCGCTGCGCAGCGCGATGCAGGGCATCGGCTGCTTCGACGGCTTCTTCACCGACTGGATCGTGGAGAACAACATCGTCGTCACCGACCACTGGCACGGCATCAGCTTCTACGGCATGCGCAACTCGCGCGTCATCAACAACACGGTCATCGATCTCGCCGGCGGCACGCCGGGGCCGCCGTGGATCCTCGTGCGCGCGCACAAGGATGGTCGGCCGAGCGAGAACGTGGTCGTGCGCAACAATCTCGCCGCCGACATCGACACCACCGGCATCAACCTCGTGGTCGACCACAACCTCGAGTTCAGCAACGCCGCCGCCCACTTCGTCGCTCCGCCGTTCGACCTGCACCTGCGTGCCGGCTCGAGCGCGATCGACAGCGGCAGCGCGACCCTGGCCCCGCCATACGACGTCGATGGCGTGCCGCGTCCGCAGGGTGCCGGCTTCGACCTCGGCGCCCACGAATACCGTCCCGATCGCATCTTCATGCACGGATTCGAGACGCCATAGTGGCGGTCCGCATCCGCGTCGCGGCGTGCGGCGTGTGATGTCCCGGCCATCGCCCGGTTTTGCCTGGACGTCCCGCTCGATCGGGAATTGCAAGTGCCCGGACACAAAATGTTCGGTTGACTGCGGCCTGCCGACACAATAGGTTGTGGTGGTCGGTACCGGCCCGGACTCCTTCCGCGGCTGGTTGAAAAGGGAATCCGGTGTGATTCCGGAGCTGCCCCGCAGCGGTAGGCGGAAACGAACCCCGTTCCAGGCACTGAGGCGCGAGCCTTGGGAAGCGTCGGGGGGAGGTGGGTCGAACGACCCGTATCCGCGAGCCCGAAGACCTGCCGACACGCCCGGCCACGGCCATCGTTCGCAGCGCGTGAGACGCCTGCCATCGACGGTCGCAACCGGGCGCAGGTGGCCGCTTCCGCGGGGAGGCGCGTCGCTGGACGGAGCGCAGGCGCCCGTCCCGTGGCGTCGTCGTTTTCGCACAGCGGTACCGAACAGCCCTGCGCGCGGGAGCAGGTCTTCGGTCCGGTCATGGGAGAACCGCCACATGCAACCACTCGACACCCGCGCCGCTGGCGCGCCCGACCTCGATCCGCGCAACGTTCCTGAATCGATGAACAGACCTCCAGCCGCGCGTGCCGCCACCGACACGCCCTCCGTCGTCTGCGCGCCCGGTACGGCTGATTTCAGCCTGACCGCGCCGCACAGCCCGGCACAGATGCGCGTGACCAAACGCAACGGTTCCAGCGAAGCGGTCGACCTCAACAAGATCGTGCGCGCCGTCACGCGCAGTGCCGAAGGACTGCACGATGTCGATCCCATGCGCGTGGCCCTGAAAACCATCGGTGGCATCTACGATGGCGCGACCACGCGCGAGCTGGATGAACTGTCGATCCGCACCGCCGCCGCGCTGACTGCCGAGGAGCCGGAATACGGTTTCCTCGCCGCCCGCCTGCTGTCCTCGTACATCGACAAGGAAGTGCAGGGCCAGGAAATCCAGTCGTTCTCGCAGGCGATCGCGCGCGGTGCCGAGGTTGGCCTGGTCAACGCGCGCCTGCGCGACTTCGTCGCCCTCAACGCACGCAAGCTCAACGACGCGATCGACCCGCTTGCCACGCGCCGTTTCGAGTACTTCGGCCTGCGTACGGTCTACGACCGCTACCTGCTGCGCCACCCCGAACTGCGCAAGGTCGTCGAGACACCACAGTATTTCTTCATGCGCATCGCCTGTGCGCTCGGCGGCGGCTCGCTCGCCGAGACGCTGGAACTGTATCGCCTGTTGTCCTCGCTCGAATACATCGCCAGCTCGCCGACCCTGTTCAACGCCGGCACCGCGCACGAGCAGCTTTCGTCCTGTTTCCTGCTCGACTCGCCGCAGGATTCGCTGGAAAGCATCTACGACAAGTACGCCGACGTGGCCAAGCTGAGCAAGTTCGCCGGCGGCATCGGCCTGTCCTATTCGCGCGTGCGTTCGCGCGGCTCGCTGATCCGTGGCACCAACGGCCACTCCAACGGCCTGGTGCCTTGGCTGAAGACGCTCGACGCCTCGGTCGCCGCGGTCAACCAGGGCGGCAAGCGCAAGGGCGCGGCCTGCGTCTACGTCGAGACCTGGCATGCCGACATCGAGGAGTTCCTCGAACTGCGCGACAACACCGGAGACGAGGCGCGGCGCACGCACAACCTCAACCTCGCCAACTGGATCCCCGACGAGTTCATGCGCCGCGTCGAGGCCGACGCCGACTGGTCGCTGTTCGACCCGAAGGCCGTGCCGCACTTCGTCGACACCTTCGGCGCCGCCTTCGACGCCGCCTACCGGCAGGCCGAGGCCGACGGCCTCGCGGTGAAGACGATCAAGGCGCGCGAACTCTATTCGCGCATGCTGCGCACGCTCGCCCAGACCGGCAACGGCTGGATGACGTTCAAGGACCGCAGCAACGCGACCTCCAACCAGACCGCTCGCCCCGGCAACGTCATTCACTTGTCGAACCTGTGCACCGAGATCCTCGAGGTGACCTCGGACAGCGAGACCGCGGTGTGCAACCTCGGCTCGATCAACCTCGCCCGCCACGTCGTCGATGGCGCGTTCGACTTCGACAAGCTCGCCGCCACGGTCGCCACAGCGGTGCGCCAGCTCGACCGCGTGATCGACCTCAACTTCTACCCGATCGACACCGCCGCCACGGCAAACCGCAAGTGGCGCCCGGTCGGTCTTGGCGTGATGGGCCTGCAGGACGTGTTCTTCCAGCTGCGCCTGCCGTTCGACGCTCCCGAGGCGCAGGCACTGTCCGCGCGCATCGCCGAGGAGATCTACTTCCATGCGCTGACCCAGAGCTGCGACCTCGCCGACCAGTTCGGCGCGCACCCGGGTTTCCACGAGTCGCGTGCGGCCAACGGCGAACTGCAGTTCGACTACTGGCCGAACGCGCGGCCAACCATCGCCAAGGAACGCTGGGACCAGCTGCGCGAACGCATCCGCAGCGGCGGCCTGCGCAATTCGCTGCTGATCGCGATCGCTCCGACCGCGACGATCGCCTCGATCGCCGGCTGCTACGAATGCATCGAGCCGCAGGTGTCGAACCTGTTCAAGCGCGAGACGCTGTCGGGCGACTTCCTCGTCGTCAACCGCTACCTCGTCGAGGAACTGAAGACACTCGGCCTGTGGACCGAGGCGGTCCGCGACCAGATCAAGCTCGCCGAAGGCTCGATCCAGGGCATCGCCGCGATCCCCGAACGCCTGCGCGCGATCTACCGCACGGTGTGGGAACTGCCGCAGAAGGTGCTGATCGATCACGCCGCCGCACGCGGTGCCTGGATCGACCAGAGCCAGTCGCTCAACCTGTTCCAGGAAAACCCGGCGATCGGCCGGCTATCGTCGATGTACATGTATGCCTGGAAGGCCGGCCTGAAGACGACCTACTACCTGCGCTCGCGCCCGGCCACGAAGATCGCCAAGGCTACCGTCGGCGCCGGCGCCACCGCCACGCTGCCGCCCGCGCCGGGTGCCCCGAGCGCGGAGGACGCGACCAAGGCGGTGTTCTGCTCGCTCGAGAACCCGGAGTACTGCGAGGCGTGCCAGTAGGCGGCGTGCGTTTCGATGTCGCTTCGCCCATGCCATGTTGCGCACGTCGGCGTGAAGCCCTCAACCTGATCGTTGCGGTGCTGCCGGACACGGGCGGGCAGGTTCTTGACCGAGATACAACGCTGCATGGCGCCGACTCGCCAGGATGTACACGCAAGGCTGCCGGTCCCGCATGCGCCTGCTCCCCGATCACGTTCCATCGCGACTTCCAGCATACGCCCTGATTCCGCAACACGGCGCACGGCGCCGTGACCGCCACGAACCCCAGCGAGCAATCCATGTCAGCCCAGCCCCCGACCACCCGCCACCACCTGCTCGATCCCGGTTTCGAGCTGACCCTGCGGCCGATGCGCTACCCGGCGTTCTACGAGATGTACCGCAGCGCGATCCGCAATACCTGGACGGTCGACGAAGTCGACTTCGCGCCGGACATCAACGATCTCAAGGCGAAGATGTCGCCGGCCGACCGCCATCTCATCCATCGTCTGGTTGCGTTCTTCGCCACCGGCGATTCGATCGTGGCAAACAACCTCGTGCTGAACCTGTACAAGCACATCAATGCGCCCGAAGCGCGCATGTACCTGTCGCGCCAGTTGTACGAAGAGGCGCTGCATGTGCAGTTCTATCTGACCCTGCTCGATACCTACCTGCCCGATCCCGAAGAGCGCAACCGTGCCTTCGCCGCAGTCGAGAACATTCCGTCGATCCAGCGCAAGGCCGCGTTCTGCTTCAAGTGGATCGATTCGATCCAGGGCCTCGATCGCATCGAGACGCGCGAGCAGCGCCGCCAGTTCCTGTTGAACCTGATCTGCTTCGCCGCCTGCATCGAGGGCCTGTTCTTCTTCGCCGCGTTCGCCTACGTCTACTTCCTGCGTTCGCGCGGTCTGCTGCACGGGCTGGCCTCGGGCACGAACTGGGTGTTCCGCGACGAAAGCTGCCACATGGCCTTCGCCTTCGAGGTGATCCGCACGGTGCGCGCCGAGGAACCCGAGCTGTTCGACGCGGCCATGCAGCGCGAGGTGGTCGAGATGCTCGACGAGGCGATTGCATGCGAGATGCAGTTTGCCGAGGACGTGCTGTCCGGTGGCGTCGCGGGCATCTC
>Ga0116142_10003704_pt1 | contig 15158 bp, 15 predicted proteins | sample AD_UKC033_MetaG_FD_89785 | JGI IMG/M metagenome (GOLD analysis project Ga0116142, IMG submission 89785) | Active sludge microbial communities of municipal wastewater-treating anaerobic digesters from USA - AD_UKC033_MetaG | ecosystem: Engineered > Bioreactor > Anaerobic > Digestate | place: USA... | reverse complement strand
TTCGCTTTTAATGAATAGTAGGCTTCTTCTACTATACCAGGCATATAGCCTAAGAATTTACTTTGCTTGCCACCAACTACAATTCTTGCATGGCTGTTCTGAGCCATTATGTTTCTCATGTCTGAAAAGCATTCTGAGAAAATAAATTTATCCTCAATAATATTTACTGCATCATAATGTCTACTTATATCAATTTCACCCAAATGCTTTGGTATTTCTATAATTACAGGCTCGACTTGCTGTTTAACAAAATCTGCTTTTATTTCAAGCGTTAAGCTATTGCTGTTCGGAAAAGGGAAGTAGTTTACAAACCGAAATGATTTATCATTCAAAAATTTATATTGATATGATAATTCTGCAAAAAGCTTTGTATAACCTTCATTTTTTAAATGACCACCATACAAAAGTGTTCCACCATTTAACATTATATAGCGTGCTAATTCAATCATTACATCCTATAAATGCTGAATTGAAAGCCCTAAGTGTTCAAGGTCTTCATTGTCTGAAACCGACACGGCAATTCGCATTCCATCAAGAATTCCTTTTTGTCTAGACTTTACTTCCAGTTCCTTTTGCTCTGCGATTGAGTCAGCAAGATTTTCAGAAATACCCGAAATGTTCTTTTCTGCTTCCATGTTTATAATGTTGGTAGATGTATAGGTGTTACAAACCTGATGTCTTTATCAAGGTCATTTAATATTCGGAGTTCTTCTGCACCTAGTGGCGGTTCAGGATAAAGCACAATAAGTTTCTTTTTTTCCGCAAGCTTCATTTTGTATAGGTCTATATAATTGAAAAGCTCCGGGGGAGATGTTATTGTAACAAATTCAGCTTGTCCATCTTTAAACTCAGCCTCAAAAGATTGTAATAATTCTTTTTGATATAGATTATTTACTACTTGATAAAGGGTTAAAGTAAGAATCTCGATGAAACTTGAAGGTTCATCTTCCTTTAATGTTATGGTTGGTGTATTTCCCATATAAGGGAATGCTCTCTTTTCACCATCCTTAATATCATGGACTACAACAATTGAGCACTTATTCCGCTTAGCAACCAAGACTTCAATTCTGCACCATTCTCTCGATGAATATTCATCTGTGTGAAAAACAACCAAAGCGGCATTTTCTATATTAGCTTCAATTTGCTTTTCAAACTCATAGCAATCTGCAATATCAACAGTATCAAAGAATACATCGAGTTTTGTTTCTGACTCTACGAATAATTTAAATTTCTTAGTTGTTTCTTCTCCGTCCTTTTTTGCGTGACTTAAAAACAATTTTACTGGTGATGGTATTTTACTTTCTTTTTTATCCATCCAGACAGGTTGAAAATTCATTAGTAATCGTGCACAATCATGTAAAAGTTCTGATTTGATTTTTTTGATTCCTTTTTCGTATTCGTCCCGAATATTGATATATCCATCCTGATACCTGATAAATTGAATGGAGTCAAGACCACATCCAATTCCGGTAGCTTGTTTGCATAATGCAATAGGATAAATTCGGGTATTATCGTCTGTTAGACCTAGAAGTTGTTTTGTGTACTCTTGACAACCTACATCTATCATGTAATTTTCATCAATGAGCAGGATAATTGCATTTCTTTTAGCAATATTCCGGTCAATTGGAATAAGCGAAGCACTGCGATAATAAACTTGTATTCCCAATCCTCTTGCAAGTGGCTCTTCAATATCTCTACAAAATGAGCTGTATAGGTCATTTGCAATTGCCTTTCCCTCAGTAAAGCTGGGATGCCACACCACGCAAAGTGATAATGGGTATTTTAGTCTGTTTATCATTCGCAAGTGTCTTTATCCATTTGAATACGAGAATTTGTTCTTTTATCTGCCATCGAAGAACGTTTTTCAAAAGCTTCTTCTATATAGGATTGCATTTTTACTCTATCATCTGTCCAATCTCTAATTATGGCATACCCAGATTTAAAATTGTCGGCTAATCGTGCAGGCATCAAGTCATAGGTTGCTTGTCCTGTTCCATAATCAGGATGTGTTGGAAGAAGGATACCCAATAAACCAGCGTTGTTATCACCCACCTTTAAATTCAATGCTCCTGAAATTTCCCAGTCAACATGTTTTCTACATTTAGTCTTCGGACCAATAAGTACAACTAACACAGTGGTGTCTGCCAGATATTCCTTTTGTATTAACTGCTTTATATATTCATCACTGTTGTCTGAATCTATATCTCCATCTTCAACTGATTTGCTCACAATTAAATCCCCGAAAAGATTCTCAAATCTTGTTCTATCATTTTGATTATCTCGATGGTAATAGCTTACAAATGTTTTTCGCTTGGTTTCATTTAAAGGCAACTTGAACTCCCACCTAAAATAGCCACCGTTATATGTAAAAGGATTATGCCTTTTCCAATTATCATGGACATCTGGATTAGGCGTCATAATTGAAATTTGGTAACCTGCTGTTACCTTATTCACCATCCACTGCCTGTTCTGGTTTGTTCCATTGTCAAGACTTTGGCCATCGTATTCATAAACTGTTACATCACGAATGAGTTGACCATCTTCTCTAAAAGAGAGCCTTGTTACGAAGTATTCTTTATTTGCCATATTTTAAATTCTAAATCCTAAAAAATCCCAGTAATCTTCTTCCATTCTTTCTCTGCTATTGTCAATTTTACGGGGAACATTGGTTCTGTTCCAGTATGCATAGTTAACCTTGCTTTCAAAATCTCTTTCCAGATTTTCCCATTTCATGCTTACCGCAAAGCCTGAATCAATATTGTCTTGCAGTCTGTTTGGAATAGAATGAGATTCAACTGGTAAAAAAATTCCAAGCAGACCATTTGGTTTGAAAGATTTGTATGGGTCATACGGATGTGTGTAACCCCTTAAAGATGCCCATATTTCCCAGTCAATCCACTTTCGATGTCCGGTTCGTTCACCAATCAGAACAACGGTTACGGAACAACTTCTCATTTTTTCCCGCACCTTTTTGTAAATCGTGTCATCAGTCAAATGACCGATATCGTCTTTTAACGAATAATCAGCTACTTTCATTTGAGTAATAACCTTTCTCAGTTTCGAGATGTATTTCTGGTCTCGGTCGTGGTGGTAGCTTACAAAGCAGTTTCTTATTTTTTTCTCCATAATCATTTCTTTGTTTTCAACCTCACCTTTCCCGTCAACAACTGCTGCATCAATCCTTTTTTCTTTTCTCTCAGTTTGTCGGTTTTGGTTTTTAATAGTTTTATTTCCGTGTCTGCTGCTTGCAGGACTTGTGCTATTGCCTTTTGTTCTTCAATAGTAGGCAACACAATTTTCAACTTCATCAGTTGAGTTTTAGACAAGTTATATCGTGTAGCTCCTTGAGATAATTTATATACCTCTTTGCGGAAATTATTTGCTCGAAAGAAGTAGCTGCTGAATTCAGGATTTAGAGTTTTAAAGTCATGTAATCTGAATCCAAAACAGAAGCTGTTTAAGTATAACTCCTCAATATCTTCAAGTAATACAGATGCCATACCCACTTCATTTTGGGTTTCCGATGATACGGTAAAGAGTACATCACCATACCTAACTCTATTCTGTTTGTCGTCTGAATTTATTTTTACATAATCTAATGACTTTGTATCAATGCTATTGTTGAAAAAGATGTTTAGATAAGGGATGTATGGTTTCCCTTCACCAAAGTCTTCCTTTGATTTACCAGTTAAGCCTGTGTATGTATCACCTAAACCGCCTAAATGATATTCCTGCCACTTCGAATTTTCAAACCCCTTAAGTCTTATTTCACCTGAAACAAGTTTTTGCATTAAACCTGACTTTTTCGATTTCTTTCTTTCAATCAACTCGTTATTCCTATTGATTGCAGTGTCCATCAAATGCAGCAAGTCTGCAATGGCTTCTTGTTCTTGGGTAGGGGGGATTGGGAGTTTTACTTTAGTGATGTTGGTTTTCGAAATGCCAAAAACAGAAAATCCGGTGGCGATGCGTCTTAATTCTCTCACCACTTGCGGATGATTCAATAAATAGGTTCTATAACCTTGGACTGTTTTTCCGTTTTTATCTCTTGCAGCAAATGTATGCAAACCACTTACTATTTTTCTGCCGTTTACATTTCTCAATTCTATGCACTCTGCAACACCTTCATAGTCTTCTGATGCATCGGCAATAATCAGGTCACCATCTTTTAACCAATCTATTTCCTTTTCTGCTTTTCCGTTTTGAATTAATCCGTCTTTTACAAATGGAATTCTTTTTTCGAGTTCAAAATCTAAGACTTCATTTTCAAAAGTGGCATGGATATCTCCATAATGTATATTCTGAATGCCTTCTGCTGATGGCTCGTCCATTAATTGTTCACGAGAAAACGCATAGGATTTTAGAAATGAAAGTACATCTCCGAATTCGGGTGTGTTCCAATCCGCTGGAATTTCATCGTTGTAAAATGGCTTTGTGCCTGCTGTTTTTATTGCCATTATTTTGCCAATTGAGTTAAGTATTGGTTTATTTCAGCCTGCACTTTAGCTAAGTCTTTTTCAAGCAATTCAATCTCTGTTTGTACTTTGGCTATATCTACTTCGGGTTCTTCTTCAAAGGTGTCCACATAGCGGGGGATGTTCAGGTTGTATTCATTCAAACGTATTTCGTCAAGGGTTGCTACATAGCTGTATTTGTCTTCCACAATACCGGCTGCAAATTTTCCGTTTACAAAATCCCGATAGGTAGATACGATATGTTCAATGTCTGTATCACGCAATCGGTTTTGGTTTTTCAGAGATTCAAAATGTTTACTACTGTCAATAAATAACACATTTCTGTTATCGCCTTTGCCTTTATTGAAAATCATAATGGCGGCAGGAATTGAAGTGCCAAAAAACAAGTTGGCGGGTAACCCAATCACTGCTTCCAAAATGTTTTCTTCAATGGTTTTTTCTCTTATTCTTCCCTCGCTAGCACCTCTAAATAACACACCATGCGGAACAACTACACCCACTTTTCCTCTGCCTTCATAAGCCGATTCTATCATGTGACTGATAAATGCCCAGTCGCCTTTACTCTTGGGGGGTACACCTCTCCAAAAACGGTTGTATTTATCAGTTTCAGGGTCGTAGCTAATCGTGGTTTTGTCGCCTTCCTTATCTTCTACTTTGCCCCATTTGTCTAAGGAGAATGGGGGGTTTGCCACTACGGTATCAAACTTCATTAAGGTATCGCCCTCTTTCAGTTTGGGGTTGCGGATAGTATCGCCCCAACGGATGGTGGCATTGTCAAAGCCATGAAGGAACATGTTCATCACAGCCAATGCCCACGTACTGCCGTTGGCTTCTTGTCCGTAAAGTGAAAAATTATCAGAGCCCACTTCTTCACCTGCTTTAATTAAGAGAGAAGCAGAACCACAAGTTGGGTCGCATATACGTGAACCGGGTTTGCTTTTGGTGAGTTTAGCTATAAGGGTAGAGACCTCTTTTGGCGTAAAAAATTCACCTGCTTTTTTTCCGGCATCACTGGCAAAGTTTTCAATCAGAAACATATAAGCTCCACCGATAATGTCATTGCCATCCAAATGCGATGGACGTAAATCCAGCTTGTCGGATTTGAAGTCAATAAGCAAGGTTTTCAATCGGGTGTTTTTATCCTTGGGCTCACCCAACTTACTGCTGTTAAAGTCTATATTTTGGAAAATCCCTGCTCCATCTTCGCTGTATAGTTTCTCACGGTTGGCTTCTTCCAAATCAGTCAAGGCAATATTGATGAGTTCACCAATGTTGGCTTCATTGCGGTGGTCATATAGATATTTAAAATGGCTATGCTCGGGCACAATGAAGCGTTCGTGTTGCATGGCACGTTTGGCACGTTCCACATCACCGTTGTACTTTTTCACGTAGCCTTCCATTTTATCGTCATGCACATCGCTGAGATATTTTAGGAACAGCATAGTAAGCACATAGTCTTTGTAAACGCTTGGGTCAATGCTGCCTCTAAAGGTGTCGCAAGCTTTCCAAACTGCATCGTTGATGTCTTTCTGAGTTATTTTAGCCATGATATTTATTTTATTGCGTTGATTATTTGTTGTTGAATTTGTTTTTCTCTCAGTGCTTCAATTTTCTGCTTCAAGGATTTTTCCTTGTTGTGGAGTTTTGAAATTTCTACGATTGCCTTTTGCGTTTTAATTGGCGGAACAGGTATTTCCAAATTCTCTAAAACCTGTTTTGATATAGAAGGAATGGAAGTACCAATGGCTTGTCCCTTTAAAAGGGTTTGTGTTGTATGGTTATTTAGAAACCAAGCCAAAAACTGAGGCAACACTTTGTTGTTAGTTGGTCTGATAACAAAAAAGGAAGTGGAAGCTACAGAAGGTTCGTTGTGGTTTTCAAAAACGGCAGCAAAGTTTTTGGTTCCTTTTGCTGCAAAAAGCACATCACCGTCTTTTAGCAAATGCTTTTCAGAAATCCCCTCAGCCAGCAAATCAGGGTGAAGCATTGAATGTAACTGCCCGAATTCGTCAAAATGCTTTGACTGTAGATACACCAATTCGCCAATACCAGCAGGTTTAGCGAAGAATCCAGTTTGGATGTTTGTAATATCTTTTATTAGCGTTTTCAAATTTATTCCTTTGTAATGACGCTACAAAAGTAAACAAAGTTTTCTAATTACCAAACTTTTAATGAAAATATATTTAAGTAGAAGTTCTACAAATCAAAGTTGTCTTGTCTGTACTGTCTTTGGTGCGTAGGGAAAAAGTGGCTCTTTTGGCTTTGCAGAAGGGTCGGCTTGTGGGCAGGGCAAAGCCAAATGTGCCACTTGTGCGGTGGCAGAAATTCATTTTTTTGTGCGGTGGGGTGTTTTATTTTTTCTTGGGTCGGCTTGTGTGTCGCCAAGTTGGTATGCTGGTTTGTGTCGAAATACAGCGAAATTGTCTGCCGAGTTAAGAGCGTCTGAAAAGTCTGGTCAGTATGTCAAAGGTCGATTATTTGTTTGTCTGTTTATGGTTGATGTGTTGTCTAATAGGCTTGCTTACAACGTTTTGCGGCTTTGCGAAGGTGGCGATTTTCAGCACTAAACTTCAATCGAAGCACTAAATTTTGATTAACCACTTCACTGTCATACGAAGCACTGCACCGCCACTTTTGCAAAACCGCTGTTGGCAGCTGGTGTTCTGTCGTCCGTCCTTGTAAACCATTGTCAATGTTTGGTTTAAGTGTCATTGTCTGTTTGCTTATTTGTCTTTTTGTGTCGGGTTGTGCGTTGCGTTTTTTATTTTTTTGAAGGGATGGGAAATTTTTTAAAAACAATTTTTCTCTGCGTTGGCTTTGCAAGCTCTTTGACAAAGCTTTGGTCTGTGCTTGGGCTTGTGCGGCTTTGGCAATGTGCTTGCAAATAGCGTTGGCATTATTTACTCTTAAACATTTCACTTATCAAATATCCAATTAATAAAACTGCTCCAACTGCTAAAGCTGCATTAACAATTTCGTCTGTGTTTGATTTATTTGCGTTAGCTAAATACTCATTGTATTGCTGTTTAGTGATTTTTCCGTTTCTGTAAAGAATGAGCATATACTCATCTTTCTCTTGCTTTGTTGCAAGACCTGCCCTAAGCCTATCACCTAAGTAGGAAAGTCGTTGAAAGTCTATTGTGTTGCTCATTTCTTTATTCTTTTTTGGTTTTGAATTATTTCAACCGCATCTTTTAGAATAGGAAATAAATCCTTTAACTGGTCAATTGTCTGCTGTTGCAAATTGTCTCTATGCTCCAAATCCTTCATTTGCATTTTCAGGTCATTAACTTGGTCTTTAAAGCTATTTACTGTCTTAAAATGCCAATAAATAAAACCACCAACAACCGAAATTAGTGTTAGTAGTCCAAGTAATATTTGTAAGTTTTGACTCATTCTGAATGCTATTAATTTTCACTTTGTTTTACTGGTACTGCTGACGGAATTAAAGCATAATTATAGTTCTGAGTCAAATTACCTGAATCTATTGTTGCTCTCAGTTTTGCCATATCTGTTTTATTCGCTGTGTTACCTGTGATAATTCCATCTGGAGCATTTCTTAAAAGTAAAGTAGTTGATTCCGATAGTGCAATTCTCTTAGTGTCAATACTTGTAGTAATTGAATTGTCTTTAATAAAAGCATTTGGAAATTCTTCTACAATTTGAGAATGAAATAATGGGTGCAACTCATCAGGAAAAAAGTCCTTGAAATCAGTAGCATTTATTGATTTTCTATTAGGGTCTATGAAGGCTCTATCAATTGTTCTAAGTAATTCATATTTATCTCCAAAATCAATATGGTCTTGAATAAAACCCGATAAACTTCTATGAAACTTATTAGTAAGTAATTTGCTGTTTTTTTCAGTGGATAGTCCTAGGAAAGTATTGTAAAAATAATGAGCTAAATCACCTTTAGATGGTGAGAAAGCATCATCATATACGAAATACTTGTAAGAATTTTTTCCCTCTTTATCCTCAATTCTCTTTAGGAAAAAACCTACTTTGTAAAGAGTTTTATCCGATGACAAGAAAATATCTTTTACAAGTTGTAAATCAGTTCCTTTCATTGAAAAGGCGTCTGATTTTTCTGCCTTAACAACGATTACAGTCTTGAACGTGCTAATTTTAGCTTCAACAACCATTAATAAGCCGTCTGGAATATTTGCATTTTTATGTGCTTCTGCTGCTTTATCAGCAATTGATTGCGAGATTTTTAAAAACTTTGGCTCTCTTGAACCCCACAATGGGGCTTGCAAATCAAAAAATGAATTTTCACCTTCTTCGACTAAGTCAAGTTCATAGAATTTTGATTTATGATTTATGCAAGAGCTTATTCTACTCTTTAGAATATCCATTCCTTCCGAACCTAATTTAACAAGCTCTTTACACTCACCAGCATAAGCTTCAGCAACCGTTTTAGACCTCCCAAATATTTTGTGAACGGTCAATTTGATTATTTCTAAATTTTCTAGTTTCATTCTTCTTATTTTATCGGGAAAATATTTGATTTTGAAATTTCAATCATAGAACTACCATACTCCATTGCTGATACTTTTTCTAAAATAGTGTCATTAATGTGTTGAGTTAGCATAAAGATTAGATATGCAAGATTTTCTTCGGGATTTAATCTAAGCATTACCCAAGAGCATTTATCGTCAGCTTTATTAAATTCAGGATAGAGTTTGATTTCTATAATTCCCGTGCCTAATTTTTCTTTATCAACGCAAACAATAATGCCTCTATTCAGGATAACTGAAATGTTGGGTAAATAAGGCTTATTAGCATCATCACTATAGATTTCTGCTATTTTCTTTTCATTGTAAGTGTTGTCATAATCAACAGAAAATGTAAAGCAAAACAGAGGGTTTCTGAATGGGTTTGTAGAAATATTATCGCTTAGCTGAATAAAATTAGAACCTGTTTGAATTTGGTTTGATGGAATTTTTGTTCTCTGTAAATCATCTTTATTTCTCTTTATAGATTTTATAGCAGCCTCTAGCTTTGATTGCGACCAAGTTTTTTTCACTTCACCACAAGCAAAGATTGCTTCAACTGGATAAAATTCAGTTCCATCAAGAGAACGAATTAAGCTTTTTGTATAAAAGCTTTCTGTAATTAATATATCTTGTTGATAGCTAACATTCGCCTTTTTATCTACAATATGCCCTTGTGTAACCGAAACTCTATCAGGAAGTAGGTTTTTAAGCAGAACTCTTAAACTGCCTTCAACTTGTTGCCCTGCGGAATTTATATTGGCACTATCAAGTAAAAAGTCTGAAACATTTGCAGCAAGTTGCAATTGTTCCGCATAGGTTTTATAAACCTGCGTTAATTCAAACTTTACATCTCCAATTTTCTTCCCCATTTCAATAATTCTTTTTTATAATTCTCCTTTAAAAGCCTTGTTCAACAAACTTGGCATTAGTTGTTTTAATTCTGCTTCTTGTTCCTTATGTGATTGTTTTATTTTATTCATCTTTTCAAGTAATTCAACTATTCTATTTTGTTCTTCATTTGGTGGTAAAGGAATTTGAATGTTGTAAAACCTATCCATTTTTAACCTAACTCTGTTTGTTGTTCCTTCGCTTGCTTCTTTGCAAGCCATATCAAAAAATGGTGTATTTGAAATATGATAAAAAAACAATGGGTTAATAATTTCTTTAAATCCAAATAATGGAAAATCGCCAGTTACTACCGCTTCATCAAGTTCTTTTGAAATCATTCCCATTGCGGCATTTCTAGCATCAATTTTTGAAATTATAAAATCACCCTCTTTAGCTAAGTATTGTTTTGACCCAATCTCACTGCCTTTAATTTTGCATCTAAGTGTAACACCTCTGTGATTCCCACTTACAGTTACTTGCTTATAAATAATATTTGGCTGGATTGTCACACTTCTATTTTGTGGTATTAAAAAATCACCAATTCTAATTGAATTATATTTTTCTTGTAGTTTGATAAAGAGATTGTATCGTAGATCATTAATCTCCTTTTCCATTTCTAACCGTAATTGTTTTATTTCTTCTACTTTGGCTTGAATTAATTCAATCTTTGAAACTAAAGCATTTTGTATTCGTTTATCTGGCAGATTGATTTTTAGTTTTAAAAATTGTTCTTCTGAAACTGAATTTCGTCTTGCTCCGATTCCTTTTGAATTGTCTAAGAGTTGCTGCCAAACCTGTTCTTGTTGTAAATAATAGTGAATGAATTTCAAATTGGCTTTTTCGTCAGAAATTAATTCAAATGTTGGATAGACTGGTGATAAAAACATTCCTTCAAATTCGTCTGTAACTAATGCAATAGCACCTTCCCAGCCTTTTACTTTGCTAACTACAATTTGATTTTTGTGTAAACGATTAAATGTTTTGTATGATGTTTCGTTATTCTGATATCCTTTTTCAAATAGACCATTTCCAAAACAATAAACACCTGCAAAATGGAATTCAGGTTGAGCATTTACGTCAACACTGTCTACATTTAATTTGAGTAATTCTCCAAGCGAAGTTTCTATCCAATTATGCTTCATTTGCAACTTTAAAATTAATTGTTTCACTAATCTCATTTAACAATTGAAACACACGTTTTTCTTTGCCTAAAATTGAAGCCACTAATTCAATTGGTTCTTTAAAATCAAATTCATTTTTTCGATTTGGATTTTTTAAATCCAAGTTCACATTAATTAGTTTCCCATTTTCATCAATTTGAACAACTTTATCAACGCTTACTTTCCAAGCATTATCATTCTCTATTCGCTTAGTCCACCATTTTTTCAGTTCGTCAAATTCTTCTAATTGTATGGGTTTTGTTTTGCTGTATTTCTTTTTATCAGCAGGTGGTAACAATTCGTAATACCAAATATTTCTTGTTGGCTCTCCTTGTTTAAAGAATAATAGATTACAAGGTATATCTGTATAGGGAGCGAAAATTCCCTCGCCTAATCTTACAATAGTGTGAAGATTAAAGTCTTCAATTAATTGTTTTTTTACCCTTGCTGCGATACCATCGGCAAACAAAGTTCCGTGAGGCACAACAATGGCGGCTCTGCCGCCTTCTTGTGTTGGCTTTTTGCGTTTTAGTTTTCGCATTATCAGTTGCAAAAAGAGTAATGCTGTTTCGGTAGTTTGTTTGTCGTCAGGAAAGTTGTTTAAAATTCCTTTTTCTTCCTCGCCTCCAAATGGTGGATTTGCTAATACAATGTCAACTCTTTCACTGTCACCAATATCTTTTAAAGGAAAACGCAAGCTGTTACCACTATCAATTTTCGGGTAGTTCAATCCGTGAAGCAACAAGTTCATTTGTGATAGCAAATAGGGAAGTGGTTTTGCTTCACCGCCAATGATTGATTTTTCTTGCAGTAGTTTTTTATGCTCTACAGTTTTGGCTTGTTTTTTTAAATGTTCAAATGCTTCAACCAAGAAACCGCCTGTTCCACAAGCAGGGTCTAAAACTGTTTCGCCAATTTTGGGGTCAAGCATTTCAACCATAAATTTCACAACTGGACGAGGAGTATAAAATTCACCTGCATCACCACTGGCATCTCTCATTTCCTTTAAGATGCTTTCGTATAAATGTGAAAGTGAGTTTAGTTCTTCGTTGCTTGTAAAATGTATTTCGTCAATTTTATTGATGATGTCACGAAGCAAATAACCGTTAATCATTCGGTTTGTAACGCCCTTAAAAACGGTTGCAATTACGTCTTTTCGTTCTGCTCCTGTTTCACTTTGCAATGCTCGTAAATAGTAGAATAAACCTGTTCGTTCTTTGCCGTCTGCAAGTTTTACTTTCTCGTTGTTTACAAAAGCTAATAAATCATCACCTGTCAAATTTTTGTCTTTCGCCCAATCTCTCCAACGGTAAGGTTCTGCAATGGCTGATTTGTATTTTTTTCCTTCAAGTTGTGCGTTTACTTCTTGCAAATTTTCGTTGTCGTCCAAAAATTTTAAAAACATTATCCAAGTCAACATTGGCAAACGGTCTCCATCACCGTTCATACCTTTGTCCTTACGCATAATGTTTCTGCACGTTTTTATAATGCCACTTAAACGCTGTGCAGGTGTTTCAATGACAACTGGTTTCGCTGCTTTCTTCGGTGCTTTTTCTTTTTTCGTCTTTGCCATTTTTTATTTTATGCTGCTTCTGCATATAGCAGGGTTTGTAATTCTTCAATTGCTTTTTTGAATTCGTCTATTCCACCAAATTCATTTACTATTTCTATTGGGTTGCCTTGTTGTGCAATTGGCTCAACCGAAATAATGTCGGGTCTGATTTGATTTAAACCATAGTCAACATATTTTTCTAAAATCAAATTCAAAACCTCTTTGGCTTTTTCGCTGTAATGAGCAAAAAAGTCAGGTTTATTTTTCTTCAACAAATCGGCTCTTTGTTTTCTTGTCAATGGTTTTAAATCAAAGGCAACAAAGCATAGCAAGTCAAACGGGTCAACATCTTGGTGTTTGGTTATTTCCATTAATTGGTCAATAGAAATTCCGTTGTTTTCCAATTCATCTAAAATGTGTTGTCGTTCTTGTAAGTCATTCCATTTGCTAAGGAAATCATTCATTGAAGGAAACAGTGTTGTTATCTGTTCTTTTGCGTATTGCGTAAACTGAACTGTTCTTAGTTTGCCGTTGACATCTAAAATCTGAACACTTTCGGCAACAATTGAAACAGTTCCTTCACTGATATAATATTTTCGTCTTGATTCTCCACCGCCTCCGCCTGTTGGTGGCTCGTCTGTGTCGTCATCATCTTCCCAATCTTCTGGCTCGTCTGTTGGTGGGTCTGGTGTCCATTCATCACCATCAATAATATTTCCGTCTCCGTCAATTTCATCTTCGGTTATTAGTGGTGGTTCTCCGTCAAAGTCAGGGTCGGCAAAATTTCTTGTTGCACTTCCTGTATAATCTAAAATGGTGAAGAACAATTTTTCCTTGTCTTCTCTTACTCTTGTGCCTCGTCCAACAATCTGTTTGAATTCGGTCATTGAGTTGATTGTTCTGAAAATCACAATGTTTTTGCAAGTTGGAACATCAACACCTGTGCTCAATAATTTTGAAGTGGTTACGATTACTGGAATTGGTTCGTCAATGTCCATAAACCTGCCTAAATGCCCTTTTCCAATGTCGCCTTCTTCTGAAACAATCCGAACAACATAATCGGGATATTGCTGAACTAAATCTGTATTTAAGTTGCTTATTTCTCTACGGAATTGGTCTGCGTGTTCTTGGTTTACACAAAACACAATGGTTTTATCAAACCGTCCGTATTTCAACATAAAGTTGTAAAGGTGTTTTACAACAGCTTTTGTTCTTGGCAAATAGGAGAGTGTATTCTCAAAATCAGGAGTTGTATAAATTCCGTCAGGAATTAATTCTCCGTTATCGTCCAATTGTCCTTCTTCGGGTCTGAAACCTGTTGCATCTGTTTCAGTAACTACTCGATGAACCAAATAAGGAGCTAAAAATCCGTCCTCAATACCTTGTTTTAAACTGTATATGTAAAGCGGGTTTCCAAAATATGCGTAAGTGTCTTTGTTGTCGTCTCTTAATGGCGTAGCAGTTAAACCAATTTGAACAGATGTATTGAAGTAATCTAAAATAACTCTCCAATTACTGTCGTCTGATGAACTTCCTCTGTGGCACTCGTCAATTACGATTAGGTCAAAAAAGTCTTTCGGTAATTTCCTAAATGCTCCTGCCCTGTTGCTGTCCTCTGCTAAAGATTGGTAAGTAGAAAAATAAACCTCTCTGCTGCTTGGCAATCCTTCTTCGGGAACTAAACATCTTGCATCACCAAAAACTGCAAAATCTTTGGCGTGTGGGTCTGTAACTAAAATACTTCTGTCGGCAAGGAATAAAACTTTTGGTCTGCGGTGTTCTCCTTTTGTATTCCAACGGTTATTCCAAAGTTTATAAATGATTTGAAAAGCAACTGTTGTTTTTCCTGTTCCTGTTGCTAAAGTTAATAAAGCTCTTTTCTTTCCTTCTAAAACTGCTTTAACTGCTCGGTTAATTGCAATTCGTTGATAGTATCTAACTTCTTTGCCACTTGTAGCAAAGAAAGGTTTTAAAAATGTTTCTTGAATTTCGGGCTTTATTGGTTCGGCTTGGTTTAATCTGTTCCAAAGCTCTGTCGGTGTTGGGTATTTTGAAATTTTGGTTTCAAGTCCTGTGATAAAATCGAATTCTAAAATTTCAGTTCCATTTGTCGAGTAGGCAAATTTAAGTCCGAGTATTTGAGCATAGTCTTTTGCTTGTTGGATGCCGTCAGCAGCCGACTTGTATTTTTTCTTTGCTTCTACAATTGCAATCGGAAAGTTTTGTGAATAGCGGAGCAAGTAGTCAAAGCGTTTCGCTTTTTTTCTTCTTGCTTTTCTTCCTATCACAATAATTTTTCCGTCTGTGAATGTTCTTTGTTCAAGAATCAGTTCATCAGCCCATTGGCTATCATACAGTTTGGGCAACACTTCCTTTCGGCAAGTGTCCGCTTCGCTGTCGTGGTCGTCAATATGTTTAGTTTTATCACTCATTTACTCGTCATAAAATAATTTGTCAAAATACGGTTTTTTGTCGGTGCGTTGGCAAAAAATGGCTCTTTTGGTTTTGCGAAGCATTGGCTTTGTGTGTCGGGCAAAACCAAATGTGCCATTTGTGCGGCTGGCTAAAATTGTTTTTAAAAAATGTG
>Ga0116142_10003692_pt1 | contig 15183 bp, 14 predicted proteins | sample AD_UKC033_MetaG_FD_89785 | JGI IMG/M metagenome (GOLD analysis project Ga0116142, IMG submission 89785) | Active sludge microbial communities of municipal wastewater-treating anaerobic digesters from USA - AD_UKC033_MetaG | ecosystem: Engineered > Bioreactor > Anaerobic > Digestate | place: USA... | reverse complement strand
TGTGATCGAGCCTTCTTTCGGAATGCCCAGAACTCTTTTGATTACTCTCTTGGAAGCTTACAAAGAGGAAGACAAGAGAGTAGTTTTAAAGCTGAATCCCAAACTTTCTCCTTATAAAGTGGCGGTTTTTCCGCTTTTGGCCAATAAACCGGAATTAGTCAAAGTGGCCAGACAGATCTTCGATATGCTCAGACCGGAGCTTCGCACCGCTTGGGATGACAGGGGAAATATCGGCAAAAGATATCTTTCCCAGGATGAAATTGGCACTCCTTGGTGTATTACCGTTGATTTTCAGACGCTGGAAGACAATACGGTAACAGTGAGAGACCGCGATATCACCAAGCAGGAGAGGGTGGGGATTGACAAATTAATAGAATATTTTCAAAATAAAATGAAATGAAAAAGAATTCCGTCTTCAGCTTTCGGTTTCCTGTCTTCTGTTTTTGGCTGATTCTGGCCACTTTTGTCTTATCCGGCTGTTCTTTAAAGCAGGCGGAAAAACCAGCCGGCAGTCAAGGACAACCTTCACCGATGCCGACCAAACCCCTTGAGGAAACTATTTTTGATCGGCCTTTTGTCAGTCTTGAACCGACGGCTGACGGTCATTGGGTTAACTTACAGGTCAACAAGATTAAAGAAGGCACCAAGTCAATTGATTATGAATTGATTTACTTTGCCGGCGATATTGGCAACCAGGTCGAAAGGGGAGTGGCCGGCTCGGTTGAACTTAAGGGAGAAAAAAGTTTTACCCGGAAAATCTTATTCGGTTCGGAGAGCTGCACGGTTAAATGCAAGTATAAATTTGACGAGAATATCAGCGAAGGGGTTTTAACTTTGAAACTAAGGAGCGAAACCGGAACGGAGAAATTTGAATCGGCATTCAGGTTGCAAAAAGGCAGCGAAGCCGCCGAAGGATTAAGCATTGGCGATGGCAATTTTAAGTTTGTTGCCAAGAATCTGGACAAGAATTCCTACTTTTTAACGATTTCCACCATCGGCGTTCCCAAGGAATTTGAAGGGAAAATCGGCGCCGTGCCTTACGGAATTTTTCCCAGCTCTTCGGCCAAAGGTGAAGTATTTTTTAAATCCAATGAAGAAGCCGCGATTCTTGTTTGGGACGGAACAAAGTGGTTGGAGACGGAATCAAGTCTGGTTGACGGTTGGCTGAGAACCTCGGTTCAAAAAACCGGTATCTTCGTTTTAACCAAGTAACTTCTTTTTCTGCCAGTTGGTTTTAATTATCTTCCTTTCTAAAATTCTTTCTTTTGATGTTTTGCCCCTTGACAAGTATTTATAAAATAGCTCAAAATGGAAAAAAGTGGCATAAAGTGGTGATTAGTGTCACAAACAAAATATGTTGATCGGCCAATATCACTCCAAAGTCAGTCTTAAAGGAAGAATTGCTTTTCCGAAAAAATTCCGCGACGTTTTGGGCGATCAATTGGTTTTGACTTTGGGTTACGAAGGCTCCTTGATTATTGTTTCCAACGACAATTGGAAATCTCTTATCAGCGGAACGGAAGACAAACCGTTTTTCATGGGCTCGGCCCGGGACACCAACCGTTTCTTGCTGGGTAGCGCTTCGGAAGTAAATCTGGACGAACAGGGCCGATTCGTTATCCCGCCGTATTTAAGGGATTACGCCAAGATTGTTTCCGAGGTAGTTTTTCTGGGACTTAACCAATATGTTGAGGTTTGGGAAAAAGGCCGTTGGCTGGAACATCAAAAATATTTAAGTGAGCATATCGAAGAAATAGCCGAAAAGTTGGGAGAAATTGATTTAAGCAAGGATAGAGCGAGACAGGGTAGGGGGTAGAGCAAGAGAACACGGGAGACGGGGAGTTTGATTTAAACTTGGCACCTTAAACTTTGAACTTGCTAAAAATGACTAACGAATACCATACGCCGGTTCTTTTAAAAGAAGCAATTGAACTTTTAAATGTTAAAAAGGGGGAACGCTACATAGATGCCACTTTGGGTGGCGGCGGTCATTCTGAAGCGATTATAAAGGCCGGAGGAGAGGTCTTGGGAATTGACCGTGATCCCGAAGCTTTAGAGTTTAGCGGGAAGCGCCTAAGTCAAGCCTGCCCTTTAGGCGCTTTCAGGTGGACTTTAATTGAAGGCAATTTCGGCCAGATTGGCGATTTGGCCGGAAAGGCGGGGTTTGATCAGGTTAAAGGAATCCTTTTTGATTTGGGAGTTTCCAGCCATCAACTGGAAACAGGAGAAAGGGGCTTTTCTTTTAACAAAGAAGCAGATTTGGATATGAGGATGTCGCCGGGATTAAAAGTCACGGCCAGGGATCTGATTAACGGTTTAAACGAAGGGGAATTGATTGAGCTCTTTACCAAACTGGGCGGTGAACACCGCTCCCGGTCGATTGCGGCCGCAATTTGTCGGGCCAGAACAACGTCGCCAATAGAAAAATGCGATCAATTGGCGACCATTATTCTAAAGTCCGTTCCGGCCAGAGGAAAATATGACCGGACTCATCCGGCAACCAGAGTATTCCAGGCTTTGCGCATTGCCGTTAACGACGAATTGAATAATTTAAAAGAAGCTTTGCCGTCAGCTTTAGGTCTTTTAAAACCCGGGGGTCGACTGGTTGCGATCAGTTTTCATTCGCTGGAAGATCGGATCGTAAAGGACTTTATCAAAGAAAAAGAAAATTCGGGAGAAATAAATAATTTAACCGGCTCGCCGATTACTCCTTCCCGAGAGGAGGTTGAGGCAAATCCGCGGGCCAGAAGCGCAAAAATGAGAGGAGCGGAAAAAAAATGATGAAAAAAATCTTAAATATCTCAATCGTAATCGTCATTTTATTGGTGGCTTTTCAATTTTTGATAGGGGGATCGGTTTGTGCCGATGGCGATAAATTTGCTTTTCTGGAAGAGAAAAAAGCCTTTCTTTTAAAAGAAAACCGGATTTATGACCAAAAGATTGCCGAACTTTCTTCTTTAATTAGAATTAAAACCCAGGCAGAACTTCTTGGTTTTAAAGATAATTCTATTATGGTCGGTTATTCTTCTGCCGATTCGGTGGCGTTAAGACCGTGATTTTGAAAAATTATTAAAACCTGACAAAAACATGCGGATAAAGGTTTTGTTCGTTTTTTTTCTAATGGCTTGGTTTTTAATCTTGGCAAAACTTTTTTATTGGCAGGTAATTAAGTCCGAAGAGCTGGCAGCGGCTGCCAGGAATCAGCAGGAAAGTGAAGAAAAAATTTTTTCTCCCAGGGGCTCGATTTATTCTGCGGACGGTTTTCCTCTTTCTTTCAGCCGGAAAAGTTATTTGTTGTTTCTGGAACCGGAAAAAGTTTCCGGATCCGACCAAACAGTTTCAGCTTCGGCAGCCCGGGAAAAAAAGCAAGATCTGGTAAATTATTTAAAGGATTTTTTAGCATACAATGAAGACAAACTGAATTCTGTTTTAAACAATCCTAAAATTAAGTGGTTTTCTTTAGGAAAGATTTTAAACGAAGAGGAAAAAGTAGATTTGGAAAGCAAATCTTTTTCCGGCTTGGGTTTTGAGGAACAATGGGAACGCTATTATCCGGAAGCCTCAATGGCGGCTCACCTTTTGGGTTTTGTCGCTGCGGACGAAAAAGACAAAGAAAGAGGCTATTTTGGCTTGGAGGGTTTTTATAATCAGGAATTAAAAGGAATACCGGGGATTAAATTTGAAGAAAAGGATCTTTTCGGCCGGGAAATTATTATTGGTCAAGAAAGAGAGAAAAAATCGGTTCCCGGCCGGGATTTATATCTTTCATTGGATCGTTCGGTTCAGTTTTTGGCGGAAAGAAAATTAAAGGATAAAATGGAAAAATACGGAGCGGTTTCCGGTTCGGTAATCGTTATGGATCCTTTTTCCGGCGCCATAATTGCAATGGCCTCTTTTCCCTCTTTTGATCAGGCGCATTTTTCCTCTTTTCCCGGCGAACTTTTTCCCAATCCGGCTATTTCTTTTACTTTTGAACCCGGTTCTATTATTAAGCCGCTGGTGATGGCCGCTGCATTTGATACTGGCGCGGTTAACCGGGAATCGCGTTGCGATATTTGCACGGGGCCGGTTACAATCGGCCAATACAGTATCAAGACCTGGAACGAAAAATATTATCCCGATTCCCTGCCGATAGAAATTATTCAGCATTCGGACAACGTCGGTATGGTTTATACGGCCAGACGCTTGGGAATAGCAAAAATTTATGACTATTTTAAAAAATTCGGTTTTGACGAGAGAACCGGAATTGATCTTGAAGGCGAAGCCAAAACAAAGTTAAAAGATGAGAATAATTGGCAGGAAATTGATTTGGCTACTGCCAGTTTTGGCCAGGGGATTGCCGTCACTCCCCTTCAAATGGTCAGGGCGATCAGCGTTCTGGCTAACGGAGGCAATCTGGTGAAGCCTTGGGTGGTGGCCAGGATTAAAGAAGGCGACCGGATTGTTTTTACCAGCAAGCCTGAATTCTCACCGGTGATCAAACCGGCAACGGCGAAAATTATTAAAGAGATGATGGTTAATGCGGTTGAGAACGGCGAGTCAAAATGGGCCAAGCCAAAAGGTTATCGTATTGCCGGTAAAACAGGCACGGCTCAGATCCCGGTTGCCGGTCATTATGACCAGGAAAAAACCATTGCTTCGTTTATCGGTTTTGCTCCGGCGGAGCAACCCAGATTTGCCATGCTGGTCACTCTCAGGGAGCCTAAAACTTCGCCCTGGGGATCGGAAACCGCGGCTCCGCTTTGGTTTGAAATAGCCAAGGGAATTTTTGAAATCTGGGGCATCCCTCCGGGCTAAAATTTAATTCTCTGGTGTATAATTGTTTAAGTTTATCAAGGTGAATAAAATTTGGTTAAAACTGAGAAGTAACGGTCTGGTTGGAAAAATCCGCTTTTTAATTCCTCAAAAAGCGGTTAATTTGCTTATCCATTTGCCTTTGGCCGTCCTGGCCTGTCTTTTTTATCGGTTTCCATCACGAAAAATGAAAGTTATTGGCATTACGGGAACCGACGGCAAAACGACGACCGTCAATTTGATTTACGAAATAATAAAAGCTTCCGGAGAAAAAACGGCCGAGGTCTCTACTCTTTCCGCCAGAATCGGCCACGAAGAAATTGATACCGGTTTCCATGTCACGTCTCCGAACTCATGGCAATTGCAAAAATTACTTAGAAAAATGGTGGATCAAAAGGTAAAATTTGCGGTTTTGGAAGTAACCTCGCACGGGTTAGACCAATTCCGTTTTTGGGGAGTTAATTTTTTTCTTTCCGTGCTGACGAACGTTACCCATGAACATCTTGATTATCATAAAACCTACGAAAGATATCTGGCGACAAAGACAAAGCTTCTTCTTAAATCAAAAACAGCGATTATTAACAAAGACGATGAATCATATGATTTTGTCAGCACAAAGTGCAAAGAGCAAAGCATAAAGGTGGTTACCTACGGAATTAAAAACAAAGCGGATTTTACGCCGGAAAACTTCCGTTTCAAAACTTTGTTGCCCGGGGAATACAATCAATATAATTGTTTGGCGGCAATAGCAGCAACGTCCGAGCTTCGGGTATCGGAAAAAACGATCAGGAAAACGGTTGGCGATTTTAAGGGAGTTGCCGGCAGGATGGAAGAAATCAAGTTGGGCCAGGATTTTAAGGTTTTTGTTGATTTTGCCCATACGCCTAATGCCTTAAAACAGGCATTAATAACACTTAAAGAGCAAAACGCAAAAGAGAATAACGGCCACGGAAAGACAATCGTGGTTTTCGGATGCGCCGGATTAAGGGATAAAACCAAAAGACCTTTGATGGGCGAAATAGCTTGCCGCTTGGCTGATTTTACCGTCTTGACCACCGAAGATCCCCGGACGGAGAAAGCAACCGATATTATTGAAGAAATCGCTTCCGGCTGTCGGGCCGGCGCCGGAAAAGAAGGAAAAACTTTTTACAAGATTAGCGATCGCCAGGAAGCCATCAATTTTGCCGTCCGCAAGTTGGCAAGAAAGAGAGATTATGTTCTTATCGCCGGAAAAGGTCATGAAAAATCAATGTGTTTCGATCAGACCGAATTTCCCTGGTCGGATAAAGAGGCGGCCAAAAAAGCAATCAATTTATTATTAAAAAACAAAGATTTTAAAAAGGGAGAGAAACAATTATGAAAATTTTCTTTGCCGAATATAAAGCCGATTACCCCCATTATCGTTTTCCTTATCAGGTATGGTTATTGAAAGAGGAAGGTGATTCTCCGGAGAATATTTACGGAGCCGGTTTTTTGCCGATAAGAAGCCTTCCGGAAATTTATTACCTTAGCCGTTCTTTAAGAATAAATCTAGCCGCTTTTGAACTTTCTTCCGAAAATCGGCGGATTTTAAAAAAAACGGATTGCTTTGAATCTGATTTGATTCCCTTGTCCGAATTTGTTTACCAGCCAAAAATCCAGAAGTTTTGTAAAGATTATATGCGGCAAAGATTTGGAAAAGACAGTATGACGGCTGCCGGAATCAGGAAAATTTTTTCCGGAAATACTTTTAATTATGTTTTTGTTTGGAAAGAAAGAGAAACCCAAAAGGAAATTGGCTATGCCGTTTGTTTTGTTTCCTCAAAGATTGTTCAATATGCCCACGCGTTTTATGACTTGAAATATTTTCAACAATCTCTCGGCGGCCGGATGATGTTGGAGGCGGTTAATTGGGCCAAGGAAAGCAAAAAGGAATATCTTTACCTGGGAACGTGTTATGAAGAAAGCGCTCTTTATAAAACGGAGTTTAAAGGGGTTGAATTTTTTAACGGTTTCAGGTGGAGCGATAACCTGGAAGAACTGAAAGGGCTGATACTGAGAAATAAAAATAGGGAAGCGGGAAGCGGGGACAAAGAAGGGAAAAAGGAGGAGGAATATACCTTAAAAAATAAAGATTTTTTGGAAAAGTATTATCAGGGCGACTTAAGATCAATTCTTGACCGGTTCGGAATTAAAGTCAGCTTTTAATTATTTTTTTAACTAATTATTACGAAAAGTAAAAAAGTTCATTTTATCGGAATTGCCGGAAAAGCGATGGCGCCGCTGGCCAAGGCTTTTAAAGACAAAGGCTGGCAGGTTTCCGGATCCGATCACTGTGGGGTTTATCCGCCAATGTCGGACTATTTAAAGAATAATAATCTTCAGTATGTTGAAGGATATTCGGAAAATAATCTTAAAAAGGAAACCGACCTGGTGATTGTCGGCAGAAGCGCCTTGATGGTTGATCCCCGCAATCCGGAATATTTTCGCGCCCGTTTCTTAAAGATTCCGACAATATCCTATCCCGAAGCCATCGCTAAATATCTCATTAAAAAGGAATCAATAGTGGTTGCCGGAACTTACGGAAAGACGACCGTAACCGCTTTAGTAAGCTGGATTTTAAAAAAAGCAGGCAAAGACCCTTCTTTTATGATCGGCGGCCAACCTTTAAATTTTCCGGACGGAGTCTGTCTTAACGATTCTCCTTTTTCCGTTGTCGAAGGAGACGAAACCCCGGATCTTTTCCCGAGCGATCCGCCGAAATTTCTGTTTTATCGGCCTAAATATTTGCTTTTAACCGCCACCCATTGGGATCATCCGGAAATTTTTTCCTCTAAAGAAGAATATTTGTCCGCCTTTTCAAAGCTGGGGAAGTTGATTCCCAAAGACGGAAAATTAATTTACAACCTGGACAATGTTGATCCGAAACTGGTTAAAGAATTTAAAGGAAAAAAAATAAGCTATTCCTTTTCCCACCATAAAGCCGATTGGTTCATTACCGATTTTCTTAAAAAAAGCGAAAAAACAGAATTACATTTCAATAAATTATTAAAAATAAAGACGGTTTTATTGGGAAGAGCGAATTGGGAAAACATTTGCGGAGCCTTGGCGCTTTGTTCTTCTTTAGGGGTAGATCAAAAGAGCCTGATTTCCGGGGTTGAAACTTTTTTGGGAGTAAAAACCAGGCTTGAGTTTTTGGGACGGCACGCGGATAAATATTTTTATTGGGATTTTGCCCAACATCCGGAAAAAGTTAAAGCCAGTTTGGAAGCCTTAAGAGATCATTATTCAAAAAACCGGATTATTTGTGTTTTTGACCCGTCCGCTTCAATATTGAAATATAAAGAAAGCCTTAATTGGTTTACGGCGGCTTTTTCCGCCGCAAATATGGTTTTGATTAACCGGATTAGCTTTATAAAAGAAATAAAGAAAAACGATCGGGTAAAAGGGCAGGATTTGGTTGAGGCAATCAGTAAAGGAAACCCCGAAGTTTCTTTAGTAGTTTATTGTCCGCTTAAAAGCCAGATTAATGATTTTTTGAGAGCTAAAACTTCCAAAGACGACGTCATTGTTTTTATGTCTTCCGGCGGAATTGAATTTACCAAGTTAATTGAAGAAAACGTGAGCGATTTTAAAAATTTTAAATATTAACGGATTAACAAATTAAAATATTAAAAAATAATAATAAAATAATACAAAACTTATGACACAAATGATACAAAAAATAATTTCTTCTTTGGGTAAGGGAAGGGTTGCTCTAAACGAGCCGATGGCAAAACACACGACTTTTAAAATCGGCGGCCCGGCTGATTTATTTTATTCGGCTCGAACTCAAGAAGAATTGATAAAGGCCGTAAAATTGGCCAGAGAAAATAATTTTCCCTACTTTATTTTAGGAAACGGCTCAAATCTTTTGGTTAAAGATAAGGGATATCGCGGTTTGGTTATTAAGTATCAGGCGGCAAAGGTATTTAAAGAAAAAGAAAAAATAATTGTTGAAGCGGGAATGCTTTTGAGTCAATTGATTAAGGAAAGTGTAAAAAACGGCTGGGGCGGTCTGGAGTTTTTAGCCGGCATTCCGGGAAGTCTTGGCGGCGCAATCCGCGGTAACGCCGGAGCCTGGCAAAAGAGCATCGGCGATTTAGTTTCCCGAGTTAAAGTTTTAGATAAAAACGGAAAAACTCTCTGGTTAAATAAAAATGATTGCCGTTTTTCTTATCGGCAAAGCCGGTTTAAAATATCCGGGGAGATAATTTTGGCGGCGGAGTTTTGTTTACCGAAAAAAGAAAAAAAAGAGATTTTGAAGTTGATTGAAGAATATACACTTAAAAGAAGTAACCAGCCCAAAGAGCCGTCGGCCGGGTGCGTTTTTATTAATCCGAAACCTTTTTCGGCCGGAGAAATGATTGAAGATTGCGGCCTAAAGGGGAAGAAGAGCCGTCAAGCTCAAATTGCCAAATCTCATGCTAACTTTATTATTAATTTAAACCAGGCTAAAGCCAAAGACGTCCTGACCTTGATGGACCAGATAAAAGAAAAAGTCAAAACAAAATTTGGTGTTGACCTTAAGGAGGAAATTGTTATCCTGGGAGAGTGATAACAACTATCTATGAACAAAAGAGAAAAATTTGTTATTGAGGGCGGTAAACCGCTAAAAGGGGAAGTTACTCTTTGTGGCGCAAAGAATTCCGGTTTTAAGCTGATGATCGCTTCGCTTTATGCGGACGGACGATCGGAAATAAGAAATTTTTCCAAAATCACCGACACTTTTTCAACCGGAGAAATTATTCGAAATTTGGGCGGTGAAGTTATTTTTGGAGAAAACCATATCGTCACGGTTTCGGGAAAAAGTTTAAGTAATTGGGTGATTTCGTCCGGACAGGGTAAGCTTTCCCGAGCCGCTACTTATTTCATCGGTCCTTTTTTGTCTCGTTTCGGAAAAGCGGTTGTTTCCAATCCCGGAGGATGCAAAATCGGCCGCCGGCCTTTGGACCGGCATTTTGAAGGAATAAAAGCGTTGGGCGCAAAAATTAAGGGCCAAGACGGTCATTATTTAATTTCCGCCAAGGAGTTGAAAGGTACCCGTTATCGCTTTCCCAAGGTCACCCACGGTGGAACCGACGTGATGGTCATTACTTCGGTTTTAGCTAAAGGAAAAACGGTTTTGGAAAATGCGGCTTTGGAGCCGGAGATTGACGATTTGATTGCCTTTTTAAATAAGATGGGCGCCAAAATTGAAAGAAAACCCGGTCGGATTATTACGATCGAAGGCGTGAAGGAATTAAAAAGCGCTTCCCATTCGGTTATGCCTGACAGAAACGAGGCAGTAACCTTTGCTTGCGCTGCTTTGGCAACAAAAGGTGATGTTTTGGTTAAGGGCGCTGACAAAAAAGTCCTAGGAGCCTTTTTGGAGCAATTGGATAAAGTCGGCGGCGGTTATGAAATCGACGGCAAAGATATTCGTTTTTATTATAAAAAACAACTTAGCCCCTGCAATATCCTAACCCATCCTTATCCGGGATTTATGACCGATTGGATGGCGGTTTGGTCGGTGTTGATGACCCAGGCAAAAGGAGAATCGGTAATTCACGAGACAATTTTTGAAAACCGTTTTGCCTTTTTTGAACAATTGATAAAGATGGGAGTAAAAGTGAAACTTTTTAATCCCCGGGTACCCCGGCCGGAAGAAGTATACAGCTTTAATCTCAAAGACGACCGGCCGGAATATTTCCATGCGGCCAGAATTTTTGGCCCGGCGACCTTAAAACCAGCCAGATTGGAGATTGCCGATTTAAGGGCCGGTGCAACCTTGATTTTAGCTTCATTGATTGCCAAAGGTAAAAGCGAACTGACGGGTGCAGAATTAGTCGATCGGGGTTATGAAAATTTAGACGAAAAATTGAGAGGATTGAAGGCAAATATCAAAAGGGCAGATTAAAGATTGGAGAAAATGAACAAGATAAAAATTGTTGTTTTAATGGGAGGGAAGAGTGCTGAACGGGAAGTTTCTCTTTCAAGCGGCAGGGAAGTAGTTCGTCATCTAAACAAGAATAAATATGATATTCTACCGGTTGTAATTTCCAAAGATGGTTTGAGATGGGAATTAAAAGATCTCGGACAATTGCTTCTTTGCGATCCTCTTTTAAAAAAAGAAAACTGCGAAAACCTTGTGTCTACAAAAGAAAATATTCGAATTGAATCTTTGCCCCAAAAAGCTAAGGTTGTTTTTATTGCGATGCATGGTAATTACGGGGAGGACGGTTCGATTCAGGGATTATTAGAAATGGCGGGGGTTCCTTATACAGGGGCGGGAGTTTTAGCCTCAGCTTTAGGGATGAATAAAATTATGTTTAGAAAAGTAATGCAAGCGGAAAAGATTCCGATGGCCAGGGCTCTTGTCTTATCTAAAAAAGATAATCCCCAAGTAATTTTAAAAGAGTTTAAGTTCCCTTTTGTAATTAAACCTTTTTCGCAAGGATCAAGCGTGGGTATAACTATCATAAAAGAGGAACGGCAGTTGAAAGATGGTTTAAAATTAGCTTTTGAATACGGTTCTAAAATCATTGTTGAAGAATATCTTTCCGGAGTTGAAGTTACTTGCGGAGTTATCGGGAATAGTAACCCTCTCGCTTTACCCATAGCGGAAATAGTTTCCAAAAATGAGTTTTTTGATTATGAGGCTAAATACACTCCTGACAAATCGGAGGAAATCGTGCCGGCAAGACTAACGGCGAATCTAGCCAAAAAGGTTCAAAATTTAGCGATAAAAGTTTACAATGCTGTTGATTGTCAAGGATTTGGAAGGGTTGATATGATTATCAGAGAAAACAAAATTTTCATTTTGGAGATAAATACGATTCCCGGGTTAACGCCTAACTCTTTATTGCCCAAAGAAGCTGCCGCTGCGGGAATTTCCTTCCCACAATTATTGGATAAAATTATTAATTTGGCTTTAGAATAATGATTAAATCATATTTCCATCGGGCAAGAAGATCGTTGGCCAAGTTTTGGCTTGAGGTTAATCCCCAATTAAGAATTGTCGGGATCACCGGCAGCTTCGGTAAAACCAATACGGCTCGGGCAGTTGCGTCCGTATTGAGTAAAATGTTTCCGACCGTTCAAACCGATTTAAATCTGGACACGGTTTATAATTTGCCGATAACGATTTTAAAGGTGAAGCCATGGACGGAAGCGTTGGTTTTGGAAATGGGGGTTGATCACCTTGGAGAAATGGATTTCCATCTTTCTTTGGTCAAGCCGCAGATCGGGATTGTCACCGGGATTACGCCGGTTCATAGCGACAAAGAACATTTTGGCTCGCTGGAAAATATTATTAAGGAGAAAGCCAAATTGCTTCAGTCTTTGCCGGCTGACGGGTTGGCGATTTTAAACTACGAAGACGAAGCGGTTAGAAAGATGGCCGGTTTGACCAAGGCAAAAGTGGTCTTTTACGGCAGGAATCAGGATAAAAAGAACAATTGCGATGTTTGGGCGGAGACAATTAAAGTTGACCGCGAAGGAACAAGATTTACCATTCGGGAAAAAAACGGAAGGATTAATGTTTCTACCGGCTTAATCGGCGATCATTTGGTTGACGGCTGTTTGGCGGCTTACTTGGTCGGCCGCTATTTCCAAATAGAAAAAAATTTGATTATCAATTCTTTCAGCGAGCTAAAACCTTTAAAAGGAAGGCTGAATTATGAACCGGGTCCGAGGGGAACTTATTTGTTGAACGATGCTTTGCGGTCCAACCCGGCCTCCGCCATGGCCGGATTAACCGTTTTAACGGAATTGAAAGGCAAAAGGAAGATTGCTGTTTTGGGAGAGATGGGCGAGCTGGGCGATTTTGAAGAAGAAGGTCATCGTCTGGTCGGCCGGCATTTGGCCAAGCAAAAAATTGATTTGGCGGTCGGAATCGGACCTTTGACCAAATTTATTTTAACTGAAGCAATCAAAGAGGGAATGGACAAAAAGAAAACTTTTTGGGCCAAAGACGTAATTCAAGCGGCTGATTTTTTAAGAAAGGAATTGAGAAAAGAGGATTTTGTTTATTTAAAAGGTTCTTTGCTTCGTCATCTGGAAAGAATATTGATTTTATTGAAAGAGGAGAAAGTTGATTGCCGGTTGGTTTCCTGCAATCGCTATTTGCCCTGTTGGACTTGCCCCTATCGGTTTAATAAAGTAAAATCTTCCTAATGATGGCTTTGTACTTGGGACTATTGCTTTTTTCTTTCAGCCTGACCAGTATTCTGATTGTTCCCTATATCAATCTTCTTTACCGCTTAAAATTCCTCAGGAAAATTCAGAAAACCAAAGACTTTTTAGGGAATCGGACTCCGATTTTTGATCGTCTTCACCAGGTGAAGGCGGGAACGCCGGTCGGCGGCGGCGTTTTAACCATATTTTTGGTTTTTTTTCTTTACTTGATTCTTTTCCCGGCCTTAAAAATTTTAGGTGTTTATATTACAGCACTTTACCCGATCAATGAAGAATTGAACATTATTTTCTTTACTTTCATTTCCTTTGGTCTGTTGGGACTTTATGATGATTTGATGAAATTTTTCGGCCTGGCAAAGATCGGGGTTTTTGGCTTAAGAATGAGGCATAAATTTATTATTCAATGGATTTTGGCTTTAATCATCGGCCTTTTGCTTTATCAGAATTTAAAAATTGATTTTATTTACATTCCTTTTTTGAACGTTATCAATTTAGGCTGGCTTTTTATTCCTTTTTCCGCTTTGGTAATCGTTTCTTTTACCAACGCTTTTAATATTACTGACGGTCTTGACGGATTGGCCGCCGGCTTGAATTTAATCTGTCTATTCGCCTTTTGGCTTCTTTCGTATACGACTTTGGACACGCCGCTTTCGGTTTTTTTGGCGCTTTGGATCGGCTCATTGATTGCTTTTTTATACTTTAATGTTTATCCGGCCAGAATATTTTTGGGCGACGGCGGCGCTTTGTCCTTTGGTGCCACCATGGCGGTTGTCGGTTTATTGATCGGCAAATTGGCTCCCTTGATAGTTATCGGCGGAATTTTTGTCATAGAAGCTTTTTCAAGCATGGTTCAAATTTTGGCCAAAAAGTTTTTAGGCAGGAAAATTTTTAAGGTCGCTCCTTTTCATCTCTGGCTTCAAAATGAGGGTTGGGAAGAACCAAAAATTGTCATGCGCGCCTGGCTGGCCGGAATTATTTTGGCAATTTTCGGAATTTGGCTGGCGGTTATTTAGAGATTGGATATTAGAAACGAGAGATGATAGAAAAATCAGAAGTTTTGGAAAGACTTTATTTTGAATATACCCATTTATTTTTGGGCGGTAAAGCCGTTCGTTGCCCTTATTGGTCAAACGACAAAAAGAATTTAATCCCCGGCCCTTTTAAAGGCAAGGGAACACCGAGGCAAATTATCGAGGCTACGATCAAGAGGGCTTTGGATTTGGGTTTGGATTTGGAGAAGATGTCTTCCGCCGAGATCCGAAGTTTTATGGTCCGGGAAAAAATCGGGGTTGATTGCTCCGGTTTTGTCTATCATTTGGCGAATGGTCTTGATAAAGAAAAAGGCGGTTCGGGTATCTTGGAAAAAGTGGCGGGCATTAACGGAAACGGACCTCTTAGGGTAAACGCCTTTTGCCTAACCAATGATAGAAATTCGCTGCCGGTTGAATCTGTCGCCGAAATAAGAATAGGCGATTTTATCCGCCTTAACGCCGGAAAACACATTGCGATTGTTTTAAGAATTAATAAAGATCGCCAAAAAACAATCAAGGAAGTGATTTATGCCCACTCTGCATTTTTTACAAAAACGACCGGTGTTCATACTGCCAAGTTTTTAGTTAAAGAAATTTCGGCGGGATTGGAGAAACAGTTGTGGTTTGAAAAAGACCGGCAGGGAAAGGACTATTTTTCCGCTAGCTTCAATAAACAAACCGGAGACGGAATTAGAAGATTAAAAATCTGGGCTTAACGGAAGTGCAAAACTATCCTGACCACAAAGTGTCTGATTTTTCCAAACGAAGATTTTAAGCAAGGACTGTTAACAAGCAAAAAAGTTTGAGAATATTTAGACAGGATAGCGCGGTTAGGCTTTAGAGATTTCGGCCTTCGTTTCTGGCGACTTAAAGACTCCGTAGGATTGCTGAAAATAGTTAAAAACAGCATTCCTTAATTTTTCCCAAAGTTTGCCTTGATCATTGGCGTTTGGTAGATTTCCAAGGATTTTTTCCCTGATTGTACTTTCTTCTTCTCCGGATAATTTTTTATCTTCTTCTTTTCCTTTTTTTATTATTTTTCCGCTTTTAAGACATTCTTCAAGGCTAAATATTGGCAAAACTTCCTCTTCGTTCGCCGAATAAATTCGGTTTCTTATTGAAACCGACAAACCATCCCAGATATTTTCGACAGTCTCTTGAG
>Ga0116142_10003681_pt1 | contig 15222 bp, 14 predicted proteins | sample AD_UKC033_MetaG_FD_89785 | JGI IMG/M metagenome (GOLD analysis project Ga0116142, IMG submission 89785) | Active sludge microbial communities of municipal wastewater-treating anaerobic digesters from USA - AD_UKC033_MetaG | ecosystem: Engineered > Bioreactor > Anaerobic > Digestate | place: USA... | reverse complement strand
CAGCGCGCGACGCGGACCTAGGGCAAGACACCCACACGTCGAGTTCGCATATGTGCCGGAGTAGTTATGCGCATGGAAGCGGAATGCTCGTACTTCTTAGTGCGATTGCCCTGGGTCTGACCCCTTCCCGCGCTGAGCGACCCGGCCCTTCGTTTCTTCGTCTATACCCGCGCACGCGAGAGCCCGGCGTCTCGCATCGGCGGGCGGATTTTATTGTTGACGGAATCATGCGTTATGTGCTAATTTTATGAGTCTGGGTGCATTTCTCATGAGCACTACGACGCGACAAGTCGTTGAGACTGTGGGCTTCTCCGTGCCGGAGTCGCCGAGCGGCGGGGCCTTGCCGCACCTGTTGGTGGTCGGCGGGGGGAAAGGCGGCGTGGGGAAGACGTGTTTCGCCGTGAATGTGGGGGTGGAGATCGCGCGGCGGGGCTGGCGGGTTGTCATCCTGGACGCGGATCTGACGTGCTCGAACGCCGAGACGATGCTGGGGATGCGGGCGGATCGGCGGCTGGACGATTTTTTCGAGCGGAAGCGCGGGGTTTGCCTTCAGGAAATCGCGTGCGAGACGCCTTACGAGAACCTGCGGCTGATTCCGGGGGCATCGGGGCTGCTGGACGCGGCGAATCCGCGGTATCGGCAGCGGGACGCGCTGGTGCAGGGGATTCGCGCACTGGATGCGGACCTCGTGATTATCGACCTGGACGCCGGTGCGCGGCTGAACAGTCTCGATCTGTATTTGCAGACGCTGACGCACGGGGTGCTGATCATCACGCCGGAGCGCACGAGCATCGACAATGCATTCAAATTCCTTCGGGCGGCGGTTTACCGCCACATCGAGCGGTTCTACGGGGTCCCCGAGGTGGGCGTGCTGCTGAAGCGTCACGAGTCGCTGCGCGGGTTCCTGGAATTCATGAAGACGGCGGATTGCTTCGATCGGGCCACTCGCAAGGTGATCGAGCGGGAGCTGCTCGCGCTGGCGCGGGCGTTTCGCCCGCGGATCGTGGTGAATAAGGTCCAGAACGCCTACGAGGCGCAGGTCGCGGCGCAGATCATGGCGAAACACGCGCGGGACCATCTCCTGTCGCGTCCGGAGAGCCTGGGCTTCATTTATTTTGACCATGCCGTTTCCGAGGCGGTAAACTCGGGCGTGCCCTTCGTGATCGGCCGGCCCCGGCTCCGGGTGTCCGGTTGCGTAGTGGATATGGCGAACCGACTGGGGTATTTCTGATCGTGGCGGACGAAAAAAAGATTCCGGATGTGCGGGGACAGGTCAACCTGTCCGCCGAGGCGAAAGAGAAGTATGCGGCGATGGAGCAGGCCGGCAAGCGCGGCCTGTTCGGCCGGTGGGGCGCGCGCATGAACGACGCGATCCAGAGCAGCCGCGGTACGGAGCGCGCGCGGGACGCGGTCGCGGAAACGGCCCGTCAGCCGGACGCCACGGCGGACGACCTGGCGATCCGGCGGGCGCGGAGCGTGAAGCCGGGCCGCATGGTGATTCCGGAAGGGGTGATCATCGAGGGGTCGGTGAGCGGGGGGACGGACACGGAGATTTCGGGCCGTGTGGACGGCAATGTGACGGTGGACGGACGGCTTTACCTCGGGGCGAGCGCGCTGGTTTCGGGCAACGTGCGGGCGCATTCGTGCAAGGTCGAGGGATTGGTCGAGGGCCGGGTCGAGTGCGGGGAGTACCTGGAACTGGGCGAGACGGGGCGATTGAACGCGGACGTGACGGCGGGCAAGCGAATAAATCTGGCGGGCCAGGTGTATGGTAATGTGACGACGCCGGGGCTGCTGCATCTGGCGGCGAGCGGTAAGGTGCATGGCGACATCAAGGTGCGAAATTTGGTGATGGAGGAGGGCGCCACACTCAACGGCGCCTGCATGATGCGCGCTCCGACGCAACAGCGAAACGCCATACAGAAAGGAGTGTGATTCCGAATGCCCATGTTCTTTTTCACGCCGTATGATCTGCTGCTGATTCCGGCGCTGATCCTGGCGGTCTGGGCGCAGGCGAAGGTGAGTTCCGCCTACAGGCGGTTCTCGAAGGTGGTGGCCCGGTCGGGGCTGACGGGCGCGCAGGTGGCGCAATTGATTATGCGCGACGAGAATGTGGGTCGCGACGTGGAAATCGAGATGGTCGCTGGAAACCTCACGGACCATTACGACCCAATCAAGAAGAGGTTGCGCTTGTCCGAAGGTGTGTACCACGGCAACAGTGTGGCGGCGCTGGGCATCGCGGCCCATGAAGTGGGCCACGCCATCCAGCACGCGCGCGGGTACGCCTTCCTGCAACTGCGCACGCTCATGTACCCGGCGGCCGGTATTGGATCGAAGCTGGCCATCCCGCTGTTTTTCCTCGGGATGATTTTGTCCTGGGGCGGCGGCGGCGGGCAGTTCCTGATGACCGCCGGTATCTGGCTGTTCACGGCGGCGGTGGCCTTCACGGTGGTGACGCTGCCGGTCGAGTTCAACGCGAGCCGGCGCGCGCTCCGCGCGTTGGCGAACGGCGGCTACGTGGCGGAGGATGAACTGCCGGGCGTGCGCAAGGTGCTCGGCGCGGCGGCGATGACCTACGTCGCGGCGGCGGCGATGGCGGTGCTGCAACTGCTGCGACTGCTGGCCATCGCGAACAGCAGACGCTAGGGACGCCGACATGTGGCGGTGACCGGGGGACACATACGCGACACGGTGATGAGGGCCGGATTCCTGGCCCTCATTTGTTGTCTGTCGTCGTCTGCGTTTCCGCGGGGCGACGACGGGCTCGTGCAGGTGCGCGCGGAAGGGTACGCCGACGGCATCGGCTTCGCCGCGCGGCGTCGGGCGGTCGAGGCGGCCACGCGCGACGCCGTAGCCCAGTTCGTGCAGTCGCTGGTGGCGCGGGAGGACGCGGCGGCGCTCGAACCGCTCCTGGGGGATCCGGGGCGGTACGTCGATCATGCGGACCTGCTGCGGCAGGAGGACCGGGGGGATTCGACCTTTGTCGAGGTGGATGTCTATGTCGCGGAGCGTTCGATCCAACGCGACGTGGCCGAACTGATGCTGCCGCGCCTCGGCGCGGCGCCGGAAGTGTTGCTGGTTATCGGGGAGCAGTTCATTCAAGACGAAGTGCCCGCCGTGATCGAGGGGGGGATCGCGGAACAGGCGCTGATCGAAGCGTTGGGCAAGAAGGGGGTCGCGGCGCGCGGCGTGGACGCCGTGCCGGACGACTTTTCGCACCCGGAACTGCTCGGTGCGGTGGGGGGCGACGTCGAGACCGGCGGCCTGTTTGCCCGGGCGATGACGGCGGACGTGGTTGTGCTGGGCACGGCGGTGGCGCGGACGACGGCCATCGCGGCGGGGTCGAACCTCTTGCGCAATGAGGCGGCCATTACGCTGCGGGTGTTTCGTGCCTTCGACGGCAAGATGACCGACGCGCTTTCCTCGCGTCACGTAGTGCATGCGGCGGATCCGCGCGCGGGCGGCAGGCAGGCGCTGCGCGACGCCGCGCTGCGGCTGGCGGAGGATGCGCGGGTGTCGGCGGTAATTACGGTGCTGGGCACGCGCGCGGAGGAAGGCGTTCAACTGACGTTGGAGCGGCCCGGGACTCGGGCGCGCCTGGAAAAGGTGCTTGGCGCGATCCGGGGGGTCCCCGGCGTGGCCGGGATGGAGGAGCGGTTCTACTCCGACCGCCTCGCGCGTTACGTTTTTCAGTATACGGGTCCCATGTCGTGGCTGGTGGACGAAGTGCGGGATCGCTCCTTCGACGGGGCGCCACTCAAGGTGATGCGCGTCGTAGGCAATGAAATGCGACTGTCCTTTCCGTGAGCGCGGGCGACGCCTGCGCTACTCGCCGGCGGGGGTGCGGTGTGTCTTCTCGTGGGTCTTCAACAGCAGAAAAAACGCATAGGGGTCCACAAATTCGATCTGTGGATTGTGATCGCGCGCGTGCCGCATGGTCTCTCGGTGCCACGAGGGGGATTGCAGGATTGTGCGGATGAACAGGAACCGCGGCAGGCGGTTCTCGGCGAGGCCGGCAATGCGCGCGCCCGCCTCTTCGGGCGAACCGCAGAGGTCCAGCTTCATGCGGATATAGGGCATGACGCCGCGGTGGACGCCCCATGCTGGAATCTTCTGTCCCACGATGCCGTCGGGGGAGAAGCGCATATAGGCATCCATGCCTTTTTCGCCCATGCCGGGCGCGTGCCCGTCGATGATGAAGCCCGTGATCGAGAGGTCGTAGCGTTCGGCGTAGGGCAGATTATGATCAACCCACGCGTCGAGTCCGTCCGGCAGCCCCGACTCGCGCGGCGCCACGAGCATGCCGGGATTCAAGTAGCCCGCGCCCGAGTCGCCGAACATGAACCAGTCGTTCGCGCTCTGGCGCGTGCGCACATAGTCCATCGCGTGCGGCGCGCGGCGGTCCAGGTTCGGGTTGAAGGCCCACGTGCAGAGCGTATTCCCGTGGGCCGGGTCCCGCCACCACTGCGGCACGTGGTAATGCAGCCAGGCGGCGGAATCGTAGTCGCCCATGTAGAAACACACGTATACGCGCCGGGCGACGCGGCCTTCGCCGTAGATAAGACCGCGTTGTCGGAGGCTTTCGAGCGTCGGGCGGGGGTTCTGCGGATAACGGTCCTTGAGCGGATAATGTTGGTAGAAGGAGGCGTTCGCCATGCCGGAAATACCAAGCGCGTCGGCGTCCATGATGCCGTTGTACGCCGAGATTTCCTTGGCGTACTTCCATTCGGTATCGACGGGGTGATGCGTGCTGCCCGCCTTGCCGTGGTCGGTGTATTTCCACGCCCAGGGCGTGAACCCGCCAATGTGGATGATCCGGCCTTCAGCGCGGTCATACATCGCGCGGAGCAAGGCGCGCAGGGTCTTCAGGTCCGTTCCCGGAGGTTGTCCCGGGTCATCGACGGGGGGCTCTTCCTCCCAGACGTGCAGGTCGAAGAAGAACGCGCGTTGCGCGATGAAGAAGTCGTGATTCGTCAACGTGGCGTTGCTGAAGCTCGCCTCGGTCGGGCGTTGCAGCCAGAAGGCGTCGATGTAGTAGGCCATGTACTCGTTGCCGCACTGGGCCGTATCGAGGTAACGCGCCTTCGCCCACAGATAGGCGTCGCATTTCGCGCTGCCTGTGCTTGGCAATTCCGTGCCGGGGATGGTCCCTTGGCCGGTGAAGAGGGGCGAGCCGTCGTCATTCATGAGGCGAAACACGTCGCGCGTGAAAGGCAAGCCGCTCTCCATGATCTGACGGTAAACCGACCGGGGCATCTCGTCGAAGCGCAGGCACAGGCGGTCCTCGACGCCCGCAATCGTGCCGGCCACGTTCGAAGTCGCGGGGACGCGCTCGTCGTAGACGACCACGCCGCGCACACGATCCGCGAAGGCGCGCACCAGATCATCGAGTGATTCGAGGCGGACGATCGTGCGTCCCGCCAGCCATTGCCCCTTGCCGGTGAGATGATCGAACCAGAAGTCGTCGGGATGGGGCATGAACCGGACAAAGAGGCGCGGCGCATCGCGATTCACGATGCCTTGAAGTGAGGCCACGGCGTGCGCGGTGTCCCACGCATGTGTCGCCGCCGCGGGGTCCTTGAGATCGGCATCGTTGAGGCTGGAGATATCGTAGAGATAGACGGGCGACTCCGCGACGGCGCAGCAGGCGAAGCAGATCAACGGTCCGAGGCATGAAGTCATGACGTTGGTCCTCTCCCGCGTGCTTCGAGGCGCGATGCGTCTCCGGTGGCACACATGGGCTTTACTTGGTCTTTCCGATATTGAATTGGCCCTGTTTCAGGGCCTCGATGAGCGCATCGACCTTCTTGTGATCGTGACCGTTCGCGATGAACACGAGTTCGGGCGCCGCTTGCTTCGCGGCTGAGGCTTCGGTCGAGAATTGCCCGGCTGTGTAATCGACGTACGCCAGCCCCGATGTCGTGGGAACGTGGCCCTTCATGCGGTAAAGTTCGGGGCCGGCGTCGCGGACGGCTTGTTCGAAGCGCGGCAAATCGACGGGACGCGCGAGCGCGAGATCGAATTGCGCGTAGTTGGGATCGCGGCAGGGGGCCAGGGACCCCGCGCACGCAGGACACGCAAGCGCGGGCGCAAGGATGTCCGCGTCAATCTCGCAATGGCATGTACGGACGATGGGCGCGTTATTGTTGATGGCGCGGGCCTGCGCTTCCGCCGCGGCGACGGTCGCCGCGTCGTAGAGATCGCGCTTGTTGACGAGTATCAATGTGCTCGCCGCGACCTGCGTCGCGATATTCGGCAGGGATTGCAGCAGCACGGGGAACGAGCCGGGATCGACGATGCTGACGACCGCATTCAGCGCATAAACCTGGTCCAGCCGTGTATCGTGGAGTAGTTTGCTGATGACGGCGGGACTAGCCACGCCGCTGGCCTCAATGACAACGCCGTCCAGGGGGCCCGCCATGCGTTTGGGAAACGCGTCCAGAGTCCCGATGAACTCGTGGACGAGGCAGGAGCAGAAGATACTGCCCCCCGGTAGAATCTGGACGTTCTCGGCGGTCTCCGCGAGGCGGCGTCCGTCGACGTCGACATGGGAGAATTCGTTCACGAGGTACGCCACTCTACGGTCGCGATACCGGTCGACAAGGCGGCGCAACAGCGTGGTCTTGCCGCTGCCGAGAAAGCCGGTAACCAGGGCGAGCGGAATCATTGCCCTCGTTTCTCCCGGTGGCGCGCCTCGATGGCGCGCGCGAGCGTTTCCACGTCCGGAATAACGGATTCGTAGGTTGGCTTGCCGTCGATGCAGATGGTCGGGATATGGCGCACGCCGAGGCGCAACATGTGGCCGATGCCGTCCCGATGTCGGATTTTGTGCTCGCGGAACACGACGTCAACGGCGACTTTCTCGATGGCGCCGCGCACGGCCTGCACCATGTAGAGACAGGGAGGACATGCCGCGGAATCGAGGGTCACCACGTCGAGTGTCACGGCATCCAGCGCGTCGTAGTCGGGCAGCGTGATGTCGTCGAAGCGGTCGAGACTCGACGCGGTCAGCGTGCGGGCGACGTCGCGCTGGTATTCGTCGTGAACCATCTGCGCGACCGCGATCAGGTTTGCCGGCGGCGTTCCGTAAGGCAGGTCGCAGCCCGGGGCGAGCACGAAGCCGGTGTCTCCGCCCTGGTCTATGCATCGAATGGCGTCGAGTTTCGCATCGTTTTCCGTGCCCAAGAGCAGGACGGTCGTGAGGCGCATGTTTCCGCCGAAAGACTTGTTGTTTTGTTGCGCGAGCGAGCGCAATTCGGGCAGGGAGATGTTCTCGTCTATCTGAAGGTTGTCGCAGGTGGTCCGGCACATAGCTTCGAGGTTGCGCGTCGCGTCGCCGCAGACGAAAAGCGACGAGAACGCGCCTAGGTCGCGGACGCAGTCGAAGACACGGTTCACATACGGCGCCACGAATTCTCGGAAATGCTCCGGAGATATCTGGCTTGTCATGGGATCGACGATGGCAACGACGTCCGCGCCGTGCTCGCGATAGAACCGGGCGGTCGCGCAGGCGATGGACGCGCAATAGTTCATGGTCTCATGCACCTGCTCGGGGTGCATGATCATGTCGAGAAAAAGTTCGTGTCCTCGGAGGTGCGCCGTAAGTGTGAACGGACCGGTGATCAGTCCATACAAAGCCGTCTTGTGGCCGACGTCCTTCTTCAATTCGCGAAGCACCGCCGCCGCCACGGGAAACCGGCCCGCGCCTGTATCGAAGGGCGGCAGGTCGCCCAGACCGCCCGCGATCAGGGGATGCGACGCGACGGACGGCGGTACTTCCTCGGCCCAGCGCAGTTCGCAGCCGAGGACTTCCGCCTTCATCTGGAGGTCGAATATCACGGGAAGACCGTCGGGCCGATACAGTTCATGGGCGCGGCGCAGTCCTTGGACGATTCGCTGGCTCGAACGCAGGTACTCGGGGGCGCTGACGCCGATCAGACAGCCGCCGTGTACCCCGACGAAGGGGACCCACGGCGGGCGTGGCGTGCTTTCGCGCCTCAAGGCGGCGAACAAGAGATCCTTATCTGGCATGGGTCGGGTTCCTATCTGCCCGATTGTAGTCTACGCGCCGTCGTCTATGTCGCTGGATTAGTCGGTTTTCCCGTGTCGTCTACCGTTGGGGCATTCGCGACAGGGCTTCCTTGATCGCCAGAATATGCGCGGGGCCGGTGCCGCAGCAACCGCCGAGGATGTTCGCGCCGGCTTCAACGAACGCGGGAACGTAGGACGCCATGCTCTCGGGCGTCTCGGGGTAACGGAGGCCGCCCTCGACCGCTTCGGGCTGCCCCGCGTTGGGTTGGACCATTACCGGGACACCCGGCGCGGCGGCGCGGAGGGCGCGCGCGAGTTCCACCATGTCGGCGGGGCCGAGCGTGCAATTCGCGCCGATCACGTGCGCGCCGGCTTCCAGAACGGGTGCGGCCATCGCCTCGGGCGTCACGCCCATCATCGTGTGATAGGCGCCGTCGGGGCCGCGCGAGAAGGTCATCGTGCAGACGATTTCGAGCTTGGTGTTTTCCCTGGCCGCCTGAATGGCGACACAGGCTTCCTCGAGGTCCATCATAGTCTCGACGAGGCAGGCGTCGGCGCCGCCGCGTTCGAGCGCGACGGCCTGTTCTCGGAACGCCTCGTACATCTGGTCTCTGCTGACCGCGCCCATCATGAGCAGTTCGCCCGTGGGGCCGATGGAAGCGTTCACGTGCCGGTTCGGACCGACGGCTTCGCGGGAGATGGCCGCGCCGGTCTCGTTGATGGCCGCAGCCTGATCGGCCAGGCCGTGCTTCGCGAGGGTGATGCGGTTACCGCCAAACGTGTTCGTTGTGATGAGATCGCAGCCGCAGTCGGCGTAGCTGCGCGCCGCCTCGAGCACGGCATCGCGGCGTTCGAGGTTCCAGCGCTCGGGGCATTCCCCCGTCTTGAGGCCCTTCGCAATGAGGAAGGAGCCCCACCCGCCGTCGGAAAGGAGCGTGCCTTTTTCCCGGACCTCGTCGACGATGCGCTTCATCACGCCACTTGCGCGTTGAGCCAGTCCAGCGCGCCCTGCGGGTCCGGCGAATAGGCGTCGGCGCCGATTTTCGCGCGGAACTCGTCGGTCACCGGCGCGCCGCCGATAATGATCTTCGTGCTGGGCGCTTCCTGGCGCACGCGCTTGACGGTTTCTTCCATGTTGACCATGGTCGTGGTGAGGAGCGCGCTCATGCCGAGGGCCGCGCCGGGATGCTGCTTGAGGGTCTCGACGAATTTCTCGGGGGCCACGTCGACGTTGAGGTCGATGACGTTCCAGCCGCCGCCCTCGAGCACCATGGCGACCAGTTTCTTGCCGATATCGTGGAGGTCGCCCTTGACCGTGCCAATCACAATGGTGCCCTTGTGCCGGGCCTGTCCCGACTCGAAGAACGGCTTGAGCTGCACCATGGCGGAGGACATGGCCTTGGCGGCCATGAGCAGGTCGGGCACGAACACTTCATTGCGGCTGAACTTGTGTCCGATGGTCCCCATGCCGATGATCAGTCCCTGTTCGAGGATGTCGCTGGGGGCCACGCCGCTGTCCAGCGCCTGTTTCGTCAACTCCTCGGCTCCGTCCTGACCGCGCAGGTCCGGCGGATATGGCGACGCCTTGTTGACTTTCCCCCGTTCGATGCACACGGCCAGTTGCGCAAGTAGTTCCGACATGACTCCGCTCTCCTCTCAGTCGTTTGGCCCCATATAATGTCCCAACGCGATTCCTCTGTCAACAAAATACCGGTAGCTCTCGTAGCGGACTTGGTCCGGGATCGAGTGGTCCGAGTGGAGCACGTATCCGTAGCGGCCCTTGACCACCGGGATCTTCTTCTCCAGTTCCGCGTCGATGACCGCCCGGTCGTTCGAGTACAGCGTGCGCACGTCGATGCCGCCGATAAAGGACAGGCGATCCCCGAAGTCGCGGAACAGTTGCACGAGGTCCATGCCCGCCTTCACCTCGATGACTTGCAAGGCGTCGATACCCGCCTCGACCATGCCGGGGACGAGGGGGGCGACGTAGCCGCACGAGTGCATGACCACCGGCATGCCGCGCGCGTGGGCGTAGTCCACGGTGCGCGCGTGGGCGGGCTGAATGATTTCGCGGTACATGGCGGGGGACATGAAGGGGCGGCCCTTGAGGCCCATGTCCTCATAGAACCAGATGCCGTCGGGCGGCCCTTCCTCCGCGAAGAGGATGTCCATCAGGTCGAGGGTGAGGCCGCAGAGGGTGTTGACCATGTCCTTGACCCAATCCGGGTCCATCGCCATGCCCATGAGCATGTATTCGTGGCCGCAGACGGGGTGCATCAGTTCAAAGACGTTCACGCCCGCCCAGCAGAAGAATCGGTTATTCTCGGCGGCGAGGCGTTTTCGATCGCGGTAGCCCTGAAAGTCGATGCGGCGCCGGTCCGGCGCGAGAAACGGCTTGACGTGCTCTTCCCATCCGGCGCGGTCCTTGACGAGGAAGTCCACGTGCTCGGGCGTGGCGTCGTGCAGCTTGTGCCGCCGGAGGAGCGCGCCGTTGCCGTCGCGGGTAAGGACCGTCTCCTCGGTTTCCTCGACGACGACGGGCTCGAAATCGAGTTGGGCCACCATGTTGAAGGGCCAGTGCATCATGAAGTCGAATCCGAAGTGGTCTTCGAGGCTTTCCCCTTCGCGGATGTGGCCCTGGTCGGTCCAGAGCTTGATCGTGTCGCCCCAGAAATGCTCGAAGACGCCGATCCGATCGACGGGCTGCCGCCGCAGAATGCGGCCAATTCGTTCGCGACTCGTCATGGTTTTGCGCATTGAGCGTTGGCCTTGCTGGCTTGTCGTCGCGCGGGATTATGCCGTTTGCGCGCGCCTTTTTCCAGAGCGGCGCGCAGCCCGGTCGACGCGGAGGTGAAAAGGCGGACGGTCTTGTGAAACGATGGGCCGCATCGTGGAACTGCAAGCGCCGGGCGCGGGTCCAACGAGACGCGAGGTACACACATGAAACCAGTCTATACGGTGCGCAGGGCGGTGACGCCGCCGCCGCTTGATGCGGCGTGGGAGGGTCCCGAGTGGCGGGAGGTGGCATCCCTGAACGTGGCCCATTTCCATCCGGAGAGCAGCGCGCACCGTCCGCGCACCGAGGCGAAGCTGGTTTACGACGCGGCGGGGCTGTACGGCATGTTCCGTGTCGAGGACCGCTACGTGGTTTGCGCGCACACGGCGTACCAGAGCCCGGTGTGCCGGGACTCGTGTGTCGAGTTCTTCGTGCGGCCGCGTCCGGACAAGGGCTACATGAACTTCGAGATGAACTGTTGCGGCGCGCTGTTGCTGTACTATATCGAGGACCCGACGCGAACGCCCGACGGCTTCGCGAAGTTCACCAAAGTTCCCGCGGACGTGGGCGGACAGGTGGGGGTGCGCGGGACGTTTGACGGGCCGAATGCGGAGGAGATCGCGGAACCGGTGGTGTGGACGCTGACGTTCCGTATACCGATCACCGTTCTCGAAGCGTATGTGGGCGCGCTGGGCGACCCGAGCGGGCAAGAGTGGGCCGCGAATTTCTACAAATGCGCGGACGGATCGAGCCATCCGCACTGGGGCGCGTGGGCGTCGATAGGCGAGCAACTGAACTTTCATCAGCCCGAATGTTTCGGCGCGCTTTGTTTTGTGTGAGCGCCGTACTCAAGCAAGGGATTCTGAATGGGAGAGGAACCGACATCACGCGGGGCGCGCGCGGCGCTTCTTGGCTTCTGGGTGCTGACGCTCGCCTGGACGGGACTGCTGGGATGGTCCTTGGGCGGATTGCTGCGGTATCGGCCCGAGGCGGACCGCGCGGCGCTGGCGGTCCTGATCGCGGGGCCGGCGGTGTGGGGGCTCAGCCAAGGACTGGGTTGCCGCGGGCTGTTTGGCGCATTCATCCGCGCCGCGGCGGTCACCGCGGTGTTTGTCGGGCTTTTCGCGGAAGGCGCGCGCGGGCATGCCGCGGTGATTGACGCTTATGCAATCGCGGGATTCGCCGGCGTTTCCGGGCTGTTGGGCGCGCTGAGTTGCGCGACGGCGCGCATTTCCAGGCGGCTGCGGAACCGTAGAGCCGGGGGCGGCCCCGATATGAGCGGTTTCCGGCTGACCCGGCATGCGCGTTTCTGCGTCGAAACGTTACTGGTGGGTTTCTTCGCGAACGGTCTGGCGCGTCTTTTTCTCTGGCGGGCGCGTGTCGGGCGGCCTGTATTCGACCCTATCGAATACCCGAATTCCTACAGCCGCGCAATGGACCTGTGGACTTACGGATTCCTGGGCTTCGTTGTGATCGCGACGGGCTTCCTGGTCTGGCGGGCAGCGCAGTTACGACGGCGCGGAAGACTTTCTACCGCACGACCGTGACCGGCCATGTAGCGCCTTCGTCGAGGATGAAGCGGTCGATGCGCTTGTTGTCGCTGTTGTAGCAGGTCCATTCGAGGCGCGTGCCTTCGACGCGCATGACGCTGTACTGGAGCGTGGCGTACCCGAGCAGTTGCGCCGCGAATTGGGCGATGCGATTCCGTTGCGCGACGTTGAAGCCGTATCCGCAGCCGCCGCCCCCGTTGACCACGAGAATGACGCCGTCGATCAGCGCCCGCTTGTAGGTATGCTCGTGTCCGGCGACGAGCAGTTGGACGCCGTAGTCGCGGCAGAGCGGCAAGACATGGTCGCGAACGGCGGCGTTGCCGGGCAGCCAGTGGCCGCGGCCTATGCCGTAGGGGGGCTCGTGACAACACACGATGCGCCAGAGCGCGTCCTGAAACTCGGGCGACCGCAAGGTCTCCTCAAGCCACGTGTACTGCGCGGAATCGGGCGTCAACGGGAAGTAATTATCGAGAATAGCGAACGCGGCGTTTCCGTAGGTGAAAGCGTAATAGGCGCTTTCGCCGCGATCGTCCCGTTCGCGTCCCGTGCCCGGATACGGCAGATATGTGTTGAACCAGTGCCGGTCCGGGTGTTGATCGTGGTTGCCCGCCGCCACGTAGGTGGGTACGCGCCCGAGCAGGGCCTCGCCGGGTTTGAAGTAGAACTCGTCCCACTCGTCGAGGCGCGTCGCGCGGTTCACGATGTCGCCGAGATGCACGACGAAGTTGGGGCGGCGGCGGAGCAACATGCCCGCGAAGTCCTTGAAGCGTTCCGGGTAGGTCTTGGTGTCGCCGATGAAACCGACGACGAACGGTTCGTCGGATAACGCCTGCGTGTGGAACTCGCCGCCGCCGCGGGTCCGTCCCTCCGCCTTGACGCGATAGACGTACTGCGTGTCCGGCGCGAGCCCGGTGAGCGTGATCTGCCGCAGACAGCCGTTGGCGGAGGCGGCAACGGTGAATTGCTCCTCATTGCCGGGCGGGCCGTAGGTAATGTCGGCGGATACGGGGCGGTTGGTCTCCCAGAGGACCGTGGCCTCGTTGGCGCCGGTGTGCAGGACGTATGGGAGCTTGACCATGAGGAGCGGTACGTACAGGAAGGGCGCTGTGGCGCTGGGGTAGAGCGCAATCCGCTCGAAACGAATCCTTGTACCCCGATCCACGAAGAAGCCCACGTGATCCCCCGCGAGTGCGTCGTCCGTTGCCGCGATGATAAGCCGGCCGTTCAGGCGCACCCGGATTTGCGCGCCGAGAAGTTGGATATCGATGTAGGTCTCGATCCCGATGGGCGCATAGCCGGGAATGGCGGCGAGGTCAGTGGCGACGCCTTTCAGGCGTCGTTCGAGGCGCAGTTCATCGTCCCCGGTGAAACGCAAGGCGTAGTAGTTGTCCGTGTCCCGCCAGCGGAATACGACGCCGAACGGCGCACGGGCCAGTCCCTCATGATCGTACAGGGCCTCTCGCGTGAAGGAACAACGAAAAGCGGCTTCCGTAAGATCGACGCCGCCGGCGACGCAGAAGCTTCGAAATCCCGCGCCGATCTCGCCGCTACCCGGAGCGCCGAGGACGCGCACGGCGCGGGCGTCGGCGCGCCAGACGACGCGGTTGTCGCGGGGGCCACCGGTGTCGATTTGCCGCCAGTCCCGCAGCGGGATGTCCTGCGCCGCCGCGGGAAGGTCCGCCGCAATCAGGGCCAGCAACGCCGTTATTGTCCTGAGCGAATGCATGCTTCCTTTCGAGATACCTTGTATAACCGCCTCAGGGAACCGCCGATTCGACCCCGGCGCGCGGCGAAATGTGTCACGCGGCCGCGCGCGTGTGTTAGACTCACGCGCTTCGCGGCGGGCCGCGCGAGGCTGTCGCGTGGGTCTCGCAAAGGTTTACGTAATGACCGTCATACTCTGTACCATGCGAATCGACAAGCGTTACGTGGCCGTGCTTGCTCTCGGCGCGGTGGCGGCCTGCTGCCTGTGCGCGGCCGAAGAACTGCCTACGGAAGTTGCCCCGATCGCGGAAACGGGGGAGACGGGCGCGGCGCCAAGCCGGTGGTTTCTGCTCCTGGCGTGGGTGAACGTCCATCCGAAACTCGAGAGCGAGAAACTCATCGATAAGTATTTCGACCCGACCATGCGCTTCTTCGCACCGGACTATGACGACGTATTCAAGATTAGCGACCTGCGCGACAAGGGCCTGCTCTGGCCGCCGCATTTCGGAGTCGGCTACGTGTTGTCGCCGAAGTGGGCCGTATTTTTCCAGGGCGGGTACTCGGTCGGGAAGGTGCGGACGAAGGCCACGGATCCGAGCATTCTGTTGTTGCCGTTGCACACGGACTTCGAAATTCAGCGCGGGGCGGCCTATTTCGGCGTGGGCGTCGATTTCTACCCGCTTGGGACCGTGGAAATGAAGAAGCGGGACGGGCTGCGGGCGCGGCTTCGGGACGCGCGGCCGACGCTCGGGGCGCGCTACACGTATACTTACGCGACCTATGACGCGAAGGTGAAGGTGGGCTTCGAGCCCTTGCCGAACATCGGGATCAAGCTCAGCGATTCGTGGTTTCTGCCGAGCGTCAATCTGAACATCGGCATGGACATTCCCTTGAACGAGCGCAATCTGCTCTTCTGTAACGCGGGGTACGCCTTCTTCTGGGAACAGGAGCACGATTTTTCGGGGCCGGCCTTCACGATAGGGTGGAAGCGGTTCTTTTGATCGGACTGATCGGATTGATCGGACGGATCGGACGGATCGGACGGATCGGACGGATCGGACGGATCGAAGGGATAAACGGGAGCGATCGCGCGCGCCGTATACGTCGGGCAGGTCCTATTCACGGGGCATTTCGCGGAGCACTTCGTCGGCGAGGGCGCTT
>Ga0116142_10003680_pt1 | contig 15222 bp, 17 predicted proteins | sample AD_UKC033_MetaG_FD_89785 | JGI IMG/M metagenome (GOLD analysis project Ga0116142, IMG submission 89785) | Active sludge microbial communities of municipal wastewater-treating anaerobic digesters from USA - AD_UKC033_MetaG | ecosystem: Engineered > Bioreactor > Anaerobic > Digestate | place: USA... | reverse complement strand
CAAAACTTAATCTCTGGCTTGAAAAATACAACACAAAAAGACTACACTTTAGCCTGAATTATCAAACACCTGAAGAATACTTAAATAAAAATAAAGTGTCCACGATCTAGTTACCTCGTACGGTGGTTGGTTACCGGTTTATTGTATTTCTACCAATCCGAGGCTTGATTGAAAATCAATACGGTCCTTTTTGTAAAAAACCTCGTCCTCAATTGACTAATCCGGATAAAACCGATAAAGTTAAGGTGATTATTAAAAATTTTTATTGAGGTAAAAAATGAAAAAAACTTTTTTTGCTTTATACTGTTTACTGTTTACTGTTGTGTTGGCCGGCTGCGGACCGCAAAAACAGACTCCTACCCAAACCAACAACCAACCGGAAGAAAAAAAAGGAGTTTTTGAATCTATCCGCGACGCGATGAATAAGTCCTTAAGCTTAAAATGCGATTATTCCGTTGGGGAAAACAAATCCGTGGTTTTTATCAAGGGAAAAATGCTCCGTTCGGAAACCGAAAGCCAAGGTAATAAAAATTATGCCGTTTTAAAAGATAATAAACTTTGGACCTGGTCGGATAAAGAAAAGTCCGGCTTGATTATTGACCTGACCGATTCTCAAAATACCGGCGCCGGCAACCAAAATACCGGTGACCAGATTATTGAAGATGTGGAAAAATACAGAGAAAGATGCCAACAAACGGTTGTTGCCGATTCCCTTTTTAACCCGCCGGCCGATATTACCTTTCAGGATTTAAGCCAAATGATGAAGAATTTTGGCGTATCGGTCAAGCCGTAAGAATTTAAATTTCCGGCTGATCTTTGCCCCCTGCTTTAACTTCATCGGCAAATTCTCCGGCGATTTTCCAATAACGCCGGAACTGCCGGATAATTTTTCGGTGGGCCTCAACTCGCTTGCCCAAACATCCTTCCAAAATAGTCGGTGTTTCTACGACAATTCCGGAAACGGCAAAATTTTTCTTTCGCGGCTCATTGCGCCAAAGATAATAAACGGAACTCATCAAATCATCAATCGAAGCGTCGTGATCAATTTGGACAACTCCGCCGTGAATTGTTTCCTTAAAGCGGGTCTCACCCTGAGTAATAATCGGCATTCCCGCTTCTTGTAATTTTTCAACCACCTTATGGGCAATCGGATCTTTTATTCCCAGTGAACCTTGAGAATAAATATAGGGAGAGTAAAGACTTTCGTCTTCGTGCAAATCAAAAAATATAACCGGCGGATACTCGAAAGATTTTTCAAGAATGGCAAGCGCCATTGCTTTTGCTTCCGGGCAGGACGGCTCCTTCATCCGCGGTTCCGGCGGAAAAACATTCGGTTTTGCCAAAACCCAATCCATGTCCCCGACACTTTTTCCTCTTTTGGCATCACGATAAACATTGGTATAGCGCCAGTCGCAAAAATAGCCGAAAGGATTGCAAAGAGGAAAAACAATCATCGGAATTTCTCTCCCCAACTTGGCCAGATAGCCGATTTCAGCAGCAATGGCATTCGGACCGGCCGGTTCTTCTCCATGAACTCCGGCAAAAAGCCAAAAAGCCGGTCCTTTGGCCGGCGTTTGAAAACAACAAATAGGAAACTCCCTTTTACCTTGAGACGTTTCCAAAACCTGGGAATGAACAATTTCTTTTTCCCAGCCGAATTCGTTTTCCAACCGGTTAAAAGCCGAAAAAAGCTCGTCTACCGGTAAACGGCCGTCTTCCAAAAAACCCTCCGGAGAAAGAGATTCCTTATCTATTCCCTTAAAGTGAAGTTTCTCTGCTCTTTCCATCTTTACTATTTTATCACGATTATTTTACCCGAAAGTCAAACCTTATGGTATAATTCTTGCTACCACGGGGAAGCGTGGAGATTTTTGGTGTGAGAATCCAATCTTAAAACTTAAATGTTAAATTTGAAATCCAAATCTCGAATCTCACAATCTTTAAAGTTTTAACATTTAATTTTTGGTTTTAAGTTTTAAATTTTCAGATTTAAGTTTAAACGAAATGACTGATTTTATCGAAATTCGAGGAGCCAGAGAGCACAATTTAAAAAACATTAACCTCCAAATCCCAAAGAATAAACTGGTGGTTTTTTCCGGTGTTTCCGGATCGGGTAAATCTTCTTTGGCAATGGATACTCTTTACGCCGAAGGCCAACGCCGTTATGTGGAAAGCCTTTCTTCTTATGCTCGTCAGTTTCTGGGAATGATGCCCCGGCCGGATGTTGATGCCATTGAAGGACTTTCGCCGGCAATTGCCATTGACCAACACTCTCTTTCCCACAATCCCCGCTCCACTGTCGGAACCGTCACGGAAATTTACGATTATTTAAGGGTTTTGTTTGCCCGCGTCGGTCATCCCCATTGTCCAAAATGCGGCCGCGAAGTTGCCAAACAAACTTCTGATCAGATTGCCAAACAGATATTGGAAATCTGCCGTCAACGATTGACGAACGAGGATAAAAAATTCAGCCGGATTTTGATACTTTCGCCGGTGGTGAGAGACAAGCGCGGCGAATTTTCAAAACTTTTTGATAATTTAGCCAATAAAGGTTTTGAGCAGGTCAGAATTGACGGCCGGATTTATGAATTGCGGGAAGATATTCTTTTGATTAAAACCAACCGTCATAATATTGAGACGGTCGTTGACCGGCTTTCTCTAGACTTAAAACAACTCAAAGATCCGAAAATCTTTCAACGCTTAAGAGACGACGCCGAAATCAGTCTACAGCTTTCCGACGGACTGGTAACCTTGGGCGTCGTTGAAGACGCCGCTTTTGATTTTCCCCGCAAACCGACCAAAATTAAAGATTTAATATTTTCATCCCGCTTCGCCTGCCCTTCCTGTAATATTTCTTTGCCGGAAATTGAACCGAGAATTTTTTCTTTTAACTCCCCTTTCGGAGCCTGTCCGGAGTGTAACGGCTTGGGCGTTAAGCTGAAAATTGATACTTCCCGGGTTGATCCGTCGGCGGTTTGGGATCTGGAAAGAAGATATTACAATACCACCTCCGATGAGATGAGGGAGGAAATTGAAAAATTGATGATTAAAGAAAATTGCCCTCTTTGCCAAGGCACACGACTGAAAAAAGACGCTTTAACCGTCACTATCGATAAAAATAATATTGCCCAGATTTCCTCCTGGAATCTGGAAAAGCTTCATCTTTGGATTAATAAATTATCGGAAATGCTGGAATCGGGAAAAGAAAAGGAAATCTCCGAACCTCTGTTACGGGAAATCGGCAACCGCCTCTCCTTTTTAAACTCGGTCGGGGTAAATTATCTTTCTTTGGACCGAAACGCCGCCACTCTTTCTGCCGGCGAGGGTCAAAGAATCAGACTCGCCTCCCAGGTCGGTTCCGGCTTAACCGGAGTTTTGTATATTTTGGACGAGCCGACGGTTGGGCTTCACCCCCGGGATACCCAAAAACTAATTGCCACCCTGGAAAAACTGCGCGATCTGGGAAACACCGTTATTGTCGTAGAACACGACCGGGAAGTTATGGAATCGGCCGATTGGATCGTTGATTTCGGTCCGGCGGCCGGAAAAGACGGCGGTCATGTAGTTGCCGAAGGTTCTCCCGAGGAAATCAAAAAAAATTCCGCTTCCCTGACCGGCCGGTACCTTTCCGGTAAAGAAAAAATCTCACCTCTCTCTTCAAATTCCGGCCTCCCGCTTCCAACTTCTTACCTTACCATCACCGGCTGTAGGGCCCACAATCTCAAAAACCTGACCGTCAAGATTCCTTTGGGCAAATTGATCATTTTAACCGGCGTTTCCGGTTCGGGCAAGTCAACCTTGTTGTCGGACACTCTTTACCCGGCCCTTAAACAAAGACTGAACGAAGATTTTACCCAAACTGCCGGCGAGTTTAAGGATATTAAAGGAGCCGAGCAAATCAGCCAGGTTTTATTGGTTGACCAATCGCCTATCGGCCGGACCTCCCGCAGCAATCCGGCGACTTACACCGGTGTCTTTTCCGATATCCGCCATCTTTTTACCCAAACAAGAGAGGCTCAATTAAAAGGACTGAAAGAAACTCATTTCTCTTTTAATACCGAAGGCGGCCGCTGCGAGGCCTGCCAAGGTCAAGGTCAAAATCGCGTCGTGATGCAATTTCTGCCTGATATTTGGATTCAATGCGAAGAATGCCACGGCAAGAGATTTAAAAATGAAGTATTGGAAGTTGAATATAAAAGCAAAAACATTGCCCAGGTTTTGAATTTGACCATTAAAGAAGCCCAGGATTTTTTCTCCGCCATTCCCTCTATTACCCGGAAATTAAAATTGTTGGAAAAAATCGGTTTGGATTATTTGGAATTGGGTCAAATATCTCCGACTCTTTCCGGCGGCGAATCCCAGCGCTTAAAATTGGCCCGCGAACTTGTCAAAAGGGGTGAAGGGAAAACAATTTACCTTTTGGACGAACCGACAACCGGACTTCATTTTGCCGATTTAAAAAAATTGCTTTACGTTTTAAGAGCCTTGGTGGAAAAAGGCAACACCGTTATCCTGATTGAACACAACCAGGAAATAATTCGGGAAGCCGATTGGATTATTGATTTGGGTCCGGAAGGCGGCGAAAAAGGGGGTGAAATTATCGCCGAAGGAACCCCTGAAGAAATTGCCCAAAATCCAAATTCCTGGACCGGAAAATACTTAAAAAGGTCCCTTTAATAAAGTTAAAATTAAAGTCTGAAAACTTTTTGACTTTTGATCTTCCTTTTCCTATAATTTCCCCGCTTAGGCTTTTGGCGAGCCAAAAGTAATATTTAAGCACTTTGATAAAAACTGATCTCTCCCGCCATTAAGGCTTTAAGCCCGACGGCAACAACAGGAGAAGAAAAGATGCCAACATCACTTAGATGGGGAGAAGTAGCCAGTCTAATCATTATTCCGGGCGGGAAGTATACTGTTAAACCGGTAAATGGTGGATGCCGGGAAGGATTTTTTCCCGACAGGTTGTCTCACGAAGGAAATTCGGGAATTGGCTACCGTTTTTTGGGTCTGACGGTGAAGGTCAGCCCCAAAGGAGATTTCGTCACGCTAATCCGAGGGAATGAATTCAATCAAGAGGGCAAGAGGTTCAAGGTTGTTGATAGCCACAGCGACGGCAAAAGAGTTGTTAGAATTTCAATCAGAACCGGAAGACGCGACCTTTTCTTTAACGATGAAGTTCTCGAAGCGACCTTCGAAATTGTTAAGCCAAAAAAAGGAGAACACGTAATCGACGGGTCTGAATTTAACAAGGGAGGTTCAAATCCCAGCAATGTTGATCCTCTTCCGTGGAGAGGAACTCTTTCTCGCCAGTAACTCTCCCATGACCGGCCAAAACTTGGTCACCAGCTGAGGCCAATGGCCATAACCTCAGCTTTTTTTAAAAATTTCCAAATGCTATCATTTTCTCGATTAATAGGTTAATTTAAATAATTTTATGGCAAGCCAAAAAATCTACCAAAATTTGCCCCAATCTCCTGGTGTTTATCTTTTCAAGGACAAAAAACAGAAAGTAATTTATATCGGTAAGGCTATAAATTTAAGAAATCGGGTAAAAAATCATTTTACCGATAAAAACGATGATTTAAGGCATAAAAACTTAATTTCTTTAGTGGAAAAAATTGACTTTCAGACTGTTTCCTGGGAATTTGAAGCCTTACTCTTGGAAGCCCGTCTGATTAAACAATATAAACCAAAATTTAATATTCTCTTAAAGGATGATACCCGGTATTTGTATGTCGGAATTACCAAAGATAAGTTTCCCCAAATTAAATTGGTCAGGCAACCCGAAAAAGATGAAAATTTATCCGATTGGTTTGGTCCTTTTCCTTCCTCTTATGGCTTAAAAGAAGTATTACGTTTTGTTCGCCGGATTTTTCCTTACCGTTCTTGTGAGAACTTACCCAAAAAACCCTGTTTATATTCCCATCTTAAACTCTGCTCTGCTCCCTGCATAAACCAAGTTGAATCCTATCCCCAAACAATACGCAAAATAAAAATGCTTTTAAACGGTGAGGTTAAACCGCTGATCTCTTTGTTGACCAAACAAATGAATTTATCTTCCCAGAAGCAAAAATTTGAAGAAGCTCAGGGCTACAAAAAACAAATCGAGATGATTCAAAATCTTTTAACCAAAAGGCCCAAATCGGCCGAAGAAGAAAGATTTGTCAAACAATTGGAACAGTTAAAGAATATTCTGATTCGCTATCAAAATTTTGATCCTTTTATTATTCACCGCCTGGAAGCTTATGATATTTCCAATTTGGGGAAAGAGATTATTGTCGGCTCGATGGTGGCTTTTATCGATGGCGAACCCGATACTTCCCAATACAGAAAATTCAGGATCTCTAACCAATTTCAAGACGACTTTGGCGCCATTAAACAAGTAATTTTAAGGCGTCTTGGTCACCAGGAATGGGTTTATCCCCAGGTTATCTTGGTAGATGGCGGCAAAGGACAAATATCGGCCGCCTTTGAAGCTATAAAAGAAAAAAACTTAGCCGGAAAAGTCGGTTTGCTTGGGTTAACCAAAGAATTGGAAACAATTGTTATCCCCGAAATTAAGATTGATAAAATTACCGGTTGGAAAAAATTAAATCTTTCAATCAATTCCCCCGCCTTGCAATTATTGCAACATAGCCGGGACGAGGCTCATCGTTTCGCCCAAAGATATTACAAAATTCTGGCGCTTCCGCCGGAACTTAAATCAAACCAAAAAAGAAAAAACTTTTGAAGAAAAATAAATAATTTTGGGGAAAATATTACTTTAAAGCCAAAATTGGACCGAAGATTCCCTCGGATAATAAAACCAAGGTTCGGACCAAATCTTTATCTGTAACCTCAACCGGTTTATAAACAGGCTCTTTTTTTGACAAAGAAGCCGACTCCCAAACCCGGCCGAAAGCATGCAGATGGGTTTCTCCTTCGCGAATCATCATTCTGAAAGCCAAGCTCTCCCCTTCTCTGGTTAAAAGTGCTTCTTCCTCAACAACCGTATCCCGACGCAAACCGGCGCCGACAGCGGAAAAATCTTTTTCCTCGGTAAGATAGCTTTTGGTTATTAAAAAACCGGCGGAATCGGTTTTAATTGTTACCAAATTCAAAGGCTCATCTTGTGGTTTGATTTTCTCAAAGCCGTTTGTCTTGCGGATTCTCCGCTGACTGATTTCCGCCGCCGCCTCTTCGGAAACCAAGCCCAATTCTACCAACCGGCAGGACGGAACCGCCAACCTGGTTTCCCCTTTTCTTTTTTCCGGGTAAAGAAAGGTTAAAATCCGCCAAATTTCCTTTAAAATTTCTTCTTTTTCTTCACCGCCAAATTCCCTACCGGCTTGAAAGTGCTGCAAAAAACGATCCGCGGAACTTTTAACCGTCTCTTGAAAAGTTGGCCTTTGATAAGATTCAACTGTCATAAGTGGCCGTATTTTAATACAAAAGCCTTAAAAAAACAACCTATAACTTGAAAACGATAAAATATTCGTTATAATAAACAAATGGAAAAAGAGGCAAGCTCAAAAGGTCCAATAACAGAACCGAAAAAGGAAACCGATCCGGTAAAAAACGCTCTTGATTCTCTGCTCCGATACTTGGATCCATTAAAAGAACAACCCCAAGACAATCTAACCTATAAAGAAGCGGTTGATTTTCTTCAATCCTCTTTGTTTATAAATAAATTTAAAGAGAGATTTGTCCATTACCTTGACATTGATAGAGAAAATATGGGAACACACACGCTTAATCCCCTTGAAGAAGCCACTTTTCAAACTCTGGGAATCATAATTGCCTTCGCTGATATCTCCACGATGAACAAAATAAACCTTCCAATGTATTGGGGAAAAAATCAACAACAAATCGCCAAAATAAAGAGAACGGCAGAGGCAATCACTCCCCTTTTAAGAGAAGCCATCTCTCCTCAAGATAAGTCCCAACTTTTGGGCTGATCAAATCAACAAAGAAAGCAAAACAAAAACAAAAGCGACGGAAAGCAAATAAATTTTTTGAGCTTCGGGCGATACTTTTTTACCTATTTGCCAAAAAAGCCAATTGTTCAAGTGATCGTATCTTTTTCTCAAATATTCTTCCGCTACATCCTTAAGAAGATGAATGTTCAAGGCCGCCACCAAGCCGGAACCGAAATAACTGCCGCCGGAAGTAAAAATGTAAAGACTGACGATTAAAAGAATAACCTGGAAAAGAGCCGTATGGAAGATTAAGCGCGTATGGGTGTCGTGATAACGGGCCATTAAAGCCAATAATCCGGAAAAATCTCTCTTTCGCCAAAGCATCTTTGCCAACAACGAGTCCTGTTTTTCCGGCCGGAACCAAAACCAATAAATCAAATGGTCAATATCCAAAATAAACGTGCCGGCAAAAGCACCCAGCCAAAGATAAATCAAATTCCGGCTTAAATCCTTCAAAAGAGAAACAAAAATTAGCCAAACGAGAGTGGCCAAAAAGTGGCCGATTATTTCCTTAATAATTTCTTTAGAAAATGTCATCTGTCAATTAGTGTACATGGCACAGAGAATAAAGCGAAAAGTCGTGACTTAAATCAATTTTTACTTTTCCGCCCCTTTACTCTCCTGCTCTTTTTTCATCTGCCCGACTTTCCACATAAACAATTTTGCTTTACTGCGGGCATTGGCATCCTTGACAAAACTCCTGGCTTTTTCCAAAACCGTCCGGGGATAATTTTTTGCCAAACGAAAATAAAGAGATTTATGGTCCAAGTCGCCTAATTCCAAAGCCAAATCATAACCGTATTTTTGAAACTCCCGGGAAACGAACTTGTCCTTCAGGGGGTCAAAGTTTTTTAAGATGTTGCCGATACTTTGCGGCTCATTTTTTTTAACCGCCATAATTGGAGAAATCAACTTAACCCAGCCAGGGAATCTTTTTGCCCTTTTCCGCCAGCCGGATATCCTGATAAACAAAATATAAAAGAGAGGTTCCGGCGATACAAACCGCGCCAACAACCAAAAACAAAGTTTGAAAACCGAATTTCTCCGCCAGAAATCCACCCAAGGCACCCGCCAAAGCGGCGCCCAAATTAACCATTGAATTATAAAGACTCCATTCTTGGGCCTCACGATGAGGATCAATATGGCGGGTAAAAATGGCGCTCCAGCCGGGAGTAATCATTGCCGCTCCGACTCCGTGAAGAGCTTGAATTAAAAGCAATTGAATTGCCGAACGGGTATGGTAAAAAAGAAAAGGAATGGTGCTGATGATTAAAGTGCCGAAAGCCATAATTATCAAATCGTCAATTTCGCCCCGATGTTTATCTATAAAACGTGCCACCGGAATTTGTAAAAAAGATTTTAAAACCAAATAAACCGCTGTTGCCAGCCCGACCAACTCAATATTTCCGCCCGTAACCTGTTCGGCGATGAAAACCGCGAAAATCGGCGAAACCAAACCCCAACCGCTGATAATCAAGACATCAGAATAGGTTAAAACTTTAACCAAACTATTAACTTTCCGCATTGTTTTTATCTTACCAGAAATCTTTTCGGAAAGTAAACAAAAAAAAGGAGCGCTATCGGCATTTTGCCGGCGCTCCTTTTGCTTAGCCCCTGGGCCGGAAAAAGCTGGCCATCAGCCAAATTCCGGCCTCGAAAAGGCCAAGAGTGCATAGTAATCCAAAAAAGTTTCCCCACCGGCCGGCCGCCCAAATCCCCGACTTGAGACTGACAGCCAAAACAAAACAACCGACGAGAAAACGAAGGAAGAAACTATTAATCCCAATGAGGGTGCGTTTCAATTTTTGCCTCAGAGATTCCAGGCAATTTCTGAAGCCCGGCAATAACCCGGTTGATCTGATCAAGGTTACCTTGAACCCTTGCCAAAAGAACCCCTTTGCCGTAATATTTGACTCTGAGAAGTTTGGGATTTCCTTTCTCTAAAATAATATTGAGAATTAAATCCCAGTTAACAAATTCCGAAACCTGGTTAAAAACAATCTTAATCGTATTTATCACTTTCCTCCTCCTTTTTTTGGTTTGTTAATGAACTGTCCAAGCTTATGCGGAAGCGATTTTCCGTTGGCTCGGAATAGCGAAATTTTACAACAACTATAGGATTTTATCAACTTTCTCTTTTTTACTGCTTATTTTTTCCAAGAAGAAGAGGAATTAACCTTAGTGGTTAAATTGATTCATTGCTTTTTCCGGACCGTCTTTCAAGGCAATTACTAATGCCTTAACTGTTTTTTTGACCATTTGTTTGACTTCGCCCGCTTCGTTTTGATCAAAATCATCCAAAACATAATTTTCAACCGCTTTCCCGCCTCCTTTTTTCTCTTGACTTACCTTAATGGGCCGACCGATTCCTAACCGAAAACGGAAAAATTGGTCACTCCCCAGTTCTTTTATTATTGACTCTACGCCGTGATGGCCGGCGCTGGCACCGCCGAAACGGATTTTTATCTTACCCAAAGGAAGATCTACGTCATCATGGACAATAAATAAACGGCTAGTGTCTAGCCTGTAGCGTTTCGTTAATTCTTCAACGGTAAAACCGGAGGCGTTCATAAAAGTTTGTGGCTTGGCCAGTAAAACGTCCGGCGATAATTGAAGCACCAAAGCTTCAGCCTGTCTGTCGGTTTGCCACTTGGTTTTTGTCAAAGGTAACAATTCCTTGGCCAATTTATCCAAAACCGTAAAGCCAAGATTGTGGCGGGAATTTTCGTATTTCGGGCCGGGATTGCCCAAACCAATAATCAAAATCATATTAAATATTAATTATAAATCTGGTTATTTGCTATTTAATATTCTGAGGACTTCCTCATCGGAAACCTGGCTAAAATTTTGATAAAATTGCCCGACGGCCAAAAACATCTCCGGCGCTTCCAGATAAATAACCTGATCGGCTTCCTTTTGTAACAGGTCTAAAATATCCAAGGCCAAAACCGGAATCGCCACAATAATTTTTTTAGGCCGATGGGTTTTGATTACTCTTAAAGAAGCCAGCATTGTTGCTCCGGTTGCCACCCCGTCGTCGGTTAAAATAACAACTTTATCTTTTAAATCCAAATCCGGTTTTTCGCCCCGAAAAAAAACTTTTTTCAAAGCCAGTTCTTTGCGCTTTTCGGCCAAAACCGTATTTTTATAATTCTCGGTCAAACAAAGACTTTGGCAAATTTCCTCATTAAAATAAACCATTTGTCCTTCGCCGACCGCGCCGATCGCCAACTCGGGACTTCCGGGTGCCGGCAATTTTTTCGTTACCAAAACCTCAAGGGGAAGGTTTAACTTTTGAGCCAATTCTTTTCCGACAATAATTCCTCCGCGGGGAACAGCGACAATTATCCCCTCGTTTTGGCCAAGGCTAACTTCGGCGGCAATTTTTTCCGCCAATTTTTTTCCCGCTTCGCTCCTGTCTTTAAACATATCCTTATTGTAAGCGGTAAACTGTAAACTGTAAACGAAGAGAATTTGGACCACCAAAAAACCGTCCCGTCATTAGCAGAACGGCTTTAACGCCAAATCAATTTAATAATTACCGTTTTTTCTTTACTTCTCTAGTTGTTTTTCCACAAAATTACCGATTACCGGCAACTTGATCTTCTCTCCCCGGTAAGTTTTAACCAGTAAAAAGACCCAAAGAGCAACCACGGCTAAGGAAATAATCCGATAAACAACCGAAAACAAACCAAAAGAAAAGTAAAAAACCGGTGCCGTAACGTAGGACAAAAGGTGAATCGCTCCGAAAAGAATAATTGATTGCAACGCGTGGAATCTCAAAGACTTATCGTTTTTTTCCACAAAATAAACGACCAACCCGGTAACCCAACCTAAAGAATAAGCCAAAGCGGCCGTTGTATTTTTGGGTAAGCCCAAAGAGGTTTTATCTTCAGCCATTTAAATCACCTCCTTTAAAAAAATAATTTAACAATATCTGATATTAAGATACTAAGATTTCTTCTGTTTTGTCAATCACAATAAAACTCAAAAATTTAGTGATAAAGCGTAAGGCCACAACAAAAAACTTAGAACTTTTATAATCAACGAATTCAGATTTAACATTTAACCTTTCAGTTTTAAGATTTTTCAAAGATGCTCATCTGTCCGCCGTTTTCGCTTACCTCATTTTCGAAAAAACCGTTTTCCTCCTCCGGAGTTTTAACGGAAGAGGACCAAATTTTAACCGTGCCGAAAACTCCATCGTAACCCGGCTCAATGACAATCTTTCCTTGCCGCACTTTTCCAACCCCTTCGGCAACTTTTCCTCCGGCGACTTCGGCAATTTCCTCAAGTGGAGTTTCTAACAAGACTTTAAATTCCGAACCGAATTTTACCGTCAACTTATCAAATTCGCTCACCACTTTTTGACTTCCGACCGAACTTCCTAAAGACTCGGAAAGAATCTCCATTAATGGCACCAGTCGGACATAGGACGGTCTTTCCCCCCACTGAATCCTCTTCATTTTCCCTATCGCTTCAAATTTCCCGCCTTTTACTTCTTCTGCACTTCGCGAAGCCAATTGTTCCACCCGATGCATAACCCCAACCGTCAACGGCTTGCCGCAAACCGGACAAGTTTCGCCCGATCTTTTGGTTTCTTCCGGAGATTGCCTGATCCGACAACTCCGATGACCGGTATAATGATATTTTCCCTCTTCGGGATAAAATTCAATCGTACAAGAAATGTGGGGCTGAAAATGAGAAGTTGGATTTTGAAATGTGCTGTTTTGATTTCTTGAAATCTCGCTTCCTGCCTTATTTTCCAGTTTCTCGTCTCTTACTTCCCTCTTCCCGACGATTGCTTCTTTAATATCCCCATACCTTAATCTTGTAATATCCCCCACCTCAAAAACCGTCGCTTCCCTGCCCATTTTTTCGGGCGAATGGGCGTCGGAAAAACTGAGAATTGACCGGTTGTCCAATTCGCTAATTCGCCAATTCATCGCCGGATCGGAAGAAATTCCGGTTTCAACGGCAAAAATATTTTCGGCAAAAGGACCAAGGCAGTCTTCTATCGAATCAAAGCCGGACTTTGAACCATAAAGAGAAAACCAGGGTGTCCAGATATGGGCCGGAATAAGCAGACATTCTTTATCGGCCGTAAAAACCAACTCCCCTAGATTCTTTGCCGATAAACCAATAATCGGACGGCCGTCCGAGTCCAAATTGGCGCCTCTTTTTTTCAATTCCCGGATTATTTTATCAACAGCGGCAAAAGAAGGAGCGAAAACCAAATTATGGATTCTTCTCAATTTACCTTTTTCGTGATAAATACTGGAAATCTCCGCGGAAAGCAAAAACTGACTTTCCTGAACCCCCTCGGAACGACTATTGTTTTTCTTTTTTGCTTTCAATCTCAAAATTCCGTCATTTTCTTCCAATAGTTCTTTTAATTCTTTTAACCATAACGGGTGGGTCCAATCTCCGGTTCCCAACAAATTTATTCCTTTTTTTTCTGCCCAGGAAGCCATTTCCAAAATATTCATCCGGGGAGAGACTGCCCGGGAATATTTTGAGTGAAGATGCAAGTCGGCAACCAATTCCATCGCTCCCATTCTAGCATAAATCTATTGCCGTCCTTTAGCTGATATAATAATTACATTGTATTTTTTAACCAATGAAAATTTTCTGGTTTGACAAACAGGAGAAAACCGCCGCCGGCGGAATGGGAACGTATTCCAGGGAGATCATTGATGGTTTAACTAAAAAAGGTCACCGGGTTACTATTCTCCGCTTTGGAGACAAACCCAATCCCGACGATCCTCCCAATATCATTATCTTGCCCTACTCTATTGGTAATAAGTCATTATATTTTCTTCCCGTTCCGAAAACTTATAAAATTATCAAGGACGCTTTTAATTCTCTTCAACCCGATATCGCCCATATTAATTTCAGTGTCTCTTTGACCGATTTTTCCCTTCCAGATTTTTGCCATTCAAGAAATATTCCCGTTGTCGGCACCCTTCACCAAAGCCTACCAGAAAACAAAGAAATCTCCTTGGAAAGTCTTAGTATAAAATCATATTTTCTTTCCCACCTGGCTTGCCTTTCCCGGCTAGATAAATTGCTGGTTTTTTCTCAATTGGGAAAGGATTTTTTTATTGACAAGGGGCTGAAGACCAAAAACATTGAGGTTTTCCCCAATTTCGTTGACTGTCGCCGGTTTCGGCCAGGAAAATCAAGGTTTAAAAAAGAAAATAAGATTGATTTTGCCTATCTTTTCTTGGGAAGAATCAGTTTTCCTAAAAATCCGGATCTTTTAATTAAATCCTTTTTGGCCGCTAATCCGCCGGCAAACCAAAAATTACTTATGGTCGGCGGCGGCGATTTCGGTTCTACCTACAAACAGCTTTATAAAAAATTTCACCGTCACCCGCAAATCATTTTTACCGGGGTTATCAGCGACATAAACCAAAAAATTGATATTATTCGGGCGGCCGACGTTTTTGTTTTACCTTCCTCGTTTGAGGGGATGTCTTTCTCTCTTCTGGAGGCGATGGCCTGCGGTTTGGCCCCTTTGGTTTCCGACGCCGGCAGCCACCGCGAAGTCGTTGAAGATACCGGCATCATCATTGAACATAACAAAATCAGGGAACAATTGCCGATTGCCTTACAATTATTTATCAAGGAACCGAAAATCGCCCAATTTTTCGGTAAAAAAGCCAGAGAAAAAGCAGTTAAAAACTACAATCAGGAAATCCAGATTAAAAAGTTGGTTGAAATTTACAACGAGGTTGTTAAAAGAAGAAAATCTTCAATAATTTAAAGCAATAATCGCCACCCCCTAATTACTGAAGGCTGTAATCATTTTTGCATCCGGAATAATTTTTTTGCCTCGGTCAAAGTAGTTGCCTGACTTGCTGCCTTTAAATCCCGAAAACGAACCAGTCTGGGAAATCTTAAGGCCAAACCGGCAGTATGAATTGGTGAAACTGTAATATTGTCTGCCTGAATCTCTACCATAATTTTTGGCTCGCACCAGACATCCGGCTCCAAATTCTTATTTACCTTATACTGCTTAGGTTCACTTTTAACTTTAAAATTTTCGCTTTTAGCCTTTAATTCCCGCCATTGCTCGTCCGTTAAGCCGGTTCCGATTTTGGAAATCGTTAAAAAAGTATCGGAGTTTTCTGCCTCCCTTATCCCCACCAAAAACGCTCCAATTCCAAAACCGGCCCGCTTCCCCTTTCCCCGATAATAACCCATCACGACACATTCCAAAGTATCGGCCAAGCCGCCGCCTTTTTTGCTTTCCTCCTCT
>Ga0116142_10003673_pt1 | contig 15238 bp, 13 predicted proteins | sample AD_UKC033_MetaG_FD_89785 | JGI IMG/M metagenome (GOLD analysis project Ga0116142, IMG submission 89785) | Active sludge microbial communities of municipal wastewater-treating anaerobic digesters from USA - AD_UKC033_MetaG | ecosystem: Engineered > Bioreactor > Anaerobic > Digestate | place: USA... | reverse complement strand
TGCGACACACTTTCTTTATCACAGAATTAAAAATGGCCTGGAATAATGATTCACGGACCTACCGGTCGAGCGGCACCATAGGCATCAGTAACATCGAAAAGACAAGTATCAACAGAAGGGTTCCCGGATATGTAGAAATAGTTCATAAGCGTAGTGGTGATGTCTTTAATTTATATTTGGAACCGGAAAATGGTGCCTGGTACTACTTCAGTTATTCCAGAGGATTGTTGCAAAGTATCAGTTCATATAGTGCCTTCAATGAAGCAATTGAGAAGATCAAGCCGGAGAAAAGGGTTAGGAAAGAAAAAGATAAGGCTGATTTCGAGTACATTCTATCCACTGACCGGGCTGTGAGAAATTTTCTCAAAAGAATGCAACCTCCCGAACCTGAAGGAGATAAGTAAGAGCGTATTGAATATTTGGGATTCTTTGGCTATGCTTGCAAATGGGTTTCAGATGAGCCATCTCCGGAGTGAAAACTAATTAATCGGCTCCTGTTCTGATCCCGGAAGTTATTACTCACCAATTCTAAATCATCAGGATAAATTAGCACAGGATTTGCTTACTTTCTCAAATATTATTGGTCTTGTGTTGGCATACCTGGTAGGCTCAATTCCCTCAGCGGTCTGGGTCGGAAGGAGGTTTTATAATATCGATGTGAGAGAATACGGCAGTGGAAATGCCGGTGCAACAAATACCTTCAGAGTACTTGGTAAAAAACCCGGACTGGCTGTACTTCTGATGGATATTCTCAAAGGTTTTCTGGCTGTAAAACTTGCATATATAGTAGGTGACTACAGTTCTGATTCTCCCGAATTTATTGATTTCGAATTGGCATTAGCAGTTTGTGGATTGATGGGGCATATTTTTCCAGTCTATGTCGGATTCAGAGGTGGAAAAGGTATTGCTACCATGTTGGGAATTTTAATCGGAGTTCACCCGCAAGCTGCATTATTCTGTGCAATTGTATTTGCAGTCACATTATTACTCAGTGGTTATATCTCCTTGAGCAGTATGATGGCAGGCATCACATTCCCGATTGTGATAATGGTTTTTTATTCAACCAATTCCAGTATTAATATATTCTCTCTGGCTGTTGCGGTGATCATCCTCGTAACCCATCAAAGGAACATCGAAAGACTAATCAGCAAAGAAGAATCAAGGGTGAAGTGGCATAAATCGAGATGAGTCTTCCGGGCAACATTTTTTTACAAAAGGTAAAACTGCCATACCAGGATCAAGCTCATATGCACGTTGCATATCTTCGCAGACTTTGATCTTTTTATCAAGATAAGCATAGATCACTCCTCGCTGAAAGTAAGACTCTGCATGTAAAGGCCTCATCCTGGCAGATTCGGAGAAGTCTATTATTGCAGAATTCGCCAGATCCTCGTTCAGCTCCAACCTGCTTATTTTAAACCTCCCTCTCTGATAGTAGAGTATTGGATTAAACGGATCCATGTCTATAGCCAAATTATAATACCTTAATGCACTTTTAAAGTCCTTCTCCTTTTCTTTTTGTTTTGCCGTGTCAGCAAGTTTTAATGCCTTTATCGATAAAATAGAATCCTGCTCATTGTATTCGGTTAAAAGTTCATCTGCTTTTTCCATACTTATGCGAGGGTACTGACTTCTCAGAAATTCTTCATAGGTACTCACTCTATAAAAATTATGAAAGTCCTTCGGGCTGAGAAATATTCCGGTGAATAAAAGTATTCCAATTAAAGCGGCAAAATAAAGTCTTGGAAAAGTTGGCATCAATTGCAACCATTGAATCTTACTTTGATCAGAAGCAGCATAATTTTTGTGTATGATCCCTATGATAAAGATCAATCCTGCCAGTTTTGTTAAACCGGGCCCATGGATCCAGTATTGCTGTTGAAACAAGATCAGACCAAAGCAAAGACTATATAACAGTACGTCAGTCAGCAGCCATCGTGATTCGGTCTTTCTTGTATAAATAACAATTTTGATTCCGGGCCGGATACAATGTATAAAAAGCCAGATCCCGCATAATATCACCATGAAAGGTCCAAGCAACCAGCCAAGCTTGCGTAGCACCATGCTTATGGTGAAAGCCAGCAATGGAATTATGATGCCGTTTCCTTTTAACTTATCAAATATTTCAGGCATTATGAGTTTTATCCCTTAAGACAACAATGAAAATAATTGACAATTTATGAATTCTCTTTGTTAAGAAGATGGCTTTTCTTCTCTGCGTCCGACTCGATCATATCGTAAATTTGTACATTATGATATTAAAACCTAATCCAATATTGATTCGCAAAATAGCCTATTTATTTCTATTCTTATCTTTAGTTACGCTGAGCTTACCGAAAGAATCTGCTGCCTTAACCGCTCCGCCATTTTATTCTGAAGAAGCTTCTGTTTGGGCTGATTCAGTAATGTCAACGCTAAACAGACACGAAAGAATAGCGCAATTGATAATGGTTGCAGCCTGGAGTAATAAAGATGCTGCTCATGTTGCTGAAATAAGGAAGTTGATCATGGATTGGGGGATTGGAGGGTTGATCTTTTTTCAGGGTGGACCTGTACGACAGGCTAATCTTACGAATGATTTTCAAAAACTTTCAAAAGTTCCACTATTGATCGGAATAGATGGTGAATGGGGACTGTCAATGCGCTTAGACAGTACGGTTCGTTTTCCGCGGCAGATGACGATGGCAGCAATGCAGGATGACTCAATGATCTATGAGATGGGAAGGGAAATTGGTCGTCAGTGCAAAAGGATGGGTGTGCATGTAAATTTTGCCCCGGATATCGACATCAATAATAATTTCAGAAATCCGGTTATAGGCAGCAGATCATTTGGGGATGATAGAGAAGAAGTTTACAAGAAATCACTTAAATACATGCAGGGAATGCAAGAGATGGGTGTCCTGGCAAATGGCAAGCACTTTCCCGGTCATGGAAATGCAGACAGTGATTCACATTACACACTTCCAACGATTCATCAAGGCAAGGCAGAACTTGATTCAACAGAGCTATACCCATTTCGAAAGTTAATCGAAGAGGGTTTGGGATCTATCATGGTTGCACACCTTTCAGTTCCGTCTCTTGATAGCACACCGGAACTTCCGTCAACATTATCGCCGCATATAGTAACAGGTCTCCTTAAAAATGAGATGGGCTTCAAGGGCCTGATATTTACTGATGCATTGAACATGAAAGCAGTTAGTACATGTTATAAACCCGGAGTCTTAGACAAGCTTGCTCTCATTGCAGGAAATGACATACTCCTTTATAGTGAAGACGTAAGAAAGGCTGTCTATGAAATACATATTGCCATTGAAAATTGTGAGATCACGGAGGAAGAAGTTAACGAAAGAGTGAAGAAAGTACTTATGGCCAAATACTGGGCCGGTCTGTCAAAAACGCCACAAATTGACACTACAAACCTTCTTGCGGATCTAAATACACCTGATGCGGTATTTCTCCAGCGTAAAATGTATGAAAAGTCGATCACCACACTTACAAATAAATCTTCTATCCTTCCTCTCAAAGATCTTGAATCAATGAGGATCGCATCAATAGTGATAGGCGACGACAAAAATAATGTATTTCAGGAAAAACTTTTGCAATATGGTCAGATAGATGTCTTTTCTGAAGATAAAGATGCACCGGTTTCTATGTTTGAAGCAATGGCAGGGTTCATGGCTAACTATGATCTGATCATTTTAAGCCTTCATGGTACTACTATGAAAGCTCAAACTAATTTTGGCATCCCGCCGGCTGCAAGAAATTTTATTGACACAATACTAAAGAGCTATAACACCATTTTTGTCGATTTTGGAAATGCTTATACTCTAAGTCAATTTAATAATTTATCTAAAGCAAAAGCGGTGGTCATTGCCTATGAGGATTTTTCACTCACTCATGATCTGGCAGCACAAGCAGTGATGGGAGGGGCAACAATGGAAGGCAGGCTACCTGTAAATAGTACAGAATTATTTCACCGCGGAGCCGGCACGAATACCACAGAACAGATCAGGTTGAAGTATACCGTTCCTGAAGATGTAGGGATTTCAAGTTCAAAGTTGCTCAAAATCGACACCCTGGTAGCCAAGGCAATCACAGAAGGAGCAATGCCTGGTTGTCAAATAATGGTTGTAAAGGATCGAAAAGTAATTTATGACAAAGCCTTTGGGACGCAATCATTCTCAGGAAATGTTCCGGTCAGGAATTCAGATTTATATGACGTAGCTTCAGTGACAAAAATTGTCTCGACAGCACTGGGTGTAATGAAGATTTATGAAGATGAAGGGTTGAATTTGAATAAACCCCTCTCACAATATCTTCCCAAATTAAAATCTACGAATAAAAAATCATTAGTCTTAAGAGATATAATGACTCACCAGGCAGGATTGCAATCATGGATTCCTTTCTGGAAGCAAACGGTCACAAACGGCATGCCCGATTCGTCAATCTACCATAAGACATCTTCGGAAGATTATTTTTTACAGGTTGCTGATAGTTTGTATATGAAAAATGAATATGCAGATAGTATTATGCAATGGATCTATCTATCACCACTTACAGAAATCAACAAATATGTATACAGTGATCTGGGCCCGATTCTCATGAAAGAACTTATCGAAAAGGAATCAGATGACAGATTCGAGGAGTATCTGAATAAGAACTTTTATATTCCATTACAATTATCAAATTCAGGATTCAAACCAAGAGATCAATATGCACTATCAAGGTTGATACCGACTGAAAATGATACTGCCTTTCGCCATCAATTGATAAGAGGCTATGTACACGACCCTGCAGCTGCTATGTTTGGTGGTATTAGTGGTAATGCAGGCTTCTTTAGCAATACCAATGACCTGGCAGTGATCATGCAGATGCTTCTCGATGAGGGAATTTATGGAGGAAAAAAATACCTTAAATCATCAACAATTCAAGAATTCACAAGACAACAATTTCCGGAATCAACAAACAGACGAGCCTTGTTGTTTGATAAACCAGAACCTGATAAACGCAAATCGAGCCCGGCTTGCTTGAGTGCGTCTCCTCGAACTTTCGGCCATCAAGGCTTTACAGGTACATGCGTATGGGCAGATCCCGAACATAATTTGATTTTTATTTTCCTCTCAAATAGAATAAACCCTGATGCAGGTAATACAAAATTGGCTAAAATGAACGTAAGAACAGACATTCAACAAGTTGTTTATGATGCAATTCTTGCTAAATAAATGCAATATATACTTCTAACAAAACTGAATAGCTATCTTTGTTGATATACACATTTATTGAATGAACGAGCATCTGTTATGAAAATTGGAATCTTGTGTTATCCTACCTTCGGTGGAAGTGGAGTAGTTGCTACAGAGCTTGGCAAAGCCTTAGCCGAGAAGGGACATCAAATACATTTTATTACATACAGCCAGCCTGTGAGACTGGAGCATTTTTCTGAAAATGTTTTTTACCATGAAGTCGGCGTTGCAGATTATCCCCTGTTTGAATTCGCTCCCTATGAGACAGCCTTAACAAGCAAGTTAGTTGATGTTGCAAGATTCGAAAAACTTGATCTAGTACATGTGCACTATGCGATTCCACATGCATCGGTAGCCTATATGGCTAAGAAGATCCTGGAAAGCTACGGGCTCAGGCTTCCTTTCATTACCACATTGCATGGAACTGATATAACATTAGTAGGAAAAAATGCCAGTTATAATCCTGTCGTAACTTTTGCGATTAATCATAGTGATGCGGTAACATCCGTTTCACAAAGTCTGAAAGACGATACATTCAAGAATTTTGAGATCAAGAATGAAATTCAAGTCATTCCAAACTTCATAGATTTAAGAAGATTTTCCAAACAGTATAAAGATCATTTCAGGAGAGCAATTGCACCAAACGGGGAACGTCTCATAGTTCATGCTTCGAATTTCAGGCCGGTAAAGAGGGTGAGAGATGTCGTTAAAATATTTTTCAAGATACTTGAGAAATTACCTGCAAAGTTATTGTTGATTGGTGATGGCCCTGACAGGAATATGATAGAAAAAGAATGCCGTGAATGTTCAGCATGTGATCATATTCGTTTTCTTGGAAAAATGGAAGCTGTAGAAGAAATACTTTCAATAAGTGATCTTTTTATTCTGCCTTCTGAAACCGAAAGTTTCGGACTTGCCGCATTGGAAGCAATGGCTTGTCAGGTTCCCGTGATCTCATCTAATTCCGGAGGAATTCCTGAATTAAACGTACATGGAAAAACAGGGTTTATGAGTGATGTCGGTGATATTGATGATATGGCAAAAAACGCCATTCTGATTTTGGAAAATGAAGATCGTTTGCAACAATTCAAAAAACAAGCTTTGGAACATGCAAAGACATTTGATATCATGCAAATATTACCTGTGTATGAAAAACTCTATGAAAAGGTACTGACTTTTTCAGCACAAACTGATCCCGAGCTTTATTAAGCATGGATATACTTTATATAAAAGCACTGCATATCATTTTTATTGTGACCTGGTTCGCAGGCTTGTTCTATACTGTCAGACTATTTATCTACCACACTGAATCAGCTCAGGCGAAGGAACCGGATAGAGCGATTTTGCAGAATCACTTTAAAATTGCAACAAAAAGATTGTGGCTCGGCATAACCTGGCCATCAGCAATTGGTACTTATATCTTTGGATTTTGGTTATTGACCTTAACCTACGGTTGGCATCTTCCCGGCTGGATGATAGTCAAATTACTCTTTATTGCAGGGTTGACCTTGTATCATCTATTATGTGGCAGGATCTATTCTCAGTTACAAGAAGACATCATACGTTACTCAGGTTCTAAATTGAGAATATGGAACGAAGTGGCAACCGTTTTTTTAGTTGCCATAGTCTTTATTGTAGTGCTGAAAGGACAAGGAAACTGGTTTTTAGGTCTTGCCGGATTAATTCTATTTTCTCTTTTACTGCTTCTAGGGATCAAGATCTATCAGCGATTGAGAGAGAAAAAATAAATGATCTTGAAAATCCGGCTTCTTTAACAGCCTGATTTTTTTGCCCTGTATCCACTATCAAGAAGTATTTTCAAGATCCTGTCCCGATGATCTCCCTGCACCAATATTTCAAAATCTTTTACTGAGCCACCAACACCACATTTAGACTTTAATTCTCTACCAAGTTTTTCGATATCCTCATCTCGTCCAATAAAGCCGGAAACAAGTGTAACGACTTTTCCTCCACGATTCTTTTTATCAAGAGAGACACGCAGATCTTGCTGAGCAGGAGCTAAGGTCACTGTTCCCTGAAGTGGTTTTTCTGAATAAGAAAAGTTCGGATTGGTAGAGTATATCACTCCACCTGTCGATTTATTTTTCTTTGACATGTCGTAAAGTTACAAATTACCGGTTGAACAAGAGCACATATTTTCTTCTAGAGCAAGTCAATCAGTTTAGGAATGAAAATAATACATCCTATGATTGCAGATACGATCGAAACTATAAGCACTGCTGCGGCCGCCAGATCTTTCGCATTCTTAGCAGTCTCATTGTAGCCCGGTGCCAGCAAATCGGTATTTAATTCCAGTGAGGTGTTCAATAATTCGGCAGTGATAACAGAGGCAATACAAAACAAAATGACAGACCATTCGAGGGGATTAAGCTTCAAGAGGGCTGAAAGAATTAGGGCCAGCAAGGCACTAAAAATATGAAAGCGAAAATTGAACTGAGTCCGGAAGGCAAATGAGATACCTGACAATGCCCACGAAATACTTCTTACAATACGCTTTATATGCTTACTCATCAATATCATTATTTCTTTGCCACAAGTACGTTTATTGATAGTGGAAAGATCTGAACATCTATATCACCATATAACATCACAGGTTCACCGTCAATATGACCTTTTATGCCGGTCTTATTTTCAATTTGGATACTCTTACCACTCATACCGGTATAATAACGTGACTTGTGCAAATTATTGTTCATCAATCTAAAAATCAGATTTGGTGCCATGATCGCAGGAAACTTCCGCACTATTGAGATGTCGATTATCCCATCTTTAACATTTGCAAAAGGTGCTATTACTGCATTATTTCCAAATTGTGATGAGTTCGCAAAGGTAAAAAGGAAGGAATTAAGCTCTGTTTTTTTTCCGTCAATGACTACTTTATATTGGTGAGAGGGATATTTATAAAATTCTGACAGCACAAGTTTTACATAGGTTGAATATCCCCGTGTGCCGGCTTCAGCAAACAAATGTGCAATATGAGCATCAAAGCCAATACCAAAGGTACCTATGCAGAAGCGTTCATTAACTCTAAGCGTATCTATCCTGTCTGATCTCGAAAAATTTAGCAGATCAATCGCCCTTTTAAAATCAATTGGAATCTTGAGATGTCTTGCCATTCCGTTTCCGGAACCTGTCGGAATGATGCCCAGCGCAGTATCAGAGCCCATCAATCCGCTTGCCGTTTCATTTACGGAGCCATCGCCACCAACAGCAACAACGGCGAAATAATTTTGACCGGCAGCTTCTTTGCTTAATACTGTGGCATGTAGTGGTGCTTCGGTAAAACTGATATCTGCATCATAAATACTATGATCGATACCGGATTCTATCCATTGCACATAATGCAGCTTATTGTGCGATCCCGATTTCGGGTTAATGATGAACCTTATCTTCTTTTTCATAAGTTCAACGGATCATCTGATTTTCGATAAGAGAGTTATTGTACGTTTGAATTATCGCTTTTATTTTTCTTTCCATTAAAGTAGCATGCTTTCGCTGAGTTGCAATAATATTTTTTTGTAAAGTCAAATCTGATTTATAATCGAATAGAAAATTTCCTTGTACTGTATCCAGAATTAATGAATATTTATCATCAATGAGCTGATAAGTATCATTTATATAATTTACTGCAAATCCTTCTGCTCCGGTGTCAAATACGCTTGACCCAAAAGAAAAATAGGGTCTTTCATAATTCAGATAATCCAAAACGCTCGGCATTATATCTATCTGTTGACTGACTTTCTCGCTGACAGCTTTCAATGAGCCATCAGGCCTGAAAAAGATTAGTGGTATTGAATACATTCCAACCCGATTGTGATAAAATGCTTTCTCAGCCAAGGCCGTATGGTCGGAGGTGATGACAAATAAAGTATTCTGATACCATTTTTGCCCGGAAGCGTAATTAAAAAAAGAGTGAAGTGAATGATCAGTGTATTGAACACTTTTATGAATGGGTAAAGTTCCCCCATCAAATTTTCCTTCAAAATCTGCAGGGATATTGTAAGGATGGTGTGAAGTCAATGTAAAGACCGTCGTAATGAATGGTGTTTTCATTGTATTCATGTTTTCGGCAAATTTTAACAGAAAGGGTTCATCGTAAATACCCCAATTGCCATCAAAATCTTTGTCATTATTGTATTCATATCTGCCAAAATATTTTTCATATCCGCATGACCTGCTAAAATTATCAAAGCCCATGGTGCCATTAGTCCCTCCATGATAAAAAGCGCTGCTATATCCTTGCTTTGCCAGTAATGACGCAAGACTTTCGAATGAATTGCCTGAATAAGAAGAGGTAATAAATGGCTCCGACAGCAATGCCGGGATGCCGGCAAGTATCGCCGGGATGCCTTCGATCGATCTTTTACCGTTCGCAAAAGAATTCTTCAGGACAAGGCTATGTTCCATGAGTGAATCGAGAAAAGGAGTGTATCCTTTTTCATTATTTAATGAGCCGATATATTCTGATCCAACACTTTCCATTATGATCAGCACAACATTCAATGCCTGGAATTTACTGCTATCAGATTCAGATTTCACAACCGGATAAATAGACTGAAGAGTTTCCTGATCGTAATATTCCACTTTGTTTAAAGTGGACTTGCCAAAAGTCTTTACAAATGTAAACGGACTGTTTAGAACCAAGGAGGCAATCGGGCCTGTACCGTATTTTGTAGCTGTAAGAATATGAATGGGCTTATACTGTATTCCTCCTCTGAAACCTATGAATACTAAGGCTACAACGATGATGTGAAGACTGAAGGTGTAAAAGCCATTCCTTTTAGCTGACGATTGACCAATTGCTCCCTGATCAAAAATTGCTATTTTATTATAAAGTAAGAAGAGTAAAAAAAACAATCCTAGAAGGATCAATAACAAATGCCAAAAATCTAGTACCATAGCAGGTATGGTATTTGATATGTCCTCCCCATAATTCATTATTCCGAAAATATCTGCAGTGATTCTCTTTCCTGCGAATCGAAATAAACCCATATCGATACAGTTCATCAGAAGCATAAAGAAAGCAGGAACAAAAAATAAAACTTTTACTACAGCCTGGTATATCTTACTATAGAAAAATTGAAAGGGGAGAAGGTGTAAAATAATAAAGGGGAGACAAAGTATGACTGTAACGGTAATATCAAAACGAAGTCCGTAAAAAAATGCTGTTACCAGCGAGAAGAAGGCATATTCATGAAAGTAGGAAAAGTTAAAAATCAGAAATAATAATCTGCAAACAGACATAAAAAGAAGAAGCAAGGCTATTCTTTTTATCAAGAGAAGGAGATTACTTTTCTTTTTCACAGCTACGAATGTAAGGGCTGGATGGAAATAAAAAAAGCCGCCAGATAGGCGGCTTTTTTAGAAAATTATTCTGGTTATTGAAGTGTATATGTAGCAGTGCATACAGTAGCACCGGTGCAACCTGAAGTAATTACTTCATCATTATATACCAATATAAAACCAGTGCTTGTACCTGTGTACGAAACGCTTGTAAATCTATGGTCAACAATGTCGCATGATCCGGCACCTGAACCGATTGAAGTACCAATTTGTGCAGGGATGTCCAATGAACCGTTTCCAAGACGATTTGCATAAATGCCGGTATTATTAGCATAATCAGCAAACTTGTTGAAATGCACTCTGTTGTTTAATGTTTCGTCTATGGTGATTACCTGTGTATAGTTAAATACAAAGCCGGGACATGTATCATGCACCGCATAAGTTCCTGCAAATCCTTCTGCATCATTTTTTACACGGATTGTGCGAACGGCAGTACCAACGTTTCCTGCTGCATCAACAGCTGTATAAGTTACGGTATAAGTACCTACCAGGTTTAAGTTTGGATTGCTGCTGCTGTTATCAGAACTAACGCTGACAGTACCATCTTCATCATCTGTAGCTGTAGCACCAGGATCTGTCCAGCTAGCTGTATTTAAAGAAAGTTCAATTGAAGCATCACCTAATAAAGTGACAATTGGAGGAGTAGTGTCGTCCTTTGAGCAGGAAGTAAAAAATGCGATACTCAACATCATAGTAGCAAATGAAAGGGAAATAATTAATTTTTTCATTGGTGATTTTTTTGGATAGGTTAGAGGTTTTTTATCTATGTGGCGAAATTACTAAATAAATGAAACCAAAACATATAAATAAAGTAATAACTTTGCAAATCAAACTAATCAACCAATCTATTTCAAAAATGAAAAAAGTATTATCCCTCCTTTTAGTTGCCGGTATGGCAACTATCGTTTCTTGCGGTCCAAGTGCTGAAGAAAAAGCTGCAGCTGAGAAAGCAATTCAGGATTCTATCGCTAACGTAGCACAAATGCAGGCTGATTCACTAGCTGCAGTAGAAATGGCTGCTCAGGAAGCAGCTGCGGCTGCAGAAAAAATGATAGCTGATTCTATTGCTGCTGTTGAGGCGGCTGCTGCTGCTAAAAAACCGGCATCGAAGCCTAAGCCAAAAACTAAGGAAGAAAAGAAAATTGAAGAAACTAAAAAAGTAACCGGAGGCAGAGGTTAAATCAAAAAAGGGTAAAATCACATGATTTTACCCTTTTTTTGTTCTTTATATGAATTTTTGGGTTCAAGGGTTTATTAACTGAAAGATGTTAATGTTTTTCACATTTCCCCTTGTTAATCCATTAAAAGTGACTACTTTTGCGCCCACTATAAACAAACCTATATTATTATCAACAAAATGAAAAAAGTATTCTCTACCTTATTAGTGGCTTCAATGTTCGCTATCGTTGCTTGTGGTCCTAGCGCTGAAGAAAAAGCTGCTGCTGAAAAAGCAACACAAGATTCTATCGCTGCTGCTGAAGAAGCACAACAAGCTGCTGCTGAGCAAGCTGTTATGCAAGATTCAGTAATGAACGCTATGGAGACTGCAGTTGACACTGCAATGGCTCAGTAATCTTTCTGAAATGTCATTAAAAAAGGGGTTCCCAAAGAGCTCCTTTTTTTTATGCCTATTAACTTGATTTATCTTCCGGAGCCAGGGAAGAGGCCGGACACTTCTCACATGTCTTCGCATTTTTATCACGAAGCCCGGCATATATTTTCCGACCTGTAAAAAATAAGGCAATCAGGAAAAAAACCAGCACCAGAAATAATTGAACATCCATCCCAATTAATTTATACAAAGATACGGTCTATTTTAAATAAGTTTGCAGCTAATTTCATTCCTGTGATTCAGTATAACAGATCAGACTACAGTGATGACCAACTTAGAATAATTTATTCTGAACTTCTCCGGCCAAGATTGATCGAGGAGAAAATGTTGGTTCTATTAAGACAAGGAAAAATTGCCAAATGGTTTTCAGGAATTGGACAAGAAGCGATATCTGTTGCCTGCGGACTGGCTCTTGATCCAAATGAATACATCTTACCGATGCATCGAAACCTCGGTGTATTTACAACAAGAAAAATTCCTTTACACAGGCTCTTTTCGCAGTGGCAAGGAAAAGAAGGAGGCTTTACAAGAGGTAGGGACCGGTCTTTTCACTTCGGCACCAAAGAATTCAAGATCATTGGCATGATCTCACACCTTGGTCCACAAATGGGTGTTGCCGATGGCATCGCACTGGGCCATCTGATCAGAAAAGAGAAGGCTGTAACTGCTGTCTTCACAGGTGATGGTGGTGCAAGCGAAGGTGACTTCCATGAGAGCATTAATGTAGCAGCAGTCTGGGACCTTCCGGTGATCTTCATTGTGGAAAATAATAAATATGGTTTGTCTACACCCTCATCCGAACAGTTCAGGATGAAGCAATTCATTGACAAAGGTATCGGCTACGGAATTGAGGCTGTTCAAGTGGATGGAAATAATATTCTCGAAACACTTAGTACCATCAAGTCGATCGCAAAAAGTATAAGGGAAAAACCCAGACCTGTCTTGCTGGAATGTATGACCTTCAGGATGCGGGGTCACGAGGAGGCTTCAGGAAATAAATATGTACCTGCCGCGCTGATCGAGGAATGGGCAAAGAAGGATCCTATCCTAAACTATGAAAATTTCTTACTTAAAGAAAAAGTTCTGGTAGAGGCAGATATAGTATTAATAAGAAAAGAAATAAAGACTGAAATCGAGAGTAATTTAGAGATAACTTATGCAGAAGAAAAGCCAAAAGCTATCACAGAAAATGAGCTGAATGACGTCTATAGAAACTATCAAGGTCCTTACTTAGCCCCATCCGGTAAAACAACGGATAGAAGGTTTCTTGATGCGATTTCAGACGGCATGAGGCAGGCGATGCAGAAGTACCCGGAACTGATTATTATGGGTCAGGACATAGCTGAGTACGGCGGTGTATTTAAAGCTACCCAAGGCTTCGTCGAGGAGTTCGGTAAAGCAAGGGTCAGGAATACTCCAATTTGTGAGTCAGCTATAATTGGCGCCGGTTTAGGATTGTCAATTCAGGGTATGAAGTCAATCGTTGAAATGCAGTTCGCAGATTTTGTCACCTGTGGTTTTAATCAGATCATTAATAATCTTGCAAAGACTCATTACCGATGGGGACAAAACGTTGATGTGGTAGTAAGGATGCCCACCGGAGCAGGCGTGGCAGCAGGACCATTCCATTCTCAATCTAATGAGGCATGGTTCGCACATACTCCCGGCCTCAAAGTTGTTTATCCGGCTTTCCCTGAAGATGCCAAGGGATTGCTGATCTCTTCGATAGAGGACCCGAATCCTGTTATGTTTTTTGAGCACAAGGCATTGTACAGAAGTATAAGCGGTCCGGTTCCTGACGGCTATTACTCTCTGGAATTCGGAAAAGCAAGGCTGGTCAGAGAAGGTTCTGATGTAAGCATCATTGCGTATGGCTATGCTGTACATTGGGCAATGGAATACCTTGCAAAAAATCCCGATGTTTCAGCAGATCTGATTGACCTTCGGACTTTAATTCCCTGGGACAAACAAACAGTAATAAATTCTATTAAGAAGACAGGTCGGGCAATAATTTTTCACGAGGACACACAGGTAGGAGGGTTTGGCGCTGAAATAGCAGCATTTCTTGCTGAGTATTGTTTTGATATGCTCGATGCACCAATTATACGTTGCGCAAGTATAGAAACACCGATTCCTATGAATGTAGCACTTGAAGAAAACTTCCTTCCGAAAGATCGCTTTGCATCAGCAATGGAAAAACTTTTAGCCTACTAAGGTATTTCCGGATTTGTTATTCGCCTTGGTCTCCTAAACCGGCAGCAATTGCCGGAGGAAATGCAGAATCAATTTTCCTCTCTCTCTTTTCCTTTGGAATTTCAAGAAGTCTGAGTAATTGTTCTACCGCCATTTTATTCTTAGGAAGATTGATAGAATTGTATACAGAGCGCTTTTCCCTTGTTGTCAGATGCCAGCTCAAAGAAATGTCCTGCTCCTTGGTAGGCAACTCAAAAATTACAAAGTCAAAGGGTGCCGTGAACCAACTTTTTGCATATTCATATGATTCATCCTGATTATAATCTTGTATAGTTAATAGGTTGCCATAAATGTTTCCTAACGGAGTGATGAAGTTTTCAAGGAACGACATTCTCGGTTTTTCTTCCACAGGTCTTGCCTTGTGAGAATCCCGGATATCAACAAATACTACACCGCTTGTATTTTCTTCGATCCACTTTCTGAAAACGTAGAGAAATTTCAAGGAAGTTTTAAGACCCGTATTATCCCTGATACCTGCATCCATCACATTGATCATTGGCTGACTTGGAAGAGTGACAGCCGGCAGAATATAAGGGAATGTTGCATTCATTCTTAGTACAGAAGTAAATTTGATATTGTCAGCATGTTGATCACGAAAAAGTTTACGAAACTCAATTTCATCAATAGTGTAGTCAAACTTGAAACTGCTATCATTATTATGACTACTCATGTAAGACATCGGTTGAGGAGAAATAACCAATCTCCGTCCGTCATTTACTACGGTAGGGGTAAAAATCATCATAGGTATCAAAGCATTCGCCTCCGG
>Ga0116142_10003671_pt1 | contig 15247 bp, 5 predicted proteins | sample AD_UKC033_MetaG_FD_89785 | JGI IMG/M metagenome (GOLD analysis project Ga0116142, IMG submission 89785) | Active sludge microbial communities of municipal wastewater-treating anaerobic digesters from USA - AD_UKC033_MetaG | ecosystem: Engineered > Bioreactor > Anaerobic > Digestate | place: USA... | reverse complement strand
ATAGCCAAAGTGATATAGTCGCCGGGAGTAAAAGCGCCGTCTTCATTTTTATCCCGGAACAGAAAATCCATTTGTCGGCCTTCAGTGGTGTTGTAGATCATAAAGTTCACCGGTATAGCTTTTTGTCCAAACAGAAGCGCCTGTGATGTGTCGACAATGTTGGCGTGAAAGGACAGTTCGAAATCTGCCGGATAAGGGACAAATCGGCCCAGCAAACTGCTGTCGATCGCGGCCATCAGCAGATAATCGTGGTTCCCGGCAAGCCAGCCGGTTGCCGCATCGTCAACGGTCACCGCGGTGTCATTGCGCACCGTAAAGACGAACCCGTCGATCACCGGCGATACTGCATGGCCGTCTCTCAGAGGTTGCCGGACCAGCAGCGTTTCGGCGCCATCGCTCACGTCCAGCAACGAGTAATCGGGATTGACCGCAAGTGCGAAATCGCTGGTGTCGTGGAAAACCAGACGGTAGAGATGACCGTCCTGCAGTTGACCGGCATCGAGCAAGTCAATATCCAGCTTTCCGGTGCCAGGCCCCTGATGGCTGAAATCGTCGGCTACTTGCGGGCCGCGGTACCCGGCTGCTGGCGCTTGCGGCGTGACCCGGGCGGTGTTGATGTCGAGGTATTCCAGCACTCCGGCTTCGTTCACCTTGATGATGCTCGGGGCTTCTGACGGACTGATACCGCCGATTTCGCCGGTCGTTGTTATCGAAACCAGCCCGCGGTCATAGGGCACCAGTGCGTAATAATAGGTCTGGCCGTTGCGCACATCTGTATCGATATAATGATGGCGCAGACCGGTGTCGTTGCCGAGATCGAACTTGATGCCGTCCACATCGATTGGGTGCAAACCGGAAATGCCGTTTTTGAGATCAAATTGCGCAATCGGTTTGCGATAGATCGGTTTGCCATAGGCATCGGTGATGACCCGAGCCTCGAGAAATTCTGCGTCGGTGGCGCGATAGATGCGATAACCTTCAAAATCGTATTCTTGCAGAAAAGGATCCCATGACTTCTCGGCCAGGTCGTCCCAATAGAGAACCACCTGACGGTCGCCGGATACTGCGGTCAGTCGTGATTTTTCCGGCGGTTTGGCGAAGCGATAGGAAGCGTTGTAAATCTGCTGGATGGTTTTTTTGGTGCGCGACAGCTGGCGCTGATCCTCGCCGAACAACAAAGCCATCGAATAAAACTGCGTTTCACCGGCGGCCAGGGAAAAAGGTCCGGAACTGAAGAACATGCCCAGGTTGGTGTTCTGCACGAGTTTGTCGCGAGGCGGCGGAGCGGAACGCAAACCGTTCCAATACGCTTCGTCGTTCTCCATCTTGTATTCGTGCAGCACAAAGACGTTGAACCCGGTCAGACCGATCTGATCGGATTCATCCTTGTCGGTGAAATCGAAATCCGGTTCACCGGCAGTTGGCATCCCATCGCCTTCGCCTTCATCTGGCCCCGGGTAGTTGAGATCGTTGGGGCCCAGACCGTCTTCGCCGACATCGTCGTTCACCGGTTCATTGCCGTCCCACATGCCGTTTTCATTAAGATCCATGAATGAATCCCAGTTGATGTTTTCATCGCCGCTCCAATGGGGGCGGATTTCCGTGGTGGGATAGAAATCGCGAAAACGGTTGAGATCGGCGATGCCGTAGGGCGGATTGGTCAAAAGGGTCCCTGCCTGGCTGTCGCGGCGTTCGTCGATTAAACCGTCGCGGTCATTGTCGCGGTTGTCGCGAAAGATACCCGGGCTTTCCAGAAAGGCAAAACCTGCCACGCCCACGGGTGACCAGTTATACGGGCTGCCGTAACCGTTGCCGTCAAAAGCCCAGGCGATGTCGAGGTCCAGATCGTAATTGCCGCCGTCATCGGCAGAGTCATCATGGCCGCCGATTCCCCAGTCAATATGGAAAGCGAAATAAGTGCTGTCGTAATTGGCTGCGCCTTCATTGGTGATGAAATAGATGGCGAAGATCACATCCTGGGCCAGAACCTGATTCCACTGAAAAAGGCGGGAAGCGACCTCGATGCCCAGCCCGCGGCGTTCCGGGTCAGTTGGGTCAGGGTAGAAAAGCCACTCCTCATCCGGATCGTCATCGAAGACCATATAGGCTTCCAGATCCGCATTGGTCTTGCCAAGACCGAAAAAACCGTTCCACAAACCTGCCCAGTCGAGAGGTTTATCCGGCCAAAATGGCGGCCAGGTGCGCTGGTCGTTGCTGATCGCCGGCGAGTTGTTGAGATTGGTTTTGGGATCCGGATTGAAATAGCCGGGCAATGGCGCAAATCCCCACGGGATGCCGTCCGGCGAGACATCCATGTCTTCGCGGTAGCGGGTGACCACAGAATGGCGGCGCACGCCATTGGCGTCGGTAATCGGCGCCGCGACGATCAGCGCCACGCCATCGACATAGGTGTGTCCGCTGCCTTTGGGCCATTCGCCATTAGGCCAGGCTTGTTCATCCCAATTGGAAATCTCCCCGTGGTTGGCAAATACGGTGCGAACGAGATTGCCGTCCATTGTACCCCAACGCGTGTTTTCCAGATCGCCGACATTGGGATCGGGTTCCCGCTGCGCCCACAAGGCACCTGCCAGGGCCAACAGGATCAGTGCGCTGTCAAGAGTTCGCATAGCTCCTCTCACCGTCAATTGATCGCCAAGTTCGGCAACAGATCAAAATTCAAACCTGAATCCAAGCATGACCTGTCGCGGTTGTGAATAAAAATCAGGACGTTTGATCCATTCGTCCAGATTGTTGACGCCAAAGATTGTGCCTGAGCGCTCCGCAGCAATCGAGTAATTGGCGCGGCCGGTGTCGCTGTAGACATCGTTTTCATTCATCCGATCGAACAGATTGTAAACCCGCACATAGACGGTCGCTCGCAGCGGGTCGATCGGCAGGACACGATAGGCGTAAAGATCGACATTGTAGTAAGCCGGTCTGCGTTCGCTGTTTTCAACGGCAGTGCGCACGTTCTGTTGCGTCGGCGTGTAGGGAAGTCCGCTGCCCAGCCGGCCGATGAGGCTGAGAGCCATGCGCTCCGGATCTCCGAGCGTCAGGGAGGCGTTGAGGCTGTGGGTGCGGTCCCAGTTCAGAGGCACCAGCTGTTTTTGTGGTTCACGGCCGGCCTCGACGTCGAGAAAGGCGGCAGCTGGATCCGAAGCGTTGCCTTTGGCGATCTGATAGGTATAGTCTACAGTAGCGCCGATGCCGCCGCTCAGGCGTTTTTCCAAAGCAATGGTCAAGCCTTTGACATTGCCGTAATCGCGGTTGATGAAACGGGCATAGCGAATGCCGGTGGTGGTGTGCAGGATCTCGGTGCCGAGCAGATTGCGAATATCCTTGAAATAGGCGGTGACATCGAGGGAAAGGTCAGCGCCGAGCTGCTGCTGCAAACCGATTTCGTAGATGGTGGTCTTTTGCGGTTTGATATCGGCATTGCCGATCGTGTTGGGTTGCCGTTCCGGCGGACTTGTGCTGCCTGTATTGCTGGTGGCATAGAGTTCGAATTCCGGATTGCTGAACAGGTATTCAAAACTCGGTATCTGAAAGAAATGGCCATAAGAGACATGGATCGCGCCGCGATCGGTGATCGGATAGGAGAGACCGAAGCGCGGGCTGATCTGGTAGTCGGTTTGCGCGGCACGGATCGGCGATCGGCTTGGGTCTAAAAAATCGAGCGGAATTTTGCCGTCTGAGTCGAAATGGTCGATCCGCACTCCGGCATTGACCACCATATAGTCGAGTTCGATTTTATCCTGAAGGTAGGCTGAAAGTTCGCGCGGATGGTAGAGATATTCGTCGTTGTTTTGGATGTTCTGTGTTTGTGCCGGGATAAAGGGCTGCCAGCCGGTTTCGCGGTTCAGACGGATTTCAAAGGCGCGCAGCCACAGACGGTGTTGCCTAAATTCGATACCCGATTTTATCTGATGGGTCTGATTGACCTGAGAGGTCAGGTCGATTTTAGCGATGGTCGTGGTGGTGTTGCGCAAAAAATGCCACATCTCATGGCCACCGGTCAAAAAGGCGCTGCCGCTGGCCGCATCCAGAAGATCGGGATTGGCATAGCGCGAATCGTAGGGATCGCTGTAGACATATTGTTTATAGTCGGTATAAAACCGCGCCGCTTTGGTGGTCATAAAGGTTCGGCGATTAAAGACCCGCGTCCAGGTCAGGGTGTTGTTCCACCCCAATTGGTGCCGCCAAAAATCGCCGTCAGGATTGAGGCGGAATGTGTGATTGTATTCTTTGTATTTGCGCCATTGCACCAATCCTTCATAATCGACCTTGTCGGCATCGGTCAATTTGGCGGTCAACTTGAGCTGACCCGATCCATGCTGGCTCGGATTCATTGCAACATACTCGGAGGTCTGGCGCAGGCTGTCGGTGAACCGGGTAAAAGCCAGATCTGAGGAAAAACGATGCGACACGCCATGCGACGTAATCATCCAATCGCGGATGTCGGTGCTGGGAAAGTTCGATGAATCGCTCGGCAAAAAGCTCTTTCTGCCATACAGAGCTCCATCGCTCAGTGCGTAGCGGCCGGCGAGGAAAAAAGTCACTTTGTTTTTCGCTCGAGGCAGGGGACCGCTCAAGGTACCTTCCAGGTTGGCGATCGGGTTGAATTTATCGATGTTCCAAAAAACATCGCTGTGGTTGCTGACAAAGTCGCCGAAATAGCCCTGCACTTGCCCGTGATAGACCTCCCCGCCTTCTTTGGTCACCACATTCACCACACCAGACATGGCCTGCCCATATTCGGCATTGAAGGTGCCGCTGATCACTTGCAGCTCCTGCACCGACTGGTTTTCTACCTGCAGGGAAAAATCGCCGTTGTAGACGTCGTTGATGGAGACTCCATCGATGAGGTAAGCGACTTCACCGCTGCGGCCGCCGCGGAAATGGCCGTCCACCACGCCGGCCTGCAAATTGATCACCTCCTGAATCGAAGTGACCGGCAAGCGTTGAATGACCTCTGCATCGACAGTCACAGAAGTCGAGGTCAAATCGCGTTCGACGATCGGTTTTTGCGCCACCACCGTGACCGATTCTCCCAACTGCAGGACCGTCGGCACCAGGAAAAAGTTCACTTCCGTGGTCTTGTCCATAGAGACACGAACCTGTTCATAGCGCAACTCGCTGTAACCGATCATGCTCGCGCGCACGCTATAGGTGCCTGGTGCAATGCGGAGGATAAAAAACTCGCCTTTGACATCTGTCGCCGCTCCCAGTTGAGTCCCCTCAATGATGACATTCACCCCGGGCATGGCTTCACCGGTCTCCCGGTCTGTCACTTTGCCGACAATCTTGCCGGTGGTGCCGGTGTACGCAGCTGTCGCAAAAACCAGGATGACGGCAACCAGGATCGGGAGCATCCCTTGCTTTGCCTGCATGTGAGGCTCCTTTTTCTGCATCCGTGAACTCTACCGCAAACAAAACAACCGGGCGACAGCACAGCCGCCCGGTTGTCGATACGGTTTATTTGATAAAGGTCATTTTTCGTACCAATTTCGACTGTGGTGTGGTCAGGGTGTAGAAATAGATACCGCTGGAAGCGGCAAGACCGTTGTCATCGCGACCATCCCAGGTGACCGTGTGTTCACCGGCTTCGCGCATACCGTCGGCGAGAGTGCGGACGGTTTTGCCGAGAAGATCATAGACTACCAGGCTGACTTGCTGAGCCTGTGGCAAGTTGAAGCATATTGTCGTAGTCGGGTTAAACGGATTGGGATAGTTTTGCTCCAGCGCAAAGATCTGCGGCATGGCAGGGATATCCTGGCCGTCAACTCTCGTGACATTGCCTTCGACGACCGCGAAATCATCCCAATAGACCTTGCCAGTGGCCTGATGTTGCAGCCGAGCGCGAATCGACATGCGCTTCGCGTCTGCCGGAGCGGTCAATGTAAAGACATACAGCGACCAGTCTTTGCTGGCAACGGTTTGATCAACAACGAAAAAGTCTTCGCCGGCAAATTCAGCCCAACCCTCGTCGTCGGTGTGGTAGGTGGTGGTGAAAAAGACCGACTTTTCCACATCGTTTTCAGGATTGAGAATAACCTCTTCGGTTTTAACCCAGGCCTGAACCGTATAGACCTTGTTGCCCTCGATCGGATTGCGATCGCTGATCGCCACCACTTCAGCCGGATTGTCGGCAGTATCGGAAATGAGCAGCGAGTGGTCACCGGTAAAGGCCTCGTCGCGGGTGATGGTGACGACACCGTAATCCTCGTCGCCCAGGCTCATCCGATCTTTCCAGAAGAACCAACCTTCAGGAACGCCGAAATTGGCGTTGTACAGGTCGCCGATCCACCCCTCTGCACCCTCTGCCAGACGCATAAAAATATCATCCAGCCAAACGGTGCCGACGGCATTGGCGCCAAAGTGGAATTTGATTGCCAGGGAATCGGCTGTGACCGGCAAGACGATCGGCACGTCGTTCTTGATCTCGGTCCACTCGATCGTCCCTTGATTCTGCGGCACTTCAAGCACAATCGGTTCGCCAAAGATCAAGGCACCTTCCGCATCAAAGAATTCCCAGGTCAACACGACTTTTTCGGCATCGGAAGCAGGAGCGGTGTTGAGATTCTCGGTCTTTACCCAACCGCCCACCTCGATTTCGATGTCGGGCGGCACGCCGTCGACCGGATTCCACTGCAGTTTGGCCATATTGGCATGGGTGACCCACATCGGGTCATCGTCGCCGGCGCTTTCCTGGATCATCAGCGACCGCTGCGGCGAGCGGAATTGCTGACCGTCCCAGCTCAGCGTGGCATCGCCTTCATTGGCTTTGGTCCAGTAAGCCGGCATTTCGGCGTTTTCGAAACCATTGCCGGCCATGGTTTGGGCAATGGGCACGACAAAAAAGTCGTCCCAATAGACATCGCCGGTCGCCCAGTGCTGCATGCGAGCGCGGATCGATATGCGGCGGTCATTCTCTTCGGTGCGCAGTCGGAAGGTGCAGAGCGCCCAGTCGCGGTCGGCTTCTGTCTGGTTGACGACGAAAAAGTCGGCGCCGTGTGTTTCCGCCCAACCTTCGGCATCGGAGTGAAAAGTGACAGTGAAAAAGATGGCTTTTTCCACATCGAAAACCGGCAGCGGATTGACACCATCGAGTTTGACCCAGGCGCCGATCAGATATTCGGTGTTTGGCTCAACCTGGGTGCGGTCTGACATGGCCACCACTTCGTCGCCATTGGTGTCATCGTCGGCGACGCGCAGCGAATACTTGCCGCTGTGCGCATAGGTCTCGGTGATCGAAACCACGCCCTTGCCGGCGACTCCCTCGCTCATCTGGCTCTTCCAATAGGACCAACCTGCGGGAGTACCAAAATTGGCATTGAAGAGATCGCCGATCCAGCCGCTGGCTCCGGGCGCCGGATACATGAAAATATCATCCAACCAGGCCGTGCCGGTGGCGTTGGCACCAAAGGAGAACATGACCACCAACGAATCGGCCTCAACCGGCAAAACGATGGGGACATCGTTTTTGATTTCTGTCCAGTCGACCGACGCCTGGGTTTGCGGGACCTTGAGCACCACGGGTTCGCCGAAAATCAGGTTTTGTTCGGCATCAAAGAAAGAGAAGGTGAGGCGGATTTCGCTCGCAGCGTCGGCTGGATTGATGTTGACGTTTTCGGTTTTCACCCAGCCGCCGACAAGCATCTCGATGTTTTTGCCCAGGCCGGTTGGGCTGTTCCAGTTCAGCTTGGCCAGATTGCCCGAGACCCAGCAAGGATCATCATCGCCATCGCTGTCATAAATCTTGAGCGAGCGTTCAGCAGAGCGATATTGATCGCTTGCCCATTCGACCAATGCGTCGCCGTTGGGATACGGATTCCAATAGGCCGGATTGAGCGATTCGTCAAACGTATAGTTCTGTTTCGCCACCTCAACCGGATAGATGCGAAAATCGTCCCAATAGGTGTCGCCAACCGTTTGGTGTTGCATGCGAGCGCGCACCGAAATACGAGTCGCTTCGGCCGGTGGAGTGAAGGTGAATTGATAGAGACGCCAGTCACAATCGCTGCTGGACTGATCGACGACAAAGAAATCCTCACCGCCGACTTCAGCCCAATCCGCCGCATCCGTATGATAGGTGACCGTGAAAAAGACGGCGGTTTCGACTTCGCGTTTGGGATTGACGTTTACACCCGCCAGCTTGACCCAGGCCGACAACCCATAGGAACGTCCGGGCTCGATAGGCTGACGATTGGAGATCGCCACCACTTCAGCGGGATTGTCGGCTGTATCGCCGATGCGCAATGAATAGTTGCCGCTGTGTGCGGCGTTGCTGGTGATGGAGACCACACCGTAATCCTGGTCGCCCAGGCTCATCCGGTCTTTCCAGAAAAACCAGCCTTCCGGCACACCAAAATTGGCGTTGTAGAGATCGCCGATCCACCCCTCGGCACCTTCGGCCAGCCGCATGAAGATGTCGTCCAGCCAGGCGGTTCCGGTGGCATTGGCGCCGAAAGCAAAACTGATGATCAGCTCGGCAGCTGGAACCGGCAGAACAATCGGCACATCATTTTTGATCTCCACCCAGTCGGTGCCTGCCTGATCTTGCGGGATTTTGAGCACCACGGGTTCATTGAAAATAATCCCGCCAGCTGCATCTTTGAAGGTGAAAACCAGATGAATTTCCGCGTCGGCGTTGGCCGGATTGGTGTTGACGTTTTCCGTCTTGACCCAGCCGCCGACTTCGATCTCGATGTTCTCAGTGACGCCAGAGGTCGGATTCCAATTCAAAGTGGCCAGGTTGCTCGATTGCCAGGCAGGGGCGTCCGCGCCGGCGGATTCAGAAATCTTGAGCGAACGCTCGGGCGAGCGGTAAACATGTTCGTCCCAGATAACCTCTGCGTCTGCAGCATCGATCTTTTGCCAGTGACCCGGCACCTCGGCGCTCTCGAAACCGCCGTTGGTCAGGGTGTTGATCTGGGAATAGACGGTGGAAACTCCCAGCAACACCAAAGCTGCAGCGAAAATCGCTGTCAAAGATTTGCTCACACTCATGATGATCCTCTCTTGTTGATTGGGATGGTGAATGTTGCAAACGGATTGAGCTGTTTCTACAAACTTGACTCGCCAAGATGGGGGAGGGCGAACAGAACAGATGCTTTTGTTCCCTTTCCACCCTCGACCAGCACAGACCTCACCTCCTTTCATCTCTATCGATTAACTTTCGGACACGCAAAATCAGCAATGCCCAGGCGGTTCGTTCTTTTCGCGCGTCGAAACAAGTCAATGCCAATGAAAGGGGAATGACTATCATTGCCTGTCGACAGCGGAGCGAGTTCAGCGAACGGTTTGCCCTCTGCGATTGCGGGAAGGGATAAATCTGTCGAGCGTTTGATACTGTCAAAGATCGATGCGGCGGTGGCAGTCGTCCGATGACATGGGACGGCGGCAATCAACTGCGTGGCTGGTTGGAGGATTCGCGGATGATCAGTCGGACTGGAATCGTAATCTTTGTGCCGTATTCAGCGGTGTTTTTGATCATATCGACCAGTTGGCGCAAAGCGATGGCACCCATTTTTTCTTTGGGCACATGAACAGTCGTCAGTGCAGGGTGCAAGTTTTGCGCCGATTCGACGTCATCGAATCCGGTAATCGAAAAATCGTTTGGCACATGAAAACCATTCCCCTGACAGGCGCGTACCGCACCGACGGCCATCGCGTCGTTGGCAGCGACCACGGCGGTGAATTTGTTGTGATGCGGCAGCAGTTTTTGCATAAGGGTATAGCCGGTCTCGATGCCGCTCATCTCCTCTTCTGCTGCCACACAATCGTTATCGACACACAGGCCGGCGTCGGCTAGCGTTTGTTGAAAGGCGTTGAAACGTTGGCTCATGCCAGGGTGCTTCATGTCGCCGCCGATAAAGGCAAACCGGCAATGGCCGAGCTCGATGAGGTGATGGACGATCGCGCGAATCCCGCCGACGTTGTCGATTAAAACCGCAGAGTGCTTCGTGTCTGGCAAGTCATAATCGACAAGGACGATGGGCAAATCACGCACGGCGATATAATCGACAATTTTGTGCGGCACAGTGCCGACGAGAATCACGCCATCGACGTTGCGCTCGAGGAGAAATCGCGGCGCCCGATCGGCGTTGAAATGTTTGTCGATGGTGGTAAGAAGGATATAGTAGTCAAAGGAACGGGCTTCGAATTCGGTGCCGAGGAAGATTTTGGTGTAAAAGGGTTCTGCCTGGGAAAAGTGGTCGGTGGAGAGAATAAAGCCAAAATTGCCGCTGCGCTGGGTGACCAGACCGCGAGCTGAGCGTTGGGGATGGTAGTCGAGCTGCTCCACCGCTTGTTTGACTTTGGCTTCGGTTTTTTTGCTGACGCGGCCTTTGTTGTTGACCACCAGCGATACGGTTGACACCGCCACCCCGGCCAAGCGAGCCACATCGCGTATGGTTGTTGTCATCGAAACGTTTTTACTTCTGTTTGACAAGGAAACGATCCCTTATGATCAGCGCACTGACCGATCGTGATTTTTTCTCTTGCCTTCACCCTGGTTTCGCGCCAAAAAAATGGTTAAAATGGGCAATCCGGCAGCCGATAATCGCGATCTGCAGCAGAAAATCCACGGAGTGAAGATCGATATCTAGTTTGTGTCAGCAGAATTCCACGGCGTGTTCAGGAAGAGCAAAAGTGTAAGACAGATCGTTGTCGAAACGTTTCGATTTAAATATAAACCGTTTGCCTATCCATGTCAAGAGAAAAATTGTATAAGCAAAAAAAAGCCGCAAACCCGGCGGCTCGCGGCTGCTGTGCAAAATCATCGCCAGCGCAGCACCATCTCCACCCCGTCCAAAACTTCGGCAGAACCGCTGATCTCGATCAACGCTCTTTTGCCCCCGGGTAAATCGAAATAATTGTCGCTTAAAAGCAGCTTCGCGTCGTTGAATGCCAAATGAACACAAAGCGCATATCCGTCGCTCTGCAGCTCAATTTCCAGCTGATCTGCCGCCAAACGTTTCCTCTTCATCCTGACTTGCGCCCCCAGCCTCTGCAATTCCTTGATCGGAACAAAAAAATGGCGGTTGACCGGGGTCAAATTGTTCTTTTCCTCAACCCAAAGATAGTGCCCGGCATCCGCCTCCAGTTGTTCTCCTGTCCAGCGGGCGATGCATTGGCTTGCCTGCGCCGCGATCTGCGCGTGAACGTCTGTTTGCATCGCGACAGCCCCGCTGAACGACGCGTTTTCTACCATCCAGTCGCCTTCGAGCGGCTGATTGCGGTCATTCGTCACCCACAATTCGATGCTGCCATCCGGACACGGTTTGAAGGACGCCAAAACTGGCGCATATGAACGCTTGGCTGCATAGTAGCCGGCCTTGCCGAAACCATTATAATCGATCACGCTCCAGCTCAATACCGGCCAACAATCGTTGAACTGCCAGAACAATGCTCCTGAACAGTGCGGTTTGCGCCGCCTAAAGTGCTCGATGCCGCATTTCAGACCTTCTGCTTGCGCAATCATGCTGAAATCGATGTATTCATCCAGGTCGTTGGGCAATCCGGTCACGGACTGCATCAAGTTGTCGCCCTTGTTCTTGGGAAAGTCCTTGTTGTGGTGGTCCATCGCAGGGCTGTGGTGATAGAGCTGCTCAGCGGGAATGACACGGCGCAGCGTCTCGAAAACGGGAGAAGCGTGCATACCGAATTCACTGATAAAACGGCCCTGGTCTTGCAGATAATGCAAAAACGAGACCCCTGCCGGTGTCTGAACGGTCTGTGGTTTGTCTCCAAATCGGCGCGGCTGGTCGCCGTGCCAGACGGTCCAGTTGTGCCGATCGCCGTCTTCCATGCTGTTGTGGTCGTTGCCGCCATAAGGGCTGCCCGGCCAATAGGGAATGCGGCCATCCAGCTCGGCGACGATACGGGGCAAGAGATGGTGGTACAAAAAAGAACCCGGGACCGGCTCGGTGCCGCCTTTTTCCCACACTTCCTTATCGTGGATCCACTGGTTCTCGTTGTTGCCGCACCATAGAGCCAAACAGGGATGGTTGCGCAGGCGTCGGACCTGGTAGCGAGCTTCATTTTCGACCTCGCGCCTGAAAGCCGGATCGTGATCGGGGTACATGGCACAGGCAAACATGAAATCCTGCCAGATCAGGATGCCATAGCGGTCGCATAGATCATAAAACGCGTCATGCTCGTAAATTCCGCCGCCCCAAATCCGCAACATGGTCATATTGGCCTGGCGCGCTCCGGTCAGCAGACGCTGGTAACGTTCGTCCGGTATGGCGGCGACAAAGGAATCGGCCGGGATCCAGTCTGCGCCCTTGGCGAAAATAGGCACGCCGTTCAGAATAAAGCGGAAAAACCGGGTGCCGGGTTCGTCAGTATCAACCGATTGATCGAGTTCGATGGTTCGAATGCCTGCTTCTTGCAACTGTTCGTCGACCACCTGGTTGCCGGCGATGAGCTTGACCCGCAAGGCATAGAGATCCGGGCTGCCCAGTTCATGTGTCCACCACAGTTTGGGCTGATCGATGACCAGATAAGCGGTTGCCCGGCGGTCTTTGCCGCTGCCAGCCAATTGGAGTTTCGTCCGCATTGCAGCCGTGCTTTTGACGTGATCCTGGCCTGGCTCGAAGAGTTCAATCTCAGCATGCAGAGCGTCGGCGGCGGCAAAGGCCTCGGCCTCGACGCGGATACCGATCACCGCCTGTTTGTTTTCGATGGAGAGGGTGTAGAAATGCACGCCGCTCAAGGCCGCTTGTTTTTGCAGCATCAGGTGGACCGGCCGCCAGATGCCGATGCCAGGCAAACGCGGACCCCAGTCCCAGCCATAGCAGAATTGCGCCTTGCGCATGGCAACGCGCTCAGGATTCGGCCCCCAGGAAGCAAACGGTCCGCAATCCTGTGCATGGGCAAGCGGTGGATCAAAACAGACGGCCAAGACGTTTTGGCGGCCGACAAGCAATCGGTCGCTCACATCATAAACCGCTTCGCAGAACATGTTGCGATGCGAACCGATCGCTTCGCCGTTCAGCCAGATCGATGCAAACGTATCGAGGCCGTCGAATACCAGCAACCAGCGTTCATCATCGCCGGGCTTTGCCTCGGGGCCTTTGAATGCACAGCGAAACCACCACTCCCGCTCCTCCATCCAGAGGCATTCGTCCTCATTGCGATCGATAAATGGATCCGGAATGCGGCCATTATCGATCAAGACACGATGCACATCGCCCGGCACCTGGATGGAAAACCAGTCGGAATCTTCTGTATCGGGTGCAAACAGAGATTTTTTTATGCCCTCTCCCGGCGCCGAATCAAAAAATTTCCATGAGTTGAGCAAGTAATGCCTTTGCGATTTGTCCATCCACACGCCTCCGGCTGTTTTGGTGCTGTGCATTTTCACAATCCATTCATGTTTTGGCTGTAACAGCCATCCCGCTGGGCTTGGCGGAAAAAATTAAAACTACACATTTTCATAGCAAAATCAACAGGTTTTGTTGCTGTTGGCTTTCACCCAGATTCGGTGTTAACCGAATCAAAAATCATTCAATCACTTATTCCTTATGCGGTTGCACAAATGGCAGTTTTCACCCTCTGTGTAGTGCTATCAGATTGATTTTCTGTGAAATTCGGTGCTCTGCACCGAATCCGGGTTTCAGTTTTTATGCTTTTCCGGCGTGGCAGAAAACCCCCGCTGTTTGTCTGCATGCGCAGGCGGTCGTTTGCCGACCGCCAGTCGCAAGCGCACTGTGCGATCGAGACGTGTAGGGCAAGGCGGAGCCGGGATGGAATTTTCTCAGGCAAACCCGGCAAAATTCCGACTGCAGGACAATGCCCTGGACGCAAGTGTGCCATTGTGCGTCGAAAGACTCCGAGCGGGCAATCTGGCTGAATTTAAGTGTGATTTCAGGACGGCAATCCAATCAGAAGGCGAGGCGACGAAACAGATGCCGGACCCAGCGGGTTGCCGCAATACTGGCAATCACCTCCGAAATGACAATGCCGGCAATCACCCCGGGAAAACCAAACACGCGCGCTCCGAGCAACGCCATGGGAACCTGCAGAACAACGAGTCGAACAATGGTCCATGCTGAGCTGTCCAGCGGCCGATTGATGGCGTTCATCGCCTGGTTGGCGCACATGATTAAACCGCGAAAGCCGATGGCGAGTGGAATGATGCGCAGGTAGAGCACCAGCTGTTCGATGACTCGAGGCTCTTTGCTGAAATGGGTGGCAATGACCGGAGCCAGGATGCCGAAAAAAACCACACAAATTCCTCCCCAAATCGCGGCGACCGAGATACTCAGGCGACGGGCTTTTTCGACGCGATCGCGTGCGCCGGCGCCCCAATTCTGGCCGACAAAGGGCAAAAGAGACGCGCCAAAGGCGATGATGGGAATGGCGGCGATCTGTTCCAGACGGGTTCCGGCGCTCAGAGCCGCCACACTGGCAGTGCCGAACCCGCTGACTATCCGGGTGATAAGGCCGGCGGTCAGAGGTGTCAGCAGGTTGGTGGCCCCGGCAGGCAGACCGATATAAAGAATGCGCTTCCAGGATGCCCAAATCGATTTTAAACGGAAATCAGGCCGGGTCAGCAATCCCTTGCGATTGAGAATGTAAAGCGAGGCGAACAGCGCCAGCATGCGGCTGAGGACGGTGGCCAAAGCCGCACCGCGCATGCGCATGGCCGGGATGGGTCCCCAACCAAAAATAAAGATCGGATCGAGGATGATATTGAGCAAGACGTCACATCCCATGACCAGACTGGGGGAGAGGGTGTCGCCGGTGGCGCGGATGATATTGTTGCCGACCATCGGAATGATCAAAAAGAGCATTCCCGCAAACCAGATGGAGAGATATTCAACCGACAGCGGCAGAATGTCTGGTGCCGCACCGAGCAAATGGATCAAAGGCCGCATCGTCAAATAGCCGAGAAAGACAAAAAAGATCACCCACCCGATACCGAGCAGCAAGGCGTGCATGGTCAGCTGCTGTACCCGATGATGATCGCCTTCACCGATGGCGCGTGAGATCACCGATGCCGCGCCCATGCCGATGCCCATGATCAGGCCATGGATGATCATTTCCAACGGAAAAACATAACCCATGGCCGCAAGTTCGCGCGTACCCAGGCGGGCTACAAAATAAGTGTCCACCAGGTTGAATGCGGCGTTAAACAGAAAACCGAGCAGCATCGAAACGCTCATGCTCAAAAGTGTGGTGGTCACATTGCCGCGCACCAGCCGGGCTTGCGACGGCAGCGAGCTTGCACGAGTTT
>Ga0116142_10003670_pt1 | contig 15256 bp, 10 predicted proteins | sample AD_UKC033_MetaG_FD_89785 | JGI IMG/M metagenome (GOLD analysis project Ga0116142, IMG submission 89785) | Active sludge microbial communities of municipal wastewater-treating anaerobic digesters from USA - AD_UKC033_MetaG | ecosystem: Engineered > Bioreactor > Anaerobic > Digestate | place: USA... | reverse complement strand
TCAACCACGAGGCCGCGGCATGGGGGCGGCGATGCCTCGATCGGCTTCCGGTTGACAAGCGGCCCCTCAAGCGGCGGCGCGTCGCGGTGAACGTGCGTGCGGCGGAGGCATCATAGGTGAGCGCCATGATAACAACAACTTCCGCGAATCCGTGGTTGAAGGCAGTGCGCGACGCCTTCGAGGAGGCCGGCGCGGGCATCGAGCCGTGTGGTGCGGACGCGTTCGCGTTCACAACGAAGAACGGCGTGATGGTCCGCGGCGGGGCGCGCCTGCAACCGGACTGGCTTCTGTTGCGGGCGCCGTGCTCGGAAGCCATACACAAACTTCTGGAGGACAGCCCCGAGGGGGCGCTGGCGTTGATCGAGCGCAACGCAACGTTGCGGGGTGGGGTGCGCTTCGGCATCGGCGACGGCGGCCAGCCCAGGTTGTTCGCGGAAATCCCGCTGACGCGCGGAGTGGACCTGCGATCTCCGGTGGCGCGCGCGCTTGAGGGCATACGCCAGGCATGGCACGAACAGGGGGCGGCAGTGTCCTGCGCGGCGCCGCTTGAAGGCGACGCGGAAACAATCGACTGGGCCAAACTCTGCGCCGAAGCAGGATGGCAGAGCGCGCCCCGCGCCACGGGCGACGTGGCGGTCGAGGTGGGGCGCGCTCGCTGTTCCGAGCGCGTGCTGCTGACGTGCGGCTCCCCGCCGCGCGCGCAGTGGCGCTTCCATGCGCCCGAGGGCGTCGACCCCGCGTGTCGCGCCGCCGCCGGCAGTCTGCTGCTGGCGGCTTCGGGGCTGGTCCGTCTGGTGCGCCCGGTGACGACGGACGAGGGGGTCGGATTCGAGCACCAGTGGGAGGATCGGCCGCAGAGTTTCCTGTTGGGGCGCGTGCTCGAAGCATTGACGGTGGCCGCGGGCTTGTGCGGCGGGCCTCTACTCGCCTTGAGCAGTCCGCGCGTCGCAAGCGCCTTTCTGCGCCGTCGGGGATGGTCCCCGGAGGCCGGACAGGCGCGGGGTTCGAACCGGGTCCGAGAGGAGGTGATTTCATGGCAGCAGAAACTGTGAGCGTGCGGGTCAGAGACATGACCGGCCAGCGGAGTTACGTGACTGAACTTCCGCTTGAAGCCTCGTGGGGCGAGGCCTTTGGCCGGATTCTTGACCGGCTCCATCTCCCGGCGAATCCCGGGGATGGCGAGGAAACAGTCTGGACCGCCCGCCTCGATCGCGAAGGCCGACATTTGCACAACAGCGAGATCGTCGGCGACGTGCTCGAACCAAACGATGCTCTAACAATCCAGAGGGATATCGCGGCGGGCTGAGGATCGCGGGCGACGCGCCCGCTGTGAAGAGAGGGTTGAATATGGTTGAAAGCTCTTACAGCTTCATCCTGACGCTCTACAAGGAGGACGGCGACCGCCTTGGCGAAGCCGCGGTCGAGCCGGATTGGGGCCCCGCCTACGAGGACGCGCGGCTTACCGCGCTGCGCCGGGGCCGGTTGTCGCCGGACGCCTTTCACAGCGACGGTGTTGTCCAGCCTATCTGGGATACGAAGTCGGGCCGGCCGCACGTGGCGGGCGTGAAGGTGGCGCTGGAGAACGTCGCGGCCGGCCCCGATCCGGACGCGGACGGCGGCGTGATTGTGCCAATCACCTACTTCCGCAAGCTGGCCGAGGCGGCTTCGGTGCAGTTGGTGGCGCGGGGGGTGCTGAAGGAGGGCGATACGTTCCAGTACGGCGTGCTTGCGCACGAGAAGAATGGCTGCGGCGGGCCGAGCGACGACGGTTCTGTGCGCATCCGCGAGGCGGGCGACCCGTTGCCGGTCCATGCAAGCGCGCTCGATCCGTACCTCGCGCGGTCCATGGTCTGCGGGCCCGACACGACCGACGACTTCCCGGTGTTCTTCCCCGCCTCGATGCTGGAACGGATTGCGGCGCTCGTGCGAGACGCCGGACCGTGCGAGACGGGCGGCATGCTCATTGGGCGGCTCTGCCGCGACGCGGACGCGGGCGAGTTATTCGCCGAGGTGACGGCGCAATTGCCCGCGGAACATGTCCAGGCGGACAGCGCCTCGCTTACGTTTACCGGGGAAACCTGGGCCGCCGCGCGGGACGCGATCCGACTGCGCGGCGGTTCCGAGACGCCCCTCGGGTGGTACCACTCGCACCCGGCGAAGGAGTGGTGCAAGGACTGCCCGCCGGAGAAGCGCGCGACCTGTTCCCTAGAATGCTTCTTCAGCGCGGCGGACCAGCAAGTTCACGCGACGTTGTTCCCGCACGCTTACAGCGTCGCGCTGGTCGTCACGGACGGGCAACGAGGCTTGCGCTTCGACCTCTACGGGTGGCGGCGTACGCGGATTTTGCAGCGTGGTTTTCACATGCTGCGGGCAGATGGCGGACGAGGCGAAGCCTCGTCATAGGAGGACGCAACTATGTCGATACCAGACCAGAGTTTTCTCGAAATGATCGGGGCCGTGGGCGAAAGGGCGCCGGGCATCGATGAGAAGCTCATGCTGATGAACCAGTTCCGCGCGACCGCGCCGCGTAAGGCGGAACTGCTCGATCGGTATATGCTCGACCGGCTTCAGACACTCGGCGCCACCGTGACGGAACTTCACGGCGTGAACCGCGAACTCGCGGGGACGCTCGAGGAACTGAAGCGCGAGGCGCTGGCGCCGCCGTGGCACCCGGCGGTCTTCCTCGGGCATATCGAGACGCGCGAAGGGACCCGCGCGGTCGTCGCGCACGGTTCCGCCCGGCGCGTCGTGGCCATCGCTAACGAGGTTGAACTCTCGCCCGCGGACATCGGCGGCGAGGTGCTGCTGGCGCATGACCTGAATGTCGTACTGGAACGGTCGGCGCTGGGACCGCCGCCCTGCGGCGAGATCGCGTCGTTCGAGCGAAACATCGACGCGGCGCGTGTCGTGGTCCGCTGGCGGGACGAGGAGGTCGTGTTGCACCGGGCCGGCGCGCTGTTGGATACGGTGCTCGAGCCGGGCGACTTGGTGCGTTGGGACCACAACACGTGGTTTGTCTATGAGCGGCTTGAACGCAAGGAGCCGCGCCGCATCTTCCTCGAAGAGGCGCCCGATATCAGGCGGGAACAGATCGGCGGCCTGGACGCCATGCTGGAGGATATCCACCTCCTCATTCTCGGGAGGTACGAGAAGCCGGACGTGGCCGCCAAGTACCGCCTCGAACTCGGAAGCTCGATCCTTTTCTGGGGACCGCCCGGCTGCGGGAAAACGACCACCGCGCGCTTCATCGCCGCGGAATGCTCGCGGCTGCTCGGCCGCCGCTTCAAGTTCGCCCACATCCAGCCCAGCGACTACCTCAGCGCATACGTGGGCGAAACCCAGCAGAACATCCGGCGCTTGATTGACATGCTGCGGCGCGAGGAGGACTGGGTGGCCTTCTTCGACGACGCCGAGAGCATGGGGCGCGTCCGGGGGGACAGCTTGAACAAGTGGCGCGACGACGTGACGAGTTGCTGGCTCGAGGGGCTTGACGGCTTTAACGGGCGGCTTCCGGGCATCATCGTGGCGGCGACGAACCGCAAGGACTTGCTGGACCCGGCGCTCATGCAGCGCCTTTCCGACCTGCAAATCTACGTGCCGCCGCCGGACCTCGACGCCGGGCGCGCCATCTTCGGCGTGCACCTGCCCGAGTCGCTTCCCTATGCGGTCAACGGTCACGACGCCGCGGGAACGCGGGAAGACGTGATTGATGTGGCGGTCTCCCGTTTCTACGCGCCGAACGGCGACAACGCGGTGTGCAAGATTCGTCTTGCCGACAGCCAGACCCGCACCATCCGCGCGCGGGAACTTGCGAGCGGGCGCGTCTTCGAGCAGGTCTGCCGCACCGCGCGGCGCAGCGCCTGCCGCCGCGAGATTGCGACCGGAGCATCGGGAATCACCGTCGAGGACGTCGAGAATGCCGTTGCGGAAGCGCTCGAACAACTCCGCACGACGCTCACGCCGCAGAACATTCGTTCCTATGTGCCGGACTTGCCCCAGGACGTGCAGGTCGTGAGCGTCGAGCCGATTACGCCGCGCGTGGTGCGGCCGAGGCGGTACTTGAATGTGGCGTAAACACAGTTCGTAGTACGGGCTTTAGTCTGCGCTTAGGACAGCCTAAAGGCTGCACTACGAACAAGACAGCCTGAAGGCTGGACTACGAACGCAGAAGAAGAAGGGATCGTCATGAGAATGCAGAAGAGCACCGGAGGAGGCGCCGGGAAGACGCCGCGGCGCGTCGTCAAATTGTGCGGCGGCGATATCGAACTCGGCAATTTCATCCAGGGACTCGAACGTTCCCAAGGCACGGGCGGCGAGGCCGCGCACGCGCTCCTGCGCGAAATCCAAGGCTTGCCGCGCTCTGCCGGGCGATCCGCGTGCCAATGCGAAGCGTGCCGCGCGGCGCGCGCGCGGGGCGGGCAATCGGTCTCGGCAGGGTACGGCGGCGGTGGTTTCAGTTCCGGTTACGGCAACTGGGGCGGCAACGCGGGCGCGGACTACGGGTACTCGTATTCCACCGGATATAGCGCGTTTGACCCGCAGGACTGGGGACGGCGCTTCTTGGCGGAGAACGGTGGATGCTGTTATATTGATCTAGGACACCTGGAAATTTGCCTGCCCGAGGTGACGAACGCCCATGACTGGGTGGCGGCGTGGCACGCCATGCTGCGCGTCGCGCGCGGCGCGATGCGACGGGCGAACGCGAGGCTTCCGGAAGGGCAGCGCGTCGTCGTGCTGGCGAACAACAGCGACGGCCGGGGTAACTCGTACGGCAGCCACGTCAACGTGCTGTTGACCGAAAAACTTTGGGAGGACATATTCCACCGCAAGTTGTATCCCATGCTCTATCTCGCCGCGTACCAGGTATCGAGCATCGTCTTTACTGGCCAGGGCAAGGTGGGCAGCGAGAACGGCGCGCCGCCGGTCGCGTACCAACTGAGTCAGCGTATGGACTTCATGGAGGCGCTCACGGGCATCGCCACTACCGTGCAGCGGCCTCTGGTGAACTCCCGCGACGAGGCGCTGTGCGGCGGGTGGAGCTACCGCCGCGACGAGGAGGAGGCCCCGCGCTATCGCCGCCTCCACTGTATTTTCTATGACAGTAATCTCACCCACACGGCATGCCTCCTGAAGATCGGCGTGTTGCAGATCGTTCTCGCGATGCTCGAGGCGGGCAGGACCAAGGGGCGCCTGATGCTCGACGATCCGGTCGAGGCGGGGCTGCTCTACAGCCACGACCCGACGCTCAAGGCGCGCGCGCGCCTCGCCGACGGCCGCGTCGTAACGGCCGTCGAGCTCCAGCGCCTCTTCCTCGAGGAGGCCGCGCCCTTTGTCGCGTCCGGCGATTGCGAGGCCACGGTGCCGCGGGCCGGTGAAATTTTCGCGCTTTGGGCTGACACGCTCGAGCGGCTCGAGCGGGGCGACTGGGAAACGTTGGCGGGGCGGCTGGACTGGGTGCTCAAGCGCGAGATTCTCCGCGGCGCGCTGGATCGCCACCCTGGTCTCACGTGGGAGTCGCCCGAACTGCGCTATCTCGACCAACTGTACTCGAGTCTCGACGAAGCCGAGGGCCTGTATTGGGCCTATGAGCAGGAGGGACTGGTCGAGCGGATCGTCGAAGAGGCGCACATCGCGCGCCTGGTCCAGGCGCCGCCCGAGGATACGCGCGCCTGGACGCGCGCCATGCTGCTGCGCACGCTGGACCCTGATGACATCGATTCGGTCGATTGGGACCGGCTGGTGGTGTGGGGACGTGTGGGGAGATCGGGAATCTCGCGGCAGACAATCTATCTCGCCAACCCGCTCGGCTTTACCCGTGCGGCGATGGAGCGGTTGTTTGCCGTCGGCGACAACGAGTTGATTCTGGAGGCGCTGGCGACGCCGCCGACAACGAGCGGAAGGAGCTACGCGTCGGCGACGAGCGCCGTGGTCGCCACGGACTGAGCGGAGTCGGTCCGCGGTGCGAGCGTCGAGTGCGAGTGCGAGTACGAGTACGAGTACGAGTAAGAACTGAGGGCGGCCTTGTGGCCGCAATACGAACAGGAGGACGAAGAATGTTGTTACGAGAGAGACCCCATGACGCCCCTGCGGCCGGCGCGCCCGGCGCCGATGATGAAAGCGGCGGTGGACGGCTCGAGGGCATGACACGCCGCGCGGAAACCATTGCCGCGCGCGGCGGCGACTTGGCGGCGCGCGCCCTGTCTGGCAACTGTCAGGCCTTCTTGAACGCGAACGTGCAGAGAGGAGCGCAGTAGTCGTGGCCGAAACCGTGATGGGGGTCGAGACGGAATACATGCTCTCGGCCTTCTACCAGGACGGCGCGCGCGTCGATCAGAGCGATGCCATGGGTATGCTGTATCACGCGGCGGAGCGAACCCTGCGCTACCTGCCGGGCGCGGGCCCGGGCGGCATGTTTGTGGAGAACGGCAGCCGCTTCTACATCGATTGCGGCGGCCATCCTGAGATCGCGAGTCCCGAAGTGACCAGCCCCTGGGACGTCGTGCGTTGGCAACTCGCGGCGGACCGCATCCTGGTCGGGCTGGCCGAGGAGTTGCGACGCGAGAACCCGACCGTCGCGGCGGCTCATGTGTACCGCAACAACATCGGCTACGACGTCGGGGTGTCGCAGGCGACATGGGGCTGTCATGGCAGCTACAGGTACACCAGCAACCCCGATCGTCTGCCCAACGAACTCGTCTCCCACCTCGCGTCGCGCCTGATCTACACCGGCGGCGGCGGCTTCAGCAACCTCTCGCTCGGGGCCAACTTCACGCTGTCGCCCCGGGTCGCGCACTTGTGTCACGTGGTCTCCTATCACTCGACCAACGCACGGGGCATCTTCCACACGAAAGACGAGCCGCTCGCGCGGTCGGGGCATCGGCTGCACCTGTACTGCGGCGAAAGCCTCCATTCCGAGGAAGCCGCCGTGCTGCGCCACGGGACCACCGCCCTCGTGCTGGCCATGGTCGACGCCGGGCTTCGCCCCGGCGAAGGCATGCGCCTGCGGGCGCCGCTCGAAGCCATGCGCGACTTCGCCAATGACCCGACCTGTCGCCGGGCCACGGCGGAGACCGAGACCGGTCGGTCCGTGCGCGCGCTCGACATCCAGCGGCACTACCTGCATCTGGCGGAGATGGCCATCGGCGAACCGTTCATGCCGGAGTGGGCCGAAGCCCTCTGCGGCAGGTGGCGAGCCGTGCTGGACCTGCTTGAGGAAGGGGGCGCGGCCGCCGCCGCCACGAAACTGGACTGGGCAATCAAGTACGCGATCTACACGGAGATGGCGCGGCGACAGGGGCTGACCTGGGACCAGATCGCGGTCTGGTCCAATGTCGTACAACAGGTCGGCGCCGTGTTGCAGCGCCGGAAGCCCGAGACCCCAATAAGCATCACGCTCCAGGACGCGCTTACGGGCGACAGCCCCGCCGCCCCGCGCGTCAGGCGGTTGACGCCCGTCCTGCGTCGGCACGACCTCACGTGGGACGATCTGGATGCATTCCTCGACCTCCGGCTGCGGCTCTTCGAGGCCGATACCTGCTTCGGGCGACTTGGCGAGGGCGGCATCTTCGCCGAGATGGACCGTGCCGGCCTGCTTGAACATCATGCGCCCGGCGTGGACCGCGTGGACGAGGCCATGACGACGCCGCCGGCGACGACCCGCGCCGCGTTGCGCGGCAAGTGGATCAAGGAACTGGCGGGCAACCGCGGTTCGAACGCGGATTGGAGCGGTATCTTCAATGCGCGTACGGGGGAGTGGCTTGATCTGTCGGACCCGCTGACCACCCGCGAGGAATGGAAGAGCGACGATGAGCGGCTTCGTGTCATGGCGGCGGCGCAATTCGGCATGCCCCCGTCCTTCGAGTCTCTCATACGGCGCGAGGGAAGACGACCGGCTCCAGGCGAGCAACCGGGGCGCTTCAGTGTGGGGGATCCCATCATTCTCGGACGCCACGAATCGGTCGACGGAAATCAGAACTGGAACGCGGACATGGATCAGTTTGTCGGTCAGCGGGCGACGATACTGCGCGTCGTCGGCCTCGACAGCGCGGGCTGCGAAGTGGTCCGCGTGACTGCGGACCAAAGCCGCTACGTCTGGCGGACGCGTAACATGGAACGTGCGCCGGACTGCGTGGCCTGAGGAGGGGCCTTCCCATGCAACCGTTCACCGCTCGTCTTGCCAAGCGCCTGGAACGGCTCCAGGTGGCGATCGACATAAGCGATCGGGACGCCACCCTGCTGCGGGGCGTCCCCGTCCATGCGGACCACTTCTCGAAGTCCCGAACGAACCTGCTCCTGAAACTCGTGCCGCAGAAGGAGGCAGTCCTTGTGCTCGTGGACGCCGACCTTGCCTACACGGGGGGCAACCCCGAAATCCAACGGCTTTTCGCGCGCGGCTGGGACGCGGGCGGTTGGAAGGCCCTGTTTTTCGAACCGAGCGGAACCCGCGCCCGGGACCGGGCCATGGAGCGCGTCCTGGACCTTCTCGGTTCGCAGGGGCGCGAACCGGTGTTGCATGCGCCCGCGCCGCCCGCGCTGCGCGACGCCGACGGCGCCGGACTGCTGGCGGGGATCGCGGACGACCTTGCGGCACGCGCGCGCGAGGGAACGGCGTGGCCGTGCGTCGCCCGCGACGAAGCCGTGATCGAAGCGGCGTCGTGCGTCAGGCGGTGGGGTGAATCGCGCTTCGCGCTCGTGACGGGCGAGTCGGGCGCGGGCAAGACGAACCTGCTGCACGGCGTGGCGCGCATGCTCACGGAGCGGGACCCCGAGTTCGCGCTTCTCGCCGTGAATCTGGAACGGTTATTCTCCGGTGTGGTGCTCGAAGGCGAGCGCGAGAACCTGCTCGGTGCACTGCTGCAGGAAATGCAGGGGCAGCCGCGTCGGGTTCTCGCGCTCGAGCACGCGGAACTCGCCGTGTGCGACATGCGGCATGGGCCGCTGATCCTCGCGAACGCGCTGGACCGCGGCATTCCGATCCTTGGGACGCTCCTGCCGCGGCACCTGCCGCTCTTTCTGGAAGCGCCCCTGCGCCGGCGTGTTCATGTCGTGACACTCGAGGCGCCGCCCCGCGATGCGACCGCCGCTATGGTCGCCGCCCATGTTCCCGCCATCGCGGCGCATCACGCCGTGACAATTGACGAGCATCTGGCGCAAGGAGCCGCCGCCGCCGCGGAAACCCTCCCGGATACGGCGGGCAGCCCTCCCGGCAGCGCGGTCACCCTGCTTGACGCCGCCGCCGCCCGCGCTGCGCTTCAGGGGGTGGCGGTGGTGGGACTCGAAGACCTCTATTTTGCCGCCCGGCGCGCATACGTGCGCGAACCCGCGCAGGACGAGGAAAGTTGAGGGGACCATGACCGGAGCAGCAAAAATGCACGGGCTCTGAGTCATGCGCGGGACGCGCCTCGGTGTGCGCGCCGGGCCGGCGTCGGATTGCTTCGCGTAATACGGGCGTCTTGTCCTTGATATGAGTTCAGGGGCGGGACGCCCATGCCGCGTTCAGGACAAGTTACCTCCATCTCTGCCGGAGATTGAAGATCTATGCCGAAAACCGGAAACTCCATTGGAGTCCGGTGGTATTGTATCGAGCGAGGGGCGATGAGGCGCCGTGGGTCGCGTGTTGATGGACTCCGCGAAGACCTCCATATGCGGTGTGCCGACCCATCAGGCGGCTGTATATTGTGGTCTTCGCTTTACTCCGGGAGAAAGACGGTGTTATGTTCTTGCTGGGGCGGGTGTTGTCGTAAGGGATCGCTGTAATGCCGGACGAGCCTTTGGTGGGCAAAGTCGTGGGCGATTATGAGGTCCTCCGCGAGGTTGGTCGCGGGGGGATGGGTGTCGTGTACGAGGCGCACGAGCGCTCCCTGCAACGCACTGTAGCGCTGAAAGTCCTGCCCTCGAATATCTCGGCGGACATCTCCTTCGCGAAGCGCTTCGAGCGCGAGGCCCGTTTTGCCGCCAGCCTGAGCCATCCGAACATCGTTTCGATTTACGCCGTCGGTAAGCACGAGGACGTGCGCTACATCGCCATGGAGTACATCAAGGGCAAGACCCTGACAACGCTCATCCGGGAAGCCGGGCGCTTGTCGGTGGGGCGCGCGCTTGAAATCACGCTCCAGGCCGCGGATGCGCTGAAAGCCGCCCACCGCGTCGGCATGGTCCATCGCGACATCAAGCCGGACAACATTATGATCGACGAGTTCGGTCGTGTGAAGGTCATGGACTTCGGCCTCGCCCGGGGCATCCACAGCGCGACCCAACTGACGGCGGAAGGCGCGGTCCTGGGCACACCGCGTTACATGTCGCCGGAACAGTGCGAGGGGCTCAAGCCGGACCAACGATCGGACATTTACTCACTGGGGATTGTCCTGTTCGAGATGCTCAGCGGGCGGACTCCTTACGGCGCGGATACGCCGCTGGCGCTCATGCGGCAGATCGTCGAGCTGCCGCTGCCCTCGTTGCAAGAGATCAGCGCGGATGTGCCGCCGCAGGTCTGCAGCATCGTGTATCGCATGACGGCGAAACGGCCCGAAGACCGATACGACAACGCGGACGCGGTGTGCGAGGACATCCGCGTCCATCTGGAAGGCATAAGAACAAGCTCGCCGTCCGGGCAGGACCACCTCACCGACGTGATTACGCCGTCTCCGCAACGGACCCCGACGCCGGTCGCCGCACCGTGGGTTTCCCAGCCCCTGTCGCGCCGGGCGCTCTTCGGACTCGCGCTCGCAGCGGCCATCGTGATAGTGGCCGGGGGGCTGTGGTGGCGATACGCCGGGCCGCAGCCCCTGCATGACGCGCCCGTGCAGACCGTCCCCACGCCCCCTCCGGAGGCGAGGTCGACGGAACCGGAACCGCCCCGCGAGGTCGCGCAGCCGCCCGCTCCCGTCCCGCGTGACGTCGAGTCGCGCCCCATAGCCACGGCACCTGTTAGTTCACAGGTACAACAGGGCGTCGAGAGCGCGTCACGAGTATTGCCGCCCGATGTGCCACGCCGCCTGGTTTTCTCCGTGGCGGAAGTGGTGCTTGATCCGGTCCAGGACTTCGCTGAAGTGCCCTTCGAGGCGTCGCCGCCAAGCGCGCGCCTCGAGGGCGTTTCATGGTACGCGAGCGGTCCCGTGTCGGCGTGGCCGCGCGACGGTGCCGTGTACATCAAGACGTCCTCCTTTGATGTGCCGTTCGGGGAGGAATCGGTCCACAAAGTGATCGCCCGCCTCGAGGATTATGACCTCGAGTTGGGCGTATTGCCCGTGCGTCTGCGCAATCCGGTCGAGTTGCTGCAATTCTCCTTTACCCCGGCGTCGGTGCACATCGGCGCCGGGCAACCGAGTGAACGCGTTTCCTTCGAGGTGCGGTCCGCCGCGGGGCAGCCGGTCTCCAGCGTGAACGTCTCGTTTCAGATCGTGCCCGGCGATGCGCCGGTGCAGGTGGTGCGGGACAGCGATACGACGATGCGGGTGTCCCTTGACGCGGGCGCCCGGAATGAGGCGGCTATTGACGCCCATCTCCGCGCCACAATCCGCGACGTTGTCGTGGCCGAACTGCCGGTCCACGTGGCGCCGGCCTGCGTGCTGGACAAGATCGAGTTCGCGTCGGACGGCGTGTTGTTGACCAACGCGGACCCCTCGGCGGAAGTCTATTTCGAGACCACGCCGGAGTCGCTTCCCGAGACGGTATTTTCCGAGTTGAAATTCCAGAGCGCCGATGCGCGGCTCGTACTCAATCGTATCAGCCGGAATGTGCTCGAAGTCGCGCTGAAGCCCGGCGTGCGCTTGACGGGTCTGGCGCGCGAATCGCAAATGCTCACGGCGTGGTGCTGCGGGCGCCAGGTGGGCGCGCTGCGCGTCGAGTTGCTTGCCATGGCGTACACCCCTCGGGTTTTCTTCCTTGGCGGCGCCGTGCGTCTGAGTAATGAAGTGCGGCGCGCGGACGTGCGGTTCGACGTGGACCCGGCGGGCGTGCCGCCCGAGGTGCTCGAAGCCATCAGCTTCCGGGCCGACGGCTACGAACTCGCCGTCACGCGCAAGGCCCCGCAGGAGATTGCCGTGGCGCTGCGCGACTCGGCGGTCATCGAGGGCGAAGAGCCGAAAACGCGCACGGTCACCGCGTGGTACAGCGGCGGCGTGGTCGGGCAACTCGCCGTAACGCTCGCGCCGTTTTCAAGCCTGCCGAAAGTGGTGTTTCTTTCGGGCGCGTTGCGCCTGACGAATGCGGATCGTCACGCGGAAATCGAGTTTGACGTGGCGCCGCCTGACCTGTCCGCGCAGGCCCTCGACGCGCTGCGGTTTCAATCGAACACGTATGAAGTGGTTGTGAATCGGAAAGGTCCGCGCCAACTCGAGGTGCTCCTCGGGCCGCTGGTGCGTCTCGCGGAAGGAGAAGCCAAGGAAGCCGTCATCGAGGCCCGTTTTCAGGGGCGGTCCGTAGGGGAGATCAAGGTGCTTCTGGCGGGGCCGGCCACCGTCGATTACGTCGAGGTGTATCCGGCGCGCGTGGACCTGACACCCGACAAGCCCATGGCCTACGTCAGCATTTCCCCTCAGCCCCCGGAAGTGGCCCGGGAGGCGGCGTCGCGCCTCGAATTCACGTTGTCTGGAGACGGGACCGGGATAACGTGGCAGCGGACCCCGAGCGGGCAACTCATTGTTTCGATGGAGGCCGCGCGCTTCGCCGAAGGAGAAGAGCGGGAAGCGACGCTCGAGATTCGCAGCCACAACGCCATTGTCGGGCGCCTGCAAGTGCACGCGGCGCGCCCCATCGCGGCGCGGGAGGTCCGGTTCACGCCCGCCACCCTCGCGCTCTCCGGCGCGCAAACCGAGGCCCAGGTGCACTTCACGACCACGCCGGAGAATATCCCAAGCGACCGAATCGAATGGCGCGCCGATGCGGGATTGACCGTGCGGCGGGCGGGCGACCGCATGGTGGCGGTGTCGCGCCTGCCCTCGACAGTTGGGGGTGCCCAGGAATTGCGGGTGTATGCCGTGATCGGCGAAGAAGTGCTGGGCGTGTTGCCGGTGCGCGTGGCGGCGCCCGCCGCCGCGACTCACTACGAGACGACCGCTTTCGAGCACGTGAGTCTGACCTACCCGAACTCGGTGAGTGTCGGCAGCCCGGCGACCATCGAGGTCCAGGCGGCGAACTGGGTTGGCGCGGACCAGATAGGCACGCTCGTCGTCTCGATCGAGGGCTGTGGCCCGGAGGCGCCGCTGGCGCCGGATGGCGCGTATGATCTGTGGCCCGCCGGCGGCAAAGTGATCAACCGTTTCTACAAAGACGGCGGCGTCTGGCGGCGATCGCCGGAGAAGATGGTCCCGGCGCACACCTTGGTCGAGAAATATGTGCGCATGTGGCCGCGCGGCGCGACCCAGACCCTGCGCGTCCCGGTGACGTTCAACCGTCCCGGCACCGCCCGGCTCTACATGCGCGTGACGTTCTCGCGCCAAATGGGGACCGAAACCGTCGTCCACGCCAATTTCCCCGCCGCCGGTGATACCGACCAGCAGGGACTGCCTTGTATGACCTACGCCGTCAATGTGCTGCCGTGAGCGCAGTAATGGAGGATTTCGGCTGATGAAGAAGGAGACTACGGATTTCTTGTCTAATTCTCGCGCGGACCGCCCACTGGACCGGCGTCGGTTCCTGAGACGCACGACGGCGCTTGCCGCAGGCGTCGTTGCGTTTCCTTATATCGTACCGGCCTCGGCCTTCGGCGCCGCGGCGCGACCCGCGCCGGGCAATCGTTTCACGATGGGTTGCATCGGCACGGGCAGTCAGGGCACGGGCAACATGACGGGCTTTCTCGGTATGCCCGAGCTCCAGGTGGTCGCGGTATGCGACGTGGACCGCGAACATCGCCTGAACGCCAAACGCATTGTGGACGAACGCTACAGGAATACGGACTGCGCCGAGTACAACGACTTCCGTGAACTGCTGGCGCGCGACGACCTGGATTGCGTGTCCATCGCGGTGCCGGACCACTGGCACGCGATTCCCGCCATCGCCGCGGCGCGGCGCGGCCTCGATATCTATGCTGAAAAGCCGCTCGCCTTGACGATACCCCAAGGCCGCGCCATGGTCGACGCGGTGCATCGGTACGGCATCGTCTGGCAGACGGGCAGTTGGCAGCGTTCGCAAAGTCACTTTCGGCACGCCTGCGAACTCGTGCGCAACGGGCGCATCGGCGAGGTACATACGGTTGAAGTGGGCCTGCCGACCGGCCCCAGTTGCGAGCCGCAGCCTGAAATGCCCGTCCCCGACGGATTCGATTATGACTTCTGGCTGGGCCCCGCACCGCATGCTCCGTACACCGAGAAGCGCTGCCACTGGAATTTCCGGTGGATTCTCGATTACTCGGGCGGCCAACTCACGGATTGGGCGGCGCACCACTGCGACATAGCAAATTGGGGTATGGGCACGGAGTACACCGGACCCGTCGAGGTCGAAGGCCGCGGCGAGTATCCCCGCGACGGGCTGTACGACGCCGCGACCAACTACAAGTTCGCCTGCAAGTATCCGCCCGGCGCAAGCCCCGTCGCCCCGAACGGGTTCACCATGATGGTGTCGAACAGTTACCCGGGCGGCGCGAAATTCATCGGTTCGGACGGCTGGGTCCACGTCGATCGCGGCCACCTGACCACAGAGCCCGCGGCGCTCAAGGACTCGGTCATCGGGCCGAACGAAATCCATCTCTATGCAAGCGACAACCACGCGCGCAACTTCCTCGAATGCATGCAAACGCGGCGGGAGACGATCACGCCCATCGAGGTGGCGCACCGGGCGATTGCCATCGCGCATCTGGGCAACATCGCCATGCGGCTCGAACGACGCGTCCGTTGGGATCCAAGAAACGAGGCCGTTCTGGACGACCCCGAAACCGCGCGCATGCTGGACCGCGCGATGCGTGCGCCGTGGCATCTGTAACCGGAACGCGGAAACCGCGCGACGCGCGCGGATGAGGTATACAGCGTCATGAAGCATGAGATGAGAAAACACGGCGTTCGAACCATGGCCCTCGCGGTGACTTGCGCCATGGCTGTAATCGCGGGTACAACCGCCCGCGCGCAGGACGACCCCGTAGCCGCAATCGCCAGTTACCGTTTTGGCGAGAGCCGCGAATCCCTGACAGCGGTCGAGGATTTGGTGCGCGCGGCGCTCGCGACGCCCGAGGCAAAGCAGGCGCTCGCGGCCCGACTGGCGGCACTCCTCGAAAGCGACGCCACCTTCGACTGCAAACAGTTCGTGTGCCGACAATTGGTGCTCC
>Ga0116142_10003668_pt1 | contig 15261 bp, 18 predicted proteins | sample AD_UKC033_MetaG_FD_89785 | JGI IMG/M metagenome (GOLD analysis project Ga0116142, IMG submission 89785) | Active sludge microbial communities of municipal wastewater-treating anaerobic digesters from USA - AD_UKC033_MetaG | ecosystem: Engineered > Bioreactor > Anaerobic > Digestate | place: USA... | reverse complement strand
TGATCCCACCAGAGAGATCCCTCTCCTGCGGTCGATGACCCGATAAAGACATCGCCCTCGCCATATGAACCTGAGGCGGTTCCGTAGTATCGGAAGGCATATGCTCCTGAATCTGTCCGGCAGATGAAATTCCCCGAGTTGTCCAGGTAGACCCGCCATCCGTCTGAGCGATAAAAACCAAGATAAGACCCAGTGTTCTGAAAACCTGACGTAGCACTTGACGAATTAAGCCACGCTCTTGTAAGAACAGACCTTGGAGCCCTTCCACCAGAAACAATTGACCAGCCTATCATGTAGCCAGTTGCACCTGCGGCAACCTCCACGCCACCTCTGTAAGTGGTGGCGTCGTCCTGTATAGTATGACCATCTATGGTTAGGAGGTGCCAAGCAGAATCGCCAGGGTGGTAGTCCGAGAAGCTCTCTGTTATGTTTGTTCCGTCAGTATCCCATATTCTGAGCCGCACCTTATCTGCCACCGTTGCATAGACATAAGCAGACCCAGAGATAAGCGTGCTTCGTGTCAAATCGGTTGCGGTATGTGTGGTTCTCAGGTACCCAGTAGATGCTCCTGCAACAATCTTGGCCGTACGTGTTGCCCATGTAGGCTTGATGGTTGTTTCTTCTGTTATTGTTGGCGACCCTTCTGTGCCAAACCCATCTGGATTGGTGCTCGTCCAAAGGGCATAGTAGGGGTTTGTATTGACATTCCACACCCCGATGTCATCCAGCGAGGCAAGAGCACCAGCGTCCGTGAGATTCCCTATCCCTGAACCGCCCTTGATCACTATATCGCCAGCTATTTCCAGCGTATTCCCGTCCCAACTGATGTAGTTGTTCGCATCCCCATCAAACCCGAAGTCACCAGTACTGGATATAAAGGCCTTCCATCCGCTTGCATTATAGGGCGAGGTTCCATCATAATAGCCTAAATAGCTCGACGTAAGATATAGTCCTGCAATCGTTGGGGCAGGAGTGTTGATTCCGTCAGGGATGTTGTCAATGTCAGTGGTCCAGTCTACTGTGTCCTGGGCAGCCAGCGCTCCTGCATCTGCAATTCCAGCCAAGATGATTTGGCCTGCGCTGATATACGTCGATGCTATACGACCATAATTCGTTCCGTCGGCTATGTCATCGAGATCACCAGAGCAGGACGCAAGAAGGATGTGACCAGCAGAGATGTCGGTAAGAAGAATCTTACCGTAACTGGAACCGTCAACTATGTCATCAAGTGTTCCCGATGCGCTGGAGAGAAGAACGGCGCCTTCACTGATACCAGCGCGTAAAATTTTACCATAGTTGGAGCCATCCGGAATATCGTCGAGATCGCCTGAAGCCTCACTTAGAATAATACGACCACTGTCAAGATATTCAGCCGATATTTCAGTATAGCTGTCGTCGCCCATGAACCATCTGATCCATGATGGATCGGTGACTATGTTGGCTCCATCGAAGAACGGAGTCATTAAGGGAGGCTTACCCCTCATTCGAGATATCCCCCGATGATGTGTTTACGTATAGGATCAGATATAGACAGCTTCCAGACACGATCCTTGGACTGACCTAGTTTTCTCCACACCACTTCCTGCTTCCGTTTGCCTTGTATGCCTATGTCTGCAAAGTGCACAGCGCTATAGGTCTTGCCTCCATCCTCGGACCACGACAACTGTGCCTTTGGGCGAACACCAGGAACATAATCTCCATAGGGATTGCCTGTAAGCCCTACGCCTGTCTCCATATCTACTTGAAAGCGATGAATGAAAATGTTGTGCAATGATTCATTGTCGTAAATATGCGGAGAAATGCGGGTTGATACTATGGGAAATGGGTTGGATGGGTCAGCGTGATTATAGTCTGAGTATGTGCTCATTGATACTTCAAGGATATCTCCGCTGCCATAATCTCCAACAAGGTGCTTGTTGTTATAGAACGCATAACAGCAACCTATATAACGACCTACCTTGTACGGCTCCTGGTATGTGCTCCACTCGAACCACATCTTAGTAAGGTCATCGTATACCAGGGTTACGTCTGATGTTGGGAAGGTGAGCACGTAGAGAGGATGGCCCTGCAAAACCATACACCACCCGAAGGCGTCAGAATGGGTTAGCGTAGACATATATTGGGTCAGCGTTGCAGGGCTTATGATTTCCTGTTGCAGCCCTGTTATCTTGATGACTCCTATGAATCCACCTGAACCGTCTCCTGTTTTCTGCCTTGCAGGGAAGAATATTGAGTTGTTCCCGCGCGCTATCGACAATGGAGAGATTGAGCCAACATCCAGAACGGCTCCAGATAATCTCTGGAAGGGGAAGCCTGTAGATGTTGCTACCCCGGCATTATACCATACTTCTGTGGTGTATTCCTTGACGCACCACAACTGTTCCCTGCTGTTGACAACGCCAAGCACTCGATCCTGGGAAGACCCTATTGACGCCACTGCTAGGCCATTCCATACTGTACATGCGTTGAGGTCAGAACATCTGACACGCAGGGAGTTTACGAGTGCAGCTACCACATAACCATCTATATACTCAAGAGATATTGCCGCTGATGGATCATTGATTGTTTGCGTTATCTCAGTGGTGATGTTGTAAACTATCAGCTTTACGCCGTCTGATACTATAACCTCATGCCCTCCCATGGATGTGTGCCCGTTGTCAGAGAAAGTAACTGCTCCAGAATCGGTGTCGAACAACCCTATGGCTACAAGATCGCCTGAGAGATTACTTTTGTATACGGTGGTACCGGCTACAATGAAGAGTATGTTGGACACTACATGCAGGCCTCGAATCGGTGAATGGGGGCAATTTTTCCACAGCGTTGTTCCAGGTGTTCCGAGAAGAGTGATCTGACCCTTTGCGTTTTCGGGGTTGACTTCTGGGATGAAGTTTATACAGCGATCCCCAAGAAACGACGTGTTGCCCATATAGGTTGGACCACAGAAAGGTATTTTCATCTGTTATCCGTTATATATATCGTAAGGCGCTTCGGTTGTGAGATCGCAGTTCGCAGTAGGGATCGTGGCGTTGGAGTCTTCGAGCATCTTCACAGATTCCATTGCCAGTGCAGCTATGGATGCCGGAACGTCCACCGTGTACCCGTGGTATTCTGGCCAGAGGCGTACAGCGAGGTTGTATTTGATCGCCTCAAGGTACATGTCTTCGAAGTTGATGGATGTGGTGAGGGCAGTGAAGCTGGTGAAGGCGCTCTGCATCCAGATGGATAGCGTGTCTGCGTAGGATGGTACAGGGACGAGATAGATCGTTCCGAGTTGCGCGGTTTGCTGAGTGGTGCCGGGAGAGTAGTAGAGGGCGTCTGGTCGTCCATCGTCTACAATGCGCCCGGAACGGTTCATGTAGTCATCCTGTGAGATGATGTCGAGCGGGTGGTTGTAGGAGTCGGAGTCTATCAGCTCTGCCTGGACGATCTGGATGGGTTTGGTAACGGCTATCGTACCTGTTGTACCTATTGTATATGAATAGGTTCCTACGACGAGCGTGTGAGTGGTATTGACAAGACCGCGCAGCATAAAGCGTTTCAGGGGGGCTGATCCGAGCATGATGTTGAGAGCGCGGAGGTTCTCGTTCATCTCATCGGTGGGCGGTGTTTCAGACTTCGCTATCGCCCCTATGACACGCATGGAGTCCTTGATGATGTCTGCAACGGTCGATGTCATTGGTTATTCCTCGGTAATAGCTACCCTTTTCGGTCTGCCACCCTTGTTCTTCGTAGGAGCGGGAGATTCATCGGCGTATTCAACGGGAATAGGCTCGTACCCTTCATCAATGCGGTCGTTCATGTGCTCCTCAGATTTTACCAGAACCCGCATACCCGTGTCCTTGTGAATCATGAACATTGGAAACTTGTCTACCATAATTTACTCCTATTTTTCTTATTTCTGGCACTCATGAACTGTTCCATGGTCTGCTTCTTGGGCGCCTTCTTCTTGCGGGGGAGGCCCTTGGTGAGAGTGGATGCAAACTCACGCAGGGCTGTTTTGGTCATCTTCAGGACGCCCTTGTTCTTGGATTTTACCTTGGACGGTGAGTGAAGGGCCATAGCCATCAGGTTTTGCTGCTTTCTGCTCCTAGCTGGCATGTATTACCTCACAATCTCCTGTATTTTCGCTTTCAACTCATCATGTTTCTCTATGGCCTTATCTACCATTGATTTACCATGCTTACGATACAAAAATAAAGGTTCTTGTACATTGTATGCCTTGAAGCCAGCCTTGAGGATGCGTGCCCACATGAACCAGTCCTCGTATCCTGCGTTCGGGATGCCTAATTCCTGCCATCCGTTGACGGTATCGTAGGCCTTGCGGGAGAACATTGCGGAGCAGTTGATCTGGTTGCTTTCTATGACCTGCTCGAAGGTTGGCTTCTCCAGCATGGGCCAGAGGTTGTGCGAGTCACCGATTTCCTGCCGACATGCGCCTATGAGGTCGTAAAAGTCTATGTAGTCGAGGCATTTTGAGACGTAGGTGGGAAGTATCTCGTCATCTGCATCAAGACAGATGATCCAGTCTCCGTTTGAGAACCTGATGCCTGTATTCCGTGCAGAACAGACGCCTTCGTTGTCCTGATGGATGAATTTCACGTTAGGGTATGTGGAGACGAGGTGTTCTGCAACCTCGCTGGTGTTGTCGGTGGAGCCGTCGTCCACGATGATGACCTCTATGTTGCAGTAGGTCTGTTTTACGGCTGATGAGACAGCAAGTGGAAGGTAGTGGCCGTAATTGTAGCATGGAATGATGATTGAGACGAGCGGAATCTCGTTTTTCGAGCGATAATTGATGCCTCCGGGCTGATGGGTGAGGTAATCGTAGAAGTTTCCTTCCCATCCGTAGGGTCCGTAGTGCTTGAAGGTGATGTTCGGCTCCAGCCATACATCGCCGCCTGCCGCACGGAAGCGCTTGCAGAACACGAAGTCCTCAAACATCTCTCCGAACCAGTTATAGGTTGGCTTTTTGGTCGCAGAACCGGGAACGAGGCCCTTGATTGGGTATTTTTCGTGCATTCTGTCCATTGCGGCACGGGAAATACGCATAAAACCGGCAGGAATCGCTTCACAGAGGATGGTTTTAGACTTCAGATCGCCGTGAGGGATGCCGTTTTCGTCGCAGAAGTTGCGGTGCGCCCATGTTCTCCATGCGTTCTGCTGTGGATAGGTGCCTCCTATAAGTTCTACAGGGTGAGAAAGGAGGCGTATGAAGTCTTCGGGGGTCCATTCAAGGTCGGAGTCGATGAAAACGAGGTCGGTTGCGTCAGTGTTGTCGTAGACATGGGTTATGAGAGAGTTACGGGCACGACCTACATAGGCGTCTCCGTCAACTTTCATCAGGGTGGCCTCTATTCCGAGTTCCCAGCAGAGGTGGAGGGTAGATACGAGGGATGTAACGTAGGGGCTGTTGCAGAGCATCTTGTAGAACGGGGTTGCGATGATGACTTTTTTACCTTTGAAATACTCCTTGATCCTCTCTGACATTATATATCCTTTCAGATAATGTAGTAAGTAGGGGAGATAAGGCTCAGTTCCGATTGAACCCTATCTCCCCATCGTGAAGATCGTCTTGCTTAGGTTACAGGCTTACGCGATCAGGCCGAGGTTCTTAAGCGCAGTGAGACACGCATTGACGGCGGTAACAATAGCGTTTGCCTGGGTGGACCCGGCGAAACCCCACGGGGTAGTCGAGGTCGCTGCGGTGGTTGCAACAGCGGTCGCGGTGGACTGCTGCGCTACCGGGGAAGTTCCGAAGAACCCGACGAGGGCAGAGGACGTTTTACCGATGAGAATACCGTCTCTCTGATCCTTTCCAATTTCCTCTACCATGGTGGTAGTCGTTGTGTTAGGTGCGGTCATGTGTCATTTTCTCCTGTATTGTCTGTTGCTTACCCGCAAACTTTCACGGCCCATTCGGGGCGCACGGTCTTCCAGCCGCACAGAACCTCGATCCTGCACGGGATGGTGTTGGTGTTGATGTCGTACTGCCGGATCACGCGCAGGGAGATGCCGTCATAGGTTTCACGGCCTGCGAAGTGAACACCGTTAGGAAGTTCGAGGTCTGCGGTACCGAGGGTGAACGCCTGACGCTGGAACGCGATGTTGACAGGATAGGACGTGGAAGCCGATCCGCTCATCAGGTTGATGTCGCAGGTGTTGGTAGGCAGATTGGTGACGGTGCCGTTTGCGACGTTGGTTCCGATGACGATCATTGCAGGCTCGAATGCGATGGTAGCATAGCCCGAACCGTCTGTGATTGCGTCTGCGGTGACAACGAAGCGCTGAAGCTCTCCGGTGGAAAGCTGAGTCTCGGGGTTGACGCCGTAAACGGTATCGACCGTGAAGACTTCACCGGCCTTCATGACCACGTGACCTGCCGCTGCGGTCCAGCCTTCGGTGACGAGGCTCTTGTAACCGTCAGTGGAGGTGGGAGCAGTGCGAACCTCGGTGGCGGTATCGCTGTATCCGCTCTGGTTGCCGGTGGTGATGTTCTGGATGTTCTGGTCCATGAAGAAGTCGAAGCCGTATGCGCGGGTGACGAAACCGTTGAGCATCTGCTTGGAGACTTCGGACTGGGCGTTGTAGAACCCGCTCATGGAGGCAACGAGGTTTGCCATGCCAGCAGGATTGAGGATCATGGAGCGGTCGTTCTGCGGGGCGGCATAGTCGTTGAGAACACGGCCAGCGTTGGTGAGAATCCACGGAGCTGCGGTCAGGGTGAGAGCGGAGCCGGTGGATGCGGTGCCGGGAGGAGAGCCGGGGGTACCGACCTGATTGTAAACTTCGGAGACGGCCTTCGCAAGCCCAGTCTGGTCGATCTTCGCAGCGAGTTTCGCCATTGCCGGAGCAAGGATGCGCTGAGAGAAGTCGTCCAGGGAGAGGGCGAGGTCGGTCGTGGTGAAGTTCACGTCCACGTGGAACAGGTGATCCAGGGTGAGCGAGGTGTAGTCTTCCTGGGTATCCTGAACATGCAGGGAGTTGCCGTCGGAGACATAGTAGTTATTCGGCTTACGGATGTTGATTGTATTGCCGATCTTGGCCCCGGTTACGCCGAACTCCTTGGAATACTGCCTGTCCACTCCTTTAGTGAAAGCGATGCTGTTGTGAAGAATCGCAAGCGCTTCACGGGTGATCTTGGTGACTGTTAAAAGCTGGTTGCTCATTTGAGATTATCTCCTTGTTACCAGCCCCTTTGCTTCGTTGCGACGCTTGTAATACTCATCCATGGAGCATGTCTCGTCGTCGAACTCTACCGGACCTGTCGCTTTGACGGGCTTGATCGGAGGAGGGGCTGAACTTACTTTCTTGGTGTCCAGTCTCGGAGGATTGAGGATCTTGGCCTCTATCTTTCCGATTTCCCTTGCAGCGGAAGTAGGAGACAATGAGTTAAGGCGATTGACCTCTGCCGGATGATCGTAGAGGTAACGGACCATTCCGGTAGGGATGTCGGATTCCTTGATGAGCCAGCCGAGCTGCGGGGATACTTTGGTTCCGAGGTCTGTTGCGATCTCAAGGATGTCTGAATCAGGGTTGGTTTCGACCTCTTCGTTGAGCTTTGAGATGAACGTGTTGTGCACGGCCTGCGCTCTCTGCTGAACGGTCTGTGATTCATTCTCTTTCCTGAGTTCGTACTTGGCCTTGGCTACAAGGTAATCCTCGTAATTCTCGAAGGCTGTTACTACTGGTGCTCCGTCAGGGGGTGTGTCTGTTGCGGGCTGATCCGGCTTTTGGACTCGTCCTTCTGCCACCGCCCTCCAGTATTCCGCCTGACGTTCCGCCTCCTGTCTCTTTTTACGCTGCGCCTTGAGTTCCTTTACAGCTTTCGGCTCATCTGCGGGTTCCGATCCCTGGACAGCCACAGTGTCATCTGTAGCATCGGTAGTTTGAGACGAGTCATCGGACGCTGCCGAGGCGTCATCAGTATCGGCTGCTATGGTAGATTCATCTACCTGGGGGTCTGTGGACGTTGCCGAATCGTCGGTTACGGCCTGCGTTGACTTGTCAACGAGTTCTTCCGGTGGCATAAACAAGCCTCCTTTGTGTTATTTTACACCCAAGAGCTTTGAAGCAAAAGCCTGCGCTTCCTTGGGCGTTTTGGCAATAAAAGATTTCTCACCTTTGTCTGTCCACTGCGAAACAATGTAACCGTTATTCGCTTTCTTGATGTCAACAGATTTTCTCTGCATCACAGGGGAGGCAGCCAAAGCCTTTGTGGACTTCCTGGAACCAGAGGACTTTTTAGCCATACCTGCTCCTTTGTGTTATTTTACACAGTATGTCCAATATATTACCTTTGTGTCAAGATTCCGTCACTTTTTCTTCTGCCTGGATTGCTTGAGAACTGGGATTATGCCGTGCGTAACCAAGGCAGACTCTTGATCTGCGGGGTGTTGAGGAGCGAACAGTTCTCCGAGGATTTCAAGCACAGTGGTGCGCAGATTGCCTTGGGTCTGCATCATCTCGTTCATCAGGCGGAGCTGTTTGACCTTTACATCCATGATGGATGCTTTGGCTCGCTCGTTCTCAGCTTCGGCCTTCTTGAGAAGGGACTGGGCCTGAATGAGTTTTGCCTGTTCGGTCGGGGAAGGCTCAGGAGGTGGCGGCGGTTTTTCCCCTTCCTTCAGCCGTTTGACACCGTAGGGGAGTGTCTTCTCAAGTCGCTCTGCCGCTTCGTCTGCATAGAGGAAGTCCATAGATTTGACGGCAAGATCGCCAAGGAGAGGGGCAAGGGGCGGGGCGTACTGGATCAGCTCCATGATGGACCGTGCCGCTTCCTGACGCTGTGTTGAATAGGAAGGGCCTACCGTTATAACTATGTCGTATTTACCTGATGTTACGTCATTGTATTTCTGGGCCGGACCTTCTTTCCTGTTGATTTCCTCAAGGTCGCTGGTATCAAGACCAACGAACTTGCCGGGATTCTTGTTGATGCGTGACAAGGCATCGCCAACCGATGTGTTGATTGGCACAAAGGTGTGCGTGTCGTCGTAGTTGCGGATTCGAACGTCACGGTCGGTATCGTAGATTTCGGGTATCATTTCGTTGATGACACGGGCTGAGTGCATGATGGCACGGTGGAGGTTGTCAACGTACATGAAGGAACCGACATCTCCGGGACGCTGACGGGCCATGATTGCGGCACCGGAACGCTCTGATCCTGGGGCGCCTACGTCTGCGTTGTACATTCCGAGTATCTTCTGGAGGTTCTGTTCGGCCTTCTCGATCTCCATGAAGAGGGACTGCGGGAGGGCGCCTGCACCCATGCGCTGTGGAGGATTCTGACCTTCAACGTGATTGTAGAGGAGGTAAGGCTTGTTGTCGGTATTGGCGGCTGCGAACTCCTTTTCATGGCCTTCTACCTGCTGTGCCGTGAGGAGCCACGGGGCCTTGGGTTCAAGGGATATGCGCTCTGCGGCAGAGGTTGACCAGTAGTTGACCATCTTCTGCGCATCACGGGCATAACGGACGAAGGAACGGACTGACGGCTTTCCTTCTATGTTGATGCGTGGACCCTGAACGATGATGATGGGGATGAATTTGCCTGGGAAGTCGTTGGGGCCTTCAAGAACGCCGGATGCGGTGAATTTCCACTGCTTTATACGGATAACCTTTGATGATTTCGTCTGAATGATCTCAGGGGCCTCTGTGGATGGATCGGATAGCTGAGGAGCGTTCTTGACGATGAGCCTCTGCGCCTTCTTGAACTCTGCGACCTCGGCATCGGCATCTTCCTTGTAGAGAACTCGACCGTCTTTCATCATGCAGAAGTCCTGGTCAACCAGTTCACGCTCGTACCACTCTACGATGGTAACAGAGGAGTCGTCGTACCAGAGTTCGTTTGAGATGCCCATTTCGGCAGTGATGGAGTCCGTAGGGAGCTTGACGCCTGGGTACTCTTCCTTGAACTCGTCATGGGAGAGCTTGGACAGGATGAACCCGTACTCTGCCGATGTTCCTATGAGATCCATGCACTTCGGGTCGAGATATGCTGACATGGGGTTGTCTATTGGGGCGAGGTAGATTTCCTGGAGGAAGGGGTTCTCATCGGTGTAGCGGGTCAGGATACGCCATGCTCCATAGGCAGAACGCAGCATCATTTCGAAGGCCTGATCGTATATGGTGTCTGCGTTGGACAAGTATTCGATATTCCAGATGATTCCTTCACGGATCTTGGCTATTGAAACAGATGCATCGGAATCTACGGGGCGGAGCTTGACACGTGGGCGGTTCTGGCGCTGATCTCCTACAAGCTGGTTGATGTAGGGCGGGAGCAGGTTTATGGTGAGAGCTGGACGCTTCTTCTGGGATCGCTTGTCTTTTTCAGCCTCATCCCACTGATCGCCATCCGAGAAGCGGAGATCGTCAAGGCCGTTGTTGCGGTTGTCACGATCTGCGTCTATGGCTAGTTCCAGCATCTTCATGCGCTTGGACAGCCACTTCTCCTGCTGCTTGCGTGTCATTTTCTTGACGGGTTGATCGGTGTCTTTTACGTCATCTGTAGGCATCTCATCGGCCCCTTGGAGGTGGATTGTTTATATATATGAACAATAATACGGAAAGAATCAAGATATAGATGAAATAGGTGACTAGCATGTTATTAGAATCCACTCTGTTCCTTACCGCAGTTAGGACACATTATACCGTTGCGATAAACTACAAATAGTTCATTTCCACAAGAGCAGGTCCACCATGGTTCCCAACCATCGTTATTTTCTGCTGATTTCAAGCAGGCGTGCTTAAATAATCCCTTCATTGTATGGCACTCTGGACATTCAAGCCATGTGACCCCAACTGGAGCAACAGCAATCCACTCATGGCTACACGACATACATCTAGCTTCTCCTGACATATGTGGAACTTTCTCTTCTCTTTTTTGCTGTAATGATATAATATTACTCATGCCCATTCACCCTGCGGGGTGTCTTCGAGGTAGAACCCGTTGGTCTTTGGCTTGGGAACGTAGCCGAGGATGAAGGTCTGCATGGCGTCACATGCATGAGCACTCCAGTCGTGGCATGGGTAATCACGGAACTTGCGCTGTTTCTCGTCATACTCCTGATGGTAAAACTCCAATGCCTGTAAGCCTTTAGAGCATTTCGCCTCATCGAACCAGAACTGAGAGAAGATGTTTCGCACACGACCTATGCACTCTATCTTTACCTTGATGTTGTCAGGGCGCTTGACTTTGATGATGGGGTAGATGCCGAGAGATTCAGCGGCCTCCTTGCGTGACATCGCTCCACCGTATGCGGAGGTTGCAGAGAGTTCACGGTTTGCGATGTCGTGAGGCATGTAGTGGTTGCCGTAGGTATAGCGCTTCTCTTTAAGGACTTTGGCGTAGTGGTCGAAGGCTTCTCCGTTGTTCTCGTAGTAGTCGATCCAATGGTATTCCTTTCCTATGACCTGAAGGAACCAGATAGTCATGTAGTCGTCTACGCCGAGATCCCAGAAAGTATGGACTTCGGAGCCTGTGTTGTGGGGAACGGAGGTAATGCGTCCTTCCTTACGGGCAAGACCGATCTGCTTGGAGTAGTATGCGCCAGTGAATGTGCCGGAGAACTCGCAGAGGTATTCCTGGGAGAACATCGCCTCGCCCTCTATGTCTCCGTACATTGCGATGTATTCAAGGCGTATCTGGTCGAGCTGCTCCTTCGTGAATACGTCTGTCTGGTAGGCGGTCTGTTTTTCAGCGAACCATCCTGGGGTGGTCTTGGCTATCTCGAACAGGCGCTTTGCGTGCTCTACGGGGCGTGCCGTGTAGATGAAGATGGCCCACCCGCCGTTTTCTTCCAGGATAGGAGAGATGTAGCCCCACGCTTTAGGGTTTGACAGGGCGTATTCTGACTGGGTTACACCTATTGGTGTTGATCCCACGTACATGTCATAATTGTCGGAGCCTACGATCTGCCATGTGGAGCCGTTCTTGAATTTGATCATCATCTCCTGCTCACGGGTCGTTGCACGGAGAGATTTGGGGAATGCTTCATCTATGCGTCGTTTGCCAGTGCGGGGATTGACTGCATCCCAGATCGCCTTTCTGCCCTGTTTGTACTCTGGAAGCATGTGCCAGTAGTTGCCGATGTTGATGTGGGATGCCACGGCAGCAGTGTGGAGAGCTATGTCGTCCTTTCCCCATCGCCTGTGGGCAACCTCGACAGCCCTCATGCCCTTGACATCGTTAAGCAGGCCATTGTAGACGTAATCCCACAGGTTTTCCTGGTACCAGCGTGGTTGCCAGTTGTTAGGGAGAGTAATTCTCATTATTCCTCTATCTCAAAGATGCCCATGGAGAACTTGAAGATGTCCTTGGATATGTCAAGCAGGGATACTACCTCGGAGTTGTGGATGAATCCCGCTGCGTATGGCTGGATCTTGTAATCTCCGTTACGGTCGTTCAGCATGAGCACGATCATCTTGTTATATGATTCCGGGTTGGATTGCACATCATCGGCGCAGAGATCGAGCACTTCAATCAAGGTTGCACTGGATGCCTTGTTGGATTTATCTGACAGCTTACTGACTTTGCTCATGCGTCGCTCCTCCTTGGGTTTCTGCGTACATCGCACTCGGCGCCGCAGTAAGTACGTATCCCGTCCAGTATGTGCTCTTTCAACTCGTTCGCAAGTTCTCCGTTTGGTGAGGCAAGAACGACTGTCTGTGTGTGGCCGTTGACGGTCTGCTCTATGACGACTCCGCACATGATGACTGAGTGCCGGCGCGAGAGTGATACCTGGGCGTTGTTAACCGCATAGAAGGTAGTTTCCGCAGAGATGCTGTCAGGTTCATTCATAGTTTCACCAGCCATGATGAATCGGGGAATAGAATAGGGTTGGGGAAGACTTCCTGTACCGCCATGACTACGCCTGGGAAGTATATGGAGAAGTCGTGACCACCGATGTAGCCTGACTGACGGACCTTTGGTAGCCAGTGCGATATATCGTCTGACACATTGTTGTATTCGTGATCTGCGTCTATGTATACGAAATCAATGGAGTGGTCGGGGAACTGATGGGAGGCTAGAATGGATGGTGAGCGCATACGCCTGATGATCTTGTACTTGTATGTGCGGAGGATGAAAAGCTGTTCAGCCAGGGCCATGTCGCAATGCACAAATGCTTCTGATTTCACGTCATTGCTCCATGCGTCCACAGCGGTAATCTGTTTGAACTTGCCGCTCAACGCAAAGGCCTCGGTGGATTCTCCGGTGAACGAGCCAACCTCGACCATTGTGAGGCCTGAACCTTCTATGGCACTTATGAGCGGGACGAGGGAGAAGGTCGGATCGGAACGCATCTTGTATGGTATAGCCTCAAGCACTGCCTCGATGCACTGCTCTATGGGGACATTCATGTCTGTGCCTTGTCGGTCAGCATGCGGCTCATGTGCCTTCGAACATTGGCTGTAGACCTGTTCTGCCTGAATGCGCGGTACTCGACCTGACCGTTGACCACCCTGAAGTCCATGGTGTGTACAAGACCGCAATCGCAGCAGCAGAGCTTGTGGCCCCTGTGAACGGGCCTCATCCATTCGCCTTCAGTTACCTGGTAATACTTCATACGTCAGTCTCTTTCGAGAACGCCATGATGATAGACCCGAGAATGCCAATGGCGATCAGCACCCACACCATGAGGTCGATCTGCCATGGAAGGTCCATCAGCGCACTCCTCATTCCTCATGATGAAAAAATCCCCTGTGTTCCGCCCATTTCGATATATGTAACCTGTGGTTGCCACCATGGTATTTCTGGTGAGCATGGAATAGGGTAGATAGGGTACCGGTATGGATACGGATACCGCTGCATCTTGTCGCCAAGCATGGCATCGAGCTTATCTCTCAAAGCACGGGCATCCTCTTCACATAACTCAATCCGTTTACCATCTATCTCTATAAAAAGAGTGACATTGACAGTCTTATGCATAGTTACTCATCATTCCTCATCGGTATCACCCTGCTCGATCTGCTTCACATCGACATGCTCCACACTCTTCTTAAAAGGAGCTATCTCAACAGTAATGTGGTTGTCCTCGCGCACATCCAGCTTATCGTTCGGCATGTAACCGAGCACCTTCATAGCGGTCTTCATGGCATCACGGCGCGATTCGTTGTCTGGAACCTCCACCTTCTCGATATTGCCGCCTATGACCAGAACCTTCGTGGTGTTGGCCTCAAGCTGCTCGTCAAGTGTTTTCGCAAGCCGACCAGCCGTCACCTTCATATCTTCAAGAGCACGCTGGAATATAATGACCGGAGCGCACGGTATGGACGTTACGTCAATCCCCGACCTGTCCGTATCAGGCAGTTGTTTCGGCATCAGTTGACCTTCCTGTGCAGTAATGTAATCATCATATACACCACATACAGCACAACACGCAACATTCTCACATATACTATAATATCAATTTCGGGTAAAAAAATCCCCGGAGGATCTGGGCATGATGACCGCTCCGGGGTGAAGGGGAGAAGTTTCGTAAACCGGATCAGGATGTGTGCCGTCCCAATCCCGGTTTATTTGGTAAGATATACATCGCACGAATCCGGCCTCGATGTCAACCACAACCTTTCACCAACCACCAGCCTTTCACCGATTGCTGAAAACAGACCATAGAATCAACGACCAGCCGCTAAAGCGGAGTGGTTTCCGCCGCGAAGACTTATGAAAACCTACGCTGTAATTTACCAAAATTGACCGAGAAGACCTTGTGGGATATACAGCAAACCATTTGTAAGAAAAACTACCCATTATTTCTTACAAACATACGCTGTAATTTACCAAAATTTGCTTGGAGATTTCTGGGGGATTTGCGGGGCTAAGGGCCATGTCACGAATACCCCCACCCCGGTCCCCGTACCCCCGGTATAACTATCTGAATAGATTGGAGTTTTTCTGTTGGTGCGATGAGGTTGTATTGTGTTGGAATGGATTAGATCGGTAGAATTATCCTGTAAATACAGATACATAGTAGGCCATGAGACGGGTATGGATTGTAAGGGGATTAATCAGTAATACCCTCCCCCCGGGTGCTGTACCGTGTAATTGTAGAACAAGGTAACAGTGATACGATTGGATCAGATGTGCTTGCCCTCCTTGCCACACAATGACACATAACGCAGGATCAGCTCCAGGTACGAACAATAGATAGTGGTGAACACTCCGCCCATGGAATCCTTGAAGACCACGCCGTCTGATTGTAGTTGTTGGAGCTTGCCCTCAGTCTTTGACCTGGACCACTGAAAAGCCCATGCGATCTCATCGATACC
>Ga0116142_10003664_pt1 | contig 15275 bp, 14 predicted proteins | sample AD_UKC033_MetaG_FD_89785 | JGI IMG/M metagenome (GOLD analysis project Ga0116142, IMG submission 89785) | Active sludge microbial communities of municipal wastewater-treating anaerobic digesters from USA - AD_UKC033_MetaG | ecosystem: Engineered > Bioreactor > Anaerobic > Digestate | place: USA... | reverse complement strand
GTTTGATGAACGGCGCAATCGTCTTCTGCGATTGCCCTTGCGCGTACATCTGCGCCGTGTCGATGTAATCGACGCCCAGTTGAAAAGCGCGATGAAGCACCTTGTCGTAGCGAGGGTCGAACTTCTGTGATCCGCCCATGAGGATAATCGGGATGTCCGCCCCGGTAGTGCCAAGTTGTTTTCGCGGCACCTTCTCTTCGGGCGACGGCGCCTGCGCGAGCCAATCACGCGCGCCGTTCCCGACCAAGCCCAGACCCGCGCCGTAGCCCGCGGTCTGCTTCATGAAATCACGCCGGGGGATATGTTCGCTATTCATCTTTCGCGCCTCACCTTATGGTCAGCCGACCACTTCACGATGTTTGAGCAGCAGTTTGCGCTCGTCGGACCGGCTTTCCCCCACGGCCGTGACGTACACCGCGCGTTCGTCCCGCACGGGGCATTCCTTCTCGCAGATGCCGCACCCGATGCAGAGGTCCGGCACGATGAACGGCTTGTTCAATACGACGACTTTGCCGAAGACGTCTTTCACCTCCACGTCCTTCGTCTGGATGGCCTTGGGCGAAACGGGGCACACCTCTTCGCAGACGACGCACGGGATTTCCATCGCGTGCGGCAGGCAGCGCCCGAGGTCGTAGAAGGCGGTGCCGAGGCGGATAGGGCCCTGTTCCGCGTACGCGCCTTTGCCCAGCTTTTCCTCGGCGGTGATCTTGCGGATAGCCCCGGTCGGGCACACCTCCGAGCAGAGCGTGCACTTCAATTGGCAGTGGCCGATGCGGAAGTTCATGACGGGGGTCCATAATCCTTCGATCCCCGCCTCCTCATAAGTCGCCGGTTGCAGCACGTTCGTCGGGCATGCGTTGATGCACTGATCGCACTTGATGCACTTCGCGAGGAACTGGTCTTCCTCGACGGAACCGGGCGGTCGAATCAATTTCGGCGAGAAATGCTCATCGGTGTTCACGCCGTGGTTCTTGAGGAACGGATACGCCAGCACCCCGGCCACGGACGCGAAGACCAGCTTCCGCCGGGAGAGGTCCGGCGCGAGTTTCACCTGCTTCGTATCCTGGCGCAGCATGGTGAAGGACAGCGCGTCCTCGGGGCAATCGTCGATGCAGTTCATGCACGAGAAACACTCGCTCTGGCGCAGGAGCGCCTGCGGGTCGGAGGCCCCCTCACAGCGGGTCAAACATAAGTTGCAGTCGGTGCATTTATGAACGTCGCGATTGATGCGAAACAGGGCAAACCTGGAAAACACGCCCAACAACGCGCCTAGCGGGCACAAGACGCGACAAAAGAAGCGCGGAATGACGACGTTCATGGCCACAAGGCCGAAGAGCATCACCGCGATCCAGAACGATCCGACAAACACCCGCCGCTCGACGCCGGGCCCGAATTTCAGGTTGTCGAGCCAGAGCGTATCGACGCCCACGCCGTGCGCCGCCTCGGACGCCTTGTCGATGCCGAGGTCCGTGGCGGGCGCGACCACCGTCGCGAAGGTGCGGTACATGAGGCAGATTGGATCGAGCAGGCCGATTTGCAGCGCGCCCATCGCCGCCATCAAGAGAAAGATGATGAGGATCACGTATTTGAGATGGTAAATGGGCCGGTACTGGTTGTCCTCGATGCGCTTCTTGCCCGTGCCGATGTTGAACAGCCACCCGACAAACTGGTGCAGCGTGCCGTAGGGGCATATCCAGTTGCAGAAGACGCGCCCGAACAGCAGCGTCAACGCAAGCACCAGCAGCCCCCATCCCAGGTAGCGATAGACGTGCCCGGTCGAGAGCATCGTGGCGATCATGACGAGCGGGTCCATCTCAAGCAGGCGCGACACGGGGTAGCCGCCAACGCGCGAGGTCCAGGTCGCCCAGACGGAGAAGAGAAAGATGAAGAAGAAGAATGCCTGGGACAAAATGCGGATGTTGGTGATGCGCAGGGCTCTCCTGATCGAGAAAGCCGCCAGGTATTCACCGAGTTTGCGCATGTACTTCACCTGTTCCGCTCTAACCCGTGATTTCCTTGATCCTCCCCGACCAATCCACCTTGCCCGCTCCCTTCGCCTCGGCCTTCGCCAGGTATTCCGGATAGTCCCGGCCCCGTTCGAGCAGGTGCTCGAAGGCCCAGGCGTCCGCGCCCACGGGGTCGAGACTCGCCAGTACGGCGTCGCCCGCCTTCACGTTCGAGGGGTCGCCGCCGGTCGGGCCGTTCTTCATCAATACGCGCGTCCCGTCGAGAATGGTCAGCGTCGGGCGAATCATGATCGCGAGGTCCGACACAATCCCGTGAATGTCCTGGTGGAACTGGTTGCGCGTGCCGCCCAGGAGGCCGTACCAGTTCTTCAGCCCTATCGATGCGCTGCACAGATTGTGGTCCTTCACCGGCGCGAGGCCGATAACCTTGTCCACGTTGGTAAACGGGCGATGGAAGAACCACCAGTTGCGGATCAGGTCCGCGCCCGGCGTGTGGAGCATCTTGAAGGCGTTCGAGTCCGGCAGGTACACGCGCCCGCCCGCCTGCTCGGTCGCCTCGCGGATGCGGCTCTTCGCAAAACAGTCCGCCGGGGACTCGATCGGATTATCCGCGACTCGCACCTCCTGCGCACGGCAATCCACGAGCAGCATGCGGACCAGTTCCTCGACGAGTTCAGGGTTCGAGGTAGCCCCGAGATTCGGCGCGCGGTCGAACGCCACATTCGGCTTCACGAGCACGATGTCGCCGGGCTGGATGTAATGCGTGAGGCCGCCAATGGCGTCCAGCGCGCGCCGCAGCTTCTCGACGGGCTCGCCGTAGCGGCCGATGCCGATGTCCGCGGCCCCGGAGGGCTTCGCGACGCGGTAGTCCTGTAGAGTGAACGGCTTAAGCACCGGCTGACTGCGCAGGCCGCTCTTGTCCTTCATCGAGAGAGGCCAACCCTCCGGCGCGGTCGCCAGATACGTGACGGCGCCGCCGATGCCGCCTGCGGTCAGCAGCCGCCCGACGAACCGACGCCGTGTCATCGGCGCCGTCTGGTACTCAGGATGCTGGATATCCTTCTGCTTCGCCATGCAGGACTCCCGCTAGTTTATCCCGGCACGCGGCGGCGACGGCGTCATCCGGCGCATTCTCGACGCCAAATACGTGCCGCCCGCGCCTACTCAGCGTCATATAGGTTTCGAGGAACGCGTGCTTCATGAGCACGCCTTCCTCTCCGTCAATGACAACAACGTAGTCATACTTGTTATTCTCGATTAGCTTGGTCAGCAAGTCCGCCGCCGCCGCCTCATCCGCCGCCGTGTGGACGAAATACCGCGCATCCGGCGCTTCCGGCGGTACGCCAAACCAGAAATCTTTGGCAAAACTGAATTGAAACACGTCCGTCTTCTCGTATGCGATCGCGTCGAACGGCAGACCCAACCCGTCCGCCAAAATGCTGTACGCGGGCGGCATCGATCCCTCGCCTTCGGCCAGCGGTCCAAGCGCCGCGACCAACTGGATCGCCTTCTGTTGGATGACCGTGTCGTTGCTCGTGCCAAACAGTTTCAGGTAATACGGGCCGAGCAGCGCCACCGCCCCCGCCTCCGTCGGGTAGTAATTCGCGGGACCGAGCCGTTCCGTGGACCGCGTGGCGTCCCGCTGCGCCGCGAAGATGCCCAGCGCGTTCTCGAAACTCCCCATGTCGTACATTTCGACGCTGATATCATGTTCCGTGCCCGCCTTCGCCAGGGAGATGAAGTACAGGCGCTCGAAGCCGAACTGGATATACTGTTCCGCCGCTCCATTGATCTTCTCGTATAGGGTGTCGGCGTCGAATTCCCGCAACCCGGAAGATGGCCGCCAGCCGTCGTAGAGAATGCCTTCCGGGAAAACGCCGAGGGACGGCGGCCCGCCGACCGCCGCGACGGAACCCGGCTCGACCCAGCGCTGGAGCGGCGTTCGATACAGGGTGTCTTCGACGGTGCTGGATACGAGCGCCTCCATCGAGAGGTCGCGCTCGGCGGGGTCATACGCATTCTTCCGGGAAGCGAACCACACGCCGGCAAGGATCAGGAGCACCAACAAGAAAAGACCCGAAGTGATTTCGCTTCGGGGGATACGCTTGCGAAAGACCTTTCGCGCACGATTATTGAATACTCGCTCCTTGACCGCCAAGGAGTTACTCCGTCCTTTCTCCCGGCACGACGGTCCGCCCTCCGCCGAACTCACCACCACGAGTCCGGCGCGGCCCTGAACCGCGTTGACTTCACGCGCATCAGCGCGCAACCACACTTTACCGCACGGGGAATGCCCACGCAACCCAACGGTGCAATCGGCATCGCCGGGTCCGCCGACGCAATGCGCGCACTGTATATCAGACCCCGCATGGCGCCGGCAGGATTCGGTATTCCCTCTCCCCGAGGAAGAGGGCAGGGGCGAGGGCTATTAGTGGAGACCTTCGGTCGAATGGAGTGGCGCGGTCGGGAGACCGGCCACAACAGGGTCGTGGCACGGGCGGCCCGCCCGTGAATTAGGACATGGGCAAGATGCCCATGCCACCGCTAGCGCGGGTTGCGCATGTGGTAGAGAAAACCATCTTCCGCGCCGATGAGCAGATCGGGAACCCCGTTGCGGTCCCAGTCGACGACGGTCGGGCAGGTAGTGTGTCCCGCAAGTATGCGGGAATCGACCATGCCTTCGTTGCGGAACACATACGGGCGCGCGTCGTCGCCGATGTTGCGCAGGAAATCAATGTTCTTGCCGTTCACCAGGATATCGAGCCGTCCGTCGCCGTCCCAATCGACCAGACAAAACTTGCGCCGCCCGCTCTTGCCCGCCTCGCGGTCGTTCAAGCGCAAGGGCGTCAAGTCCTCATCGAGAAAGATGCGCTTGCCCGGAAGCAGCGCCAGTTCCTCCCCGGCGCGTGTGCGCTCAAAGAACGCGAGATAACCCTCGTGGTCGAGCATGACGAGGTCGTTCAGGCCGTCTCCGTTCAGGTCGATGACCACCGGGCTTGTGCGCCACTGCGTCACGAGTTGGTTGCCCTTCGGTTGCCACCACGTCCACGCCGGTTTCGGCGCGAATCCCTCCCACGCTACTTCGATGGGCCGGGCAGGTTCGAGTTCGGGCCGCGTCCGCGCGCCGCGATTGCGGAACCAGAGCACCTCGCCCCAGATGCTGTTGATAACGATGTCCGGCAGGCCGTCGTGGTCCCAGTCGGCGACGCAGAGGACGGTGTAGCCCCACTTCGCCTCCGCCGGTCCTTGGATCGATCCGTTTGGGCCGGCCTGGATGCGGATCGTTTCGCTGTCGGCTTCGAGGTACACCGGCGGCGCGAATTTCGGCGGACTGCCGCCGTCCAGGTTCTCGAGAAAGTTGATGTAGCCCGCCGTGTCGCCACAGATAAGGTCCTCGTCGCCGTCGCCGTCCCAGTCGAAGCTGTACGGGGTCGCCAGCGCGCCGACCTTCACCGCGTCCGCCTCCTGCCGGAAGAAGCGCGGCGGCAAGAACACCGGCATGCCGTCATCGACCTTGCCCGTGTGCTCGATGATCGCCACGCGCCCGTCTTCCTGGCCCACAATGAGGTCCACGTCCCCGTCGTGGTCCCAATCCAGCGCGACGACCTGCAACATCTGGAGGTCCATGCGCAGCACGTCCCCGTCGTGTTCCAGAAAGCGCCCAGCGGCGTAGACCGGCTCGGTGCGCGTGCCCACGTTCTCGAAGTACGTCAGTTTGTCCAGAAACTCGCCACAGATCAGGTCGAGATCGCCGTCGCCGTCAAAATCCGCGAAATTCGGCGACGGCGCGCCGTATACGTCCACCGGCCTGCCATCGGCCAACACCTGTTCCGCCGCCGCGTACACCGGCGCGTCGTTCGTGCCCGTGTTGCGCGCCACGTAGACGTAGCCGCGCAGCGGGCCGTGGGTCCACTCGCCCTTCTCGTTGTAGGCGTTGTCCCAACCGTATTCACGCCAATCGCTCGCGCCGATGACCAGATCGACCAGGCCGTCGCCGTCGTAGTCGCAGTACTTCCACTGGTTGTCGCGGCCCGCGTGAAAGGTGGCCGTAAACGGAATCGCTACGCCGTGACGCAGGCCGTGATCCCGAAAATCAGGATACCGCCTGCCCGGCGTGCAGACCACGGCTGTCCCGTCGATGTACGAACACGTCATGTTGTGCACCGCGGGGCCGAGCCGCACGGCCGGCTTGGACACGGGATACTTCGCGTCGCCGCCGGGGTTCTCGAAAAAATACACCCCGTTTGACGGCACATCCGCGCAGGCCACCACGAGGTCGTAATCCCCGTCCCCGTCAAAGTCCATCGGCAGCGGCTGCGCCCAGAGCCCGACCCCGAGGTCCACCACAAGGCCGGGCTGGTTGTATTTGAGCTGCGCCAGCTTCGGGTCTGCGGGCGCGGCGGGGTGCGAGGCCGCGATTGTACACAAGCAGAGTGCAGTCAATATCCCACAATTACTTGCCATGTAAGAGGAGTCCCTGGTTGGCGCTTATGGAGCGTTCCATCGCACCGGCGACATGTAGGGCCGCGGTTAGGGCGCGTTACTTCTCAGTGATCCAGTCAGATAAGATCTTCCTGATACGCGTAAGGCGTTCAGAATGAATCCTGCCAATGGCGCCGGAGAGTGCGCGCCGCTCAACAATTGCCAGCCGCGATATGCGCACTACGCTTTCGGTTTTCAGGCCTGAACTGCCGAAATCCGGATCATCAGCACTGATGATCTCGTCAAAGCCGCCAATGGCGCGCGCGATTTGAGTCGAGATCATACAGATAAGCCAGTCATCATATGGTCCGGGCAGTTTCCGAATTACAACAGCAGGGCGGAGTTTACCTTGTGTGAGATCGGTTCTGGGAAAGCGGATAAGGACGATCTGTCCTTCCTCAATCATTGGCGGGTTCCTTTATGTCCTGTTCTGAATAAAGGCAGTCCTCCGATTCCATGTCGCGAAAGGCTTGAGCCAAGGAGAAGCGGCTCCAGGCTTCTCGTTCTTCCGCGTCCGCCTTGTTTGCCAAGAATTCGACAAAGTCCAGGACTTCCGCCTGGAGCGGCGCCGGCAAGAGGCGTACGCGCTCGATGATGTTCTCCGCCACGGTCATGGTATTGCCTCCTTTACGCGAGCAGCATAGCACGGGGCAAACAACTGCTTCACGTTCGCGATTCGCGTTGACTTCCAGCCCACCATAATTGTCTCACGACGCGGCATCAATACCGCGACATTCGTGTGATTCGGATCATTCATGGTTATCCCCTATTGAGTGGCTCTAGCCACGAATCACGCGAACAAACCCCACCTCTGAACACTGCGTCAGCGCTACTCCTTACGGCCCGTTTCCGCTGCCTTGATGCGCTTTTCCAGCGTCGGCAGGAATTCGTTCAATTCGTGATCAAGCAGGGTAAGTTTGGCGCGGATCATGTCCGTGCCGTGGGAAAACGTATGATCGCCGCCGTAGTAGAAATCGAGGCGCATGTCCCGCTCCATGACGGGCAGCGCGGCCTCGGCGTTCGCGCGTTCGTCTTCGAGCACCTCGCGCCAGCGATCGAGCATCGTCGCGGAATTCTTGCGCGACGCGGTGGTCTTGCCGTCGACGACGGCCAGGAGCCGGGCACGCAGTTGACAGGACTCGTAGAAGTTCGCCTCGGTGCGGGCGGTGTGATAGAACCAGCGGACAGGCGAGTCCTCGGCGTCGAACATCAGGCGGCATCGCTTCGCGACCATGGGCCGCGCGGCGTCCATTTCGTCCAGGGCGCGCTTCAGCAGCCGTTCCATTTCACGGTAGAAGCGCCCGAAGACGGGGATGTTGCCCGTCGGGTTGACGACGTAGGTCGGCGTAAGTTTGAGTCCTTCCGCGTCCGCGATTTCCGCGTGGAACAGGTAGCGGCCCTTGAACACGTCCGGCATGGCGGCGTCCGGGTCGGCGCACATGGGATGCGCGGGACCGAGATAGTACGGCCCGGTGTAATACGAGGGCAGTTCGGGCGACCACTCGATAGCTTCGGAGACGTAGCGCCAGGCCGCGCGGAGATGCGGCGCGGCTTCCGGGCCCGCGATGCGCGCGGCGAAGGCCGCGAGGGCGGAGTCCGGGTCGGGGGCGAGCGTCCACCAGAACAACTTGTTGATCTCGGAGGCGCTCGCGCCGTAACAGGGCCTGAACGCGGGAAAAACCCACGCGCCGTCCGCGCCGCACGAGGCCAGCGCCTCGGCCCGGGCGGCCCAGCGGTCCATGCACGGGATGTGCGGAAGCCGCGGCGCCTCGAAGCCGAGTTCCGGCTCGCTTTTCAGGTAGACCGGGAGGCCGCGCGCCTTGCACGCGGCGACCTGGGCGCGCGCCCGATCGCCGGGGCCGATGAGATCGATACTGTAATCCCACAGGTGCTTGTTCACGCCGTCGGGCTTCCGGACGTATTCGTCCTTCTCGATCTCGCTGAAGATGCCCGCGCCCGGTTCGAGCCGCTCGATGAGGCCGAGCTGCGCCTTGTCCGCGGACCACACGTGCTCCGCGCTGTACGGCCAGCCGAGTACCTCCGCGTTTGGGCTTGCCGAGCGTGCCGCGTCCTTGAGCAGGTTCATCAAGTTCGCCACGACCTGCTCCGCGCCGAGGGCGTCGCAGCGCGGGCAGTTGGTGCGCCCCTTCTCGACGCCGTAGGGGCGCATGTAGCAGTGATAGAAGCCCTCGCCGCCGATGATCATCACGAGCCCGTCGAGTTGCGGGTCGGCGCGGAAAATGCCCTCGACGCTCTCGCGAAGGAATTGCTTCACCAACGGGTGCTCGGTGCACAATGTGTACTCCCCGTCGGCCTTCCACGTAAGCGCGCCGCGGATGTCCGGGTGCGCCTCGAACACCGGATCATCCTTTGGAAACTTCTGGCGCGTGTCTATGAACGCATACGTTTTCAGACCCCAGCGCCGCGCCTCGCGCGCCGCCGAGACACCGCCTTCGAGCAGACCCTCCACGCGGCGGGCCGCCAACTCGGGGATCGCGTCCGACGTGGACAAGGCGTGCAGGTTGCCGCCCGCGGCAAAGACGGTGTTGTAGCCGAGAAGCACAACGTCGCGGTAGGACCCGAGAAACGGCGTCGCGCCCAGGCGTACACGCAGCCGGGGCGTATACACCTGCTTACCGAGCGGAAGGAACGGCGCCTGGCGCATGCCGATTCGGTCGATGAGCCGCGCGATGCCGTCGCGGAGTCCGGCCACGCTCTGGCCGGAGAGGACGATCGCTTCTTTCGCGACATCGAGCGTGAAACTGTCCGGCGTATCGGGGTCGCCGCCGCCGGTTTCGAGAAACGCAATGGTCTTCGACGACTCCGTGGGCAAGATCTTGTCCGTGATTTCAAGCGATACCCCCATGCAGCGTTCCATGAATTCGACGAACGTCTCCGCCATGAGCCGCGTCAACTCGGCGGCCTCCGCCGGGATCACGATGCGCCACTCGCTGTCGATGGCACACTCCTCTTCGCTTGCCACGGCGTCCGGGTCGCGGCTGAACCGGGAGAAGTAGTCGCGCGACAGGGCGGAGAAGGGGCTTGCCTCATACGCCGCCTTCGTCTCGGCGGAAAGCCGCGCGCCGATTTCCGCCAGAGTTTCGGCGCGGGCCGGCTCTTGCGTCGCGGTCAGAACAAGCAACACGCCGATGCGGTAAAGGATCGTTGATCTCGATGGATAGCTCATGGCAATTCTCCCGGAAAAGGCGGCGTCCCGCCATGCGGAAGAGCATGAAGGGAATTCGCGCGCGAGTCAAGCGGAACAACGGGCGGAAGACGCTACCCGTCGCTCACGCAGCGGAAGCGGCGGCCCCACGGCGCGACCCGGGCCGCCGCCACGCGGCCCGCCACGCGCTGAATCCGCCGGACAGGCTGCGAACGCGTGCGAAACCCGCGTCGGCGAGCAGCGCGGTCGCGCGGCGGCTCCGCACGCCCATGGCGCAATACACGATCACGTCGGAAGCGCGATCGATCTCGCCCGCGCGGCCGGGCAGTTCATCGAGGGGTATCAAGATCGCGCCCGGGATGATGCCGTCCGCGGTTTCGTGCAGTTGTCGCACGTCCACAAGCGTGACCTTCGATCCGCCTTCGAGCAGCGCGAGTAGTTCCGGCGCCGTAACCTCGGGACAGGCAGGCGCATCGACGTGGTCGCGCGCGACGCATGACGAAACGACCTCCTCGACTTTCGCGATCCGCGGATTCGGCCCGCACAAGGGGCAACCGGGGTTTCTTTCGAGTCGCAGCGTCTGGAACGACATATCGAGCGCGTCGAAGGTCAACACGCGGCCGATGAGCGGTTCTCCGATGCCGAGGATGATCTTGATGGCCTCCGTCGCTTGGATCATTCCGATAACGCCCGGCAAGACGCCGAGCACCCCCGCTTCGGCGCACGTGGGCACCGCGCCCGCGGGCGGCGGCGCGGGAAAGAGACAGCGATAGCAGGGACCGCGGCGCGCGTCGAATACGGCAACCTGCCCCTCGAAATGATGGATGCTCCCGTAGACGTAAGGCTTTTGCGCGAGGCCGCATGCGTCGTTCAGGGCATAACGCGCGGGGAAGTTGTCGGTCCCGTCGATCACGACATCGTAGCCCAAAATGAGTTCCTCGGCGTTGGCGGCGGACAACCGCTTGGCGTGGGCCGTCACGTGCACGTGCGGGTTCGCGCGGTATAGGGCCTCGGCGGCCGCGTCTGTCTTGCGTCTGCCGACGTCACCCTCGCTGTAGAGCACTTGCCGGTGGAGGTTCGAGGGGTCCACGCGGTCACCATCGACCATGCCGATGCGCCCGACGCCGGCGGCGGCGAGGTAGAGCGCCGCGGGAGACCCGAGCCCGCCCATGCCGACGATGACGACGCGAGCGCGCTTCAGGCGGCGTTGGCCCGCCTCGCCGACCTCGGAAAGCAGCAAGTGGCGGCTGTACCACAGGCGCTCGGCATCGGAGAGGCCGGCGCGTGTGTCGCGCGCCACTTGGTCGAGCGTCAGCGGCTGAGACATACTTGGTCCCTCCCGTCCGCGATGGCGGGCGTGGGCTCGTCAGGCGCAGTTGGGAGACTCGCCGGAAGCGTGGCGGCGACGGCGTTAATCCGCGCGGCAAGGGCCGCCACGTCACAGCGGAGCCACACGGGACAGGGGACAATCGGGGCATCGTCGCTAATGATGCCGATCACATCCGGGCGTTCCAGGGCCATAGGCGACGTCCCAAGTTCGGCGCGCCATACTTCGAGTTTCGGGCCGGGTCCGTTGGCATGGCCCTCGACCAGGACAAGGTCGCAGTCGCGAAAATGCACGGCCATTTCGTCGTAAAAGTCCCTTTTAGCTGGCCGTGCGCGGAAAACGGCGAGCGTGTCCGGCGTTACCGCGAGCACGACCTCCGCGCCCGCCGCGCGATGCCGGTGCGAGTCCTTCCCCGGCACATCAATCTCATGCTTGTGCCCGCAATGCTTGACCGTGCCCACACGCAGGCCGCGCTGGCGCAGTTCCGGAATGAGTTCGGTGATGAGCGTGGTCTTCCCGTGGTTTGTGTGGCCGATGATGTGCACGATTCGCATGGTCGTAATCCTTTTATCCCGCGACGTGGCACGGGCGTTCCGCCCGTGGAGTATGGGCCTTCTTCCCTAAGTATTGTGGAGGGGACACGGGCGTCCCGCCCGTGGAATATGGGCCTTCTTCCCCCAGCATCGTGAACGGGACATATTCCCCCGCGTGACGCGGGGCCGCGCCGGGGTCCACCCGGACATAGGCGTTCGCCGTGGCAACGCTGAAGATATCCGCGGACCCCTTGCACGGCAACGGCGTGATGTGCCACGCGCCATCGATCCACACCGCGCCGCACAACTGAAACAGGGTCCGAGATCGTACGCCCCGGAGTTCTCCCGTCAGGCAGCCTTCGCGCGGCGGCTGCGGCGGCGCGGCGCATCCTGCGAGCGCCCACAGCGCCGGCAGCACGTAACGATGAAACCCCAGGTGCGTCGCCAGCGGATTGCCCGGCAAGCCGAAGAAAAGGCGCGTGCCCATTTTGCCGAACAGGAGCGGCTTTCCGGGCTTCTGCGTCACCTTGTGAAATAACACGTCCACGCCGTGCGCCGCGAGAGCGGCGGGCACGACGTCATACGCCCCCGCCGATACGCCGCCGGTGAGCAGCACGACGTCGGCATGTCGCGCTTCTTCAAGCGCCGCGCGAAGGGATTCCAGGTTGTCCGCGGCGTGCCCACGCATCTGCCGCCGGATGCCCGCTTGATCCAGCAGCGCCGCAAGCATGGGACCGTTCGCGTCGCGGATTTGAAACGGTCCCGGCCCGCCATTCTCGTCCGCCAGTTCCGATCCGGTGGTGATAACGGCGCACACCGGCTTCGGCACGGCGCGAACGTGTGTGTAGCCGAAGGTCGCCAGATTGGCGATAACCAGCGGGGTGATCCGGTCGCCGGGCCGCGCCACCACCGTGCCCGCGGCGCATTCGCTCCCCATCCTCGCGATATGTTCGCCCGGCGCTATCCGCGAGGGCACGTGCACCGCGCCGTTGCGGCGCTCCGCGACTTCAACCGGCGCCACCGCCTCGCTTCCCGGAGGGCATGGTGCGCCCGTCATGATCGCGTAGGTCACACCGTCTTCAAGCGTCTGATCCACGCACCCGCCCGCCGCGATCTCACCCGCGACCCGCGCCGCCCCACCGGCGTCTGCCAGACGGACCGCGTATCCGTCCATCATTGCCCTATCGAAGGGCGGATATGCCCGGTCCGCCCACACCGCCTCCGCCAGCGTCAGGCCGAGAGCGTCTCGAACAGGCACTCGCACCGGGGCCAAAGGCTCCGTGGTGTCCCGCACAAGCGAAAGCGCCGTATCCGGGTCGATCATGCGGAGGGAGCACGCGCGTCCCGCCCGTGGAACGTGGACTCCTCGCCCCGCGCCCACCCACGCCGCATCGCCGTCCGCGTACAACTCCTTCTTCCAGATGGGCACGCGCGACTTCAGTTCGTCGATGATGTATTCACACGCCGCGAAAGCCGCCTTCCGGTGCGCGGCGCTCACCCCAATCCACACCGCCGTCTCCCCCACATCGATCCGGCCCAGACGATGCACGCACACCGCCGCCTCCGCCGGGAACCGTTCGAGCGCCTCCCCGAGTATCCGCTCGCCCTCATCCACGGCCAGCCCCTCGTACGCCTCGTACACCAGCGCCGTTACCGCGCGGCCCCCGTCGTGGTCGCGCACCCGGCCCTCGAACGTCGCAAGCGCTCCAGCCCGCGGTGACGCGCAAAGGGCGCTCCATGAGGAAGGCTCGATAGCGGTGTGGGTAAGACGAAACATGATTAGCCTCCCGCCACGGGCGGAATGAACGCGACCGTGTCGTTGTCGTGCAGCGGAACGTCCCACGACGCGAACGCGCCGTTTACCGCCACCCGCATCGCCTCCGCCGAGATCGGCAGCCGGAAGCGCGCGCGCAAGTCGCCGTAAAGCACCCGAGGGGTCGCGGCGTCCGTTTCCCGCTTCTCGCGCGCGCACCCGCGCGCTTCCCGCAGCAGGGCGAAGTACTCAATCGTCACCGTCTTGCTCATGGCCGTGCTCAGCCTCCCACCTGGTTTGGCCCGGGGACTGGCACAAGCGAGTCTTCGAGACGTGCCTGTCCCCGATCCCCAGGGCAAAGTACTCAATCGTCATCGTTTTGCTCATGGCCGTGCTCAGCCTCCCACCTGAAACATGCTCCGGTCCGCGCGCCGCTCCAGCTCGCGAATGTCGGCATGTTGCCGCGGCTTCAGATACAGCGCCTCCGCCGCCAGCGCCGCGATTTCCTCGTCCGCGGCGCCGCCCCGCAGCGCGTCGCGCAAATTGACCTCAGGAGATCGAAAGAGACACGTCTTGAACTGGCCGTCAGCGGTGATGCGCAAACGGCTGCACCCTCCGCAGAAATGCTCGGTCATCGACGTTATGAATCCTATCGACCCCGCGAAACCCGGGACCTTAAACTCCTTGGCCACCCGGGACGGGTCCGGGTCGGCTACCGGCAGGATCGCATACCGCGCCTCGATCGCCGCGCGCATCGAGGCGTAGGAAACCAGATGCGCGTCGCACCAGCGATTGCCGAGAAACGGCATGAACTCGATGAAACGGACGCACACTGGCAGCCCGCGCGTCAGTTCAACGAAATCCGCTAGTTCGTCGTCGTTACACCCCCCCATGACAACTGTGTTGATCTTCACGCCCGTGAAGCCCGCCTCCAGCGCCGCGTCTATGCCCGATAAGACTTCGCCGAGTCCGTCCCGCCGCGCAATCTGCTCGAATCGATTTCGCCGTAGCGAATCGAGGCTCACGTTCAGCCGGTCGACCCCGGCTACGCGCAGCGCCCGCGCCTGCGCCGCAAGACGCACACCGTTTGTGGTAATTCCCACAGTCTCGATGCCGCCAATACCCTTGATCGCCCCCGCCAGCGACGCCAGCCCCGGACGCAGCAACGGCTCGCCGCCCGTCAAACGAATCTTCCGCACACCAAGCCGCGCGAACAATTCGCATAGGCGAACGAACTCGTTGTCCGTCAGCAGCAACGACGAAGGCGCCCACGAAACACCGGCAGGCGGCATACAGTACAGGCATCGCAAGTTGCACCGGTCAGTAACCGCGATGCGCAGGTACGTGTGCGCGCGAGCGAACGCGTCCGTGAGCGGGCCGAACCCGATGCGTGTGTTTTCCGCGAGTGCTGACGCCATGACAATGGGATTCCGAAAGATGTCGGCGTAAATCTGGATATTATTATCCATAATTTTTCGCGCCTTGTCAAGGGGGCTGCGGGGCCCTTCCTCCATGGACGCGAGAACGCGAAAACAGTTCTTGACAAATAGGTCCAGAATATTGTAGAGTTGTGGACATCGAGGTCCAGAATGCTCTCGACAACGTCGGAATACGCACTGCGCGCGCTGATTGAACTGGCCAACGTGGAGGACGGACACATGATGTTCGGCAAGTCCCTCTCCGAGCGCGCCGGCATTCCGGCGGGCTATCTGTCCAAGATACTCGCCGCCCTCGGCCGCGCCGGGATTATCGACGCCACGCGCGGCATGAGCGGCGGCTATCAGTTGGCCAAGCCGGCGAAGGACATCTTGCTCATCGACGTGATCGAGGTCTTCGAGGGTGTGCGGTCCCGTCCGGCCTGCATTCTGGACAAGAACCGGGAGTGCGACGACGAGAAGCCCTGTCCGGCGCACGACCGATTCCAGAAGACGCGGCAAAGCTATCTGAAGTTTCTTGAAGAGACCTCGATAGCAGCCATTGCGAAGCGGAGGACATCGCATTGACGGCGCGGAAAACAGGGTTCAGGGTTCAGCGTTCAGGGTTCAGG
>Ga0116142_10003662_pt1 | contig 15279 bp, 10 predicted proteins | sample AD_UKC033_MetaG_FD_89785 | JGI IMG/M metagenome (GOLD analysis project Ga0116142, IMG submission 89785) | Active sludge microbial communities of municipal wastewater-treating anaerobic digesters from USA - AD_UKC033_MetaG | ecosystem: Engineered > Bioreactor > Anaerobic > Digestate | place: USA... | reverse complement strand
TGGCGGGGTTGCGCCCTGCGGGCGGTGGGCGACTTCCGCTGCCCCCGCCAGGATCGGCTTCAAGCGCCGTTCGACTTCCGCCTTCAACACGAACGGATCCAGGCTCTCGTAGCGCTCCCGCAACTCCCGCCGCGCCCGCCGTCCCAACACCCCCGCCGTCATCAGCCGCTGATACGCCGTGCGCGCCGGCTCATACCGCTTCTTCCACGCGCTGCGTTCCCGCCACTTGCGTTCCAGCTTCAGCCCGGGCAGAAAGAAGTTCATCAACGGCACCCACGCCTCCCGATACAGCGCATTGAGCGGCTCGACCGACGCCTGGCTCTCCAGCCGGCCGTAACCCAGCAACTGCCGCGGCCACATCCAGTTCTTCTGCTCCACATGCGCGTTGTCATCCTTGCGATACGGGCGCGAGCGCGTGAAGGCCACCGACCGCTGCCGCTCGTGCAGGTAGCCCAGCAGGTGCTGGTTCAGGAACTCGCTGCCGTTGTCGCAGTCGAAGCCCAGCCGCGCGAAGGGCAGCGCCGCCTCCACCGTCCGCGTGGCCGCCAGCACGCCGGGTCGCGCCCTTGTTCCACACGGCCCGCCCCTCGGTCCACTGGCTGGCAATGTCCGTGTAAGTCAGACTCCAGATGAAGTTGCCCGCCAGACTCGCGCCGCAGTGCGCGACGCTGTCGGCTTCCAGATAACCAGGCTGCGTCACGTCCCAAGTGCCCGTGCGGATGGGAATCTCCGTCTTGAGCAGGCTGCCCGGCTTGGTGCCGCACCGGCCCCGCAGCGGATGTTCGGCCCGCGCCGAGGCCAGCAACCGGTCCAGCGTGGCCGGACTGATCTCGCGCAGCCGTTCCCGCTGCCGGGCGGTGAGCTGGTCATGATGCCGTTCGTAGTGGCGCAGCCACAGCGGCAGGGCCGAGGCCAGCCGTTTGCCGCAGGGCTGTTCGGCGGCCAGCCAGATCGTGCGCACCACCGGCTCGATCAGCGCGTAGCGGGGTTCGGGGCCAGGATGCTTGCGTCCGCTGGGCGCGGGCACCGTGTCCCGCAGCAGTTTGATGGCATACTTGCGCTCGTAGCCGTAATCCTCGCACAACTCGTCGAGCATCCGGGTTTTCCCTTCGCGATTGCGCCGCTCGTAACGGGCACAGAGTTTGGGCAACAGGTCGGTCTTGATAGCTTGGCTCATGTTCATGGCCACCGGTCTTTCCGGTGTCTTTTATCCATGAGTCAACGATGCATTCTTCCACCCCTCAGCCCCAACCCTTCGGTGTCATTTAATTTGAGTCAACGCGGTCATCATTGAGCGTGATGACGCGCACTTGATCCGGCGCGAGCCAGAGCGGGAAGTTGCCGGCGTGTAGCCGCCGAAGTGACGAGGCAGGTGACTGAACTTCGCCGATGAACCGTCTATTTGGTTTTCCGAACCAACGTAATTTCATGGTCGCTGCCATTAGCCGTGAGCAGTCGGTCGCGAATGACTTCATATCCATCCAACTCGAACCAGAATAAAGTTGGCTCGGCAGGCGCTGAATCCCACTCGAAGCAGCCTTGAGCATCGGTATGCGTGAACCATCGGAATGGCTGGCGGCCCTGATTGTCCGAATCCGTGCGACAGGCGACGCCTGCGATTGGCTGACCGAACTCATCCAGCACGCGTCCACGGAACAGCGTCGCGTTGGTCAGGGAAAAGTTGGCAACGTTTGTGGATTGGAGCAGTTCAATCTTGCGCAATTGCGGGGTCATGCTATGGGCCTCGACTGTTATTTCTGCTGTTGGTTCGTATTCGCTCGAAAAGCCAAGCAATAAGAACTCACCATTCCAGTCTGTTTCCGTCGCAAGCTTCCGGTGTCCGTAGTTGTGGAACTCCTTGACGCTTGCGCCAAAAATTGGATTCCCCCAAGCGTCGGTCACGCGCCCAGCCACGGCATAGCCGCGCTTGATGACAAGAATCGCGCTCACGGATTCAGACTTCTCCATTGGCACAACGGCGTGACTCACTGCGTAACCGTCACGCGTAAGGGCGAAGCGCGCCTCCTCGTAACTATGGGGCAGGTAAGGATACCTGAAGCGGCCGGCTGCGTCCGTCTCAACTTTCGTCGTTTGAAAATCAGTATTGGGTTGGCCGCTCTTGTAGTCTTCGTTAGGCGATGCTTGTAGTATTACGCCGGAAACGGGCTGCCCTTCTTCATCCACTACCACACCAGCGACGAGCGCGGCAGGCTCAATTTTCAAGACATATTCCGCGGGCGCGTTCCTCCCCAGTCCGATCGCCACCGGAACAAAGCCGGGAATGCTGACGAACACGTTCATGCCAGGATCGCCTCCTTCGTTCGCCTCGGGGATGGCGGCCACGCCAAATTGATCAGTCAGCAGTTCATGCCTCTCTCCTCGCCCGCCGGCATAAAAGTAAGCGGCGCGCACCGTTGCGCCTTCCAGCCGTTGACCGGTATCGCCCGTGAGCACTTGGAGACGCATGCGAATCTTTTCGGACACAGAATCGCTCAAAGTTGGCGCGAAGGATGAAGTGCGTTGGAAGTTGACAGGCTTCTGGACTGGCGTTGTTGCTTCTTGAGGCGCATTAGCCGTATCTGCTCCAGTTTCAGCCGCCTTACGTGTGCGCGCAGAAAAAAGCAATGCGACAGCGATAACAAGAGTTGCGACTCCTGCGAGCTTGATCATGCCAATGGGCAAAACGGACGGCGTGTGTGCGATGACGGCAGCGTGCGTAGAGGAAACAAGATTCGCGATCAGACTTGCTGGGGCAGCTTGAGCGGAATGTCCGGCAATGAGCAGGCCGAGTGTCGCCATGCCGCACGTGACGCCGCACGGCACGAGTTGAGAGCGGAGGTGGTTGAGGGCGCGACTGACTCGCATCTTTGCAGCATCCTCACTGACGCCAAGAATGTTACCGATCTCTCGCATTGGTTTTCTCTCGAAGAATCTGAGAAGCACCGCTTGCCGATCTTCCTCCCGTAGTTGGCCGATTGCCTCATCGAGGTGTGGAGCGATGTCCTGCCAGAGTTTGGCCTCATCTGAAGTGAGCGTTTGCATAGCAAGGGACTGTTGTTCGCGATTGCGACGGCGGCTCTCAGAACGCCAGACGTCAATGGCTACATGAACCGTGGTCTTGTGAAGCCATGATGTGAGTTCGCCGTCGTGCTTGAGCGGCGGAGGTGACTTCGCGAGACGAATAAAAACCATCTGCGTCACCTCCTCTGCCAGCGACTGGTCTGACAGTCGCCGTTTGGCGATGGAATAGACCAGATTGGTATAGTGACGAAGAAGCCTTTCAAAACCAGCTTCTGAGCCAGTCTTCCGGTAGCTTGCGAGTAATTCCGCCGCATTCATTGTTCAACTGAACAATCGGCACGGATCGGAAAAGGTAACAACCAAATTCCGCGTGCGATTACCCACGCCGCTCTTTGATGTCCGCCAGAATCTTCGCGACGACCTCCGCCTTCGGCTTCGCGCCTTGCGGGCCGCCGTGATGGAGACGCACGGAGACGTTGCCGGCTTCCATGTCCTTGCCGCCGATGATGAGCATCGTGTGGACGCGGAGCTTTTCCGCGTCGGCGATCTTCGCCTTGAACGGCGTGGCGCTGAAATCGGAATCCACGCGCACCATGTTCGCGCGTAGTTCGTTCACGATGGGCTGGGCGTAATCAATCAGCGCCGGGTCGTCGTTCAGCGTGATGACGCGCACCTGGTCGGGCGCGAGCCAGAGTGGGAAGTTGCCCGCGTAATGCTCAATAAGGAAGCCGATGAACCGCTCGTGCGTGCCGAGCGGCGCGCGATGGATGCACAACGGCGTCTTGTTCGAGTTGTCCTTGTCGCGATAGGTCAGACCAAAGCGCGCCGGCACGGCGAAGTCCACCTGGTTCGTGGCGATGGTGAATTCGCGACCGATGGCGCTCCACACCTGCACGTCAATCTTCGGCCCGTAGAACGCCGCCTCGTTCGCGACCTCGACGTAATTGATGCCGCTCTCCTGCAACACGCGCCGCACCATGTCCTCGGTCTTCTTCCACAGCCCGGGTTCGTTGACGTATTTTTTGCCCAGGCCCTCCGGCGACGACGTGCTGAAGCGCATCACGTATTTTTCGAGCCCGAAGATTTTGAAATATTTCAGATACATGTCGTTCACGGCCTTGAACTCGGCGGCGAACTGCTCCTCGGTGCAATAGATGTGAGCGTCGTTCATGTTGAGCGAACGCACGCGCATGAGGCCGAACAATTCGCCAGACTGCTCGTAGCGATAGCAGCAGCCGTATTCCGCGAGGCGCAACGGCAGGTCGCGATAACTGCGCGGTTCAGCCGCAAAAATGCGGTGATGATGCGGGCAGTTCATGGCCTTGAGGTAGTAGCGCTCCACTTCCTTGCTCTTCAATTGAAGGGCGCGGGCGACCAAAGCTCGATTAGACAAATCTTGATACTGCTCAGGGTTGCTGGCGGATCCACTTAACACTTTTTCCACCAACTCTGAATTAGAACCCGTCTTGAGAGCTTCAATTGAAACACCCATCTGCTTGGCAACCTCAGCCAAGTCAGTTGGCAACTCACCAAGATCAAGCGCTTCGGGCACAGGAAGCTTATCTATGAATTCCTGAAGTTCTTTGTTCAGGGTTTCGTTGTGCTCCTTGATGAATTCATTCGCTCCCGTTTCACTGAGTTCCATAGCCGGAAACATGCTCTCGGCGTAATACGGCAGGTGACCGGAGGTTTTATACATCTTCTCCTTGGCCAGATGCGGCGTACGGACGCGGACGTAGCCGGCGGCGAATTCGGTTTCCTTCGCCAGCTTTTCCAGTTCCTCGACGAGCACCGTGCCCTTGGGCAGCCACAATGGCATGCCCGGCCCGACGTATTCGGTGTCAATCGCGAACAGTCCCATCTCCGCGCCGATCTTGCGATGGTCGCGGCGCTTGGCCTCCTCGATCATCTTAAAATACTCGTCCATCGCGGTCTTGTTCTTGAACGCCGTGCCGTAGATGCGCTGGAGCTGCGGCCCTTTTTCGTCGCCCTTGTAATACGCGGCGGCCACGCTGGTGAGCTTGAACGCGCCGATGTTGCCGGTGCGCATGACGTGCGGCCCGGCGCAGAGGTCAATGAAATCGCCGTTCTTGTAGTAGGAGATTTTCTCGCCGACCGGGATTTGCTGGATCAAATCCAGTTTGAATTTGCTCGGGTTGTCCGCCCGCTCGGTCAATCCGCCGAGGCGACCGCTTTTCGCGTCCCTTTGCGCTTCTTCGCGGCTGACCTCGATTTTCTCGAACGGATGGTTCGCCTTGATCTCCTTTTTCATCTCGGCCTCGATTTTCTCGAAGTCCTCGGGGGAGATGCGATGCGAACATTCCAGATCGTAGTAAAACCCGTTCTCGACGGGCGGGCCGTAGGCGAATTGGGCGTCCGGCCACAGGCGCAGGATGGCCGTGGCCATCACGTGCGCGCACGAGTGGCGGATGCGCTCCAGCTCGGTCATCTTCGCGCGCTCATCGAGAGTTTTACGCCCGGGGTTGACCGCCGGTTGTGACGTGGTCGGTTGCGAATTTTCTTCAGCCATAAATTCCTCAGACATTGCCGCCAACCGTCAATCCCGAAGCAGCAGGTCGGAACTTCAGAACTGCCGGGCGGCCCGAAGCAAATCCGTTCGACGATGTGCGCCTGGTGGCGGTGGATTTTTTCAGTGGGTCGTCCCGGATGAGGGCGGCTGCCACAGCCGAGAACTCCTGGTCAATCAAGGTGCCCAACATGGCGGTGAAAATAGTCGTCCGCAAACTCCAATGAAATCCCAAACTTGGGCGGGCTGAGCGTGACACATTGGCGGGCCTGGCGGTCCCACGACCCACGCCAGTCACCTTCCCCGGCCTCAACCACACCGCTGATTTTGCGCCGGGGCCGATGACCGCCCCCGCGCCCCGGGCACGGGCGCAAAGACGTGAACAGGCGTCCCCGGGCCTCTCCGTCAGGGGCGGTCGCGCACGCAACCACCTGCCGCCACGAGCGTCTTAACGCTGGTCAAACTTGCGGTCGTCGGGCTAGATTCACCGGCATACGCCCGCCGCAGGCAGGGCAGAAATGGTGGAGAACGCCGGCACAAGGCGGCAAGGCGTTGATTGGAAACCGACCGAAACTGATCATGAAAATCATTCTTCCGTGGGTACTGTTTCTCGGGGCGGCGCTGGGCGCGGGGTATTTCCATCATGACAACCAATCCAAGACCGCCGAGCTGGCGCGGCTGCAGGCACAGCTTCAAGCGTTGGAACAATTAAAAACCGAAGTCGAAAAGCTTCGGACCGGGCAGATCGCGCCTGAGGAACTGGAACGGCTTTACGAAGCCCGGACCGAACTGCTGCGCCTGCGCAACCAAGTCCAGCAATTGACCCGGGACAAGGCGCAGTTGAATCAGGAGGCGCAAACCGCCCGAACCCAGGCGAGTCAGGCTCAAGCCAAAGCTGAGGCCCTGGCCCAGGCCCAAACGGAACTGGCCAGGCAGAACGAAGCTGAAGTTCGGGCCCAAATGTCGGAGAGCTGTATCAACAACCTCCGCCTCCTCGCTGCCGCCACACAGCAGTGGGCACTGGAGAACGGTCCGCCAGCGAACCTCAAGCCGGCCGAACCTGATTTGGTGGCGTACCTCAAAGACGGGACGATGCCTGCCTGTCCGGCCGGCGGCAAATACACCTTGAACGCAGTCGGGGCACTGCCGACCTGCTCGATTCCGGGGCATGTTTTACCCGGGCTGACGCAATAGCGTCATCAGCAGGAACTTGACCCGGCGCTCCGGCAAATCTAGTCTGGCCGGCGGCTGGTGACCATAGCTCAATGGTAGAGTCCCAGATTGTGATTCTGGTTGTTGCGGGTTCGAATCCCGTTGGTCACCCCACCTCTCCCTGCCGGCCGACACCCTGGTGACTGAACCCATGGGTTCGTCCGCATCCGGCCACAATTTAGCTTGGAAACCGCAGTTGGCACGACCGCGAACCACACGAACCATGCGAAATGAAGGGGCGGAAATGAATTCGCGCCGGCTCAGAATCCTGCACTCCGCGAGTGAAGAGCATTCGCTCTCCAGCCCATTCGTCGTTCGCGTGTTTCGCATATTTGGCGGTTTCAATCGCCGCATTTACGTTTAATTGGAAGCCCCGCGGCCAAACTGACGCGCCCCGGGTTAAAAGCGCGGATTGCGCGACACGAGTGGTTTGAAAACAGCGGCTTTTCGAATCGCGCCCCGCGGAGCATCAACCTCCCCGGGTCAGGCAAAACACCCCGCAGACCGTTTCAGCAAGGAGAGGCAGTCGGAGAGGTCCCGACGTGCAAGAAGCGACACCGCGGGTAAGCCGGGCTGGGCCGGGCCGGGCTGAAGTTGCAACACCACTTCCCGGGCAATCCTCCCAAGCATCTGCATCAGGTCGGGCAGTGCGCGAATTGCCACCCCGGCTGCTTCCAGTGCGGTGAGGCGCAGCTTCACCCAACGACACGAGAGACGCCGGGCATGGTCTGTCTCCGCACCAGGACCGAGTTGGTCCCTTCCGGCCTCCACGACCGGCAAGGCGAACGGCTTTGATGCAGCCTTCGTCGTTCCTCCTGCGGACGGTCGGCATGAGGCGGTCTCCAAACACGGTCGAAGGCAGTTTACCCTCACCAAACAACTCCGCCCGACGGGTGGCGTTTCCCTGTGGCAAAGGAGCGGCCTTGCCGCTGGAGACCGTGGAACAGCAACCGGTTTTCCGGGTGGGACACGAACGCTGCGGCAGGCAGAATCAACCGGAGGCGACCTGAACAAATCATCGGGAACAACGGGCGGTGCCCGGTGGCGGATAATTCTTCGCGGCGTCGTCCAGCACCAGCACCCAGTCGAGCATTTCGCCGTCGTCGGGAGGTGTGAACTTGCGATCGCCTTGGTGATTGTCGAAGGTGCCAATGGCTTGAGCGGTGCCGTTGCGCGGGTTGAACCACCACGCATTGATCTTCTTGCCGCTGATGGCGCCGAGACGCACGACAAAGCTACGGCCCACCGGAGCGTACACCATGGCGTAGCTGCCGTGCGCATCGCGGGTGGCGGAGAAGTGGTAACGACCGGTGCCCGGCCAGGCTGTAGGGATGGCGTTTGTAGCCAGCACGTCGTCGGCAGGAATGCGCGTCAGGAAGGGGCGGCTTTCCAGCAGGGCGCGTGCGTGCTGCATTTGGGCGGCACCGGGCTGCATGATCGCCTCGCGCCACGGCATCAGCGGGAAATTGCGCGGCGCGCGTTGGGGCGTCCACATCTGCCAGACGGAATGATGCCCATACGTGTGACCGAACCCGCCTCCGAATAAGTCCCAATACAACGGGCGGCGAACGTCGGCGGCGATTGAATGGCCGAGATTCCTTGGGTCAAACGAGACCGGATGGTCTTCATAAATCGGTTCGGCATCGAGCACGGGTTTGACGGGGGTGCGGTTGTAGTCGGTGCGTGTTTGGTCGTACCGCCCGGAGTATTCAGCCACATGCCCGTTCTGGCGCATGTTGAAATCCAGCCAGGGTTCATTGTGAAACCATTGAGCCGAGCCAGCACCACCAGGTGGATGAAACGTGATTAAGTGCGCGCCGCCATCCCCTTTGCCAATGCCTCTGGCCATGGCACGAATGATTTCGCGATGTGTGTCATTCTGCACCGGGCGGTCACCACCGAGCACCCAGATCAGGCCGGCGTGCTGATAGCGCTTGCCCAGCCACTCGCCATACACCCGGGCGTTCTCCGGGGTGAAGACGGCATCGCCGTGGTTCCAGAGATTGCCCCACGTCGGCAGCATGGCGATGTAGAGTCCAAGCGAGTTTGCCTTCGACACAATCCAGTCCACGTGCTTGAAGTATTCCTCATTCGGCTTGGTGGGGTCGTTCTTGACCGCCAGTGGCAACTGGCCATAAGCGTTGGGATCCCGCAGACCGTCGAGTTCCGCCAGCACGACTGCTTGAATCACCGTATAGCGACGCTCGGCGCGGTTCTTAAGATAGAGTTCCGCCTCCTCCCGGTTCAGCCGATGAAAAAGCTCCCACGCCGTGTCACCCAGCCAGAAGAATGGATCGCCAGTCTCGGTGACAAGAAAGCGGCGGTTTTCGCTGACTTTGAGGCGGGGGAGATGCTCTGCCGGACACACGTCCAGGAAAGCGAGGACTGCGCCGAAGATAACCAGCCGGATAAGAAGGGTATTTGGTTTCACGTTTGAACCCCGTTCGCCAGATCAATGAAGAACGAATCGCGTCCGACCTGGCCGCCTTTGAAAACAACTTCGCAACCGTTGGCGATTTGGTTGGGAGAATGAATGCGGCAGAGCGGGCCGCCGGGAGTTGTCGGGGCGATATATTCCAATGCTTCCACCTCCAACGCGCGTGTGCGATATGCGCCCGCCAGTTCCGGCCGGGTCGGCCGCGGCAGCTGGCAAGTCCCGGCGGCGAGGTCCCCCCAGGCTTGCGTCCGTTCCCGGCCCCGATACCGGCTCCGCCGCAATCCCGCCACTGTCTTCCTCCAGCCGGAGAGTTCCTGCACCCGCTTTCGGAGCCGCGGGCTGATCCGGTAACTCGCCGGCCCGGTGGCGCGATCATCCGGTCCCGGCGCGTTCACGCCCTTCGTGCATGCCACACGCGGCGCGGATTCCACCGGCCGGGTGCGAGGTTTGCCACGCATGGATTTCATTTGCAAGCAACTCAGCCCGTTCAAATTCGCATGGGCTTTGGCAACCACCCGCTAGCGCTTCAAGTTTTGCGGGTTGAGCGGCTTCAGATCCCTGACCACAAACAAGCCGTCTTTGCGGATCAACTCCCCATCGAACCACACCTCGCCCCCGCCCCATTCCTTGCGCTGAATCAGCACCATGTCCCAATGCACCGCGCTGCGATTCCCATTGTCCGCAATGCCATAGGCCTGCCCCGGAGTGAAGTGCAGGGAACCGGCGATCTTTTCGTCGAACAAAATGTCGCACATCGGATTCAGGATGTAGGGATTGAACCCCAGGGAAAACTCGCCGACGTACCGCGCGCCCGGATCGGTGTCGAGAATTTCATTCAAGCGCCTGGTGTTGTTGCTCGTCGCCTTGATGATTTTGCCGTCCTTGAATTCCAAACGAACGTTTTCAAACTTCGTGCCCGCATAGAGGGTTGGCGTGTTGTACTGGATGACGCCGTTGACCGAATTCCTGACCGGGCAGGAAAACACCTCTCCGTCGGGAATGTTCAAAATGCCTTCGCACATCTTTGCCCCGATCCCCTTGATGCTGAAGGTCAGGTCCGTGCCGGGCGCTTTGAGATGCACACGGTCGGCCCTCTGCATGCGCTTGAGCAGCGGCCGCATGGCCCGGGCCATGCGGCGGTAGTCCATGGTGCAGACCGCAAAGTAAAAATCCTCGAACGCTTCGGTGCTCATCCCCGCACTCTGCGCCATGCTGGGCGTGGGCCAGCGCAACACCACCCAGCGGGTTTTCTCGACCCGCTGATTCAACACCGGCCGGAGGATCCGCGAGTAAAGGGCCATGCGTTCATTCGCCACATCAACGTTCTCACTGCTGTTGTCCGCCCCGCGGATGGCGATGTAACAATCCATCTTCTTCATCCGGGCCAGCTCCAGGTCACGGGTCAGCGCCGCATGCGCTTGATCCGTGCCGCGCAACACCTCGCGCGTCACCCGCGAATGGCGCACATCAATCAACGGCGTGCCCCCGGCGGTCCGGACGGCGCGCAGCAAGGCGACACTCATGGCGTCGGGCACATCCGTAACGTCAATCAGCACGCGGTCGCCCTTTTTAACGCGGCAGGAGTAGTTGATCAGAAGACTGGCCAGCTTGGTATAGCGCGGATCACTCATAAATAAACACAGCCATCCTAGGAGCGATTCACCAATTGTCGAGCCGGAGATGGCAGCGCCACCGCTCCGTTTCGCGTCGTGAAGACATCTGTGAAGATATTGCTGGCATCGAACTCCGGCTGCGCTAACTTCCCCGGCACCGGACGGTCCGACCAGCCAACCCGCAGGAGCGGCCCCGGCCGAAAAATGAACGCGTAACCCGACTCCGATGAAAAAATCCCGTCTTGGAAAAATAACCTTGCTGGTGCTGCTGGGCAGCCTGGCCCTGCCGGACCTGCGCACCTTCGGCCAGGGATCAACATTCACGTATCAAGGGCGGCTGACGGTCAACGGCGACCCGGCCACCGGCCTGTTTGACCTGCGGTTTGCCCTGTTCAACAGCGCCCAGGCCGGCAGTCAGGTGGGTGGTCCCCTCACCCTCGCCCCGACGGGGGTCACCAACGGCCTGTTCCAGGTGGACCTCACGTTTGGTGCCGCCAGTTTCGACGGCGGCGCGCGCTGGCTGGAAATCAGCGCGCGCGCCACCGGCAGCACCAACGCGTTCACCACCCTGACGCCGCGCCACGCCGTGAATGCCACGCCGTACGCCGTCCGCGCGGCGTTCTTTTCCGGCCCGCTAAACGCCACCAACCTGACCGGTACAATCTCCGATGCGAGCTTGTCGGCCAATGTTCCGTTGCTCACCAACACCGCCGTCTTTCTGCGCACCGTGGTGGCGTCCAACTTCGTCGGCAACGGATCTGGTTTGACCAACCTCGCCGCCACGAACCTGATCGGTCAGGTCGCGGACGCGCAACTTTCCGCCAACATTCCCCGCCTGAACGCGCCGAACAATCTCTTCCAGGGCGCCGTCACCGCCGCCAGTTTTTCAGGTCACGGCGGCGGACTCACCAATGTGCCGGGCCGGATTTTTGAAGTCATTCCCACAGGCAACAACATCCAGGCCGTGGCCAACACCGGCTACCTGGCCACCAACGATACCGTCCCCGTGGTGGTGACCTTGCCGGTCACGTCCAACATCCGGGTGGGCGAAACCGTGCGGGTTTCGGCCAGCGGAGCCGGAGGCTGGACGATTGCCCAGCACGCGAACCAGACCATCCTCATCGCCAATCTGCCCACCAGTTTTCATACGAGCTGGACAACCAACGACAGCCCGCGCGCCTGGAAGGCCATCACCGCTTCCGCCGACGGCAGCAAAATGGCCGCGGTGGTCAACGGCGGGCAGATTTACACCTCGGGAAATTTCGGAACCACTTGGACGCCGCGCGCCATGACCGCCAACTGGAGTGCCATCGCGACTTCGGCCAGCGGCACGCAGCTGGCCGCCACGGTTGCGGGCAGCGGCTACGTTTACACCTCAACGGATTCGGGCCTCAATTGGAGTCAGCGAAACTCGTCCGGACTCCGCAATTGGACGGGGATCGCCTCGTCGTTGGATGGCTCGCGTCTCGTGGCCTGTGCGGCGGGCAGCCCGAACGGCGGCCTTGCCGTCTCGATCAATTCCGGCGCGACCTGGACGTTTTTGAACAACGCAATTTCCTGGAGCGGTGTCGGCTCTTCCGCTGACGGGATGAACCTGATCGCCGTGGCCCAGGGGGTGGGCATCTACGTCTCCAATAACGGCGGCGTGACCTGGACCAACCGCGCCGGCGCCAAATCGTGGACCTGCGCCACCGTCTCCGCTGATGGCAGCGTAATGGCCGCCGGCAGTTTCAGCGGGGACATCCAGGTTTCCACGGACTTCGGGCGGAACTGGCTGCCCGGCGCGCCGACCCTGAACTGGGCCGGCGTGGCCTGTTCCGCGGACGGAGCACGCCTGGTCGCCGTGGCGAACGGTGGTGGCGTCTTTCTCTCGAACGACTCCGGCACGACCTGGCTGCCGCGCAACAACCTGGGCACCGGCCTGGCTTATACGGGGGCGGCCGTCTCGGCGGACGGGGCGACGCTGGCCGCCGTCGCCAGCGCGGGGCAGATCTATGTGGCGTCGAAAACTAGCACCACCCCGGGCACCGCGGGGGCACTGGTGGGCGCGCGCCTCGCGGCGGTGGAATTGCAGCACCTCGGCAACGGAGTGTTCATGCCCATCAGCTTTGCCGGCAACATCCGGGCGAGGTAACGCTCCTGAGAAACCAGCCGTGCAAGTCATTGGTTGGGAACGATTCGGCAGTTGAGGGACGCGGCCATGTTTTCGAGGCGTTGGAGCTTCTGGCGGCGCATTTTGACTTCCTCCTGGGCGAAGATTACCGGGTGGAACGGCTGTTGGGATTTGAGCCGGTGTCAGAGGATGCGCGCCAATTGATGCGCCATGGCGGTGATGGCCTTGGGTACGCGCAGGCGGGCCTTCCCTCTCCGGTAGAGATCGCCAAAGTAGTTCTTGGTCTGTCGGGACAGATCCCCAGCCCTTGCGAGCACCAAGAGTTTGTTCAGTGCGCCTTTGCGGCATTGCACCTTGGCGCCTTTGCGTTTCTTTTTTTATCGCCAAGACGGCAAGACATTCAGAACAGCCACAAAGAGGCACAAAAGCCACAAGCACTTTTCTGTTGAACCATTTCCTGCCCAGCACAAAGCTCGATGAAATGAGTGGTTCGAAGGGTGTGCCGCGCAGAGAGGATTGGGCGCACGCTTGAGGCTGGCTTCGACTTCCGGGTTCGGACGTGCAGTAATGCCGGGAATCGAAGACTTGGCAGGGGAATGTTCGGCAAGGGAATGAGTTCCATTCCCCTGACAATCATTCCTCTGCCGATCCGGTGGTTTGGTGAGCGGCTCTTGAAACACCTCGCCTCACAGAGCGGTGATAAATCCACCGCACTCCAGACGCTGCGCGATCGGCCGGGCGCGAATCCGTGCTGCCGCTCCCCAGTCAAGGCGATGGGTCCGGTGTTTGCAGTGGCACCGGAATACTCTCCCCAGTAAACCGCGGACGTCACGGGTTCAGCGACTCACTTCAACGGCCGTGTATCCCGCAGCCCGCCATGCCCCGTCCCAAATAAACCGGCGCTTGCTCGCGGCGAACTGCGGGATACACTGCTTGAAGTTAGGCCACTCGACACGCTCAGATGAACAGCGCGCTTTCACTTTTGATTCAGGTCGGCGTCTTAGCAGGGCTGGTTACCACGTTCCTCGTTCCCTGTCTCATTGCAGACTATTGGTTCGGGCTTCGCCGTCCTTGGCCGATGCTTGTCGGCGTTGGCACGTTAGCCATGGCACTGTTCGCAGCATATCGTTGGCTGATTCGTTCACAACGCAAGGAGCGAGAGGTTTTGTCCAGCAGCCAGCATGAGGTGTTTGGTGAGGTGCGACGCCTTAGAGATCATTGGGAGGCTTCTTCCGCGCTTACACCGAGCGTGCCAAGTATTGAGATCTGGGGCGAGTCCACATCGCCATCTGATGCGCAAACATCTGCATTTGTAGCCATTCGAGAGCGTCATTCCGAGTTGGTTACTCGTGCAGTCGAGGCTGCCCGCACATCGTTTTCTTTTCTGGATTTCATCCTGTCTCCTCAAGACGTTCATTTGGACAGCATCTATTTGTCGGCGGATGGGGTTGGTTCATTCGACTTATGCTTTTCTGTTCCTGCCCATGAGCGGCAGTTGCCTTGGGGATTCACAGCGCAGTTTGTTGACTTCGCTGTAGATGAGATTTCTGACAATCATTGAGTGGCCTCCTAAGAAACAAGGATCAGATCTGAAGCCTGTTTTTATTGGGGATTTTGCTGGTCGTGTTTTGTGAGCGCGGCGTTGCTGTTAATACAAAAAGACCGGGCCTGGGTTTGCAAAAAATCGCACGCGGCTGAAGCAGCCAATCCAGTTGTGGCACCGGAGGCGGGCCGCAGGATCCAAACGCCAGTGATCCATCTCGTAATCGGGGTCGTGCCGCGTCCCTCAAGGTTCACGCCCGCCGCCAGTGACCGGGTCCGCTCCTGCGGGGCCAAGCTCCGGAACGGGTTCAACAGAACCCCAGTGGCAGGCCGGGGTACTTTGCCGACCACCGGCCATTCCTGACTTAAAACACAAGCGCTCCGAACACAAGCGACGCCCGAGGAAAGAAAAGTTTCTCACGACATTGCTCCGCGTCCGACGCGGTTGGTTCGCTGACCACGCGCTATTTCCTGGCGACGCCACTGGTGTTCGCGCCGCTTGGTTTCCCGGGCCAGCAGGGTTTCCGCAGTCCAGCCCCGGGCCTGCGCGTAGGCCACCAAGGCGAACAACTCCCGCGCCAATGCCGGCTGGGTCGGGCGGCGGGCGAATGCGGTATCCCGGGCCAATCCCGCCTTGCGCGCCTTCTTCACCAGCTTCTCCGCGCGCAACAGCGCCGGCAGATGTCTGGGGATGCCGTCCAGGGCCGAGGGGCGTTCGTGGCGGGTGCCCCTTTTCTCGGCGGTTTTGATGCGCTCCCAATTGGCCCAAACTTCGTCCACGTTCCTGACCTTCGTGGTGCCGAAAACGTGCGGA